>JADWZK010051558.1_pt1 | contig 12399 bp, 4 predicted proteins | sample 8957641 | NCBI WGS metagenome assembly JADWZK01 (sample SAMN16576796, study PRJNA672827) | algae metagenome | host: rhodolith | place: South Korea: Udo, Jeju | collected 2014-09-18 | reverse complement strand
CGGAAATGCTTCCGAGCGTACTTAAGTCTTTCTTCTGATAAAGGTCTGCCAACATTAGTTAGTGCGTATTCGGAATAGTGCTGAAATTGCCCCTTTGAACGAAGGCAGCACTATATCGCGACCCCCCCTGTACCTGTACCTGTATCATGTACATATGATACCGTATGATATGCAGTGAGTGATGTGCTCGCGAAATCCATTTCATCACGCTGTATCATATTGACTCTGGCATATGATACCGTATTCAGAACCAACAGACCAATATGTTAAGATCCGGATTTTCTTTCCCCGGAGCTCTCCAGCTTATTGACGCAGGGCTGAGCGGGCTGCGAAAGCGAAGAAATGCGGTTTTTTCATCAGATCCAAGATCAATAATCAACGCTATGCAAAAAATATCACAGGCGATACTCCATGTTTCTCAGCAACGAGTTCTGGCGGTGACGTAAGACTTGTGAGCATCCTTTCGAAGCAGCTGCTTCTTCGCTTAGAGTATTTTCAAAGAGATGAAAACTCCATTCGTGAAAGAGCTGGTCTTCTTACGAGAGTCCAAGGAAAATGTCCCAGTAACGGAAAATGTAATCTATTCTCGTTCTGCTTCGCCTTCTTTCGCTGCGGTCGCTCCCATCCTCACTTCATACTGCATTCCGATGCCAAAGGAGCTTCTACCATTGGTGCAATATAAATCGGAAAATAGGTTTGCGAACTGCGAATCGGAAGCCTGGACCGGAATATCTCAGCTGCATTTGGTTCCTTGAGCTTTCTCAGAACGGGGAGCAAACTCCACATCTTGTACTCTTTACTTCCACTATACAGGGTATATACTACAGTATCATCCATGGCATCGTACCTTTCGCAGCTCAGTAAACTGAATTCTGCAGCCTTTTGTTGTGAGATTATATTTCGAAATTTGCAGATACAGCCAAAGTTGAACTACCTTCGGCAGCGTACCTTTGACGGCACCACGCTCGACGAGCATGGCCGTCACACTTGTGCCTGCCCCGGCGCCGCAGGCAGCACTTCTCGTCACAAGAACCTTCGCGACTGGCTTTGGCGCACCCTGAAAACGCTCGCACCTAATCTCCACGTTCACCGCGACAAACCACTTCTGCAGGATGATGCGACCTTTACATATCTGACCTCTATGTATCTCCTCGCCCGTAGGCCTACGCCCTAGCAATCATCAGCCCACACTCTGAGCCCTGCGCACGCGACGGCGGCCGACACCCATCCTCGGCTGTCGAAAAAGGCAAAGAAACGGCGCTACAAGCCACCGTCTGAAGCAAAAGAGATCAACTTCCATCCACTGGCGATGGATTGTATGGTCGCATTGGGTTCGCTTTCGAACACGGCATTCATCTCCGCGTTTCTCTCATTGCACAACGTTGAGGCACATCACCGGCCCAAGAACGCTCAAAGCTCCTTACCCGATTCGTACCGCTCCAGCTCACTGCGGTTGGAGTGAGTAGGCGTCGACTATGATAGATCTGATGAATCCAACCTAGATTATCCCTGAGGGCTCGCAGCCACCTCTGCAACGATCTCATGTAAGGTCACGTCTCCCTCTCTTCGGTATATACATGTATGTATGTTTGTAGTCACTGTGGCTTGTAAGCAAAGCACACGTTGAAGGGCACACGTTGAAGGGCATGTCGAAGGGCACTGCAGGAGCGAACAAATAGTGCAACCGCGCAGCAAGCAGGCCGAGGTTTGCCGGCAACAAGTGGAAACATAATAGTATTGTAATTCCCTAATTCAAAATCAATAATATTAAAATACGCATGAATATATAATCTGAAACGTGGAACCACAGCGGTCGCTGCGTGTGGAATCGCCCATCGGGCGAGCGGCAGGCAGAGAAGAGAGCGTGCGGTCAATTAGCTAGCGGGATAACGACCTGCTGTAATCTAAGTAGAGGGAAATCGAATAAAGCACTGTTCTGCAAAGCCCCTTATAAGTTCCCTTAGAGGCCACTAGGCCCCCTCCACGCATGCTCCAATAAAGTGACCGTCTCTCTTAGGGGTAGCGGTATTATAATATAATCTGAAAATTGGTCGGGAAATATCTCACAGTACATCTCCATCGTGATACAGTCCTTCATAGCCGTCTGAGATCTGAGATCTGGTACTGTATCTGCCTTCGTTGAGATCACCTTGTACACTCGAAGGCAATGTTGTATTGCATTGCACTGAAAAAACCCTGGGGAGTGAATGTCCTTCATAGACTCGCCGCGAAGCGTAGAAAAATAGAGGGCTTCCACCTCTGACTTATCTTGTCCATTGATAATGATATTATGCAAACCATTTTTCAAAGATAGAGGTAAGCACCAAAAAACTAAAATTTATCCTATATGATATGGGCTAAGGTCACGAGAGATGACATGTGTATACCTATGCAGATGTACTTACAAAATGGGTATAAAAGGTCCCGAAGACGGCTTTTTCCGTTGCGTGCAAAGGCTTGCACCAGAGCCAAATCCTTAGCGTTGGGCAAACACCGGGATTTGTCAACGTCTTGTGCTCGAACTCCCGTACAACCGAGCAAATCCTAGAACACTCTTCGTACTTCATTGTCGAACCTCTCAGGCGTAGAAAGAACTAACGTCTCGCCGTAAAGAGAACGTTTCCAAGATGGGAGCCGCGAAAACAGGCGTTCGTCGAGCGCTAAGGGAATTGGAGAAACCAGAGTACAAGGCAGATTTGGACAACTTGATAACCGCGTGGGACAAAATTCAGAAACTACCTCCAAATGACGAAAACTCCTTCTTTCGCATCGGCGGCTACCATGGAGAACCGTTTGAGTATAGACCGTTTGTTGACAATCTTGCTACTACTGATTCGTACGTCTACTGGGGAGGCTACTGCCACCACGGCAATGTGCTGTTTCCGTTATGGCATCGAGCTTATCTCGGCCGATTGGAGAAGGCCTTGCAATCTCAGGTGCCAGGTGTTATGCTTCCGTATTGGGATACAACCAGCGAAGAGAGTATCGAGCACGGTCTTCCGCATACGCTAACGGACGAAACGTACACTTTCGCGAACGGCGACACAATTCCAAACCCGCTCAGGTCCTTCACTATCCTATCGGACTAAAAGGTGCTGTCGAAACCGACACTGAATATTCGAAGCCTGCTGGGTACACCACGGTTCGCTTCCCGCTATCTGGACTTGTTGGTACTGCCCAGGCGCGGCGAGAAAGCAACGAGCACAATTCGCAGTATACGGACCCGAAAAGAAACGTTGAGCTTCTCAACGAAAATGTGATCCAGTGGATAGTTGGGTCTGCGCCCACCAACAGTGCGTTCGGTACCATATTACCTGGATTTAACAACGGTGTGCTCTGGAGGTATGCAAACTGTTTGAACGCACCGAACTATACTGCGTTTTCCAATACGACGTCGGCCGCCGCATGGAATCGCCGCCAGCGTAGAGGTACGCCTGGGTTCGTGTCTCCGGTTGAGGGTCCCCACAATGCTGTGCATCTTGCAATAGGATTCGATTGGGATCGTGTACCCCCTCCAGGAGACATTGAGGATGGGTTCATCGCAGATGCTAACGGGGACATGGGTGAGACCAACACCGCAGCGCTTGATCCCATTTTCTTCTTCCATCATTGCAATGTTGACCGTATGTTTCACCTTTGGCAGAAGAAGCACAATCAATTAACTGAACTGCAGATATTGGCAGGCTATCCCGGAACAAGTTCGACGGACAGTCAGGGACCCACTCCAGGCATCGCGCCAGGAGCAGCCTTGGGAATGGATTCCCCTCTTCTGCCTTTCTTGAAGGATGATCCACAGGTGGGTGTGGGTGAACAGAAAGGAATGCGGGTACCTTTCACTGGAAATGATGTTGTCGACATTGAAAAGCTGGGATTCTCCTATAGTCCGGGTTCATTCGACAGTGAAGCGGAACTGCGACCGCGGCGGTTGCCAACTGAAGATATGGCTGGATACGTCATAGTTCATGGGATCGATCGTGCACATTTTGACGGGTCTTTCGTTATTATTTTGCTTGTCAACATCGACAATGATTGCTACTATCTGGGCGCTGAATCAGTGTTCAGCAGACGGGATGTAGTGAAATGCGCGAACTGCTTAACGCACATGACGGTTGAAGCTACGTTTCCTCTGCCGGGTGCATTCCGGGGCAAAACTTTGAGCAAGGATCAATTCAAAACCGTGTTCATCCATCGGGGCAAGAGAATCCACCCTGATGTAGCGCCCAAGTACGAGGTTGTTTGGCCTACCGGAGAGTAACCGCAGGGTCGATGGTAGCACGTCTTTGAAGATTGGTACATTTCATGGTCATTTACTGACATCTTCTAGTAGTAGAGTGAAAACCTCTTTCTTTCCACTGGACTCGGCGTAGTATAAACGTTGGTTCCTTGGCTTGAGTTTATGACAAATCACGTGGAGCTGTGAAAGAAAAAATTTGGGACACGTAACTACTACTCCGTATGTTATTGTACAGGTATCATATCAAACGTTATTTTTAAAAAAAGTTGAACATAAATCAGTGTATGATTCGAAGAAATGACTTGTACACCGGGACAGGTCCGAGATTCTCGGAGCCCGGGCTCCGCCCTGCAATTACATTTTGAAAATTGAAGCTATGACAAAAGTAATTCTGTAATTAGGTCATTGTTAGTTACCAAAATTCTTTGGAAAAACAGCGATTTCGAGTTTTCAATCAACTCTCTTCTATGATATGCTGGATAGGAAACGTTCGCACTCGTGTGCTCATCATGGGCGTGATGTATGACAGCGTGCCGAGCTGAAGCAATATATGGCGTACGCACTATTCCACAGCCCATTCCATCTTTCGTCACGCTCTCGTATTCTTTAATTCCACTTAAAACAGGGAGATCTTTTGTGTGGCCGCCTATCGTACACAGATCTGACGAATTCGTCCGCTCTGACGGCAGCCTACACTTTCTGACGCACTTCACAGTCAAGCGGCGAAGATGCAGAATCTGGAGCAGGGCGTATGTCACTGTCAATTCAATGTTCTAGAAATATCACTCCTTTCGAGCGTGTTCAGATTTTAACGAACAAGTGGCGCGCGGTCTATGCGACCATCCGCATGAATATTCCAATTATTGAAACATTCCCAAAAACAGTCAGACATTTTATTCTCACCTTCGTCGGTGCAATGAAGGCCTGCTCTTCATATGGCCACCTGTCGCCACAACATTGGACGAGATATACGGCGGTTTTATCCACGGCGCCGCCACTTCGGCCATGGCTAAAAATAGGCCTGACGGCACTTGTACTCCAGCCGACACGATGAGTGCATCGCAGTCCAGCAATTCCGCCTCCGCCACGGGGGTGGCGACGTACAGATTCCGCGCACCAGTGTCAACCGCGCGCACCATCCCGAATCCGCGTACATTCCATTCCGCAGCACCGCCCTTCCGACCTTCCGTGCAGGCAAGTGCAACCACGCATGCGTTGAGTGCTGCACACATGAATCCCTTCTCAATCGGCTCCGCCACCGTGGCCACCTGCACATCGTCGATTGACACAACGCGCACGCGGCCGCGGTCAAGCTCGTCGCTGAAATACGTGGCGACGTGCAGATCACGCAGCGACACCCCGCTATACAACGAGGTCCGCGCGGGGAGCGGCGAGACTAGGTGGAACATTCGATCCATCTGCACTGAGCGAAAAATCCCCGCAAGCCCTGCCTGCTCTGCACGACTGCCGTCAGCGACGCTCTCGCTGTCCGCGAAGACCATGGAGATTACGTGTGAGGGAGTTGCGCATTTGAACACTAATTGCAGCAAATCGGCCCCCACGCCGGAAATCCACCCGTCAGAATTGATGATGACAGGACAGTTAACCTCATCGGCGTATGCGCGACCGCGTGCAACAACCTTGCGAATACAGTCCACGTACAGGTCAGGGTTTTCTCGGGGCGTTATATCCCCGAAGAAGGCCGCCGCAACCGGTGACCTGCGATTCGAAGCCGCTGGCGCACCGCCACGCATCCGGCGCACAGCATGCGCCGCCACTAGTCCGGGAATATTCATCTCAGGTTGGCCCACGTCAGTGTCGATCAGTACCACCTCCTGGTGCTGTGACAGCAGATAGTTGATTGTGCACCTCACGGCCATAGATTTCCCCGTGCCGCTCCCGCCGCAAACTAGCACGCGCAAATCAGACGTGCGGCTCGACATGTGAATGAAACTAGATAGCTTCGTAGTCAGAGCACCCCACTCCTTCCATAGCGTGAAACAGGGTAACTTGTCGTTCTTCCCGAGGATATTGAGCCCGCGAACTAGGGTTGCCCCGTCAGCACATGTCGGTAATCCAGCCCTTCGAAGGTAGAATTCGCAGCTAGACGGGATATCGCTGTGTTCATTTTTCAGCAAACCTTGCGTTTTCTCTTGATGTCCGGTTTTCGGTTTGCAGTTTTCCGCAAACAAGACGATACACTCATCCGCATTGCATTTCATCTGTGATACAGCACCGGAAGATGCAATCTTATTGCAAAACGCTTGCAACAAATCTTTCGCTGCATGATCCACCACAGCCTCTGTCGGTACTGCGCCAGGTACCACTGTAACTGCAAAAGGAGCCATGGGCGCGGACACAATGTACAACGAAGCGCTAGCCGCAGTTAAATCTGCACCGAGCACAGACGCCGTCCCTCGAACAACTCTTATCCAACCGGCCCCGGCGAGCGCGATACCAGTTCTACTCACCTTGAAAACTGCAACCTCTCTATCCTCGACAGAACCGCGGAGCAATTCGACGCAGTTTTCTTTCCCGCCGCGCCAAGTGTTTGAAAATGCTTCGTGGCCTAACTCCTTCGAGGAGCTTTCCACACCATCGGAGACAGATGCATCTGATGAGCTATCATCTCCATCGTGCTGCGCTTCTTTCGGAAGCGTAAAATTTGTTTTCTTTGCTCTTTTTTGGGCGCTATTTTTTCCTTCTTGTCGCCTTGGCGGTGGCACAAGATGTACATTCGGCATTGACGCGGAATTATTTGTCCTTAGGATAGAGTGATGTTGATACACGTCACCTTCGGGTTCAGAGGCCCCATCAGCTCCGAACGACTCCGCCTCCGGCGGGACGCTTGGCACATCCTTTTCAACATTTTGCAGCAGCACTCGTTTTCGCTTCGCGCTTCTCGGCTGCTTGCGTTTCCGTTCATGCGTTCGTTTCACCATTTTGTTTTTTGTGCGCGCAGGAATAGATTCGCGTATTAGCCAACTATGATAAAGGGCTCAACTTGATCGTTTTTTTGCTTCTCGGTCGTCGTTAACCACTGTAATGAAAATCAATTCATATGATACGAGTCTGCGAATTCAATTCCAGGTGGTGTGCATTCCCCGCTCCCGCTCTGCCCTGCTCCCCCGATTCGCTTCCCACGTCAACACTGAAGTTACAGTGCCGTTCGTCATCACTCCTGCAAAGATTCGTTGCTTGGCAATAAAGCATTCAAAAACGGGAATGCTTCTTTTGCAATACAGCAGTAGTAATGGGCTTTTGTGTTGAACATAGGCGAGGTGTCTACGTGAAAGGCTCTTTTTTCGTTGCAGGTGGTAGGCAACCTTTTATTACTGCGTGGTATATATTTTGCTATGGAAGACTTCTGCAAGGCATTTTTACATTTGCCTTAATGATTCACTAAGCGACAAGCAAAACACGAAGGTTCCCAACAGGCACGAGCATTCAAAAATGAATGCGTGCTTCACTTTTAATTTATTTTAAACTAGCGAGCATGGGATGTGGTGCCTGGGTGAACTTCAGTGAGTTCCTGAAATTACGAACCAACTCTATATGCAAAGGGAATCTACTACGCCATCTATCCTCCGGCCAGCACGGCGGGGACCCGACAAAACGAAGGTTGTGAAAGTTTTCAGCGACAGTCCTAATAATATCTGACGGCATTTCGCCGTCCCAATGCCGTGCAATCGATTTCTCCAAAAGTGCTCTGTTCGAGCTTCCAAAGTGCAACACAAGGTCAATTTCGGTCGACAGCAAACCGGCCTCACCGACACTCCCCAGCAGCGCTTTTCCTTGTACATACCGCTCCTCTTGGAGCGAAGACCCGGCAATGACCAAGAACTCCTGTTTCTTGTTTATGTCCGGTACATCAATAATTAGCCGTTCCCGTGGGGAATCGCGCACACAGACCAATGACACCGACCTGATACCGTGGTCCACTGGGTGCTTTGATGACGGGTCCGACTTCCCGTGTACCACAGGTGTGATGGAAGATGCTCCCGAGACGTTTATTGCCCCAGCCGGAGTTGCCGGGGTCGGGTGGTCGATATAACTTTCGAGCCCATCCATGTGCTTCTGAGTCTGAGTACACGGAAATCTGCGTGCGACGCGAATTCGATCGCTTGTATCCGCAGATTTCAAACTTATTGATGAGCCGATACTCAAGATTTTCGAAAGCACCACGTCCCAATCTTCAGCTTCACCGTCCGTCAGATCTCCAAGCTTGGCAATGGTGACATGTGTGGATTCTACATAGGGCAGCTTCCATCGCTGCCCTCGGCACCACATATACCAGAATGCGCTTCTTCTTGTCTTATTTACACCGTTTTTCAGCACAGGAACTGTGGCCGAATCCAGCAGCTCGCCACGTTTGTCAGTCCAGGCGAACACGTACCGGGACGCCCCCTCGCAATATGCGTAAGCCAGATGCAAAACCATCGACGACGGTCCGGTGGGGTCTCCCATTTGACATCCAACTCCAGCAAGTACCACAGCCGGGTCATGCAAGAACGACGGCGTTAGAGCCGACGTCTGGTCGATGGTCACACCACTTTGGATGAGCACCCCAGAGGAGCTATGAACAGGCGATACGCCGTCTTCGGCCGCGGAGTGCGCGGCTGTGGCTAATGGAGAATGCGGTGCTATGGAAAGTGCGGTGGGACCGTCTGCCACAAAGTCTGGCGTCATCGGGGACATCTGGTCATCTGGGGACAGCGCCATGCCATTGATACAGCCTGCAGATTCCTTACCTCCTCCATTATCAACTCGCAGTAGTTTAGATCGAATTGATGAGAACACGGAAAATGCAAGCGCCTTGACCAACTGAGGCCGCAATGGCACACCTACACGAGATTTCCCCTGCATCCATGTGGACAGCTTTCGGTCCACGGCTTCATGTGGGATGACACGAACAAGCAGGGACGTCACATTTCCATGCGGTGCAGGCAGTCGCCAAGCAGTTACGGGAAGACCCATTGGAATGCCCCCTTGCCCACCCAGGGTGCCGACGGACCCTGGAAAAGCTTTCAATAACGGTGTCAGAGCGTTTAGGAGGGCGGCGTTGGCGGCATTGCGTCCACGGGCAAAAGGGCTGACAACATAGACCACCACATTTGACGTCGAGCTGTTTCTGTGCGGGTCATTCGACAATGATTTCAGTTTGTTGCACAAGCCAGCAACAGCAAGGCCATATTGCTTGACCATCGCGTTCTCGTCGTAGCTCACTTCAAAGGACTTCATGTTCTGATGCTTCCCATTGCTCCTGGAATTGGCAATCCACGTCGAACTGTCGAACGGCATCGGCGTGTGTCGACCGAAGGAGCATTCCTCGTAAGCGGCAGAAACATCGCGGAAGAACACCTTCGCGTTCTCCTCTGTTGGTTTGGGCGCGAGAACTGCGTATTCGACATGCTTCTGATCGCTGTACGGCTCAAATCCTGCCTTTTCCCACAGAGGAAGCATATTACCGGCTGTTTCCAGCCAATCCTTATTGTATCCGACGCAAACTTGAGGAGCGCCGAGTATGTCGATAGTCGTACTTTCGCCGTAAAGATCAGAAATATTCAAAGGGCCGTCCACTTGAAGATTCCCGCTACTATGGCCTGATGCCTCAGCCAAAGTGTAGCTACGAAGAGCCTTACTGCATTCTATGGTTCGAGGAAACCCGTGCAAGACTCTGCGGAGAACTGCGCTAGATGCCGGAACGGTGTCAATCGGCTTGTATGTTAAATTTCCGGAGTTTGTAGAATCCTTCGATGACTTCAGTTCAACGTTCTCTTCACTGGCGGTGCCTGGCCACGCGACATCGTCAAAGTCGAAGAGATGAAGACCTTCCACGGATAATGATTGCATCTGCAACAGAGCCATTAAGGTCAAAAATGTACCACTTTCGCGCTCTTTTCTCTGCGCATTTCGTTGGTTAGTAAGCATGGCAGTTGGGGAAGCGTAAATTCGAGGGAAGGAACTTTGTGAGGGATTAGTTATCCTTGGCGATGGGGCCAAGCAGGCGTTAGAGGGAGACATTCCAATGGCTCCTGGGGCAGCAGAAGAAGTAAGAGCAGGCGATTTCGCATCAGCGTCCAAGCCCGTCGCAGGTACTGCAGACGTCGAAGCGCTAGTTGTAGATCCCGAACTTATCAAACCGGATAGTGCGAGGCTTCTCGTTGTGGCTGACAGCGCAGCCGCTGTCGATCGCTGATATTCTTCAATGAGAACTAAGCAGGCACTGGCGCAATCGACGGCGACAGCTTGTGCGACCTTTGTTGCATCCACAGATTTAACCTCAGCGTCGGTTTCCCCTGTATCCTCTTCAGGAACATTATCCGTGGTTTCCGAGAGGAGCCTCCTCTGGTAGCTGGAGGTGGACATATCCACCTTCTGCATTTCGGAATCCGATTCAATATCCGATTCTTCATCGGATGAAGTATCCAAATACAAATGGTGACGTGCCATGGCCCGGGTTCTTTGCATAGAAGTCCTCTTCCTTCTGCACAAGTTCGAGTACGCTTCAAGGCGCCGTGCAGGTATATACATGTGCCTCAAAGAGAACAGTTTCTTATCTGAACTGCGCCTTGGCTTAGAGTCCGTCTCCAACATGCCTCGAACACCCTCAATGCTTCCAAACTTCGTGTACGATGGCATGAAATGAGGATCAACGCGACAGACTATGTTCTGAGAGCATCTTTGCGACGGTTTGAGGCCCGCGATTAGAGAAGCTGCCATTTTCTTGTTGACATTTTCCTCATGGAACGCTGCCAGCTCTTTATCACGGTCTTCGGCCGAGGGGTGGTCTTCCGGAGATGGGACAGCCGCAAAAGACGCGAGAACTTTGGCGACTATTGCAGCACTAGGATTCAGCTTTTTCTTGTCGATTCCTTTTCCACTAACGCCCAAATCCTTCTTGTCGGTCTTTTCGGCGGTTGAGGACGGTCCGGCGCCAGAACTTGCCTTCCCATTGGCTGCTGAAGTGGGTCCCGCCCTATTGTTTCCCAGACTGTGCTGCGGTTTTTCCATCAGCCCCCGCCGTAAGCGAAGCTCCAGCTGCACCAGCTTGGTTGCTAGGGACCTGCGGGGATGGAGTAATGTTGTCCAGTCCAAGAAAACCATTGTCCCCTCCGAAGTAATTGGTGACATCATCCTCCAAAGCGCCAAAGTCGCTCATGTCAATGCTCGGCATCATGCCTTGATCTCCTGCAGAGTCTGCCCTGCTATCCATAAGACTGAACATGTCAAGATCGTTTCTGCTGCTATAACCGGCAGGGGTAATCTCCGAAGCACTGAGTAATCCAGTGCCCGGACGACCTTTTCCGACAGAATCCGCATCCACACCGCTAGATTCTTTCTCCTCCTTCTTACTCTCAATTTTTGCGGGAGAAGCGAGATCCTCCAATGGCACAGGAGGGGGTGGATTGCGCGCAAACGGATGCTTGAAGACTGGACGGGCATCTACGAGACCTTTGCGACCGGCTTCCACCAGAGCCGCATTGAACGAAGCGGCCGTAATCACTGGAATTTCCTCTAAAATGGGCTCTATCTTCGCTTCAGGAGCCTTTTGGTCCCGCTTTCGTTCGCTGTTTGATACCGGCTTGGCAATGCGGCCTGGAGTGGAAGCAAGACGCTGCTCCTCACGTTCTTCAACAACTGCGGATGGAGAGCGAGGACGCTTTCTGGATCGGAACAACGCTTCACAAGCTTTGGGGACCTTCTCACGACTTCGGACACTACTGTTTGGATTCTTCTCTGGATTGTGTTCGCCTTTTTTCGACGTGGTAAGAACACAAGCTCGGGGAAACGGTACCTCAAGTCCACGTCCGAGGTCCAAAAATAGAACTGCAGAGTCTCTTAATGGCCCAGCGGGGAGTAAGCCAGCTTCTCGCCACCGGGCAACCACGGAAGCGCTTAGAGCATCACCAGCCAATTTCCGCTTCGACAAAGTCGCGCGAAGAGCAAGAGGAGAAGCAACAACATGAACCGGGGTTTCCGAGGGATCTTTGCAAGCAAGAATTGCAGCGGTGTCATCGTCGTCCACATACCTAAGATCAATATTGTGAACGGCGATGCGTAAGACTACAGTCGGATTTAGACCACCGGACAAAAAGAGCTTGAAGCGGTAGGAGAGTTGAAAAGCAGGATGGACGATATCCGGACCGAGTCGAAGGGCGCCA
>JADWZK010032445.1_pt1 | contig 12407 bp, 5 predicted proteins | sample 8957641 | NCBI WGS metagenome assembly JADWZK01 (sample SAMN16576796, study PRJNA672827) | algae metagenome | host: rhodolith | place: South Korea: Udo, Jeju | collected 2014-09-18 | reverse complement strand
AAAATTTCTTTGAAGGGTGCGTCTTCCTGTCATAAACAGACCGTGAAATTCACAAGCTTTTTGCGCCACGAGATGTCGAGATACATCAAAATGTATCAGAATTTTATTTAAAATTTATATATGTAATTCTCTAAATTACATACTGATTCTATGTGCAACTGCATGACTTTGGCGTTAGATCACCTTCCGCGGAGATGTGAGTCGGTGTCGAGTTTTTCTGATTTGTAAAACAGGCCGACTCTGCTGCCATAGAGTGCTTATCTCCAAGATACAATGGGGTTTTCCTCCCTAGCATGAAACTCGAGTGTCCTGCCTTTGTCGCCAGGCTTCTCAGCTTACTCGAAACATGCCGGGAGCCTAGGACTTCGAAAACTCTCGTTCCGGTATTTGGAGGGTTGAGGAAGGAATTATTATGGTCGATGAACCGGAGTCGAGCTCTACTCCGTTAAATATCTCACTCAATCAGCACGGAGTAGACCTTGTGAGGAATTCAACGCCAAATACGAAGCGGTTTTGCTCTTTCACATGTCGAGTTTTGCTCCGCAATATTCGAATTCCGTGCCCTACCAGGGCCGAAAAATAAACGACATGTTGACCCTTCATATCTGTGCACGGGATCGCTTTTTCAGCTCGCGATCCGCGCATCCATTTCAAAATATCCAAATATTAAAGAGCAACTGGAGCATTACCTCGAGCTGCTCTGGGCTACGCTTGCGTGCCACTTGTAAGTTAAGCTTGCTATTGTGCTCGCAATTATTCCTGGACGGCAGATAGAGACAGAATTTACGCCTACAGTGACGCAGAAAAGTTGCTGGTGAGCACCTTGTGTCCTAGAACGGAAACTATTCTACATCATCTCTCTATGATACAGACGTCGTACTTGACAGGATTACGTACTTTGTAACACACTGCACCTTCGTAGACCATGGGCGTGTCGTGCACGTATATGCGACAGGCGCACCTGTACAGTAGAAACGTTTCGAACACAGTTCCCTCGTGTTATTCCCTCGTTTGTTTTGTAACTGCGGCATCGTCGCTATCCACTCCACATGTTTCCAGCTAGCCGAGAACTGAACAAACTCAACGATTTAGTACTCTTGGAATCTCGGTGAGATATGTTCTTCCGCAAACGAAACGCCCAAACATGACGTATCGACACCAAAGGGAGACTTGCCGCACGTGGGTTAGCTGAAGTTGCAGGAAACGCGTCAGCTAACTGTCTGTGAATCCCTGTGCCACGATATATGCCTGAGATTCGGGGTATGTCTGAAAGGATTTTCCTCCCGAGCAAATACGACGCGGCTTTCTACAAATCACTCCACTAACGCTCATGTGCACTCCATTACACTTTGCTTGTCAATGCCGCGAAAAAGTACCCTCATATACTCACACTGGACACTCCACGTTGTTACCGAAATTTTTCCCGCAGCAACGACGAATCCCAACACAATTCCTCTCCATCGAAAATTAAATTTTGTTGGAAGACCGACCCAAGGTTCTCAATGCTGTTAAATTTGTTACGAATACGGTAGCATAACCGGTGCACAGACGATCCACGTTTTTAATGTTGACAGTAAAAAGCAGCATCGCCTTCGAAACCGCGGCGCTCAGTAGCGCTCGTAACATTACTGATTTTAAATATTATGCCCATTCCGTTTACCTGCGCGTCATCTGACGCGCTTAGCTTACGTGTTCCAAGCAAGGCGCTCCTCCACAAAATGCTCAGTCAGTTGTGGGCATTCCACGTCTTAAGCTTTCCATTCGCATTTAGCATAACGATGAAAACCAAAAAAAAAAAACGACCAAGCTGCGTCGGCGCATCTGATTTGTGGTCGCCAAACCACAAAATTTTAATTGTCAATCGCTTGCATCATATGATACCCACGGAATGAGCACAACTTGAACCCCCCGATTCACCTTCACCAATATCACCCTCCTCCATAGTCCCCCCAACACAGCATGTCCGTAGTATCCTTCCTGCATCCGCCGCCGCTCCGATACCGCACCAGCCATCGTCTCGGAAGAAGATGCTGCCCGCTTGCGGCGGCGGAGCCGCCGTCGTTGCCGATCGGACGCCAAGGCGGACTCCGTATCAACCACACTCAGGGGAACGAGCACGGCGCGCAAGGCGAAAATGCCAGATTTTCGTTTGACGGACTATCGCCCCCAGTCGACGCTCTAGAGTGGCGGTCGTCCCCACATGCATCGCCAAATGCACCGCCGAATGCTCCACCGAATGCACCGGCAGCCGGAAATGGCGCGGTGAGAGACAATAACTCCGGCCCAGGGGTGACGCGGGTGGACGGTGCCTTTGTGAACACGTTCCGCACGAGCTCGCCGTACATCCATGCCTACCACGGGCTGACCTTTGTCATCCACGTACCGGGCGCGCTGCTGGACGAGGAGCTGTTCGAACCTGTCATGCAGGACATCGCGCTGATGCGCGCGATCGGGATCAAGCCGGTGCTCGTCCTGGGGCCGAAGGCGCAAATCGAGCGCCGGCTGCGCGATGAGGGGATCTCGAGTAAGTTTGTGTCCGGTTCGCGGGTGACGGATGATCGCACTTTGCAAATCATCAAGGAGGCCGCGGGCAGGATGCGTTTTGAGGTGGAGGGCGTGCTTGCGCGCGGGGTGGTCAACATGCCGTCGTCGTCGCGCGTCTCTGTCGTCTCGGGCTCCTTCTTCTCCGCGCAGCCGCTCGGCATCCTCCGCGGCACCGACTTCGGGTTCACGGGCAAGGTGCGCCGCATCGACGCGGAGGGCATCAACCGGCGCCTCGACCAGGGCGACATCATCGTCATCCCGAACGTCGGCTTCTCACCCTCAGGCCAGCTCTTCAATTGCATGAGCGAGGCCGTGGCCGGCGCGTGCGCGGCACAGTTGCGCGCAGAAAAGCTCATTTTTCTCTCCGAGGAGGACATCATCTGCGACATCCGCACTGGGCGCGCTATAGCGAATCTCACCTTCGAGGTTGCCGATCGCTTCGTCGAGCGCCATGCGCAGAAGCTCCCCGACGGGTTCCGCCTCGCTGTAGAGCAGTGCGTTGGCGCACTGCGCAACGGGGTGCGCCGCACGCACATTCTCAACCGGTTCATCAACGGCGTGTTGCTCATGGAGGTGTTCCACAGGGACGGGGTTGGGTTGATGATTTCGCGCGATATCTACGAGGGTATCCGTCCCGCGTGCGTACGCGATGTGCCGGGAATGATGGAGATCATTAAACCGTTGGTGAAGAGCGGGATTCTTCGCTCGCGTGAGTGTGCGGCCATTGAGAATGAGATTGGGGACTATGTCGTCATTGAGCGCGATGGCATGATCATCGCCTGTCTATCGCTGTGTATCGTCGAGGATGACCCCGCATGGGCTGAGCTGGGCTGCTTTGCAGTGCACAAGGCGTATCGCAAGCTTGGAAAGGGCGACGCGATGATGAGTTTTATTGAGCGTATGGCGTTTTCTAAAGGGGTTGAAAACCTCTTCATTCTGAGCACGCAAAGTTTTCACTTTTTTATGGATCGCGGCTTTGCAGAGATTTCTGTCGCAGACCTTCCGGCGAGTAGACAGGCGTATTATGACTTTGATCGGAAGCCGAAGATCTTTAGGAGAGTTTTGCAGGATACGCAACCGGTAAGTAGAATTTAAAAAATTGTCGAGATGCGGGTGCGAATCTGACTCTGACCTTTATATGACTTCGCTGTACTCGAACTCAAACATTTTACGCGCGGTGTGGACATAGCGATTTGACGACGCTCTAAGATTTAACCAGGGGACGACAGAAGAAGTCGGTGATCTGCGGCGCGTCTAAGTACAGTAGTTCAGTTGTAGCGGAGGTGCTCTCTTATTTCCATTTTTTTTATAGTTCAAACAGCAGATAGCAGTAATTAGGCGTAGAATTTTGTCGTAGATTATGTGCAGTCATCATTCACTTCATCGTCGTGAACACGACGTTGTCCGATAGAAAGGACTTTTTTGTTAGTTAAACATAATGTCTATCGCTCTCCCGGACTCCCTTGATAAAAGAACTCTCAACAAGATCGTCAAACTCGCTTTGGAGCGGGCTCATTTGGGAAGAATTCGCAAGTGCGTGTTGGAGTTGTAAACAATTTCAGATGACTATGGAAAGAATAGAAAAAGTGTTCTACCAAAACAGTAGGACATGTCTCAAGCTCATTGACGAACAAAAATACACTATCAAATGTACCCAACCTTCTTCTTGTACTCCATCTCTTCCCTTGCAGTCAGCCTGTCCCTCGTCCATTGCCCGGAGCTATTGCGCGTGCGATACCGTTTCTTCATTGTATGCGTACTCGCAAACACCTCCTCCAGGTTGACCGAATGCACTCGATGGAAGTGCTTGTCGGGGTCTTCAGTTTGTGCCTCGAGCGCCTTAAGCACATTGCTCTTGGTTGCCCATTCCGGAATCTTTTTCTTCCCAGGGCCGCGCCCTTCCTCATCATCGGAACTCTCATCCACATTCGGTCTCTCTGCACTCATTTCGTAACTGCTGATTTCCATGGAATGCTTCTTCTTCGCCCCGAACAAAGTTCGTTGACCGCCAGGCGTCTTCGGAGCCTTCGACGGCGGCGGCGGCATGTGGTCTGCATCGCCACGCACAGAGCTCGGCCCAGCACCACCCTTCCGGACGGCAGCGGCCTGCTGCGCGCGTCGACGCTCCTGTGCTTCCTTAGCAGCAACTTCCGCACGACGCGCCTCCTCCGCCGCCTGTACCTTACGCTTATGCTCGAGCACGCGCTGCCGGCGCAGTTCTCGTTTGCGCTCCTCTTCTGCTTTCTTCGCCTTACGCGCGTCAATATCTTCACGAAGTTTGCGCATTCGTTCCGCCTCTTTACGCCGCCGCTCCTCTTCACGTTTCTGCTCGGCAAGCGCGAGGGCTTTCCGCTTGGCCTCAACACGCTTCCGCTTTTCTTCCGCTTCCGCCTGGCGTGCCAATCGGAAAGCTTCGCGCCGGGCAATAATTTCGGCCTCGCGTCGCTCCATGTCAAGACGGGTTTGCTTTGCGATGCGCTCCGCGCGCATTTCCTCCGTTTCTTCGTCCTCCGACTCCTCCACCGTGTACCCAAATAGTGAAGCGGTTGAGGGCAAAAATGATTTCACCGAAGTCATCAGGTTGCTCAAGGCCGATGGGGCAGACGCACCTTCCTGGACCAGATTATTCACAGAGGCCGCAACAGAATCGTCGCGTTCTCTGTCATTCGCCGCACCGTTCTCTTTCATTGAAGAAGGACGGGGAGCATCATCGTCGACTTCAATAATTTCGGTAGACTGCTGCGGAGACAATACCACGACACCATTACACGAAGATGTGTTTGATTTCACTGAAAGTGCAGAGTCCACTTCATTGGCAGTACTAGGCGATTTGGATGGTGTTTCCGTATCATGAGTATCCGTGCCAATGCTCCAAGGACTTTGAGACGCATTTGATGACGAGGCTTCTGCCTCTGAGCTCCGCACACTTTGCGGAGTTTTCGACGCTTCGGCAATGGCTGAGCGAGATTCCTTTTCCGGCAGAGACGTTACGGTTGTCTCCCCGAAAGTGATGCGAGTGCTGCTAGACTTGCGTCTGCCATCTTCACCGTTTTTCTTGGACGCACCCTCAGATTCATCAAGAGCACTCAACGCCTGTAGTTTCGAGAATTGCACTCCGCCTGATCCTTGCGCCTGAGTCGTGGGGGACTTGATCAGATCAAATTGCGTTTGTACATGGTTGACGGTTAGGTTTGATGGAGATTGAACTGTGGGGGTTTGCGGTACATCTGCAGCTGATTTGATGCTCATGCGTTTGCGAACGCTCTCGATGCGTTCACGGAGCGCACTCTTCCCTCGCAGATACTCGACAGAGCAGATCGAGGTCTTTTCACAATAACAGGTGACGACATTGAAGGATCCATGGACTCAACTCCTCGCTTTTTCGAGAATTCAGCGTCAGATTCTTCGGGTGCTTGATAGGATGCAAAGCTGATCTTCTTCTTGGATTCCGATTGTTGTGGTACAGGTGCTGGTGCACTGAAAATTGATTTCGGAAACAAACTGTTTGCAATGTCGTCGTACATTGGGTTCGAAACGACTGACGATTTGGATCTGTCCAAGGGCATTTTCATACCGGGAGTTTTCGATACAGTTCGCCGAGAAGAAAGCACCGGGGGTCTCCTACCTGATTGAGGGAACAAACCGCTCTTCTTCACTGTGGCAGGTTTCAATGAGGGAGGGATATTCTCCTTAGGCTTGGCAGGGGGTGCAGCTTCTGCAATCTTCATTAGATCATGTAAAGCTGTCTCAGTCACATTACCGCTTTCATCGACTCTAAATCGAGTAACTGGAGACTTCTGAGCTGCATCCTCGTTCATATTTTCATCTTTCGTATCGCCATTACGAGGCGTGGCACCATCCGACAGCTTTGATTGCTTCTCAGCTCTCTTTTCAATAGGTTTGTCATCGGCAAAAGATACGCGGTTTTTCGGCTTCTCCGCGGTTTCTTCTTTTGATCGAAGTGTAATAGCGACAGCGTCTTGCTTCTTGGCTTCTATTGGTGCATCTTCATCGTCTGACTCGACGCCCATGGTGTCTTCATAGTCGGCATGATAGTCATCATCGCTGTCATCGTCGTCTTCCGGTGATTCGGGCGAAGAGTCTTCTGGAAGGATTTCAATGCCATCCTCATCAGGGACAGATGGAAGCTCTTTCTCCGGAACATTCGACTTTGGAACAGAAGTCGGTTTCTCTTCTGTAATTGGAGACACGGCATCTTCTCCCGCATCTGCTCGTAATATAGCTTTCTTACCTTGCCTTTTTCTCAAGGTGGGACTTTCTTCTTCAGCAGACACAGCATCAAGAATGTCCATTGTTTTCGCGGGTGACAGTCGTACCTTGCGGGATCTAGTTCGCCGAGTGCCGGGTTCCTGAACTGTCTCAGAAACATTCTTCCTCACTTGTCTCGTACTGCGTTTTGCAGACGCAATAAGTGACGAGACGGGGGTTTCGTTGCAATTTCCAGTATTCGGAGCAGTATCCGTTCTCGTCGACAGCAGAACAAGATTTTCACTTCCTGATATCTTCGGCTCTGTCGAAAGCTTAGGACGTAGTGCCTCTCCAGGAGATTTCGGTGTATTCGGGTTGCTCGCATTGCTGACCAGTTCCTGCAGAACCTGCCTCTTGAAAGAAGACTTTGCTGGCTTCTTATCATGGCTTTTTTTAACGGGCGGAGACAAGGCTGAAGCTTTTCTCGTGCGTGCGTTCCTGGTTTGTCTCGTCGATCGTGTCGTCGCCTTCAATGGTTTGGGCACAGCGGATAGTTTCGGAGCTTTCGAAGCAGCCTTACCTCTTTTGGGCCTCCCAGAAGTCGCAGATTGAACGAGGTTTTCTTTGTCGCAGGCAGGTTCGTCCACAGCCGCGGGTGCAACGGCCTTGCGCGCGCCGCGTTTCTTCTTCTTCTTGACTGCGTCATCGCCGGAGATCGGTGCTCGTGACGTGGATGGTGGCCGAGCACGAGCGGCCTTCGAGACCTTCGAGCCGAGCGCAGGGGGCACAAAACCCGGTTTCGCTAATGCGGCGACTTTCGCGAGCAGCAAATCGAGATTGGAAGCGGCGGCGACGATGTCTTCCAGCGATACAGAAAAGCTCTCAGGTTGCGCCTGCTCGATAATTTTGTCCAAGGCCTGTTGCGTTGACTCCCGCAAAGTTTGCGTCATGATTGCGATTCTCGTCGTGCGCCGCGACGCGTGAGGGTGCGGTCGCAGGAAGCGGAAATTGGAACGGTGCTCGTTGTTGCTGGTGGGAAGTGTTCGTGGCACAGTGCTACGTTCCAAGGTGCATTCCCCCACACTTACTCCATCGGGCAGTGACGGCGCGCTGTGATGCTCGGGTGGCAAAGAACGGCAGAAAAACAGCAGGATTAGCTCTGGTTTGAGATGATACGCCTGTACTGGAGCGATGTAACAGACAGGTCAACAAATGGCACTCTTGCGCAGATTGAATCCATTCAAAATTTTGAATGTCGTATCATACTGAAATGGAAACGTATAAATTTCTTCCACGTTGGATTATTTTCGAAAGTAGGAAGATTTTGAAAGTCATATGCACCTTCCGGCGAATCGCTATGGATCTAAGGAAAATAATCATTTATTTCCTCCATTTTCACGAAATATTTTAATGTGAGTATGAATCTTGCGGTTTGAAATACTGCTCATCTATTGGGTAACATTTTCAATTGATGCAAAACAGAACTCATTTTGAGGGAGAGTATTGGATAATCATCTTGTCTACCGTAATTAGGACGAGAGATTTGTGCAACATTAAAGAAGGGCGAGCACACTTCATAAATCACTCCAACGCTTCTTCGCACGCGACACACGTCTAAGATGATGTTTGCCAAAATTCAAAAGCGTTAATCTTGCAGACAAAGGTCATCTCGAAACGTAAATTTCAGCCTAACTTTATGTACTCCGTAAGTATTTCACGGAAACAAGTTTTTCGAGAAAAGTTGAGAGGTTGGCTTTAGGTCAAACTTAAGACATCGAAAAAGAGACGGCGCTTGGGAAAATGTAAAAAGTGCGCTACATGTCCGTTTTTGAGTAAGACAGGGACTATGGTTCGAGTACGAATCGGAAGAAAAGCAGGAGAACGCCGCGATTGAGAATCTGGCAATTAGGGGCAGAAGTCGAAAAGCTTGAGCGTGAAATATTTAATACTGCAACTTGACCTACTGTATTCTAACGCATGCGCAACTTGATAATCTAGGGCATGTGGTTCTTCGATTGGTGCTTTGCATGGGTTGGAGAATTTGGTTTCAAGACAAAGCTGAAACCGGAATAGTCGTGGGTCGACGTAGAAGAGATGGACTGTGAGCAGTCCATCTCTTCTACGTCTTCGGAAGTCCAGCTCCGCATGTGCGCGTGTGTCGATCTTGATGTAAATGGGCTTTGAACGGTGACCTTTAATATCAGGCGGTTTTGTAACGACTACAAGAAATGTGGCAGACTAATTTAATCAAACTTGAAATATGATTCACAATGCGCGAATCGACGGGAATAGTGATCTTACCGAGAGCACATTCGGAAGATCGCATCCAGCCTTCCCGTTCAGTTTTTCTTTTTTTTTTCTTTCCTTTTCCGGAGTAGCATTGAGTTCAACAGCATATGAATGAATTCCGAAGCACAGGATAGAATCCTTGAAAATGATCACTCTCATTTAAGAAAGAGAAATCTCAGAGTCACTTGAAGACAAAGACATGGTGCAACCTAAAGTCATTAATGCCACGGCTGAGAGCGACTTGAGTTTTCGCCGGAGATACAGATTGCATTGCATTCTTATTGCCACGGCGACTCTCGGGATTCCGGTGATCAAGTGGGTGTTGGCCCAAGGTTATTGATGCTTCTAATGCGTGTACCGTGTACTATACGACGGCTGCCGTCTATACGGGCTGTATGAGATGCAGAAGCGCCTTTTCCCGATTTTGGCCGAGCCGTGTTCTGCGCTTGGCTTCCTGATGCACCGCCGATCGTCGAGCCGGACCGCATTGCTATCGGAAAGTTCCATTTTCTAGAGGAGTCCACGGGGCCTCGAAGTAATGAGGCAGTTGCTGATCGAGAGGGGGCTCCTGCAAGTGTGGATGACAGGATGCACCTCCCTGCGGTGCACGAATAGGACACGTGAATGGCGATGGGTACAGGCTGGGATGATTTACATCCGGCTCTAAAGTTGGCAGCGTTGGCCTGTGTTCGGAAACAAGTGGAGAAATACTCTCTTGGGGACTCACTTGGGGCAACCGATTTTGCATCTCAGGCACTCTGGGTTGATGTACGTCCGATTCTAAAGTCGTTAGCGCTGTTCCAACAGCTGGCGCGGTACAACCCGGGTGACTCAGTTGGCGCAACCAATTTCGCATCACAGGCCCCGCGGGGCCATTAACATCCGGCTCCAAAGTCGTCAGCGCGATCCTGCTTTCATCAATAACTGGAGAGGTACATCGTTCGCGACTCACGTCGTTCAATTGATTTCCCACCTCAGATACCGTTTCTGGAAGCATTTCAGAAATGGGAGGCGGATAAATTCCTAGTTGTTCTCCGCGTTCATCCAAAGCCATTCCCTTATCAGCAGCCATGTCTTGATCGACTCCCCCTGCGACTGTCGCGGGAACATGTGGATGCTCATGGTTAAGTATGGCAGACAGTCTTCCGTTTCTCGACAGGTGTGGCTGCATCGTCAAGGACCCGATGTGTGTTGATGTTGCTGGGTGGACCGAAAACGGCGGTATCAGCAACTGGTCTATTGGAGAGCGAAGGTTCCCCGAGAAGTTGTGATTTGTCGTCACGAGACGCGTTTGGGGGGCGAAACACGACGAAGCTTTCGGTCGGGCCCATAGCGGCGATATCGGCACAAACCCTATTGCAGAACGAAAATTCCGTAGAAAGTTATGGTTTGATGCCGCAGGATGTGTTGAGCATCCGATGTGTGGAGACGTTGATGGCTGGGCCGAAAATGGAGATATCGGCACAAAATCCATTGGAGAGCGAAACCTCCCCGAAGAATTTTGACTTGAAACCTTTGGTGTTTCGGAATGCACCATGAGAGAATTCAGTCTTCGACGCTTCGTTGGTGAGGAGGGGTGAGCATGTTGGTCTGCAAACGGCCGGGGTCTCCTTTGGTCGTCATTGTGCGGATGACTGTACGCGTAGGGGATGAGTGCTGAATGCGAAACCGTCCGTCTCCCACCAAACGGAGAGACGGGTCTTCTTACTACCCTTCTCCCTCTGAATGGAGACACCGGTATAATTACCCTCTTGACTCGGAACGGAGACACAGGCACCTTCAAGATTGGCCTTGTTTCACCACCACCCGACTGGATCGTACCCGGATCCTTCATTGCAGGCGTTCTTGGTAGTGAAGGAGCTGTCCGCGAGAATAGTTCCACTGCCAGCTCCGCCCATTCTATCGAACCGTGCAGAGGTTCACCGCCTGTTTATAGTGTGCCTGGGTGAGCCAAGGGATGAAACTACATCTACCAACTATTTAGTGGCAAGCTGTTGTATCTCACCGGGGCCGTATTTGGCGATTCTGAATACTCAGCACAGTTCTTCGTCGCTCTCCAGCCCTTTGGTGTAGGCTTCAAGTGCATACTCCAATAGTCACATGACAAGAAATAAGGCAACCCTGCACTGTATGTGGTGAAGCCTGCACGAAAAATGCAGCTTGCAAGGAAAGAGGTTATTGAATTTAGTAGTTTCGCCTAGTACGCAAATTTCTAAAAAGAGGTTCGTGGGATTCACAAGGCAAACACGGTCTCAATCTTGGCGACCTGCATCTACATTCTCTGCAAAAGCATAATCGCGGTCAGAAGTGTTCACCAGTTTCAACATCTACGAACATTAGAGATGAATCATCGACCCAGACTACGAGATTTGACGACATACATGTGATTGCTTCCAGTTGTTTTCCGTTGCGTTCGGTCTGTTTTGCTCGCCGCCTTTTTCTCTCAGTTATCATTTTTAGCGCATGGCAGTTTTCCATTTATTGCCGGCATTAAACAATATTGAAAATTGGTTAAACCATGAGTTCTGAAAACGAATAAGAGGGCAGGGTGCGTTTTGATCTCGTTAACCAGGGTTTATTTATTTATTTTCTTGAAATCTTGTCCAGACCATGCAGGCAGTACGTCACATTTTCCCATCTGATCCTACAGGATTAGGTTCCAGAAGTTGTTGAGCATCATGTTCCCAAAGCCCTTTGGCGGGCACTTCCATGACCGCTAATGCGAACGTTTTTGAGCCAATTGAATAATCTCAGGTGTAGTAGTTTTTCACTGCATTACCGTACAAAGCATACGTGAAGCGTGATCATTAATGGGTCCATCGGAAAAAAATCCAGACATGTGTTCGAATCCATAGGCCACGAGAATTCTGCCGGTCTGTGAGGATGCGTGCGACTTGCATTCGTGTCATCTTCAAAATCAATCCTACCGTTCCAGCGCCTTCAACAGAGCAGACTCTATTTGCAGACGAACAGATTCTCCTCAATGACCTAGTTCCTTGACTTTTCTATAGACGGTTAGTGAACTTGTTCACATTGTATTATAGCTTGGGAATCGCATATTCCTGCTCTGGAATGTGCACTTCGGTGCGCGGCCCAGAGTCCCCCCGGTTGCTGCGGGGGGAGGCACCTCGAAAGAGGTGTCCAAGAGGCAGTAAAGACGCCCGTGAAACCATTGGCTTCTCCACACGCATGGAATTGCGCTGGCCTCTCCAACCCTCCTCTACGGATGCGAGTCCTGGAAACTGACAGCGCAAGCCCGGCGCAAGCTAAACGGCACCGTGTCAAAGATGCTATCAAAATAGCAAAGTACCGGGCCTCAAAGCGTTACTAGCCTCTTCGTGGGAAATGCAGTAAAAAAAAAAAAA
>JADWZK010054628.1_pt1 | contig 12425 bp, 9 predicted proteins | sample 8957641 | NCBI WGS metagenome assembly JADWZK01 (sample SAMN16576796, study PRJNA672827) | algae metagenome | host: rhodolith | place: South Korea: Udo, Jeju | collected 2014-09-18 | reverse complement strand
GCCACGACCTGCCTAACATTGTAATTTGCGGCCACTCAATGGGCGGTGCAGTTGCCGCTCGCGTCGCGCATTCGGAATCGCTTCCCGTGCTTGCGACAATGCTTATAGATGTTGTTGAAGGTACTGCCATCTCCGCTCTGCCCCACATGTCTGCCTGGCTTTCCGCTCGGCCCGCGTCATTTTCATCAGTGGAGGCTGCAGTTCGATACACCACAGGGAAGGGCCATGTTCGTAACCTCCACTCTGCGCGACTTTCGGTCCCTTCGCAGCTAATGGAAACTGAGTCCCGGTGGGTATGGAGGACGAATTTATCCGCTACACATAAATGTTGGAACGGTTGGTTTGAAGGTTTATCCGATATTTTCCTGGCCGCCCCAGGCCCCAAGCTTCTGATTTTGGCTGGTGTCGACCGCCTCGACAGAGCGCTTACGATTGCACAGATGCAGGGCAAATTTCAGAATATTCTAATTCCAGATGCAGGTCACTCCATAGCCGAAGATCAGCCAGAGAAAACGGCGTCCGTAATTCTCGACTTTTTGCGACGCAATTTGCTTATTGAAAAAGGAAGTGACGACGATTTAATTTCCATTTTTCAGCAAAGAGAACCAATACCGTCGGCACATCCTTGACACCAGAACAAATCTCCTTTTTGTCTTGCTAAGGTAATACCAGAGTGCACTTATATCGCCAAGGCCAACGATGCGGCCATTTGGTCCAGAACTGGACCTGCTCAATGCCTCGTGAGCGGCAATGCCCGTGGACATGCACCGTGCCCAACGGGGCGATTGTGACGACTTCTTCAACTACCATGCACTTTTCAAAACGAATAGCTTTATTTCTAATATCGTAGTTGAGAACTTAGTCAGTCCAGTAAAGAAAAAGGCAATAATGGACACTGCATATGTAGACAACAATACGTCTACATGTGCGGATGAGGGTCCTCCCGCTCACGAGGTGCAGCCTTGATGATATCATCTACCCGAATAATCATTTCCGCGCCTTCCACGGCGGAAGCCAGCATTTGCCGTTTGAGCTTGTAACTCTCAGTGATGCCCAACTTGCGAACGTCCCCAATGCATCCCTTTTCCATGTCCAACCCAGCAGTCGAATTGCCTTCAGCATGGGCTGCTCTAAGTTGCGCCACCAAGTCGGTAGCATCGTATCCAGCGTTACTGGCAATAATACCTGGAAGCGCACGCAACGCTCGAGCAAACGATTCCACAGCCAACGCACGCTTACCCGGAGTTCTCTTGGCGAGCTCATCAACCGCCTGAGCCATCAAAGTTTCCGCGCATCCACCACCGAGAACTGTGCGCGTCTCCTTTACAGTTTGCGAAAGCACGCACAGAGCATCATGCAAACTTCGCTCCGCTTCGTCCAGCAAGTTCTGGTTCGCGCCGCGAAGCACGATCGTGCACGCCTCCCCAGCGGCGCACCCGACAAATCTAATCACGGTATCTTCCCCAATCATCACTTCTTCCACGACGGCAGCAGAGCCTAGACGAGCCGTTCCTGGCTCGTCAAAGGTGGACACAATTTCGCCTCCAGTGACTAAAGCAAGTCGCTCAACACCATCAAAATCAGCATGCTCAATTGCCATGATACCCTTCGATGTAAAGAACTGCTCCGGGCGATTGTAAATGAGCTGTCTGTTCACGAAGACGTTGCACCCATGAGCAATGATCTTCTCGCATTTGTTGATCATCTTCGCCTTTTCCGCCTCTTCAATGTCCGCAACACGACTCAAAGAATCGACGCGCACGCGCGACCCGTAGATTTTCACCTTGTCCGTATCCATTGCAGTATTCGCCACAAGAATTTTGGCATTTTCAATTCGCTTCGGCTGCCCAACGCCCAGCTTCTTCTCAAGGATGAAACCTTCTTCCAGCCATGAATCCGCCAGACTTCCGCCGGACTTTTTGATAATTTGGATGTGGTCCAAATTTGTCGACCCTTTCAGTCGAAGTACAGCCTCCACGGCAATGGTGGCAAAATGATCGCGAGCCTGCGACAGAATCTTGGAAGATAGCGTTGTGCGCGCAATGTTCATAAGATCATTGCGGAAGGCGTCCGCATTTTGACCATTATCCACTGTAGACGCCTCAAGCGCTTCAGCGGCCGCACCGGCCGCACTCCGAAAGCCAGCAATCACGGTTTGAGGGTGAATTTTCACATCCAGAAGCTTCTCAGCTTCTCGAAGCAGCTCACCAGCGAGACAGCAGACGGATGTTGTTCCATCGCCAACTTCGTCATCCTGAACCTTTGAAATATCAACAAGCACTTTTGCGGCTGCGTTGTCGATAGAGATCGCATTCAAAATGGTGGCACCATCATTGGTTACCTGCACACTGCCGCCCTGAGATTGCAAGATTTTGTCCATTCCTTTCGGGCCTAACGTTGTTTTGACCAGATCGGTGATTGCCAACGCACCGATGAAGGAAGACATGCGCGCATGTTCACCTTTTTCTTCGGTTGCTTGCTGGCTCAACACGCTCGGGACGACGCTCATGCCAAAAGGCGCGCCGCCTCCGTATCCGCCCATCATGATGTAAACGACAAGAGTCTGGCGTGAGCTCGACCGCTATGAAGGTTTGCGCTCTTTGCTGATAGTCCGGGAGTCGACGTCTGGAAAGTGAATCCGCGCGTTCGGCCAAGGATCAAACAGCCGCACGGCGGAAAAGTTACAAAACTTGAGAACTTTCACAAAATATTTTTAATTTTTCATGGTATTTCAAATTATTTTCAAACTTCTCGCTTCGAACAGGAGGTTTGTGAGGGGAGTGTATTCCGGAGACCGTCCCATTCCCAGCGGAGCCTTTTTGCGCAGGCAAATTGTGACATGGGCAAAAGCTTCTGGTGCTGTACGTTTCGCAGAATCGGAGAAGCTCAGTAGCTTCGCAGCATAGACAGGTGCGTAAGAAAACATTGGTACGGAATGGATAATTTTTGAACGATGGCAAGGCGTGCGGGATGACTTGATACCGGATTTCGGAGGGAATGTTCCGTCAGGTGATGTCCCCGGTTCCGTTGCCGTCTTCTCCCTCGGTGTTGCAAACCTAAGAGAACAATGAATTCCTCTACTCGGTGGAGCACATTGAAATGTATACCTCGCCGTATGTTTCATAGTTCCCCAGAAGATTTTTTATGCTCTTTTCAATTCTGCGTTTGCGTATGGCGACATACTGTGAACAATTCCCTTGACAGCAAGTCCATTCCCCACTGCCCTCAACAACCGAGCTACAAAAACAGGCCAGTTATATGTTACCTAAACTTAAAACTTGTGAAACGGGGCTAAACTTCAGGCCGTTGATTGGATCCACCACTTTTTCTTTGACAATCCGCAATTCCCCTGGAGCAAACGAAAACGCTTGATGCTGTCGTAGGTCCATGTCCATCAAAGCGCACTGCAGTACACTTAGAGGATCTGAACCTGGCGCAATGAGTACAATACGCTCTCCAAAATATTGAGTTTCCAGTTTGCTCAAAAGTTGACGGACCCTGACAAAGACATCTGAAACCGAATCATTAGGAGTCCCATCCTCAGCCGGTTCTGGTCTCGTATTGATATCGTATTTATCCAGATCGGATAAGCTGGCGTGTACGATTCGCTGCGGCTTTCCGTCTAAGGTCCCGAGGCCTCGAGCATCCAGGAAAGAAAATTCAGGTACAATTCTTTCCCTTCTTATGTATAGCTCATTGGCAAGGACCTCTGCGGTTTCCATACAGTTGGTAGAAATGCTGGGCCAAATCCAGGCATCATATTCGACATTAGCATTTTTCAGGGCAACAGCAGCAGCAATTGACTGTTGCACTCCGCGAGCTGTGAGTCCGTGAACATTGACTGACAACTATAGAACCAACGTGAAGGAAACAAAGGAGGAAAAGTTAGAACGCGGCTCAGAGACTAGAGATATTTCATTTCCGATTTTGCAGCGGACGTTGAGTACTCCTTACCATTTCCGCCGGATTCGATTTGGCAATGCCTCTAGCGTCCGAAATGCTCTCAGCTGCGCGCATTAAATAATAAGTGTTTCCCAGGGGCTCCGCGAGTGGAAAAATCTTGAGCCCTGACATTGCTTCTGCTTCCTGCGGTTTGTTGAGCAGCACAGCTGAAAATGCAGCAGCAGCCTGAAACAGCTTTCCAAGCTCTCTGCGCGTAAATCGCTTCGGTGCACCGCCTTGCGCAGCGCACAGCGTGAACGACGACGGCAAACTTTCTCGTCGTTTCTTTCTGAAAATTCGATGAAAAGGACTGGAAACAAACCCCATCGTCATTGCCATTGTACTGCTACCTTCACGTCACCCCTGCGCTGCCGTCGGAAACAGTTCCGACGAAACTCTCTCGCCATGAGGTAAAAGAGAAAAACACGCTTTTCGTGCGTGCATCGAATCGGGATCTGTGGTTGGTGGAAAAATGCATCTCCCTGACAAAATACTGTGCATTTATTGGAGACCGCGAATCGCCAGCTGCATTTCTATTGGCTATCAATAAAATATCTTGAAATGGTTTGAAGCCAAACTTACTGTGAGTATGAAAGTGTATGATATTCTCGAGCGATTAATCATAAAATACTGCAATTTATGCGGATTGCAATTGTGAAGCTCATACTTCACGAGGACCTGCTTACATTATGTATGATTGGAGTAATCTCGAAAGAATTCCTTTAAAATTGAAAATATTTTTGATGCTTTTAACGGCAGAGGGGACCCGTAAAAAATTATACAGAAGAAATTGGAAAAGATTTCGTGAAGTGCATGAAATGGAATATTTTTGGGTCGGTTCTCCCAAAAACTGCACACTGTAACACGTGTCGTGTGGTAATTCGCTCTAAATTCAAAAGTACAGATCATGAGAGATCTAGTTTGCTCCCAAAAGGCGGGGTTGTCGGAAACCGAGCGCAAACGGGGGAAATCGCTCCGTATAATCGGCAATAGCTTCAACACGCCCAAACTTCGAAGATCACTGCAGAGCCATCCCGAATAGCTCCTGTACGGCATTTGGTCGTCATGAATGACCAGACGCCACCCGTCGTCTTTGAGGACGTGGCCGTAACAAGGACCCCTGGAAAGGGGAAGGGGCTGGGATGGAACAAAGATGAGCTCTTTGCTCTCGCAAAGGCGGGATACAAGGTCGCAGCACTGTGACTGGATACGGTCAGAAGGCCGCCGTATTTGCCGACAGGATTCGCAATGAATTCATTGCGTCCGAACTCCGCCCACCGGATGCGTGCACGGAAGTCGGGACAAAGAGCCCGCTAGACCGTCGGCGCTGGGAGGGCCGCGGCGCCTCCGCTTGCTTGCGCGGCTACAAGGACATCTTGAGGCAGTGCAACCAGTTTTATAAGATGAGGAAAAGCGTCGAGGCAATGAACTTGCCTGGTAATCCCTCTGATATGGATTTGTATCGCATCACCATGGCCATGTTTAATGGGTTTTTGAAGCCGTCGCCGACGCCCGCTCTTTGCACTGAAATTATCAAGAACCCTGATTATGTTGTTGGGAAACCCTTCAAGTACATGTCGTGCTACAAGTACCTCATGGGCAAGCCGGTAATAAAAGGCGTGCATGGCATGGATATTATGAAAACGGAAAACAATGATGCCCCTGCACCTGAGGGCGAAGTGGAGGTTTCTGAAGACATCACCCATGGTGCAACTCCAGGGCCGATAAGTGGAAAGTCTGTCAAACGACTGAAGCGCAGTTCTTCATTAGTTGCGGATGGAGGTGTGGAGAAACGTGCGCGGGGTGGAAATTCCGGTGACGAGGCGGCACCGGGAAAGAGCGCGCGCAGTCTTATGGAGCTTAAACTCGAGGAACAGCAACTTCAACTAGAATGGTATCGAGCTGCGTTTCAGGATCCCAAGGCGAATGTGCCTCCGGAAGAGATGGAAAAAGCTGGGAAACTGATGCGAGCTGCGTTTTTCGAAATGTTTGCTGGGAACGGAGTTGAGAGGGAGGCACCGTCCAATGCGAGAGCAGATTTGGCAGACATGGTACAGGAGCATTCCCTTCTCGCAGCAGACGTGCGTGCTATGGAAAATGGAACTGCGGACCGAGTGATGCACCTCGAAGCGGAACACCATGCATAATGAATTGTATAACAATATACCGCTGCAAAAGACAGATGCTGTTAACCTTTTCGTAATGCTGTCTTCAATTTAAAGCGGTGTCTCATTGTGTGCTGACCACAAGATATCCGCTAATTCGTTCTGTCGAACTAAGCAGAATGTCAAGTTGTGAAGGGTTTCCATTAATTTTGTTCATTCGAGCTAATAGACTCTTGGCAATGTACACTTCAGGACGAATCTGAAATTTGGATGCGCTACACGAAACGCAGAAATGCGGAATGTTTGTGGTGAGTTTGTGTATTAGCGCTAATTCATTTGGGTATACCTTTCGTGTAAACTTTTCCACGTTATTTGGTTGAACCTGGCTCCTGTCCCTAGACGCTGATCGCAAGGGTCCAATTACGGCCCGAGTACAAACCAACTGCAGAATTCTGTCGAACCAACGACCGTATACCTGTCCGCCGGCTACTGCAATTTTGGCTAGTGGGCTTGAGAGTGTTCAGTTTTTGAGCTTGTAACAATTGTCGTGAAAATGGCTGTTTCCATGGATAACCTCGGGCTTCTCAAGGAGAGGATTACAGTATTCAGACAGAGAGGATTCATTTCCGGCACAGAATCAGCGAGTCTGAAAATCAGAGAATCGACTTCAGGACGCGTTAAACATGTCGAACATACGGTATTATTGTTTAAGGTAGTCAAAAACTGAAACTTGTTATTAGTAAGAAGTAAGCAGCCGCATCACTCCGGCTAAGACGCGGGAGAACAAGGTATGCCCTGTGATGGGTCTCACCTACAGATAAAGCACCTCGGCTTATTGATGTAATGTACATATTCGTTGACGACAATATTGACCACAACTGTGGAGCTGATTTCACAAAAATGCAAGTCCCTCGTACTTCTTGTATCCAACCCTTTGTTCCTTGAGCAAAACCTGTCCCGTAACAATGCTGAAGGCACATAAAAAGGACTCCGTGTAACGGGAAGCGTGACCATGATTACCAGCGTCGATTTCCATAGTTCTGAGTGCAACAACAATCTCTTCGTTTGTGCCTGGCACAAACTTGGCCGATGAAAATCCCAAAAATCCGTTGGCATCATAAAGCTCTGGAATCTCTACGGAGCGGACGCTGTCGAAGCGCTCCGAAGCGATTAGAGCATAATTCCAGCCTTTCTTCTCATTAGCAACGGAATCGAATGGCTTGTCACTCCTCCGGCGCGGCAGAAATACCCATTCTCGACGCAAGACAGACCACAAGACGGCCTCGTGCATGAGATAACCCGGGAAACTAACCCCCGCCGCCCTCTCAAGTGCGACGTAATTTTCTGCCCAGTTTTCATGAGTAACACGGAACGCAGGGGTCACAATTTTGACCCACAGTGGGTTGGAACTCCTCACTATCGTTCCATTCCTTGGGTCGGTCATGGCCCTCCCATGACCACCAATGACAAGCATTCCATCCTTCACAGCCGTCCACTCGCTCTTAAACAAGACGTTTTGGTCCTTGCCCGCACCGTCGGGTAAAAGTGCCCGTTGCCAAATAGAAGGCCGGATTGAGGACGCAGCTCCATACAGAAACTTCTTCGCAATTCCTGGAAGCTCTCCTTTCGGCGATACGATTTCGTACAGTATACCAGTACGATCATCGGGCGCTAAAAGATGTCCCGAAAACCACTGCAGCTCGCTTAGCTCCATACCGCGACTTCCGACCTGGGTGCGGCTTTCAAGACGGATTTTATCTACCCATGTTATCTTCGCAGCTTTAGATCCGGGGATTGTTGGAAGAATTGCGCGCTTGAAATAGCTCACCCACACATTCGCATTCGAACAAGAGGACGTCTGATACCCGGTCTTCGCATCACGACAGGACTGTCGATCCAAATCCGTGATCAGCGCAAAAAGGCGAGGCCGTGGTTTCTCTTCAAATGATTTCCACGAGAAAAACGATATTTTCTGCAATAAGCGGGGATACCTGCGCAGCGAAACATATGTCGTCACCAATATCAGCGCAACGACGAGTGAAAGGAACAAAAATTGGCCACGAGAGCGCGGCGGTGCTCTGCGACGGTGAGTTCGCGCCGACGGTCGCAGTCGGGTCTTCTGAAAACTCGGTACAATGTTCACCTGGAGATCATTTCTATAGTCTTCAGCTGCCCTGTCCAGACCTGACACTATAGACACAGACCTCGACGGAGGTCGAGGCTGCGGCCTGGTCAGCGTCATCCCGGCAGGTGTTGCTGTCGAACGGACACCATCGTAGGGACTGACAATAGATGTATGATACGTAGTGTACGATCTCAAAATACGATAACTTTTGCATGTGTACAATCCCATTCATTTGTATGGGCAAGTCTCACTTATTCCATGTCGTTGAGACCTCAGTTTGTGGCTCATGTTTGCCGCCCCTCCGCATCCTCCTTCATGAATCCTACAGCGTCTGCTCTAAAGGTGATCTGAGCAGACATATAGAGTCTGCAGTGAATTTGCAGCCATGGTGAAAAAAGCAGACGGCTAACGCATTTCCCAAAGATGTATACCTTCGTGGTCCCAATTTTTCCTGCATGCCATCGCCGTGCGCAATTTCCCGCAAGGGGTGCCGCATCTCCACGGCGAGGAATTATTACGATGGTGAGCACTCGGTCCGTAGTATGGATTCGTCGTGGAGACATGCGAACTGTTGATCATGCCGGTCTTACTGCTGCGGCCATGGCTGAGGCCACAGCAGTTGTTTCTGTGGTGCGCCAGGACTCCAATTTGGAGGTACTTGCAGCGCTATCACGAGCTATTGAAGCTCGTGGCACAAGTCTTTTTCTCACGAGGGCAAAAAATGAGGCACTCGCCGTGGCGGAATTTGCCAGGGAGTTTGGGGCGACGTCGATTCATATCCGCAAAGACGACACTGAAGAATCACAAAGCGTACTTCGAGAATTAATGCAGTACATCCCAGACGGCGTGGCAGTAGAAACCTGGACTGATTCCTTCAGGAAATGGGATGAATCCAAACTTGCCCAAATTCCGTACGAGTACCCTGCGTTTATGAATTGGGGTGAAAGGCGTCGTTCTCCATTACTGCCATCCGGCGCGGACAGAACACTGAGATATCTGCCTCCGACATCAGAACTATCGTGCCTGAATGCTGATGAATTTCTTTCGGGCATTGAATTGAGCAAGTTCAATAATCCGTCTCCAGCGTACCAGAATTTTCAACAAAGATACCAAGCGGATTCTAAATTGGCGAAAACAATCGTCGTGGAGCCAGGCCCCTTAGACGCAGATGCATTTGGGGAACGTCTCGTGAAGGAGTTTCTTGAAGCAGCCGATGCATACAAATATCCTGACATGGGTCGCACATTGGCACCTGTTTTCGAAGAAGGTCTTCTGTCTTCGCGCCGGATTCATGAGATTATCATCGAACATGAACGCTTAAATGGCCGAATATTCCGACCAATTTATAGAGAAGGGGCGAAGCGGCTTTTAGACTACCTGGACTCGCGCGAGTTTTCTCAATTGCTAGCCAGACAAGACATTGAGAAAAGCGCGACTGTTGATGGAGTACACCGCGCTAAATTCTGGCGGTGGCGCGGGTTTCTCATCCGGTATGTGGACGAAGGTCCGGAAGATAATAGCGACGAGGGTAAACCGCCTCTAGTCCTTGTGCACGGTTTCGGAGCCAGTTCACAGCATTTTGGAAGAAGTTTGGCGATTCTCAAGAAGAAATTCAGGGTTTACGCATTGGATATATTGGGATATGGACGTAGCGAAAAGGTGCCGACAGCGTACACGCCAGATCTCACAGAGTGCGTAATATGGGAGTTTGTTCGCGATATCGTGCGTGCACCTGTATACATCGCTGGGAACTCAATTGGAGGCTACTTCAGCGCTTCATTTGCATCCGATGCGTATCCCGAGCTGTGCGCCGGTGTCGTACTCATTAATAGTGCAGGAAAAATCGAAACGCCGGAAGCCGAAGCTGTTGAAAACCGGCGTAGCAATAACCCGCTGAACGCGCTGTTCAGTTTGGGCAAATTTGTTCTGCAGGAATGGAAAACAGCACGCATGTTCGCTTCCAATGTACTCCTGCGTAATTTACGCACCAGCATTCGCAAAACACTGAAAACGGTATACCCTACAAATCCAGATGCAGCAGATGAACAATTGGCAACCGAAATTTATCGCAACTCGCTGGACTTTGGTGCGGATGAGGTGCTAGCATCCGGGATTGTGCTTCCATCGCCAAGGACATTGACTGAACTTTTGGCGAAATACTCTGGACCTGCACTAATCTATCAGGGCGTTTTGGATCCTTTGAATGGGTCAGGAGATCGTGCGTGGAAGATCCAGGGTGCATATCCTGAGGCTACAGTTGCGGCACGAGAGTTGGGGTAAGATACTTTTTTGCTCACCTCAAGTTGAGATAGATATTCGGCTCTTATTCTAACAATTTTATATTTTTTTTTATTGACACGCGGTTTGCAGACATTGTCCTCATGACGAAGATGCCGAAGACTTTGCGGAAACAATTAGCAGATGGATGGAAGAAGAGAATGCGAAAGCAGCTGACACACGAGTGGCTGAAGTGGAAGAAACCAGTCCTCTGGTATTGAATCCTGTACAGTAATACTTATGCTTTGAGGAGAGTGCAGCAACTTCAATGGGATTCTGTTAAAGCTATTCTAGTCAAAGGTAGAAACGTGTTCTTTACGTCGGCTGTTAAGATCAGTGTAAGGAAATGTCTGAGTTTCAAAGTTGGGGAGTTTTATATACACCGCATTGTGCTTTATAAATCAAGAGCGTTTGCACTCTATGGTGCTTTCACTTTCAAAAGTGACAAAAGATTCTAAAAAGTGAGTTTCCAGTATCTTCAAAAAACAAACCAAAATAGACTAGACACAAAAATAATTTAGTACTTTCACTTTTTCTAAAAACTTTTATCATACACGTGAAAAACTCTTGGATCTGTGCGCAGCATTGCGACCGCGACCGCACTCCACTCCAACCTGAAACGGCTCTCTCCATAAAGCATTCGTTCTTTTCTTCAAGGCGTGGATTGCCTCATCGCAACCTCGCCTCCGCCGGCGCGCCCACCGCACTGCGATGTGTGCGAACAGGAGCAGTTCTGGCGGGGCCATAGGTCGGTCGGGGTCCGGGCGTTTGCGCCGACGGCCGGCTCGCTGGGAAGGCCCTCCAGTGGGTGGAGGTGTATTGTCACGGCTTCCAGTGGCGGAAGTGTCGGATTCGACGGCGTCGGTGGATTCTTATGCATCGCAATCGCCCCCACCACCGCCCATCGATGCTGTCAGAGATGCTCGTGAGGCTGCACGAATTGCCCGCGAAACTGGAACCGGCCCAGCCGACGCCGTGAAGCTCTTCCTAGAGGCGCAGCGCAAGCTCGTATCGCGAGTCGCCGCGTCGCATAAGGCGCAACACGCGTACCTGAAGAAGGCCATGCGAAAAACGCGCCAACCGCATCATCGAACAGGACCGCATCGAAGACGCTGCGGTGCGAAATGCGTGCAGCGCCCCGCGTGGAAAGAACGGAGGGCAATGGTGAATGTGTCGATGCCGGAAACTCGTCCGCCCTCCCCCTGGACGCCTATCCTACCCCGCAGGTGCGCAACGCCCCTGTTGTGCACTCCACCCCAGATATACTCGAGCGTCTCCCGTCTTCCCGGCATCGTCTAGGAGGCGCCGTGAATGGGGGACAGCGCCCCCCAATAGCGAAAACTGAACGTATGGAGCAGGCGCCAAAGCCGAAGCCAAAGGACAGACTCCGCGAGGAGCAGCGCCTTCGCAAGGAACGTCGTGCAAAAGAGCGGGAACGAGAACGGGAGCGCGGAAGACGCGGAAGGGATACCGACAGCGACCGTGACAGCGACCGGAGGAGAGACCGTGGAAGGGACCGTGTGCGCGACCGAATCTCGAAGAAGGACAGGAAAAGAGACAGTTCCCGCCGGGAAAAGAAGCGCCACAGAGACAGAGACAGGAGCAGAGATCGAAGTCGCGATAGGGACAGGGACCGCGACCGCGGCCGGAACCGCGGTCGTGACAGGGACAGGAGCGTTGAAAGAAGCCGAGATGGAGGAAGGCGCAGAAGCAAGCTCAGGGATAGGGAGGGTAAGCGTTCTCGTGATGAACGTATCGACAGCCGTGAGAAGTCGTATTATCGCGAGAAGGATCGCAAACGCAAGAGCCATCGTGACCGCGATGGTCGCGACCGTGGAAGGGACCGAGACCGCGATCGTTCTGACAAGCGCCGTCGCCGAAGTCCGAGCAGGAGCCCCAGTCGCAGTCCGAGTCGCAGCGGAAGTCGCAGCCGCAGCCCGTACGGCCGTCGAAGCGCGCGAAGCGCGACAAGAGGA
>JADWZK010035746.1_pt1 | contig 12428 bp, 4 predicted proteins | sample 8957641 | NCBI WGS metagenome assembly JADWZK01 (sample SAMN16576796, study PRJNA672827) | algae metagenome | host: rhodolith | place: South Korea: Udo, Jeju | collected 2014-09-18 | reverse complement strand
GGCAGTCAGGGTCTACATCGTTGGCGAGCGCGCGCCGCGCGCGCGCGCGCCGCGGGCGTCATTTCCACCAATATGGCGCTGCAGATTCTCGACGCCGCCGGCGCGCAGGTCGTCAGTTCGGTCGACGAGGCGTCTTTCGCGCTCGTTACCGACGCCGTGGCCCACTTGCCCGTCGTGGCTGCTCTGAAGAGTAGGGGCGTCGTGTGCTTCGGCCCGGCCATTCTTGTCGACTTGGTCGCCAGAGTGGAGATCGTACCGGCAGAGTTTCTCGCTTTTCGCGATCAGGCTCACCTTGCTGCGCCGCCGTTCGAGGCCGAGGTTGTCACGAGCGCGCGGTTTGTGCCTCTCGTGGCCGCGCAGTTGACTGCGTCGTCCGCTGCCCCGTCTGTTGCGCCGCCGGCGGGGAAGACTGAAGCCGTGGCAGTCGTGCAGGAGGAATTGGTTCCCCGCTCGACGCCCCGGTCGCGTCGGCGTAGAGAGCAAAAACAGGACTCCGGTGAAGCTGCGAAGTCGTCTGTGTCTCTGGGCGTGAAGGAGCCGACTCCTCGTCGACCTCGGCGTTCCTCTACGCGAACTCGTGAGGGTAGCCAAACACAGAGCGCTGAAAGCTCCCTTGTGGCGGACAAGAAGCCGATATCGCGGTCGCGGGGGACGGCTTCGCGGGCAAAGGAACCGATTGAGCTTCGTCTTCGTCTACGCCGCCCGACGGCAAGTTCATCTTCTGTCCAGACTGCGTCCCCCCGTACGTCTGGTTCAAGCGGCGTCCCCCGGCATCATCTTCGAGGACTCGTAGAAATGGACGAGTTACAAAGACAAGAAAGGCAGCGGATGGGGCAAATGGCGCGATACCTACGAAGACGGCGAAGTGTGCAAAAGGAACAAAAGGGCCGAGAGCGGCGACTTCGCCTGTCCATCAGCTGCCATTGACGCCGGCAGTGCCAGAAGTACTTGCTATGAAAGCAGATAACGGCGTCGCGTCTGTCGCACTGGCTACATCGTCCGACAACGGAGTTGTTTCCACTCCTGTGAAAGATGCCAAAGTATCGAAACCCCGCGCGCCCGCAGTTGGCAGTGCAGCCAACTCTGTGGGTTCACGCGAAAGGCCTGCGACACTCCATACTCCAGCGAAAACAGTGAGGGATGTAAAAGCGTTACAACTCCATATTCCGAAGTTGGAGCAAGCTGTCAATATGTCTGCTCAGACGACGTCGCAGGCTCCCGAGGGTACGTCTGGAGCCAGGGGAAACGGGAGCACAGGTCCACCTGTGGTCCCACAGTTGGACGACTCAGCGGGCGCAATGCTCCTCCTTGCTCTCGCTGGTGGGCGTGGTGAGGGGATGGAAATCCTTGTCAAATCTCCGAAATCTCCAATATCTGGAGAAAAGCGAAAGAGAACGCCGGAACACCCTGGCGTAACGGACGACTCTTCGTCTCCAGTGGAGGGTATCTCGGCACTAGAGAAACGGCGGCGTACCTTGGAACCCGCAGATGAAAGCCAAGGTGGACAACAACTTGCCTCTAATTTGCAATCGCCCTCTGTGAAGGATTTTCGAGAACCTGCTGAGGAAGCGAACGATGCTATACCACAAGGAAATTCGCAGGAAAAAAAAGGCGCGCCGCCTGAGAGCCCCTGCAGGCGGCAAAAACGCGTCAGACATCAAAGTAGGGGCTATGCCCAGACCCGACAGCGCAACTGGGAAAGAAATGGAAGAGAGGGGGGCTGTGGACTTCGAATTGCGCACCGGCGGGGAAGGAGCATGTGGAGAAAATACGGATACAGATGGGGATCCAGTGGCGTGCGAGACAGTAGGAGGCAGTATTGATGCTGGACCTACTATGGGCAGACAAGTGCTGTCTCAGCGCAAGCGGCCAAGGCGGATTGTACGAGAATCGCCTCCGAGCGATAGTGAGGAGGAAGAAGAAGACACTGACGCGAATCGACCATCTGCTGTACGTAATGCTTCCACACCGGTTCAGACACGCACTCCTATAGACGACGTATCGGCCGACGAGGAGGACGCAGATAGGTTGAGTCTAGATATCTCAAAGCCCTTGTCATTTGGAGCGCCGTCCTCAACTGACCGAGGACATATTAAGGAGTCCATTGGGACTGGCACACAACCGCGTCGCCGTCGGATTCAACTTCGGACTCCGGATGCCCCTGTGCCGTCGCGTTCCCCCGCCATGCGTCGGCGATTTCACTCTGAGTGCGACTCCTCCGTACATGACGGCTTGCGTTCCAATGTTTTTTCGGTTGATTCCTCCGCAGAAGCATTTATCAGCGGTCTAAGCTTTGATGAAGCTCATGATTCTGTTTTGAAGCTTATTGGCGCGATTGCTACACCAGAAGAGGTTAAGAGACTATTTCCTCAAGCGATCGATGTATCTCCCGCAGATAACAATGAGTCACATAAACCAGAAACCAGGGGACAACAGGAGTCATCTGGAAAAGGGAGTGGGCCTGTTTTTGATGATAGCCCCCACAGCTTCTTTGAAGACACTTTAAATTCGCAGTCAGGTGCTGAACAGCACACCCATATGGACTTGAATTGCACTGGCCAAATGACCAGGTCTTTCATGAAACGCGCAGTGGATGGGCACAGTTCTGCGCGGCCCGTGCAGACATTGGATAATCAAAGGCGCGACGAGGCTTTGTCTCCTGCTGTGCTAGATCTCCCGACAACCATTACGACGCCCCCCGAGGTCATTCCACGTCATCTTTATGTACTGACGTCGCGCCCTTCAATCGTCGATGTTAAAATTGGAAATGATGAAGATGATACTCTCATGCAAGAGTCCATAGCGTACTATGACTGGTTGTATGGAGCTGAATCATTGGAGTTGGGTACACGCGTACGGGAGCGCCTTCTGCAAGATTGGCAATCTCCGAAAGGGTTTGATGCTAAGTTGCGTGTGAAGTACATTCGTGATTCCAGTTTGTTACGTCACTTCGTATCTTTATCCGATTTTCGACCGGACCGTCTGGGAACTTTGGTGGGTATATGTGCAAGACTTTTGCATCTTGAGCCTGCTGATAACGTGCTGTCCGTGTTTCTTGGCCTTTTACTTCAGACGCGTGACGGTCAGCTGGAAAAAGGCAGGGATTCATTGCGGTATTTACTCTCGAATTCAGGTAGAACTGCGAAAGGTTTGCATGGGTACTTGCAGTTTATCTGGGTCTGCTTCTTAGACGCGTGCAGGACACAGGACCAGGATGGAAAACTGTCCAACTTTTGGCGCCTTTTTAACGAGAACTGGTTGGCTGTTGAGGAGCCGTCTGAAACCAAGCAGGACTCTGTGGCTGCGTATGCCTTAAGAGACGGAAAGACTGGAAAACTCTTGGATACGTTAGTTACCCTTGGTGGTCTTTTTGCTTTCCAACTGACCGAACCGGCAGAGAAAACAGCAGTAACTCTGTCTCCAAATTGGGTTTCTATTGAGATTGTTCTTGAGAAGATTGTGGGCACAAAGTACCCCACCGTTGGGGAACATAGACAAGTCTTGTCCACATTTTTAAGAAGGATTTGTACTGATTTTGCAGACAAGCTGTGGAGCGTGGAAGAAAGCTTTGTGCTGAAAGCGTTAGATGCTGTGAAGTCTATATGTGTGAAGTTCGACGCCTCCTGTTCATGCACATCAATTCCGATGTTTTTGTCGCAGTTTAGGAGCATCAGCGATTTAAGATCGCGAAGGCGCTCTCTCGGAGATTACATCCTGACGGAATGTGACTGTGTTATGTTCCTTTCATGGGTTCTAATTGCTCAGGCGTCCAACATTTCCTCTAAGCTCTCTGCGAAAATTGTTCGCCATAGCGCTTCTTTTGTTAAATCCAAAGGCTGTTCGAAAGATCGTGCGAAGGCACTCACTCATCATCTTGGTCTTACACTCTCCATCTCTGAGAGCATTGTGAAAAGTGGTTCTGGAAAGGAAGACTTACTGCGCGCTATGCTATTTTCAAAAGCCCCAGATATTTCGAAGGCGGCTAGGAATCCGTTTTCTTTTGGACCAAGTGCCATTAGCTGCTGGACTGGGGTTTTGGACACCGTAAAGCTGCGTTGCCGAGCGCTGCTTGCGTCTGGAGGCAGTATTCATGTTTACAGCGACTACATCTGTTCAAATGTGGCGGCGGCTCTGCATTGCCTTGAAAAGCCGGAGACTCAATTTGCGGGGAATATTGAGAAACGAGAAGGATGGAGAGTGCAGCAAAGAGTATTTGTTGACCTGGTGGTGAAATTGTTGTCTGCGTTCGTCGAGGTTTTGCGCCACATGACTCAAAACATCAATCAGGGTTCTTATTCCAATCACGAAGCGGTTGATTCTTTACTTATCAGCTTAAGCAGATTTGTCGGTGGACTTGGAAAATTTGCGAATGGGCTTGTCTCTCAAATCCGGAACAATCCGTCTGGGACTGCCTCAAGTGGAAGACATGCAATTCTCAATGTTATTGTTTCGTTTGTTGAGCAGGGCCTCGATCTTTGCACAGTGCATTCCCATGGGCGAATGCGGCGAGATGAACGAGACATTGTGCTCGCAACCCAGTCATCACAGCCATCTGTCTCGCAGGTCAATGGACCAATGTCTGGTATTGACAGTTTTGCGAAAAATGTTAAGAACTGTATGCTGACCGCCTTCATTAACATGACGCAGCGAACTGCGTCGGATGCGGAATCAAAGTCCGATTTAGAGTTGCGCGTTGTTGCAAGCAAGGCATTAGCAAGGACTCTTGGGCTCTGTTGTATTGGACCATGCCCTGATTACACCATGCGTACCGCAACGCAACTATTGCAGGTAATTCAAGATGCTAATATGACAGTGCTCGAACTCGGAGGTGGCCATCAGGTACCGTTATTATCTCAAGTTCCGTTGAATGGACAGGCACAGCGAGAAGCGAAAGAAACCGAACTTCTTATTCAAACTGAGTTTTGGAGTGTCCTTTTGGACAGTACATGGAGTCGTTCCCTACTTCAAATCAGTGAAAGGCTAGAGGAGATTGTGTTTGGAATTTGGGTTATTATTCTGGTTGTCACTTATTCAGAAAGGTCAGAATCTCCTTTGGTCAAGGCGTTACCAGCCTTGTCGTATGGCGTTCAGTGTGCAGCTTCGACAAGCTCCAATATTGGGAAGTGGTTCTATGCGACTCAGTACGGAAAAAGGTGTAAAGAGGCGTCATCATCTGTTCCCGCGTCACGGATCTCAGTGTCGGAACTTGATGCCCAAGGTCGGCTAGAGGCACTTGTGGACTCTTTTTCTGCGATATTGCGGTCTTGGGTATCGACAAAGGTTCTCAATTTGCTCACTTTTATTCGAAGGTATGTCACTTCGGATGGTGGCACAAAAACAAGAACCTTTGATCGGGCATCTTCGCAGGCATTCTTCCGTCCTACAAGAGATATTCAAGAAGCAGAACAGTTCCTTTTGCATACGCAGGTTTTATCGGTGTTGTTCGTAATTCATGCATCGCTCAGTCTGCCTTCCTCTCAGTACCGAGGCGGGAGAGTGGGTAACGAAACATCGGTTTCTAAGCAATTCTTGAATGACATTTCGGAGTCCCTTCTAAAGGCGTTGAACAAGTTCCGGAAAGGTAGTTCTTCATCGCAAGGAACTGCTCTTACGCAAATTCAAATTCTTGTCATTGGCGGTCTTGCTACCGTGGGCTATAACCCGCGGGATATGGAGACGAGAATTTCTTTTCTGCGTTTCGTCCGACTCTGTGGAAACGCTGATAATCTATCTGGTCTGTTCACTTGGAATGACGAGACTAATCTTCCAGAATTTTTGAAACGCGAACCGTTTATATTCAAGTCCGTTGCGACAGACTACAACAGCGTTGCACGCCAACGGACGGTGGAGAAGTCTGGACGAGAATGGCGGCTTTTGGCGTTTCATACCCTTGTGGAAGACCCCATTACGCGTCTACCGATTCCTTCACAAGAGTTTCGTAGTGCTTTGCGTTACATACTTGATCTACTGCAACCTGCGCAATCCGCAAATATTCAGGAGACTGGGTTATGGGGAAGTTTGTGTTCTTCCATCAAACATATCGGTATTCGTCGACAGTCAGCCAATTTTTCTACTTGCGGGGAAAATGTCCTGCGACTGCTGGATCGGATTTGGACTAACATACGCTTTCAGATTCCGGAGCAAGAGATGACGGTAATTAGGACTGCTTTACTCGGAACTGGCGTTTAGTACTGTATTCAATTAATGAATTAGTTTTGAAGGAGTGGAGCACAGCATGCCAAACTCTTAATCTGTGTCCGCATATATTATATAAACTAACTACAAAAGATTCCGTTTATTCACGAAGAAACACGGGTGATCCTTTTCAAGCTACACATCCGACGGGCATCTACGCCGTTCGCAGCACAGGCTGTTGGTACTACGAAATTTGTGCCTATTAGCGGCTGTACAATTGGCTATGCCATCTTCTGGGGTCTGTTTACAATGCCGTAGGGGTGAGCACAGCTCACGGAATCTCGAGATTAACACTTCAAACCCTTTTTGCTGAGCTTCCGGTTTATTCACATGCGGCGCATATCCACATATTTGAAAATCTGAAGGGAATTGACATACCGTAGGTGAGTAATTGTTCTACGCAAAAAAAAAAAAAATACATGTGAAGATTGCGAGTGGTACGAGTGATAGCTAGTTAGAAATAATAAATATTTAGAAGGTTTAGCTACAGTCTAAAAAGGAGGGAGGACTTCTTATGAATCAGAATTTCGGGAGTAGCTTAATAGAGAATCAACATCGTAAGAACCGGCGTACTCTTTGACGCGGCCCTGGTGATCATCCCCTCGAAAAAACAGAACAGTCGGGAAGCCGTCCACGAGGTGGTCAATTTCACTGGGAAGACTAGAAATCTTGGACATTGAGTAAACGCGCGAATCCATTCCTTTTTTAGCGGCTTGCTCGGCAAACGAGATGAACCACGGGATTACGCGTTGACAATACGCACACCAAGGTTCAAAGAACACGACCCATACAGTGGTATTCGGTTTCAATTCAGAAAAACTTGACAAAACAGTAGAATTTCGTTGTGCGCACGCATCCGGTTTGTATGAGCATGCTACAGGAACTAGGGTTCCAATCTTCGCACACTCGGATAGCCATTCCGGAACTGCGATGGGGATGTGTCTTTCTAACTTTCCTCGCTCTTCAGTTGTATTGCCAGACTCATCCCAGATATCTCCGCCTTTTTCGTCGAAGTTCTTCAGCGCTGTCATCGCCTCGCTGATCGCCGAAATTTTAGAATCATGGAGTACCTCGACTTTGTTCAGGTAGGCATCCAGAAGAACAATCGAGGATGTACTCGCGTTCAAAGCAATATTGTACCGCTCTGCCAGCGCCCGATACTCAACTTTGTCGAACACAGAGACCCGCCATTCTCGATAATGCTCGTCGGCAGCATCTTCCATGCATTGCCCAGAGTTTGCACTGTTACCTCCTCCAAGCTGTTCAGCGGCAGCTTCCCAAACCAATCGGACATAATTTGCATCACCTTGGGCAAAAACCAGAACTCCCTTGGCCGCTGTTGGAGATTGAATGTACAGCATTTGACTTAATTCACTCGGCAAGGCAGAGTGCGGTGATGGCACATTCTCGTTTTCCAAGTTTCTGCAATAGCGCTCAAGAAATTTGCGCATTGCAGACGGTGCGAAGGAACCTTGATACGTGCGGCGTCGTAGAATCTGACCAGCTTCGGTTTCGAAGACCCGCAACGCCGGAAACCATGGGAGATCGCTTGTGATGTTGTACGCGACATGATCAGGAATACTTTCTTTTCGGCGCAGCCAAGGGAAAGAAAAGAATCGATCTCGCGGGCGTCTTCTGTGCACCTCGGAAATTGGAATATCGTACTCGTAAAGGGAGACGTTGGATGAGCAGTTCAGTTGTTGCGCTATCTCGGAAAAAGAGCTGGATATCGGAAAGCTCTCATACGACCAAAGCGCCACGAAGAGCACAATTGAAATTGATTGTTGCAAGACGTGATGGGTCAGGATAGTAGAAGAGACGATGCGCTCGACGGCCATCGGGGTAGTTTGCTCACGAGGTCAACAGAAAAACGGTCGCCATGCGTTACGGAGAATTGAGAAGGCTAATGGCGTCAATAGAGCCATACATTATTTAATAAAAAATCAGCTCTTAAATCAGATTTGGATGGGTACAACAGGCTCAACGACTCCCACCCTACAGTTAAAGGATTCAATGAAAATACAATAACATCGCTCGTACTCTCGGCTGCAAGACAGCAGAGACTCACGATGCTCACGACCCACTTCGGCCAGATTTGCCAGCAGCATCAACAGAGGCCACATCTGCATTCGACTGCGGCCCTTCTTTGTCAGCGATCGCGGAAAACTTTTTCGTGTTGTGATCCCCATCTTTTGCTAATGCACTAACACTTGGCTTTTGCTCACTGTTAGTTCCGGGAGGTTCGGAAGCTGCCGCCTTCGCTCCGGATTTCCCTGACGGATCGTCATCCTCAGCAGGTCCCGAACCCATCACCTTGGGTTTATCGCCAATCTCAATGCGTTTCTCATCTTGATTTGAATTTTTCTCCGAATTATCTGCATCATATTTCTTCTTACTCTCGGAAAGCCCGGATTCCTTAGGCTTTGGCACCTGCGACACTGGAGATACCTTTCGCGGTGGTGACGGACGTTTCAAAGGAGATTTGTCAGATGCCTTCGGCACGTGTTTGTTCTCCTTACTTCCTCCGGACAATTTTTCTTCCGACTGAGCAAGCTTGGACTTCTCACCTTCCTTCACAGAAGACCCATGACTCGGCTTATCCAGTTTTGGAGGACTGCTCACCTTGACCGCAGTCCATTGGCCGTCATTTTTCGTCTCCATACCAATATCCTTGGGTCTACTGATACTTTCAGAACCACTCTGCTGAATATCCGGACTGCCGCTCAGTTTGACCTTTTCAGACGTGGGTCGAGAGGCAGCGGCTTCGTCGCCCGGCTCCAAAGCTCCTTCCTCGTCGCTTGGCTTATGATTCCCATTACCTTCATTCGGAGCACGCACAGTACCACCGCTCTTGTCAGATGCATGCACAGATTCCCTTACAGATGACTCATTAGAGCCCGTTGCACGTTCTGTGGTCTTGAGGCCTTCGGTTTTATCCGCTGTATCATGTGTGGATACACTGGGCGACTGCTTTGATCCAGAAGCTACAACATCAGTGCTACCAGCACTAGGAGGCTCTTTTGCAACTTCACTCGCCTCTTTGTCTTTGCTGGTTTTTGCCGCGGCATTTCCAGGAGTTACATCTTCCATCATTACTTTCTCCGGCGATGGAGAAGCCCCACGCAAGCTTGTCGAGTGCACCGGCGACATAGTTCGCACTTCCGTTCCTTGCCTCGCCTTTGGTTCATCTGAGATATCCATATTTTCTGGTGCTGGACTCTCGATATTCTTCCCTCTCGACGGCGACAATTTGTCGAATCCAGCTCCAGCTTCCTGCACATCACCGCTCTCCTTGTTGGACGGGCCTCCCGATCGAATGTTTGCGTCCCACTGCGTCGCCCGCCGTCGGTCCGAGCCCGTTTCCGATCGGCATTACTGTCCGGGAACCGATTATGACCAGTTCTGTTACCACCAGTCGAACTATCCACGTTGGTATCCAAAGCTTCCGAGCCAAGTGGGAACAACGATGGCCGCCTTTCTAATCGTTCATCAGACGTCGCAGCCGTGGCAGACTCTCGAGTTGGCACAAGTAATCCCGCATGATTCGATCCAAATCCTGATTCCGGCATATGACTTCCATTTACAGCCGACATTGAAACGACTGGAGCGAGTTGCGCCGCATTTGACGTCGAAAACGGGTTTGACGGTGAGGTGCTAGTGGCGTTGGGACCTAGCGTCGTCGACGTCCGCTGCACTCTGGATGCGCTGCGACGAGGGAAGCTGGACTTGCGAACCTTTTTCCGCGCAACACGCAACGAGCTCAGATATTGATCATCGTCAGCGTCATCGTCACTTCCTTCGTATTCCGTGATATGTTTCGCACGATGGCTCTTTTTGCGCACATCCGGGTCATCATTGTCACTATCCTCATCGCGGGTATGAAGTCCCAACGGTGTCACACGTGGTACGTCCATGAAGGGGACACTTGGGGCATGCGGTAGCCCGCGAAGTTGTTCCAAGATTCTGGCCTTTGTCTTATTCAGGAAGGCGGGCGTATTGTGGTCTTCCATATTGGATGTCGCGATGTGCAATCGAAATTCGGGGCCATAGAACTCATAATTCTCATTGAACGGGAGTTCGTCCGTGATGTCTGCGTTGAGCACTCGGGAAGTTTCATACGCCCAGCAGCGCGCCACATTTCGAATTGTGTAGCCTCCGCCGCCAAGTAAGAGAAGAGGGACATCGTATTCGCCGAAGAAGTCGACGCATTGGGAATGGCCCGTGAGACTTAGGTTAAAGCAACCAAGACGATCGCCGGATAAGGAATCGGCGCCGCACTGCATCACGACTGCGCCTGGCTGGTACCACTCCATGACCCTTTTCATTACAGGGATGAATATTTCTCGATAGCTGTCATCATTGATGCCGTCCTTGAGCGGGAAATTGACGGAGTAGTTTTTCCGCGGCCGGTGCCAATGTCGGTGACATCTCCGGTACCCGGAAAGTAATCGCCGAACTTATGGAACTGACGGTCATGACCCGGTCGGTTGTGTAGAAGCTTCCTCGACACCGTCTCCGTGGTGAATATCGATATCGACATACAAAACGCGAGCGTGAACATTTAAAAGTTCTAGGATGGCAAGCACGCAATGTTAATGTAACAGAAACCGGACGCTTCGGTTCTCTTGGCATGATGAAGACCGCCGGCCCAATTGATGACGGTGCCGCTCTCGCCGGAATTGAGACGGGCGGCGCCAGCGAGTGAACCACCGGCGGCAATTTGGCAGTACTCCCACAGCCCGTCAAATACAGGACAGTCCTCGAGGATGTTAAAGCGCGAAAGGTTGGAATACTGTTCGTTCATGTTGTCCGGGGTGACAACTTTCAAGAAGTTGATGTACTCGTCTGAATGGAAACGAGTCATTTCACGTTCTGAAGCGCGCGGGGAAGTCTGCAAGGTTCAAGGAAGCAAAAAGACAGAAGCGGGGAGAAAATAATGCAAAAAAGGCAAAGTGTTAGCAACGGAGAGTTGGGCTTCGAATGAGACGCGAGTATGCGTCGAGGACGAGGAAAGTTTACGAGCTGCGGAAGAAGCCCTATGAACGAGCAATGCGGGGAATTAGACGTACCAGAACATCCATTCTCTCGAAGAGCCCATAGGCCAGGAGAAGGTTGTGAGTCATGCGCATGCGATGCGGTTTCATCGGATGGCCCTGAGCATAGTAGAAGTTACCGACATCGGGATCGTAAAAGTAACCGACCTTGCGTCTGGTCGAAAATGGCATTTTGGCAAATAGGAAGGAGCAGGAGGAGGGGGAGAATGGAGGCGCGAGTAGAACGTCGCTGGCGAGGGGTGAGAGTTAGCCGGAGAAAGCGGGACACGGAATTTGAGAAGGGGCGGTCAATGACATGAGCCAGAGGTTGGTTGTATTGTTTCTGGCAGTACAAATACGGCGCAGTTCTCGTACACGGACGGAGGTGGGGGGTGAAAGCGAGGATGCGGGCTCAGAAACGCTCTTTGGCGGCAACACGTTGCATACGATCTGATCTTGCTTCATGTAATGCGCACGAACTGTAATGCAAAACGTGCGGTAGGGGGAGGGTAATACTATGATACATCATATCATACTTGTGTCGTTCGATGCATCGGGAATTCGTGCCAAGGTTCCTGACCTCAGGATCTCAAGTCAGACAAGCCGCGCTAGGATGCCCTGAATCTCCCAACTCAATGCGTAGGGTGGACAGTCAGGGAAAGGCGAAATCTGGCAACTGCGAGATATGGCAAGTAAAGCCCGAAGAAGATCTGTGCCGAGATTGTACTGCGTCCGCGATGACTTAAATTTATTCGCTTGAATATTTTTATCGTTTGGCAGGGATGGAGATCAGCACAAAACTGTCTTCTGCGATTTTGTCGGTGAACAGCCCCGTATGCTAGCGCGATTTACGAACATTTAACGAGGGACTGCTTATCGAATGCATGTTCTTCCGTGCTGTTCAGTATTTGTCGCGGTTCAAAGGTTGACAACTCTATCATCGGCTGTTACTCGTCAAAGGACCCAAACGATGCCAGTGCACTTAGCAAACGCTTCTAACCCGGCCAAAAGCATGGGATCATGAGAAAATGCAACAGAATTTTCCCAACTATCGCCACTCTGTGCCTTGTTCCACGTGGAGTGGCATCTGGAAAGGTGGCATCCTGCCAGCCACAAACGGCTGAGAGCACAGGCCGTTGGCCTAGGCAATTGGCATCGATGGGCCGTTGTCATCTGATCTGAACCAACCAGCACTCCAAA
>JADWZK010202662.1_pt1 | contig 12490 bp, 5 predicted proteins | sample 8957641 | NCBI WGS metagenome assembly JADWZK01 (sample SAMN16576796, study PRJNA672827) | algae metagenome | host: rhodolith | place: South Korea: Udo, Jeju | collected 2014-09-18 | reverse complement strand
CCTCCGCCTCCGCGGTCGCCGTGCTGCCGCCGCCGGAGAAGCCGCACAGCGCGTTTGCGCCGCCGCTCGAGGATGCGTTTCCAGGCGTGTACAAACAGCTCGTCGCGCGGCTCGGCGAGGAACTCGTCACGGTGGACGCGGATGAGCTCGAGCAGCGCGGGAAGGAGGTGTCCGGGTACGCCACACCGGCCAACCCTCAGGTTGTCGTGTTCCCGGAGACTACGCAGCACGTGTCAGAGATTATGAAAATTGCGCACGCGGCTGGTATCCCTGTCATCCCGTACGCCGCGGGCACTTCGCTTGAGGGACATACCGTCGCGCCGCGGGGCGGCATTTGCATCGACACCAAGAATATGGACAAAATTATCAGCGTTAACGAGAAAGACATGGACTGTGTTGTGCAGCCGGGTGTCGGCTGGATGGAGCTCAACGAGTTCTGCAAACCGTATAAAATGTTCCTAGGCGTCGACCCCGCCCCGGGTGCGTGCATCGGCGGTATGTGTGGTACCTGCTGTTCAGGTACCAATGCCGTGCGGTACGGCACCATGAAGGATCAGGTGCTTAACCTCACCGTCGTGCTCTCAGACGGGACGGTTCTGAAGACTGGGCAACGTGCGCGCAAGTCCTCTGCGGGGTACGATTTGGCCCGTCTGTTCGTGGGGTCTGAGGGCACGCTCGGAATCGTCACCGAGGCAACTCTGCGGCTCCGCAACGACCCTCCGCACAAGCGGATGGCGCGGGTTTCGTTTCCGACTGTGCACGCGGCGTGTTCAGCCGTTATTGAAATATTGCAGGACGGCATTCAGCTCGGTGCTGTGGAGCTGTTTGACGAGGAAATGATCAAAGCGGTGAATCATGATAAGGGGTTGCAATTGCCATTGAAGCCAACGATTTTCTTCCGCTTCACGGGGACCGAGGCGCATGTCGCAGAGAATGTGCGTCTGGTGGAAGAAATCACCAAACGCCATACAGAGGATCAGTACTGTTTCGCAAAGTCGGCAGAGGAGAGTCGTCGGCTTTGGGATGCGCGGAAGGGCGCATTCTGGTCGGCACAGTACTACCTTGAAGGTAAGGAAATCATGGCCACTGATGTGGCGGTGCCTATTTCGAGGCTCGCTGAATGCATCAATGAGACGAAGAAGGATTTGGATGCCAGCTTTTTGTTCTGCCCAATTGTGGGACACGTCGGGGATGGTAATTTCCACAGTGTTATCGTGTTCGACCCGCACAATAAGCGCGAGTACGATGAGGCACATAGGTTGAATGTGTTGATGGTGAAGCGAGCAATCGCAATGGATGGAACATGCACCGGCGAGCATGGGATCGGTATTGGAAAGAAGGAGTACTTAGTACCAGAGCTGGGCGAAAACTCCGTGGAATTAATGAAAAAGCTAAAACGAGCTTTGGATCCAAAGAATATCCTGAATCCGGGCAAGATCGTAGATGTGTGAGGGGTATCGGCGCAGTGGCCTTACGAGTATCTTCAGGGGCGGGATAACTGAAAATGCTGAGAGCACGCATGCCTTTTTTGGAATTTTAATTTTGCCTCAGGCTTCGACGGCTTCCTGGCGCATTATTTTTTATCGTTTTTCTTGTCGAAGCCTCGCGCCAGTGTAGGTTTTTGTATAGTTGTTAAGCGTAACTGTAGGTGAGGGGAAGCGCACGGCGATATAAGCGGGTAATTCAAGAGAAATAACAGGTCGGTGAAAATGGACGACGGCGCATGCTGCATGATGTGAATCGGTGTATAAGGCAAATCGACGGTTATTGTATGTCTTGTACTTTAACTGGAACAATTGTGGCTTAGACCTAGTTCCTATACACGATGATTGCTCGTAGCATGCTCGACTAAAATTCGAGGGTGAAATTGAAGTGGACCAAAGCTGGCTCAGTTTTTGCGCCTTCTTGTTTTTCTGCGTCAAGGGACAGCTTTCTTGCATTCAGAGGCACGAGGGCTTACCTGTACTACTGCGCCTAACCGTCATTCCAGGAGCGGCGAAGCTGGAGACTTTGGGTCTGAACAAGCCTGATGTACTTCGAGATCAATGCTTTTATAAATCGCAACCGAACGCGAAATTGTCCAATCTGTCGACATCCGAGTATGCACGAATGCACACGGCTAAGATTTGCGCTACGCTGGCGCTGGCGCTTCAGAATTTATTTCATGATTAATCTACACACTTATTGTGTTGAAGGAATGCCGTACCTAATTACCAATGCTTCAAGTAGCATTGCAATATGCAATCGTGTCATAGGCAGCAGCGATTCGATCCCACCCCGCTTCAACTGTCGTACTTGAAGAAGCACATCGCAATAGAATGGTACTCATATACAGTACACAAGCACGCCACAGGTAAGGGCCAGAAAAAACGTCTAAACCTCGGCTACACGAAAAGAGAACCGACACAGAAAATGAGTAAACGGAAGAACGCATTTTCAACCCTCTCCTAACACCGTCCACCTCAGCCTTCACGATGTCTTCTTCTTCGCAAGTTTCGTGAAGGCATCAAAATCCGGCGGAAGGTCGCCATTTTCCTTGTCCTGCATGAACCGGGTATTCAAGCTCCACTTCCTGTTAAAAATAAAATCCTTGAGCAATTCTGAGTACGAGGTGTACGCAAAGAGGGTATCGTAGTACTCGGGCGCCATTGCCTTGAGTGTGGCCAACTTATTCCACGGTACTGATGGAAAATCGTGGTGTTCCACATGATATCCGATGGCAAACGCTACCCGATTCACCCACCCGTAGTATGAGTACGTTGCCTGAAACGGTTGGGTGGGGTAGTGCTCCTGGATCCAGCGAGCACCGAGCGGGTGCAGTCCGATACAGAATATGGAGGAGAGCACCAGATAGACCAACGGTGCCCATCCGTAGAAATACACCAACGTCCGTGCACGGATATGTTCACCATCCAGTTTATCGCCAAACCACACCAAGTCCTGGCCTTTGGGGATGCGGTGGGTGTAGAATGCTGTGCGGATTGCCTGCACTATGAAGAAGAACAGAAGCCACAGGGACTTACGCAGGGATGAGTTACCGACAAGCTGTGCCTCAAACTCCGAGGGCACGTCTGGGTCCTTGGGAGTTTCCCACATAGTCTTTCTGCCGCTAGGGGAGTAGGTCTTATTGAGTTCGATGTGGTGCATGATGTGATAGTAGCGAAACATCATTGCCGACGGAAAGACATGGGGGATGTTGGCAATGAGCAGCACGATGCGGTTCAAGGCTTTCCACTTAAACACGAGGTTGTGTGTCGCATCGTGAATCAGCACCCATAGCGAGTGGTCAACGATTGCGCCGACGGAGTACATGACGATGAGAGACACAAACCAGGACGAAAACCGGGTCAACAGCACGGCCGACATCAGCTGAAACAACACCAGAGTAACCGTCCACACGGCGGTGCCGCGGTAGGTGCCGAAGAGACCAGCGACCTCGGGGTGGGCGCGCAGGATTTCCGCGCGTCGGTCGCTGTGGGGAATGTTTCGTCGACGTTTTCTTCTCCACCACTGCCTCCTGCTTCCTCCGTCGACAGCACCCCGCCGCGGGTGAGCGCCTCGACGTTCACATCACTCTCCAGGTCTTTGGGCTCCCTTACCCATGTTGGGGCTGCGACAATGTGGATCGGAGATACCGCGGGTAGCTTCCTCTGCGGCGGGCGGCTCATAATGCGATTTCTCGGATATGGCTCTTGAGCAACACAGAGCGGCAGGTGTCGGATTGCAGAATTCGAGCGTGCGCACGGTGATTAGTTTTGAATTTCTCATACAGCAATGCCCTTTATCCGGCAGAAACGATGTTTTTTCGCAGATTTAACAGATATGTTCCACTTTTTCATAAATAGAAATATCTTAGCCAGTACTGTACGCCACACTGAAACCTGTGCACCAATAGAAATGCTTGGGATGTAAGAGCTGTAATTGTTCATGACATTCATGTACAGCGTGTACCTGTGCAGCGGGTACCCGTTATTAGTTACTGTAGTACCCGTCACCAATTTTGCGTGCAACTCTCTAGGCTCCTCGAGTGCTTCCCGCCTCGAGTGCTTCCCGCCGGAGAGGCGGGCGGTGACTGCAAGAATTGCGGAGCACACAGCAAGTCTTCTCGAGGAAAACTCAAGCAAAAGAAAAGCAATCTCCGCGAAGTTCATACGACCGGCGAATAAGCCAGGCAAGAATTATTCGATTTGGTCCCTCGCGTTTCAGGTCACGCGGTGTTCCGACTCTCGGGGTACTTTTCCGCTGTCATGATGTTGCGATTTATTCATTTCCTCCTGTTTTCCGTATCATTATTTCTATTTGCCGCCGCCGCTGAAAAGCCGCCACGCGAAGCCAACATTGCTTATTTCATTCAAGTGTCGGAGTCAACTATTACTCTATTACCGCGACTTCTGAAAGTGCTGTGGCATGAGAAAAATCTTTATGTACTGCATTTTGACAAGAAAATTCCGAAATGGCAACGCGACTATTCCACTAGATCTCTGTTGAAATCAGCAAAAGGCAAGAAAAACATCGTCATTATGCCGTCTGAAGTTATCACATACCGCGGCATTAGCATGGTAATCAACTCCATGAACGCAATGCAAACAGCAAAGGATGCATCGACGAGTTGGGACTTTTTTATTAACTTAAGTGGTAGCGATTACCCATTGATTTCTCCTGCGAATCAGCGTGTGCTTCTCGGGGAACAAGATTTTATATCAAGACGGCGCAGCTTTTTCAGCATCTCAAATAGAGAATGGTGGGCGAAAAGCAAGAAGTTTCGTTTCTCCCGCTTGTTCACAGATACATCTCTCAGCATGAACGGTACCCAGTCAGAGTTGTTAGACCCTTTTCAGAAGCAGCCGCTGTTCAATCGCATTGGCTTTGAGTGGGTGGCCGCTGAATCGTGGATGATATTGCACCGGTCCTTCGTCAACTATTTGCTGACCAGCGGCCCGTCTCGTAGATACTTTGCTGCGTTTTCCTACGTAGCGGAGCCCGAAGAGCACTACTTCGCCACTGTCGCGTACAACACTCCTCAGTTTAACGACACTCTCATTCGTGCCGCCTTCCGACACGTCGTCTGGGTGCACAATGGTAAACACTCTGGGCAGCATCCATATCATGTTGATGATGTCGACAGCAAGGGGCGCTGGAAGTTTAAAGACGTCGTGGAAAATTCTCGCTGCTTTTTTACAAGGAAAATACAGAAGCAGAATTCACAATTTTGGACTGGATCGACACGAATCTCAGCGGTGTCAGTGAGTCCCCGAAGAAAAATTCTGTGGAAAAGAATTTGAACCGAGTGCGCGATCGGTTGCATTGCATGAATCAACATTGCAAAAGTCACTAACCGCAGGTCGAGTTTTTGCAGACTTTGACCAAATGCTACGCGAACTATGATCGATGAATTACCTTTTAGACGAACGAGGACAAGTTCTTGCTTAGCATAGAAATCAGACGCTACTATACCTATGTGATACCTATTATTTTTTCGGATAACATATACGTTCTAAACCACTTTTTCCGTACCCATGACGTCATTCATTTCGGTGATGTACAGTACCGCCGTACGAAAATACGGGCCGAGGTCGAGCGTTTTCCCCTTGGCAATGGGAGACGGCCTACACGTCCGAAATGTTGCTTGCCACGAAGCCCTGAACGTGTACACCGCGCAAAATTGAATGTTACGGACCGACACATGTGTGGACTATCTCTTGTGTAAAGCCACATCAGGCCGTGAAGGAACTAAAACTGGCACATCTTAATTTTACAAAGGCTACTTCAAACTATGCACATGACTGAATCAGTTAAAGAAGTCCTCTTGGTCTGCTATTACCATATCGTTCTCTTGGTCCGCAGCAAAGTCCAAAAAGTGTTTCGCTCGGTGACTCTCATGATAGAATTCAAGTGGGTTTCCGACCCTAACCCCGTACGACATATTCGCATTGTGCTTCACAGCCATGAAGTTGTAGTTCCAAGACCCCATGTCGGGCACAAGGAAAAATCCCAGAAATTGGTCACTGAGTAGCAACTGAACCTTTTCAAAGTGGGAGGACGAATAGCCCGTAGGAACAGCCATTGTAGCATCCGCATCGCGATGTGCACAACCCCATTCGTAACCAGGCGGTGACAACTTGTAAGCAGAAAGCGAGCACGACCCTGGAGTGAATGAAACCGTCATGACCACAGTCTTATCTCCCCCAAAATCTTTGTTATCTGCCATCAACTTCGCTGTCGCTATCACGTCATTCGGTGCCAATTGAGATAGCTCAGTCGGCTGGGTATGGATCCACCCTAACGGTTCCAAATCTTCTAACATTTCATGGTCTGGTATTTGCGTCGGCAATGATACCCTCTGATGCGATCCAACTTGTGGGGGCATTACAATGCAACGAATTTCCTTCACAGCAGAGTTGTCTGGCGGCGATATTCCGTACATGATACCAGCAATTTGGGTTCGCAAGTCCGAAACGAGAACAAATTTTCGAAGAATATTCTTCGGTACAACATAAGTGAATGGAGCAGTCTCCGACATGCCTTCTGAAGGAACATATATATGTCTCGTTCGCAAATGTAAATTCGTCGCCGACAGCGCTCTTATTCTCCAATCTGTACGTGATGCAAAGGACGCTTGCTCGTAATTTGAAGTCGTTGTAACAATCATTTCGTTTCCATGCTTGTCCGTCGTCTTCGTCGTCACGGCTGACATTTGGCTTTGTTCCTTGGCCGCCTTTTCAATTTCCGCCATCTGCTGTCGCTGAGCACTCGGAGGCGCGATTTCTGCTCCTAAAATAATATCCCGTGTTTCCGTTTGCGTAAGACTTGCAACATTGACATTGTTCTTTTTGCCATAATCTGTCAGGATCAAGTCCTTGAGAGCTCCTTCAACCCCCAGCCATTCTTCGCTCGTCAGAGTTGGCCAAACATGTTCAGGCTTTGTCTGAATATTTACTGAAGGTCGCAATATAACCTTCGTTCGTTCGTTGCTCACATGTAGAGCACGAAGAATAAGAATGAGGCGAGAAAATGCAGTATGCGGACTGACAGTGCGCAACCAGTCGTCGTAAACGTTAAAAAGAACCATTTGCGGCTCAGTTGCCTTGAGAATGAGATCACCTAATTTTTCAATTTTCAACAAAGCCTGGAACGGAAGCTGCAAATCGGAGCCCTTGATTACCACATTGGGAAAATCAAGGCAATGTGTTTCGAGAGGGTCAAGCATTCCTTTCCGGGTCACAATGAGTTGCTTCGGTTGTTCCTCAATTGGCAAAGACCTGATCAAAGCGGCTGTTTCTTCCGCTGTTTTCCATTTCGCCAACTGTGATAGACGCTTTTGTCCCTGCCAAACGGATGTATGAATAATTTTCAGGTAAAGCACACCAGTCCGAGGGTTCAAAATGAAAACAGCTCCATTAATTGGTTTGGTCACCAAATTCCCCTCAAACGTCTTATGAATGGTGACGCGGTACACATTAGTGTCGTCCACAAACCAAATGACTTGATTCGCAAAAAGTTCACTGTAGTTCTGGCTGTTCAAATACGGTTCCGTAGGTTCCGAGGAATAAAGCTGCAGTCCCTTACGAATCCTTTCACGCAAAACGTACAAAGCAGGATTCGCCTTCGAAATCTTTGCTAGTGCTTGTTGCATCAGAGGCTTCATACCATGAATCCAGTTGCCATATCCCGCGTACAAATTATACGCAAGATCAAAAGCAATTAAGAGACCAGTAGGACTCGGATATATAGACATGTTGTCCGTTGTGTAATCCAAGAATTTGGCCCTTGAATAGCGTTCTGCATCATGAGAGTCATAGTCACCCCAGCGAAGTTGAATATCAATCCAATACTTCGTAGTGGTTCCGCTATCTGTCCCGGTTGAAAAATTATCGCCTGCAACGTTTGAGGAGAGAAGGGACGGTTTTGAAACGGGCCATTTCGATGCCGCCAAAAGGAGAATATCAGCACAAGACGAATTCATCTTATACGATTTGCGTGGATGGATAGTTTCCTTCTTAACAGTCTCAATCTCAAGCGAATCTAACTCTTGATCCAAAACTTGAGCAATATCCATTGTCAGGGATTCATGAATCTTTTGCCAAAGATGCGCCCGGAAAATCTGAATCAAAGAAATCTTAAGTGTGGGAAGCTTTCCATGCATCATGCAACCCGTAAGGTCAAGCTGCACTTGAAATCCGACATAAACGTTGGACCGATTAATTGTCGGACTCCACCATAATGTAAACCGACGGTTTGGAATTTGGTTCAAACCAGACCGCTGTGCATTCGTTAATCGCTTGAACTTCATTGATTCTTCGAATCCTGATGCTTTTTCCCAAAATAGACCTTCCCACGTCTGATAATACGTCCCGGCAAACAGAGTATGTTCAAGAATGCCCTCGACACCTCCCAGGGCCTGGATCATGTCTGTACGATAGTTGTTCAAGCTCCACAGCTTGCCATCATGCCGCTGATGGGTCCACCAAAATGGGTCATTTCTCGCATGCATATATTTCTTGAACTCCAATCGCACTCGCCAGCCTTTATCGTACGCAAGGGTGTGACGATCCTTAGTGAACAGAGTCGATATCCTTGGAATACCCCTGTCCCAGCTGTCTTCAAGGTCTTCCAGGGTCAACCTTCGGTTTTGCGCCATTGCTTCAGTACGCTTCAGTGCGTATTCAGCCCAAACGCGTTGAGAATCGACAAATTCTGCCTCCCACGGTTGCAGATAACGATACAGATTCGGAATCATCTGATCTTCCCCACTGGACAAACCTGCCCTGAAGTGAGAGACTCCACCAGCATCAGTCTGCTTTGAGTATCGAAGGTCTGACTGCGGAATAAGTACATGTCCCATTGAAAGCATCCCCAACCCACCAAGCTCTTTTGGACAGTAGAAAACTACAGGTGGGAACCTTGAGGGCATTTTTGGAATTTAAGCCCAATTTTTGATCCTCGTTTGAATGCGGTTTTCCGCTTTCACCAGAACATCCAAAAGCTCCTGTGTGTTTACAACTGCCTCTCGGTAGTACGTCATTAACCCAATGAGAGCTTGATTCCATCGGTTAGCTACCTTCGTGAAGGTGGTTGAGCCAGACGACATCAAAATCTGACGCACGCGATTTTCAAAAGCCTGGATCCCTTGATCGGCGACACGCAAAAAGGCAGTTGCTGTCCGTTCCTTGGTGTCATCGTTTTGAAGAGTCCATACACCGTCCCCTCGCGGAGACATAGAGACGCCAGAACCAAGTCCTCCTTCTCTGGTTCGAGGAAGAATGCGCACTTCAAACCCAGCCATATCAAACAGTAGATTCGGATTATCCATTGAATACACAGACACAAACGTATTCGCATCATCCCAATCAATCGTGGTAACGGAACGCGGTATCCTGTTCTTAATATCCCAAAACAATGCTCGACCTAAGTTAACATCTTGTTTCATGAGGCGCATTCGAGCTTCCCGCGGCCAGCACTTCTTGTTACGATAACCAACCACATTCTCATTGTTAGGGTCCGGGTACTCAGATAAGTATCTTTGAATAAGTTCCTTCGAATCCTCTGCGTCAAACCGCAGAACCATATAAATCTTATCAACATATCTGCAATACATTCGAATGGGATGTGCCACTTGTTCGCCAATGTTCTCAAATCCCAAGAAGTCATGGGGCATTGTGGGCGGACCGGCCATCTCAGTCGCTCGACGCAGACCGAGAATCAGAAGATCAACAAGAACACCATGGAATTGAACAACGAAGGAGGAAAATTGCAATCCTCGTATAATCCCATGAGCGTTTGTGTGCATCATGTCCTTGTACGATACAACAATATTGTTCTTTGCCGTGATGTAGTCCGCAATGTTATGGTCCATGATTAATCGTAAAAGACGATTCAGGAACAAGTGGTCAACCTTCTCTGCAAGCTTGGAAAGATGAGCCTGCAAATGGACAACAGTTTCGCCATCTGTAGTGTCCCAAATATTGTGCAGATTATTTATACCAGTTGCCCATTTGTAAACAAGAAGTGGTGGTGGTTCTGCATCAGCGGGTTTTACCCAGTTCGGAAACAGACGTCGTTTATCAGCTTCATACCATAAATATTGGTCCAGGTAAGCGTCCGTGATTTTCTCCAACGGTTCGACGTAATGCACGGGAATAAGATGATCGTAGTTATCCATAAAATCGACTTTCATTTCTTTGAAAGTGCGTTGAGTAAGCAGGTACCTCTTGATGCGACTAAGTGCTTCGTGAGGATTGTCGTATGCCTGTTCCACCAATCCAAGTTCTTCTCTTTGTGATTGATCAAGCCGAGCAACTGTGGTATATTGCTCTTTCAATCTTTCCAATGCCAGAATCAGCAACTTTGTGTCATGCTTATAAGACAGAGGTGGAAAGGGAATTGGTGCGAAGCGACGAGCTTCTAACCAATGGACCATAGTAGTATACATCGCTAAACCTTCATCCACTGAAATGTAAGGTCTGTGCTTCAGGTAGTTGTGCTGCCTCTCTTGCTCAGCCTTCAGCCAGAGGCGGGCCATTCGTCCCTGATTTTTCTTAACAATTGTTTTGTCAACTGTAGCTCCGCGTCGAATTCTTTCACGATTAAAATGGGCAACAGACGTCCACCAGTCGGCTTTCGCTTTGACATAGCGCAAAATAATGTTCTCAATTGGCACTGGCAACCCTGGAACCTTCCACGGGGTATTGCTCTTCCAACACCTCCATGCCTCTGACAAATGCGCTAGAATTGTTTTGGCTTTAGAGGCACGAATGCTAGGAGGCATCATTTCCACAATATCATTCATCACTTGCTGACGTAATTCAAGGTCGAAGTGCGACTCAACGCGCTGCTTTGTTACGGTCTTCGCCATACCCTTCGTGTTCCGGCCCTCAAATTGCCTCGCAAGTAAATTACCAAGCCAACGCTCAAGCAGTGGAGTAATTCCCCTCATGAAAAAGATCCAAACCCGCCAAGACGGGGCCCAAATGCCACAACCAGGTCCTTTCCCGACTGACTGTGCGTTAAACCGATGATAAATCACATGTTTCAAGTCTTTGCAGCGCCGAATTTGTCGCATCAGCTTATATTTGTATCGATACATTCCAGTTAGCTGCCCCACATGGTTGAACGTGTACTGCAATCCATCGGCCAACTGGTATGCATCGACGTTACCGAGACGATACTGAACGTGACAGTCGACGACAAGCTTGACCAGGCGAAGAATTTCCCGAACTAGATGAAAGCTGTTTCCAAGGCGAGACTTCTTCCTTTCTTTTGTAGTCAGTGTTTTGACTGGCTTCAGATTGAAATTGTAATCTAAATGCAAATAGTTCAACCCTTTCCTGGAGATCAGAAGGTTAAGCATGTTGTGACCTTGCCGACAGACTTGAAGACCGGCTTCCACCCAGTCAATCTCCGTCTGTTGGAAGAATTTGGTGTTCCGTAAAGCTTTGAACAAATTCTTTTTAGCCCGAGCTTTTGGACGACGGCGATGCAACTCATTATAGACGTAAGACTTCAGCAATTTTTGGTACGAAACTCGAACCTTGACTCTCACATCCATAGGACATCGTTCTTGAAACCACCCACTGACAATTGGAACATCCACGATCCTTCGGCATTGTCCACTTCTTTTGTTAAACGGAGCAGGAGCCCATAGTAAGCCAATACCATCTGCAGTCAGTTCCCCCTCTAATTCTTCATCAGCCAGAAAAGGAGAAAATGAATCTGGCATTTGCATATCAAGAAAATCGTCATCTGCGTCATCATCACTTTGAGCTTCTTCGGCATCAACTTTTGAGTTTTGGGGACAGTCCGACGATGTATCCATAGCCTCGATGCGGACATTCTTCCAAGAGCCGCTGGACCGAGGCAAAATTCGGTTGAACATTGCATCATAGTGAAACGCAGGAAGTGATGGGTCTTCGGACCTAACATACAGCGTTGGAGGGCGATGATAGCAACTTAGAGAAACGTTATGTGCACGGTTATTGTAAAGATAAGGAAAAGCAATTCGATACTCTGTTCGAATCTGGCGACGGATTATCAACTTGTTGATATCATTGAATTCATTCCAATCCTCGTTCTCTTCAAATGATGCCGCATCTTCTCCGTCTCTTCGCAATGGTTCATATCGAGGCCCACCCGGAAGGGCAACATTTAACGCTTTGGTCGTGTAAAATGCATGCTTGTCGAACAAATAGAAGTAGTTTGGATCCACAATGTCGGAAAGCAGACCAGACGCCAGTCTGTGCAGTGTGGTCATTATTGGAAGGTTCAATCGGTAGTTTCGATAGCTTGGACCGTTCACAAATTCCGTTTCATTCAATGGCTTATGCTCGTATAACCATTCGGCAACTGCCGCATCTTCATCGTCCTCGTCCAGTTCCATTCGAATCGCATCTTGAGGCTCTACATCGAGCACATTGTCAGCACAATCCAAAGGCGGTTCCTCATCATCAAACGGTGGTAAGCGCATACGCCGAAAATGTCGTCGGTCTCGCTTTTC
>JADWZK010118795.1_pt1 | contig 12501 bp, 6 predicted proteins | sample 8957641 | NCBI WGS metagenome assembly JADWZK01 (sample SAMN16576796, study PRJNA672827) | algae metagenome | host: rhodolith | place: South Korea: Udo, Jeju | collected 2014-09-18 | reverse complement strand
CCGGCGTTGGCAGGACAGGCATGTCCGGAGCTTCACCCGCCGGATATCGCATATCGTACATACGCAGCACTCCGTCATCCTTGCCAACAATCAAACTAGCTCCTCCATTCCCCAGGAAGAAGCCGGAAACTTTTGCTCTCTCCTCCTCCCCGAAAACAATCTCCGGGCTCTCCTGCGGTACGACGCGCGCGTCCCACGCCGTGACCGTGCTCCCAGCCGCGGAGAATAACACATTGCCGTCATGGTTGAACTCGATTTGCCGCACAGCGCCACCTTGGTGCAGAAATGCGCCCATGGGAAACTTGCGGTCCATGTCGAAGAGCTGCAAAGTGCCATCACTACCGCCACTCGCGCATCTCATGGGCCTGACGCTCTCCAGCGGGGCGATGCGGACGCAGGTAACGGCTGCTGCCTCGTGCGGTCTCGGGGCGCTGAATACCCCGCAAGCGTCCTTCTCCCCGGACTTGAGCACGGAGAGGAACGTTCGACCGTCCTCACCGCCGGAGAGTGCGACACGCGACATGTCCTCGATGGAGTGCACGCAGGTCACAGGCCCATCGTGCCACATGTCACTGGCGCCCCCAGAGCCATCGATCATGGCCTCAATCTCGCCGCGGCGCGAATTCCACACTTTCATGTTGCCGTCGTGCCCGACGGAGGTGAGCATGCGGCCGTGTGCGGTCCACGCGAGCCCGGTCACGCCGCCCGGGTGCGCGGCGGGGATGGAGAATATCGGCGCACCCAGCACCATGTCCCAGATCGTCAGCGAGCCAGACGCAGAACCGGCGGCCAGCACATGCCCCCGTGGGTGCCATGCGAGCGCGCGAACGGCCAATTTGCCATCCGGCGCGGAATTGGAGGGAGGAGAGTCAGCAATTTCGGGTCCGTGGAAGGACTCAAGGACTGCGGGGAATTGAACGTCCCACACGAAGAGGGCACCCGACGCGGTACCGAACGCGCATTTAGACGTGTCGTGGGAGGTGGAGACCGCGGTCGGGAGATCGGCACCAATGGCATGGTGAATTAGCGACTCGCCGCTTCGCAGGTCGTGCAGCCCGAGCTTGCGACTGTGCGCGTCTCCCGAGAACGCAAACGAGCCCGTTCCCGGCGAGACATGCACCGGCGCCCCACCATCGGAGAGCCGCACGGAGGCGGTGAGCTTCGGCCCCAGTGGCATGACTGCGGATTCTGGACGTGGGGAGCGGATGCGGGGGTTTGAGCAAGCGCAACAAATTTCGTGCTGAGGTGCAACCGTGGGTTGATGTGATTCGGGTGCATCGGTAACGTTGTCGATAATGAGGCGGATCAAACCTACGACTGCAGATTCTGTAATGAGATAAATTGAGTATTTTTCGACTGATATTTTCGTCCCCTGCTCTCATCATAGTATATGATTCTTATATCAAACCATTTTTGATCGAAATCAAATTATTTCGCTACAGCAAGCTGCGCAAGTAATTGCTTACGCAGCTGGCCACAAGGAATCAACGTTAACGATGATTCCTTGTGGCCAATAAAAAGGATTCTCCCAACTAATTTCACCAGTCAGAAGCGGTCAGTGCAATCTCGCCAATCGCAAGCGCTGTTAGTGTGTCTTAACACATATACGTATCATATGAATATTGATTCATCCACTTCATCAATTTATCTCCTGATTGCTGAAAAAGTATTGCCTCCTCTGCTATTAGTAGGAAGTTTAAACGAACTTCTTCTATTCGTTATTCTGCTAACAGTTACCATGGGCAACTTATGAGTGACGTAAGCCAGCAACGGCTTTCCGTCCGATTACGCGTAATACATCGCGATGTGTGGCTGCCCACGCTGTGCTCCAAGCACTTCTCGTCCAATAAGCACCTCTCCTGGGAACGTGATTTAGTCCACCCACCAATAAGCGCCGTGGAAAATGCACCTCAGAAAACGCCGATCGGCGGCCCATCTACATTCTTCGGGTACTTTATGGGTTGCTAACTCGCGTCGATCCACTCCGCAACGGAGGACTCGCAAGCACGATGCTCCCTGCGCGCCTCGAGCTCGCTTCTGGAGAAGTCTTCCATGGCACTTCGTTCGGTCATGCAGGCAGCGTGTCGGGAGAGGCCGTCTTCCAGACGGGGATGGTCGGCTATCCGCAAGCGCTGACCGATCCTTCATACGCTGGTCAGCTTCTCATCCTGACGTACCCATCAGTTGGGAACTATGGTGCGCCTGTGACTGAACCAACCAAATGCGCCGCAACAGCGATCCCCGCCGTTGTCCGAGTCGATACGCATCCACCCCTACTGCGCTCATCGTTTCGGAGTTGTCCGCGGGGGTACTCGCACTGGCGCGCCGTGGGCGGGCTTTCCGAGTGGCTGTGTGCATCTGGCGTGCCCGGAATCGCTGGCGTCGATACTCGTGCGCTGACGAAACTCATTCGTGAGCGCGGCTCCACCCTCGCGCGAGTCGTCGTCGGTAGCGGCGCACCACCAAGGTTTCTCGACCCGAACAAACGCAACCTCGTCGCAGAGGTTTCGTGTCCCTCTAGCTACGTCCTCCAGGGTACTTCTACCGATATCAATGCACCGCGCATTGTCGTCGTCGACTGCGGTCTCAAGCTCAATCAGCTTCGCGAGCTTGTTCGTCGCTGCTCGTGCATCACTGTCGTCCCGTGGGATGCCGATCTCCAAGAGCTCGATAGACCAGAGGACTGTGATGGAATTTTCCTATCGAATGGGCCCGGTGACCCCGTAATGGCTGCCGACACGGTGCGGAGCCTGAAGATGGCTATTGCGAGAAGACCCCATCGCCCGATCTTCGGTATCTGTCTCGGGCATCAGCTTATGGCGCTCGCGGCTGGGTTGAGCACTTACAAGTTGAAGCATGGAAATCGCGGTCACAATCAGCCCGCAGTCGATCTTACAACGGGCCGTTGCCACATCACATCTCAGAATCACGGGTACGCGGTCCGGATTGACCCTGCGCGGGAGGGCGCTGGCGAGGGCCGAGAGTGGTTTGCCACATTTGTCAATGTTAACGACGGCACGAATGAGGGGATCGCCCATTGTAGACTCCCGCTATTTTCTGTCCAGTTTCATCCGGAGGCGTGTGCGGGACCGACGGATACCAATTACTTGTTTGATATTTTCACGGACGCGGCGAAAAAGAATAGGAAGTGCGAAACACCAGGTCCGCTTTTTGACACGACCAAAATTACGGCCACTTACGAGTCGCTCCACCTTGGCTTCAAGAAAAGCGGGAAGATCGCATCGCTCAACTCGCCGCGCGGTGGCATATCAGCGGACGGGCAAGTAGATGGAGCGAGGACCAAGGTGCAGGCTAAGAAGGTTATAATTCTGGGGTCCGGTGGGCTGAGTATCGGACAGGCCGGCGAATTTGACTATTCGGGTTCGCAGGCCATCAAAGCACTAGCAAGCGAGTCCGTTAAGACTGTTCTCATCAATCCGAATATCGCGACTGTTCAAACGTCACCGGGCCTCGCCGATAAGGTCTATTTCCTGCCGGTCACCGCGCAATCGGTCGTGAAAGTGGCGGAGTACGAGCGACCGGACGCTATCCTACTCACATTGGAGGGCAGACGGCTCTCAACTGCGGTGTCGAGCTGTACCGCAGCGGCCATCTCGAGCGGCTCGGCATCAAGGTGCTCGGTACGCCCATTGAGGCTATTTTGGATACGGAGGATCGCGAGCGGTTCAAGGACCGATTACGGCAAATCGGGGAACCGTTTGCGGTGTCGCGGTCGTGTGAGAACGTGCAGGACGTCCTCTCAGCGGCCAAGGAGCTTGGTTATCCCGTCATCTTACGCGCAGCCTTCGCTCTGGGGGGATTGGGGTCTGGTTTCGCGGACAACGATGAGGAATTGCTGGATATTGCTACGCGGGCGTTCTCGAGCAGCGATCAAGTGCTCATCGAGCGGTCCATGAAAGGATGGAAAGAAATTGAGTACGAAGTTGTCCGGGATGCACATGATAATTGTATCACAGTTTGCAATATGGAGAATTTTGACCCGCTCGGCATTCACACGGGGGATTCGATTGTTGTCGCACCGTCACAAACGCTCACAGATGATGAATATCAGATGCTGCGTGATGCGGCCATTCGCACGGTTCGTCATCTTGGGGTGGTGGGCGAATGTAACATCCAGTATGCCCTTAACCCACATTCCATGGAGTACTGCATCATTGAGGTCAACGCGCGTTTGAGTCGTTCGTCGGCCCTTGCGTCGAAGGCTACAGGGTATCCTCTCGCGTTCGTGGCGGCGAAGTTGGCGCTTGGCATGCGACTTACTGAGATTCGCAACTCGATTACGAAGGAGACTTCGGCGTGCTTTGAACCGTCGCTTGATTACATGGTGGTTAAGATGCCGCGTTGGGACCTGCGAAAGTTTCCGAAAGTGCGAAGAAATTTGGACAGTTCGATGAAATCCGTCGGCGAGGTAATGGCAATCGGGCGAAATTTTGAGGAGACGCTGCAAAAGGCAGTGCGAATGTCGCGTGATAACTACGTCAACGGGTTCGAATCTGGAGTTGTGGAGTACTCGGAAGAGGAGATGCTGTCGCCAACGGATGACCGTCTGCTGGCCATCGCGGATGGGCTCGCCAAAGGAGTCAGTGTGGAGAAAATTCAAGACCTGACTAAGATTGACAAGTGGTTCTTGCAGAAACTGGCAAGAATTTCGGAGCAGGAGTTGGCTCTGCGAGGGAAGTCGGACCTCTCCGTTGCGGATCTCGTCACGTCCAAGAGTCTAGGATTCAGTGACCGGCAGATCGGAAAACTAGCCAAGGTTACGGAAATCACTGTGCGGAAATTGCGTGAGCGGCTTGGTGTTCGGCCGTGCGTGAAGCAAATCGATACTGTTGCGGCAGAGTTTCCGGCAAAGACTAATTTCTTGTACGTCACGTATGCGAACATTGCGTCGCATATTGCAGCGCGTGACTTTCAGAAGTCCGCAGTACAGCAGATTCGAGCGAATGGAACGCAAGTTCTCTCAAGTAGGAGCATTTCTGCCGCACAGCAGTACCCAGCACAAGACCATGACATCTCTTTTGATAAGCACGGAGTTATAGTGCTTGGTAGCGGGGCGTATCGCATCGGCTCGTCGGTCGAATTCGATTCATGTGCGGTTTCGGCTACGAGGACGTTGAGGAAGCAAGGTACTGTGACTATCATGATCAACTATAACCCGGAAACTGTGAGTACGGACTATGACGAATGCGACAGACTGTACTTTGAAGAACTTTCCTTCGAACGTGTGTTGGACATTTACGAATATGAACGCTCTGCCGGAATTATTGTCTCCATGGGAGGGCAACTTGCGAACAACATTGCTATGCGGCTGCATCGCCAATCAGCGCGCATTCTCGGAACGACACCAGAGATGATTGATGGCGCGGAGAACAGATACAAGTTTTCTCGAATGCTTGACCGAATCGAGGTCGACCAGCCGCAATGGAAAGAATTAACCTCGATTGTGGACGCCAAGTCGTTTTGCGTTGATGTTGGGTATCCAGTTCTTGTGCGTCCATCGTACGTGTTATCGGGGGCGTCGATGAATGTTGTTCACAGGCCTGAAGACCTTGAGGCGTATCTTACTGAGGCGGCAACCGTATCATCTGACTGTCCGGTGGTGATATCCAAGTTTATTCTGGAAGCGAAGGAAATTGAGGTTGACGCGTCGCGGAAAAGGGCCAATTAGTCATGCATGTTGTGTCCGAGCACGTGGAAAACGCAGGTGTGCATTCGGGTGATGCGACGTTGATCTTGCCACCGCAGGATCTCGACGAAATGACTGTGCGAAAAGTTGAAATTGCAACTGAAAAAGTTGCTGACGCGTTGAATGTTACAGGCCCCATGAACATTCAGTTCATAGCTAAGAACAGGGAAATCAAGGTTATCGAATGCAACTTGCGTGCGTCTCGTACCTTCCCGTTCGTTTCGAAAACAATTGGACTGGATATGGCAGAATTGGCGGTGAACGTCATGACAGGGCATCAGGTCGCTAGATATCCAGTTGATGTCAGGGCCATCAAATACGTTGGCGTGAAAGCTGCTCAATTCTCTTTTACGAGATTGCCTGGAGCGGACCCAATTCTCGGTGTTGAAATGACCTCCACTGGAGAGGTCGCGTGCTATGGAGCGTCTGCGGAGGAGGCGTACGCGAAGAGTTTGGTTGCGACGTCGAGAAAGCTGCCCACCAAGGCGATTGCTTTGTCAATCGGCACGTACAAGGAGAAGATGGAATTTTTGCAATCCGCAGAAACTCTTGTTGAGATTGGTATCAAGCTGATCGCCACTCCCGGGACCGCTGAATTTTTGGAAGGATTTGGAGTTCCGACAGAAATTGTGGTCGGTTCAAACAAAGGCGAGTACGCGGAGTCGGAAACAGAAAACAACATCGCGCATATATTGCGAACTGGACGCGTCGACTTCTTCATCAACATACCATCGAATAACAGTTACAGGCGACTGGCCTCATACGAATCTTCAGGATACCTTTCCAGACGAGCAGCGGTGGAATTTGGAGTGCCCCTGTTAACGAATATCAAGTGCGCGAAGTTGTTCGTGAAAGCTATGGAACAAGCGGTTCGCTGCAATCGGAGCTTCCCCCTTTCTTCTTGTGATGCCCAGTATTCTTCTTACATGCTGTCATTGCCTGGTCTTGTGCTGCTTGATAGCACAGTTAATAGCATGCCTCCAGCTCAAATTGCAAGTCATAAAACGGAAGTCGATCGTGAAGGCTGGAAGAAACTAAGCAGCGACTCTTTGCGCGGGGGGTTCTGTATAGCGGCCGCTGCGGCCTCAGTGGAGGAGTCGGAGACCGCGGAAGGCTTGCTTGCATTGGCTGCAGCAGGTAAAAAGCATTCTTTTTGTGATTTTGCGATTTTTGCTACCGCGTCAAGGGAGAATGTTACGGTTGCTCGGCAACTTACAACAACTGTGTACGGCCTAAAAGTACCAGCTAATGTGGCGAGCTGTTTCGAGGAAGGCAGTGTCGAGGCTTGGATATGGCAATTGGAAAAATGGCCGGCAAAAATGCCGATTTTTATCGAGGCATCTGGGAGATCGCTAGCGGCATTACTCTTCGCGGCTGTGCTGAGCGATAGGGACGTGCATGTGTCTCAGGTCAGAACCAGAAATGACATTCAGCTTATCAGTTCGAGCAAGCAAAGGGGCTTAAGTGTGACGTGTACGGTTAACGTCCTCGATTTGTACGCGACGAGGAGCAGTGGACGGATTACTGTGAATGACCAAGAGGCGCTATGGGAGAATTACATGATTATTGACGCAGTAGCGGGTCCTCCAGAGTATGTCCTTCCTCTTTTGCTTGCTTCGGTGGATGAAGGGAGACTTACAATCGAATGGGTCCGAAGCCGATTGTGTGAGACACCAAGACGAATTCTTGGGCTTCCTGAATCGACGCTGAAGAATTATACGGTAGAAGTCGATTTCGATGCTACATGGACGGGGCCGTCTGATTCAGATGTTGCAGGTATCCCGTGCAGAGGGCGGGTGAGCCGTGTCATGATGGAGGACAAAGTCGCGTTTCTGGACGGTAAAATATGGGCTGAGGCAGGAATGTGCCGCAATTTGACTCCAGATGTGGGCGTGCAAGCAGAGCAGCCACGAGTAATGAAAAGGCCGAGCTCGAACGCCTTCGGCAAGAAAGTGAGCAGAGATAAAACCGTTCAAGGAACCAAGATGCCATTACCGAAGCCCATTGCAAAGACACATAATGTGCTTCGAGATGCTTCGGTGATAGTGCCACCTCAAGTCCTCGGACAAGATGATGACTTCACTTTGCAGCAACCTGGAACGCCAGTGCTGCGTAAGTACGAGAATCTTTGGGGCGACATCAGCCCACGGCGGAGCGATGCACCAAACGGGCCAGCATTGAACTCATCAAAGTATGCACTGGATAGATCTCTATCCATGACAACATTACCAGGAAAAGCGGTGTCTTGGGCTGGGCGTGATGTTCTATCTGTGCGTGAGTTTTCTCGAGACGATTTGCACAAACTATTCGAAGTTGCACAGGAAATGCGCGCTATGGTGTCTCGAATCGGCCACTGGGATCTATTGAAAGGAAAGATTCTAGGTTCCCTGTTCTTTGAACCTTCCACGCGTACATCGTGTTCGTTCCAGGCAGCTATGCAGCGTCTCGGTGGAACGGTGCTGCCCATCACAGATGTTGCACAGTCATCGATAGCAAAAGGAGAGACCCTCGGGGACACCGTACGTACTCTCGAATGCTACACTGATATCATCGTAATTCGACACCCGGCTGTCGGAGCGGCTCAGGAAGCAGCGAACAGCAGTCGACATCCAGTGGTCAATGCAGGGGATGGCGTCGGAGAACACCCAACGCAGGCAATGCTCGATGTTTTCACGATTCGAGAGGAACTGGGAACTGTGCAAGGCATTGTGATAACATTTGTCGGAGATCTGAAGAATGGAAGAACGGTGCATTCTCTGGCGAGACTTCTAACGCATTATTCGGTGCGAATCCATTACGTTTCACCAGAATCGCTGAGGATGCCCACGGAGACGGTGGCTGCACTGGCCGATCAGGAAATTTACCAGAAAGAACATCGAGAACTTACTGACGAAGTTCTTCGGGAAACTGACGTTCTGTATGTGACACGTATCCAGAAGGAGCGCTTCAAGAGCAAGGAGGAGTACGATTCTGTGCGGGACAGGTATGTGGTCACTCCGAAGACGCTGACGAGGGCGAAGGAAGACATGATTGTTATGCACCCGTTGCCCAGAGTCGGGGAGATTTCGGAGGATGTCGATTCAGACCCAAGGGCCGTTTATTTCAGGCAGATGGAGCACGGCATGTATGTCCGCATGGCGCTTCTGGCACTGTTACTTGGGCAGGTGTAAATTGTTTTTAGCTTTTGCTGTTGTGATGAATAGAATAGATGTGCTGGATAGATTTCAGCCTTGGGTATATTGGAACTATTGAGCTCTCCCTTAGATGGACAGTGGGACGTCGTTTATTTAGGCTCGGCTGTCAACACAAAATTCTGCCCCGTCGAAAGTAGTTTTCACTCGTCAACTCACACAGGGAGGTTGCATTCAAGAAGCAGGCGCCTCAGTTTAAGCTTCCGCTATGGCCTCATTGTATTCGAAACGGGATAACTGTCAAAACTCCCAACTTCGGAAAAAACGAAGGTAAACAAAACTCATTGTAACTTTTTACAGATTACTGGACCATGCTTTTTCCTTTTTTCTTGCTCTAGCCAGTGAAGAGGGAACCATCAAGTCCACATTCGGTGAAGGACTAGAATACAAAGTCATCAAATTCAAAACAAATCAGATTTGGTACCATGTCTGGAAAGAACCTATATGGGCGGTGACTCACGGAAATCCCGCGAAGCATAATGCTTCACGAGGAATCTAAGATGCTGCGTTTACAAAATGAACCATTATCAGAACGATGGAGCACGTAGACAGAAATTAGGCAGGTAGACGCCGATCCATAGATAATTAACAGGCAGCGTTCTTCACGAAATGCCTTCAGCCCGTACTTCGGACTCTCGTCGTGCATTGTTCCTTCTAAGATAAAAAACGTGCCGGACCGACAAGAATTGAGTAAACACAAACACCAGTAAACAGCCCTGCATACTCGAACACATTTGTAATAAGTTCCATCACCGACATGCTCGCCTGCCTCGAAACGTCAACTCCAAAATGCATAAAATCGAGCGCCGTCGTAAAAACCTGATACCGTTCATGAACAATGTCCAAAAACTGCGACCCCGTTCTACGACTCGTGCTATATCCCACCTGCTGATCGTCCAAACTCTTCGAGAACAGGAAGGTGGTCTTGCGATTTTCAATCAATATTCCAATGCTGTCTGTGTAGTCTGGGATCGAACTGCGACCAGGACGACTTGCAAATACTAGCAAATTGCTCACCAGGTTTACCTGGTGTTCAACGTTTTTCAAGTCACTGCCCATTTCGAAGCTGGCATCATTCCCGTCCGGCGGAGGGTGAAGCCTGTGATACGGTCCTTTTCCAACGGGTACCCAAAAGTCTGTCTCCAAGTCGTACAAATACGCAATTTCAGTCTCCGCAGGCTTTGGATAGAAGTACCCACTCGCGAAGTAGATGTTACACAGGAAACTACCGACCTCAGTCTGATACCGCAATCCCTTGGCCCACCGAAGTCGGTTAAAAGCATTGTCCAGCGCGAAATCCAAATCGTCAGTCCCGTTCAGTCGCAGCACACCTCTCGCATGCAACTGCTTGCTGTTCTTTTTCACCGCGTCCATGAGATTCCGCCGTAAATACTCCGTCGCCGCTGCCTTGGGCACAAGACAAAACGCGACCTCTCTCGCGAATGAAAACTCGACCTGCACGACGCCACGCGATCGCTTCGTAAAATTGGCCTTCGGGATGGAGATACGCGGCGAAGCGCCAACCTGGAAACATGCATGGCACTCAATTTCCTGCCGACTGCGATTCAACATCGCCATACGGATCTGCGCAAAGGAGAACACCTCCAATTCCGCATTACACTTCTCCGCCGGTCCCAGCGCGACCGGACGAACGGCACTACGTGTGTTCCCGGCCAGCGCACCTCTTCACCAGTGAGTCGGTTCCGGAACAACCGGGCGCCGAACAGCGCGGAGCCGTTATAGCCCGCGCGCGGAAAAGTCTCGACGCCGGCAGCGACGGTACTGCAAGGCAGAAGGTGACGATGGGGAGGTCGAGGTGCGGCGCGTCGACGAGGCGGGTGGTAAGAGCGGGGTTCCTTCTCGACTTGAAGAAGTCAGCGAAGAGAAAGCCGATGGAGACAAACATGATGCACAGCGCGAAAGACCACGCGCATATTGATACGCAGCGCTCGCGGTCGCGCAGCGTTACCGGCGCGTCACGGTCGCGGCGAAACAGCCGGATGGCGGTGGCTACGGGCCCGTTGTCGGCGGTGCCGTCATTTTCCTGTCGTCGCCTTCGACGCGCGTACTTCTCCCGCGCTGCGAGCTCGCTGTCCGTCGGAAGCGCGAGCGTGGCGCCGAACGAGCGCGTCGATTTGACGTTGCAAGCCGCTCCACGCACTCGGCCTCGCGTTCATCACGCGGTAGGACCGAGGACCGGCGCAACGTGTTCGCCACGCGTTCCGCCGAGGATAGACCGTCAGAGAGGAATTGGATGGCGCGCAGCCGCAGCACTTCACATACGTGCCCATCTTTCGACACTGGCGAGGTCATCTCGGAGCCGTACACGCATCTTGGGCGAGGCGATGTTCATGACTTGCGGGTTGTCGAAGCGCGCATCTTTGAGAAGAAAAACAGGCAATCACGCAACATCGCCGCCGCCCCGCCGATTTCATGGCTACTCAGACGTGCCGATCGCCGCTGAAGTCGAAACTAAAAGAGGACTCCGACTGATCTCCTCTCGATTGCACGGAGTTGGTGCAGAGCGCCTTGCTGTTCGCGTAGTATCGATACGAGGCGTATTTTTTTGATAATTGATTCTCTTTGCGCATCGTTTGACGAAATATTTCTGAATATGTCCAAATATTTTGAAAACTATTTGGAGTTCAGGGGTTCTATATTGATGCTAAAATGGATATCCCCAAAAGGCTATTTCTGGCCACTTTCCGAGACCTGCAAACAAAATCTAGCAAGTGGCTTATACCAAATTCTGGTAAAGTGGTTGAGAAGAGGAGCTCATAAGGATCCCAGAAATATACGATTCAACTCAATTCGACGAATACGAGAGGAGAAATTGGCCCGAGAAAATGCAGCCCAAGAATGGAGTTTTCTTTCTCGAGGATAATCTGGGCCACCCTAGTTTTTTCAAATTTCGGTAAGACTTCTTAAACAAGGAATGTGTGGGTACTTTGTATAGACATTGCGCATGTACAGCTTACTCAATGAACCGAAAACTCTATCTGCGTTCGATGCCAATTGTCCATCTTGACTTACTTTGACACATGATAATGCTGTCCGTCTTTCTTCGCTTTCAAGCGCAGTCCTCGAAGACCGTTTTTCTTTTTGCTCTCGACAGATTGGCGAATCCATCATGATGAGTCGAACAGGATCCAAATACTTTCTCACGTTACCCGAACTCGCTACAAATGCAGGTTTCGTGCATATTGCAGACCCTATCACCGCCTCTAAGGATACCGGGGTTTCTCTTCTCGACATCCTTTAAGACGCTAAAACTACTTGCAAAATGTTTATAAGATTCACGTTTGAACTTTGCGTTTTTTATCAAAATTTCTTGCATAAGTTCTCTGTGCATTGCCCGAAATGACCGCACTGCGTCAGTGTGGTGCAAATGAGTTTGACCTTTGCACGGGAGGAAAGGGAAGGGCCCAAGAATAGGATCGATGTGGCATAGCAGGGTAGATTGTAACACCCTTGATCGAAGGTGAATGTGCTTATTAGAGTGAGTCCTTACGGAGAGGCTGTCAGCCTCAGGGACGGAGCCCGAAAATGAAGAAAAGGGTAGAGTGGTATCAGGTAACAGACCATGTAAGGCGCCTGGGGAAA
>JADWZK010115259.1_pt1 | contig 12540 bp, 12 predicted proteins | sample 8957641 | NCBI WGS metagenome assembly JADWZK01 (sample SAMN16576796, study PRJNA672827) | algae metagenome | host: rhodolith | place: South Korea: Udo, Jeju | collected 2014-09-18 | reverse complement strand
ACATCGCAAAGAATTCAATTTCTGGAGCCGCGATCCGGTCGACATCTCTAGAAGTGTACCGGATCTTGACCCATCTGTCATTAGTAAGTGATTCGCGAAAAGCGTTATACTTTTTTCCGCTGGCCGACGCCCTGACTTATCCTTTTCCCTTTGAAACACAAGACCAAACTATTCCCGGCTTCAGGGCAGCAATGAAAGCCTATCCGGGAAAAATTCGGCTTGTTGACGACTTTCAAACTCTGTTCAGTGGCGTACAAGTCATCCCCACACAAGGGCATACTCCGGGCCACATGTCCTTTTTATTTAGCAGCAAGGGAAAGTCGATGTTCTTTACTGGAGATACTGTTTTGTCCAGGGTACGTCTTCAAGGGTTTCGTATTACGTGTTTCCGTGCTCCAGCAATCAAATACTGACCTTCAGTTAATATGTTCCTTATTCCCTGCTCCTTAGGCGACAAGCATTCAGAATCCAACGTGGAATATTTTCAGCGATACCAACCGCACCGAAGCTATCCTAACTCGTTTCAAAATGATAGATTCCCTGATATTTAACAAAACTCTGGTCCTGGCTTTCCATGAAATATTCCCAGGTCTTGGCCACTTTGTTCCTAACGGCCCTTGGTATGACTGGTCGCCCACCGTCATGTTGCTCTAGATCTCAGAGCACCGCAGTATACCTCAGTAAAGCAATATTGATATACTGCACATATCGCTCAAAAAGCTGTGCATCACGACAATAATGCTCAGCGTTCTTCCTTTCCCCACTTCTTGCAGGATGTTGCCCTCTTGCGGAGCAAAAGGGTCCTCATGTGTAAGCAGGTTGAGCGGGAAGATTTCGCTGTTGCCCTGCGTTATTTTAGCAGATAAATTCGACGGCAATGGATCCCACGATTTTCTGTTTGCGGCTGGCGAGACGGTGGTCGGTGAGCTGGTACACTATTGCGTGTATTGTATTGTATTGTATTGTATCACTGAACAGCGATTGGAGAGTCCACAGCAGTTCCAGGCGCCTTCACTGCCTCCTGTGGTCCTTTCGGTTCAGTAACCGAGCGGAACCTGCTGTGCGCGCGAATGCGGCCACCACAGGACAGGATAAACTACTATTGCGTGTATGTTCAGTATCATGGCGCGCGGCGTCGCTTTGATGGCGCTATGAAGGTCTGCCGTGAGTTTCCTGTCCCTGCATAGTGTGGATATGAGATTGTTTGCAGTTTTATTCGGCGATGTTGCGCGCGAGACGTGCCTGAGGACGAGAAAGGAAACGGTACTACATTAAGCAAGTCATTCAAGGTGTGAAAAGGGAAGGAATCGATCTGGGGCTATGAGAGGCTTTCGCTCGATCTGCTTCGGTGAGGGGACGCGCGCTGCTGCGATGAACTGAAACGCCAGGTCGTGCGAGATTTTCTCTGGACGCTTGTTTTTGAGAGGTTTTTCATCCGCCTGTGTTCGTCGGTCATTGGGGGGTTTTTTTATTGCATTTCCCCATGAAGAGGTTAGCAGCGCTTTAAAGGCCCCAGGCTTTTCCACTTTTCCCTGCCCTTTGCTATTTCGGCTGCCTTTCTACTATCTAGGCCTGGAACATCTCCGAAGCGTCTGACTAGATCACCATGGGATCCCTTGCCATCCGTGTATCTCAGTAATTCCGAGGATGTCGAATTCCATTTCCTTGCAGATTGTCATGGTGAGGTTGGAGAGGTCGTCGGGATATCTTCTGGGAAGTGTCAAGTAAATCCGCGTCTGTGGCCAGCTGCGGTGCCTTTGCCCCTATCGCATGTCTGATGTAAGGCGCTCTTATTGCACACGCGATATTACCCACTTTGTAAATGCCGTCAGAGGATTGAGGGACTACAAGGCACACTATCCTTGGATCTATGATGTCGCTCTCGAATGCGCGCGATTTAGACATGACAACGATTGACGGTACTTGCAGCAAGAGACTGACAAATAAAGAGATGATCTTCCAGAAATGCTTACTGTCGGTGAAAAACAGAAAAGAAAGACAGATTATGTGATAACGTCGCAGGGAACTAAACCGGCAGCAATAGGAGGATGTGGACGAATAGAAGCATGCAATCAGTGTGGCAGAAGTCGGATGATTTTCCGGTGACACAATTACTCTGTTGTTGCTATGCAGCGGAAAACGCGATCTGAATAAACGCAAGTTTTTTGCATACGATAAGCACTACAACATGCTATTTAGAGAATTCAGCCCCCATCAATGCGTTTATCATTCTATATCCCGATTCATTAGGGACCGAGATTTTTAAGTTCGTCTTCAACGCAGTTTGACAACCCGTAAACGAGGAATTAATAGCAACGACGGCGCTTGCACTTGTACTTCCGGCAGCAGAAAAAGCACTTGCGGCGGCGGTAGTGGCAGTGCTTGCAGTGTCGGTAGAAACGGCGACGGGAGCCCCAAACATCGCGGCATTTGAAATGGGTCGTGGTCTCCGGGGCCAGACTGGACGAATCCAATTTCATTATTTCAGGGAATTCCTCCACATGCTCAATAGTGCTGTCAATGTCTTCCGTCTTGTCGGTAGACCCGATCCCAGCCATGAAAACTGCGAAGAAATAAACGGCGAAAAGAGACTTTGGAGTCATTTTGAGAAAATTTCGGCAATGTTTTTGATACCGGAGGGGTTTGCTGTACTGGTGATAGGTACAGTTTGTGCTCTTTGCTCGAAGAATTCAAGGCCATAGCTGTATTTATAGATTTTCTGTTCTACTGCAGCTCATCTCCGAGCACTGTTGGATCAAGCAGCGCATTAAGGTTCGGACAAAAGACACGTCGGCCGCGTAGACTTAGTGACAGGTGAAGATTTCAATTAGGATAATATCTCAATCATTTTGATATCTGAGAAGTCCTGTTCAGTGCATATGCGGTTCAGTTCAATAGAGCCTGTTGTACAACTCATTTCATGCTTTGCCCTAGACGAGACCACGATGATCCCGAATAAAATTTATTAAGAAGCGATATCGTAGGGACGAAGTCATGAATCTCCCGTATTTGATACACTGCTTCTGTGAATGAGTCTCGTTTTGCGATCGGACGGAGATCGAGGTCAGGGTTTTTATTCGGATGGATTGAGCATCAGTCCGTCTCCGAATTTTGCAAAATTTTACAATTCCAATTCACTCTGATTGGACAGCTTCTAAAAACAGTCCGATCCGTACCGCAGTGCAAACCTTTTATTGAAATTTTAACCCGAAATCATTCCAAATTTGAAAAAGATCTGACAATCCGAATCCGCCTCCAAAATATTATCTTCTCACAGATCCAATCCGCCCCGTTTATTTCTGCACGCATTTCAGAGTCTGTATACCTCTGAACGTTTGTGGACAAATAATTCTTTTCAAAACTGCACAAATGCCCACAATAGCGTTTCTGCGAAGCCCAAAATGATAAGAAAATGTATGTTTGTGACCAAATATGCACTAAATATATGTCCGATGGAGACGTCTGCGAAAAATCAAAATTTTTAAATTCCATTCCACCCCGCAAAATCGAATAATTTATAGAAATCTGACCCAATCCGGAAATATTGCCCTTATGTTTCTCAAAATCCGTCCAAAAACGCTTCAAAAATCCCACCACTAATCTTTTCCGAGTCTGCTCTGAGTTCAATCTCAAACAACACGATTCAAACCGGCCCCAAAAGTCGATAGGATTGCGGAATAGTCCGCCCGAATAAATCTCTAATCGAGGTGGATTGTATTGCAAGGCGGAACTACAGCACATCTTCAAATTCAATAAAAATGACGGAACAAAATCTTTTCTGATTTAAAACTGTTAGTGATTGAAAGCGTGGTGCTAATAAGCACGTTGAACTCTCTATTCAAATTCTGTGGGCAAAAAGCTTTACACATTACAGATTTGCTTTTGAGGATATTCGACCACGAACAATTCAACCAGTGAACTTCCTGATCACTAGATCCGTTTATATCGTCTTTCGCAGACCGCTGGATTCTACATCAAGGTTTGGATTGTACTTTCTATTAGCAGGAAATATTTTAACTCGTCGAAACGTAAGAGAGACATGGTCTGCTGGACTAGCATGCGGGAAGAAGCACTAACTGTAAACTGCTCTTTTGCAAGATTAACAGAATGGAATAGGTTTGTTTTTCAATCTTTGCTCCTTGCGACCTATGCCTCCCGACGTCACATGGGAAGACAAAACTGTTATATTGATTGCCGTTAGTGCAATCTGTCCGCCACGCGTTGGCAATGAGCGGTCCACATTTCGCCAGCGCACCGCCTCTGAGACCACGCTGGCAGACACGCAGGCGGTTTGGATGCACTTTAGTGGCCAGTTTGCGTGTGCTAGGGTATGGATCTTTCTGGGGGCTCGATATCATAACACTCTCAGCACACTACTGGCCTCGCTGACCGGACCGCCGACCGGACCAAGACCACAACAACGGCATTACAGTATCAACGGAACCTACTGCAAAGCACTCCAACCTACTGCAACCAACTCTAGCCTATCGATGTCCTGCCAATAAATACCATGGACCCTCTCTTCTGGTCCCTGGGGGCTTCCGTGCCCTATCTCCTTGCCCCGCACGGCACAGGCTTTGCTTACGCCTCTTCGCATAGTGCGCACGTGACGCACCTGTCACTAAAGCATAAGTTATGGGCCCAGGCTCTGAGAAGAGCCCGCATCCGGGCATCATGGAGCCGCTGAAGATCTCGAACTCAAGTGACCTCGCCAGCTGGAAGCTCGATGTTGCCAACTGGGTTGACTTCATCATCGCCGGGTCTGGGAAGAGAGAAGACAGAACGTTCAAGTCTTTTCGCGCTACCCTGGCTTGTGAGTTTTACAATGCAGGTCCAAACACTCCCACCAGAAGCAAGTCGACTATACTCAGTGCCAAACACTGATCGACTACAAGAAGGATGATGAAGTGTAGGCTGTGCAGCAGATCATTGATCTCGTTGCCGTCGAACCTCCTATGGTTGACGTCACCCGTCTCATCGATTTATTCAATTGTGCGTAAAATTGCGCAAGGAAGCCGAGTGAAAGCCTTTCAAGCTTCGCGACCCGCTTCAATGGCCAAGATACCGAGCACCTCATGCAGGCTGGATCCTTTCCCATGTCTAAAGTAGGCGAAGTTCTAGCTGTCCGGTGCCAAGAAGCAGATGACGAGTGCCATCGACCTCTTGAAAGGTGCCATCAACGAGACTGAGCCTCCCGCCTCGAAGCCTGGAAGCACCACTGGACCCAACGTTGGATCGAGATCAAGTTGAAGAAGCTTCCTATACACGTCGAAGACGCTGTGAATGTTCTCCGCTCTTTTCAGCAAGACGCTCCGAGTACAGACGCCAGGTTTTGCGAAGGCGATGTCGAGACGATTGTTCAACGTGCCCTAATCGCCTCCAACCGTGGAAGTACCTCGTCCAAGGGCCACAGGGAGAATAATCGTCAAAGTGCATGGTCCTTATTCTCCCGAGACACTCGCAGGGATATACGCTTGACCAAGCCCATTCAGCGAAAGTGCAAAAATCGAAAACAAACAAGAGTATTTTTGCAAGGAATGCGGATCTAAGAAGCACATCCGCGGTGGCCAGTCCCGCAAAAGCCCCTTGTAAATGACACTTCGCATCAAGGAACTATGGCGTAAGAAAACTGAGAAGAACGATTTGCCGAGGGGAATGTTTTTTCAGGGAGGCTCCGGAACAGACGAGTCTAACCGCCGGATCTGGAGCAGTATCGGACATCAATCCCCCCGTTGATGGACCAGATACGTCGTCAAGGGTACAGCTACTCCCTGCACACAGACCAGGGCTTTTTCTTAGAGTCTTCTAGAACCGTAGAACGCGGTATAATTTAGAATAAATAGGTAAACCTCTTTCCCATTCGAACAAGCTTCAAGTTACGTATCACCGCTCGGAAAATGGACTAATTGTGGTAGAGGTCGAAGTGCACAGTATCCACGGGAAATACAGGAAGGAAATTTGAGTTTTTAATTGAAGCGAATATCAGCAGTGAGCATTAGACTTGCGAGCGGAAAACGTTTCCGAAGATTAAAGTGCAGTTGCTGATGACGTTTCGTTGAAAACGAAATGGCATGGGTGCAGACGATACACGAAGGCGGCTGGAAAGGACACGTGAATTTGGAGATATGTGACGTACGAAGACCATCAATGACTGAATATGGAGGTGAAGAGCGGATGAAATCTGGGTAGAGAAAAATTGAAATGGGATCTGGAGAAGAGCATGGAAGATGAGGAAACGGGTTGTAGTGCAAAACTAATTCTCTTTGAGACAGTGTTAAGCGTGGAATATTGTGTAATATATTGGATGATACGTTGCGTTTCCGCAGACGTAAGCATCATATGCATATGCGGAGATGAAAATGCAGGCATTGACACGTAGGGGAAATTGAAAAATGTTGGACGATGCAATTCTCATTTGTGTGGGAATCTGGGGGAATTCAGAGCAAGAATGTCACGAAGTGAGGATTGGAAACGCCGATATCGAAATGCATTGCACAGTTCTGCGAACCGAAAAGGGCAATTGAAGACCAGATAGTGCAGTAGGGGCGTACTCTGAAGAGGATAGTGAGTTTAGAGATTTTTTTCGCGCGAGAATAGGAAATTCTAGGCCGGTAGTGTCAAAGCGGGGTTTCATGAAGAGCTAGATTTGCAGGAAGAAAAGGAAAGCAGATAGACGAGTTTTACAGGAGGAGAGTGGGGGCGATGTCATTATTTTGAGACAAAGAGTGTCAGACGGCGAAATATAATATGGTAGATATGGGCGTAATGCGGGTGCCAAGGGTCGGTGGAACGGGTGTTTTAAGAGATGGTAGAACGGATAATGTGGAGCAATGAAAGCAGATATATCCCATTATCGATGGGCTGAGATGGGCGTTCGGTTTGACGCAGAAAACACGAAAGCTACAGCGAAACGGGGGATATTGTGGATATCGGCAGGTTCGGTAGGCGGCACCAGGTAGCATGTGCGCGAAGCGTAAGCACTTGCGGAGACGAAAGTCGGTGGGTGTGGCGGTGAGATTCTGAGGCGTGGCACATGTAGGGAGTGCACTTTTAGGGAGTGCAGCCGCAAAAATCGCGTCGCCAAAGGCTAGTGGCGGAGCGGGATGATTACTAGGCGGCATGTCCCGAAAGCCTGGTTTGGAGCCGTACACAATCGCGCCACTGGTCAACGTCACGGTACAAAACCTAGGTTGGCAATACTGTCGTCATTGGCTGGCTTTTGGCATGGCGCATCGGCACAGCAAAGCTCCAACGTTCTGGATACCCATCCGCTCGAGAAATGCCCAACAAGAAGATATACTAGCTCAGTACTGACTCGGTTCTGTCAGTCACGTTCTAGAATAAGCGCTACAGTTCGCTACACTGTTGCCTATCATCAGCGGGAGTATCAGCCTTGAGGTATCAGTGTCATCAGGTGGCTGGTACCTCGCTCACGAAAGATACTCCTAGGCATCAGACTAGACGCACACTTAATCACAGTAAATCATCGACCCCCGAAAAATCGGGTAAGTCGGTAATCAGTTATTATCAACCTCCTTCAATCCTAGGTCTTCCGTTGCCTACAACCGGGAAGCGCCACCCGTTCACTTATCATCTTTCGTGGGCGAGGTACCATTGGCTTATCGAGCCAGAGGTACCATATTCTAATATCTTTTGATTTCGCATTCTTCAAGGTTTCAAGACCTTGATTTTGGGACAGGCACGAGTCGTGCAGGACCCGCTGAGGAGTCGGTCACACACGCAGCAGGGGTACCCCTAGCGTGTCAGTCGCTGGAAATGACAAATCAAAACGTGGGGGATCTTTCGGAGACAGCGTCCGATACGCAAAGAGCCAGACTTTCATTTCTTCGAAGGTACGTTATCATACCCCCGGCAATGGCCGGTGAAAATAATATTCCTTGAATTTTTGAAGTGAATATTTTCCATTCTTTCTGACAAATATTTCATTCAAACGCTCCTGTCCAGATCTTTCCGAGTATGCTCCTTTTGTTAAACATCTCCACCGCTGATCCAACTAGAAACAAGAATTCAAAGCTCTAGATGGCTGTCACCATTTTTTTTGTGTCAGTGTTCCAAAATTTGAAGTACAGATTTGAACACTTTTTATGCTCCAAACTAACCCCATTCGTGTATTTCCAACTAGGTGGCGGCAGCACAAAATTTTTACAGAAAGAGAAATGGGCGGGTTTATTAGCGCAGGGCTTTCTCATGCCATAGAATTCTCAGTACAATATCTGTGTCCTTGTTCTTGAAAGCTTGAGCGAGCAGTTTCCGCGATTGTGCAAATTGGCGGCACGTGGTGTGCAATGAAGGGCGCGCCCCGTGAAATGGGCGCCTGGCAGTGGCCCTTGCTGAGAAAGGCGCGGGCGACCGGGAGCGTGCCTTTATAGCAATCCAGTGGGCTGTATGGGCGTGAGGACTGTGCAGTATGCATTATACCGGGGTGTCAATTGCATGACAGGTCTGAGCTTCGTGGAATTTAAGGCGAACGGTTGAACATTTCAGTGCAACTATACAGTTTTATCATACTTTGAATATATTTCAAATTTGCTCGGGTTTCGAACAGTGTTTGGGCTGATCACGTTTTGTTCCGAATCAACGGTGGATAAGTCAATGTACATAAGTTTTCTAAAGCATATTTAGAACACGATTTGGATCACCAGTGGAGATGATATTAAATTCGAGTTCATCATCGGGTTTTTGTTGTACAGTGAAAAACATTACATGAAAAACAGCTAATCGCGTGTCAAATCCTCGCTGATAGGTAAGAGAACCATTAAGAAATATTTATTACTTAATTTCCTAGTATGAATCTAATCTATATCGCTATCACGCTGCCGGCGAAGAGAAAGATGTACGGCTCGGACTGAATTGATAGTACCAGGTCCGACCTGGCCCGTTCTTGAAACATGTGGTTTCTAGTGGATATTTTTATCTAAAATCATGTATATACTGTCACGGTGCTGGACTATAAGCTGAACCCGGGCGTGGACACGAGCAAACAGGGAGCACAATTCCTTCGTTGCGGAACAGGCCCGATTTCTGTGAATTCAGTCGCGGGGCGAAAATTATCCCCTACTTGCTGCACACGCGCAAAATGCAGTTAGACCACTGCAAGAGTGGTCACGTATTTGTTCTCCAGTACTCGTTTTTTGCCACCTCCTTTAGCGACGAGCTTCGAAATAATTGCTATTAGAAATACTGGAATGGGTTTCGTTTATTTGGTTTTATTCTGTGTGTATGTTTTTAAAAGTTCTGGCTCAACCCGAGCCAGGGGTCTTATAAAGACTACAGTTAGCACAGCACGCGCTACCTCGGTGATGCTGCTCAGCACTAGCCTAATATTCTGGAGTAGTCCTGAGTGCAAGTGTGCAGTGCAAGGAGGAAGTACGCTTTTCGCAGGAATGCAAACTTGCTGTGCATGAACTATATAGACTAAACCTTTGCTAATTACGGCGATAGCTTGCACGAACATAGCTGACTATTTCGTGATTAACGCGTAGAAATATTCTAGAAACCGAATCTTTTCGCTTCCATTTCTATTAAGATGGCGCAGCAAATCTACTGGTTCGGCTTGGGTTCGGAGACGATCTATTGACGCACAGGGAGGTGAAGCTTACGAGTTTTCAGTATTTTGTGAGAAGCGGTTAGTTCATCTTCTTCGTCAGCGGATCGGCGATGTTTTGCTCGGAAGAAATTCCAGACGTGTTGGCTTGATGAAGTGCAGCGATATCACTGATTGGGCGCTTTTCAGATGCGCTGGTCAGCTTCTTTATCGCATGCGGGATAGAGTTAGAATCCGTATGAACGTGTATTGGAATTGCACGACTAAGAATAGTGGAGAGACCGTGATAAAGAATGAAGGAAAAGTTATAGAATGCGGATAAGGCGCATTATACTTCCAAAGCGACGATAGACCGAGTAACTGGTCGACTTTTAAGCGACGAGCAGTGCACTATGTTTGAGTTGCCATTTCTACCATAAAGGGCGAAAATCATTCCGAGTTGAGACTTAAGGGTTTTTTTGGCAAAACCGCATCTGAATATCCACGAATTTGTAGTGAGTCCGCCCAGTTATCGAAAATAATGCCGCGCGGAGAAGTCCTTAGATGGGTCACAGCAGCGTAAGGAAGCCTAGCACGGGACGGAGTAGCTTCTTCGCGCTTGACTTTTGCAAGCTGCGAACTAGTGAAGGCGGTGTCTGAACGGGTGCTCGAGGGGATGTCGGCGAGCTGCCCTATGAGGTGATCCAACTGTTTTCGAGTGAAACGAGACGAAACAATGCAGGAAAGGAACTTGCCGTATTCAATTTGATGGAGAACCAGAACCTCATGAGAGCCATTGAACTTCATCGGAAGCGATTCTTCTCGCAGCCTAACATCGAAGCCGGGCGACTTCTCTTGTTCGAGGGCGGTGAAATCACTGTCACCAAAGCCTTTAGTATCATCGACTAAAGTTCCTACAACACCTACAGGCTCTCCATTTTCCCTTTCTCAGAAAAGAACGTGGTCTAAGAAAATTGATTCTTTGCTAGATGTACTGTACGGTAAGGCTTAAAAGTGTGCCACCTGTAAGCAGGAAATTCTTAGAGCCCTCAAAGAGCTTTTAAGCATGAATTAGCCCATCGGAGGGCTGCCCGATAAGCGGGAGGAGAGGAGGCGGAGACAAAAAACGGACGAAGAGTCGGCGGGCGAGTTCGGCATCGGAATAAACAGAAGCATGCTTGAAGTAACTGGACCAGGGAGGGATTCCGAAGCACATAATCAAAGATATTATCATGCGAACGGACGATAGAAAGATGCTCGGGGCTTAATTGACTTAAAGTCTCTTTTGGGGGTCCTTCTATCCTTGGATAACGCGATGGCTCCTGTAAATAGGGTTCAATTGTGTGTCGTATTTTGTAGAACGAATTATACCAGAACGACCAACGGCGGCTCCTACAGGCACGCGTCCTTCACTTACAACGACGTCAGTAACGCGACCGAGGCGCAGTTTTTATTTCTTTGTAGTCCGCTTCGCGGAAACGAGGGTCCTTAGTGCTACTCAAAATGAAAACGTACAATTTTTTCGGCGCGTTTAAACTCGTGCTCTCTTCCGATCTCAAGTGTGATGCGGTCGAATCTATCCTGGAAAGCAGAGGCGGGGGACGCATTAACAATGCCGTCAGGGGAATGTTTTATGCAGGCGTAGCTTCTTCAAACGGATTCAGCGGTGGGTTCTGCAGTACGGCCAGCTCTATTAATCTGGTTCTCGGAAAATCGGATCCACGGAGGTGATATAGAAGGGTTTGATATTGCCGATGATGTTGAGATACACGTTTTTGTAGTATTTTTTGGACGGCAAGGATGAAAGACCTTCACTGCAATTTCATTTCTATCTATAGTCAAATAATTTTGATCCAGTCGGAATGCAAATATCCTCCACAGGCTTGTTCAGGCACTTCTGAGCAATTTACAGCCGCTGGGCTGCCAAAGTTGTCTCCCTTTCTTCACGAGCAGCTTCCAGTGAGGAGAACCTTATCTGAAAGAAATATTGGAATCATTACAAAAACAAGAAGAGTAGGGATCAGCCCATCTCGTACAGCGGTGCTTTTTAGCGTCCGGACTGAGAGAGATAAACAGAAGGGTAATTGAATGTCGAATATTCGATTTTAATCTTTATGAAATTTTTGAAGAGGGGCCTGATACCGCTCACCAGCGCCAAGCGAATTGTGTGATTCCGTTTGCGTCGTCTTGGGAATGATTACGAACTGAACAACAAAAGAGTGGCTGAACAGGGTTACTTGATCGCGAGTGAGAACGTTCGGAAACCCAATGTGATCATTTACTCAACATGCTCTGCACTTCCACATTTTAAGAACTGCAGTTGAGAATTGCGCTCCATGGTCAACACTTTGTAGTACCGGAGAGTGAGGGCGCCCTCGGATCAACATAAAATTCAGGTAAATCTCGTGATTAAAGACAGTAGAGTCAGGAAGAGTTGCTTGAGGTTGCAATGAGCGACGATATCTTCAAAACATCTCGCACTATACTTAACGTTAAACTTTAAGTAAAACGTTTCCGAAAAGGCTCTGGAAAATAGATTTGCGAGTTTATTGGAGGACGGATGTGCGAATCGGACGTGGAGTCTGAGAAGTTCCGCTCTCGTGAAAAACGCAACGCTTATCGGCCATTCCAGATACAGGTGACTAAGCTGCGGTACCAGCTCAACTTTTAAACTCTCATTTGCACATCCTTGGTGTACAATTGCAGCTTCTTCATATTGTAGAGTCTAAACAATTGGAATACTGACACTGATACAACCGCTAGCGTGCTCCAGGAAGTTCCCGTTGGTGCCGAACTCCTTTATTATAAGACTAGGACCATGTTCAAACTGATGCACTTGTTCCGTTCATTATTCTGGACGTAGCTCGGATAACGCAATCCTAGGGTATATTTGTTATTATTGCTGTTTGGACTGGGACGCTTTTCTCTTCCTATTTTTATTGCGAAAGCAGCCGTTTTAGCAGTGCACAGCTGATCCTCAAGGACTTTGATCGTTG
>JADWZK010295308.1_pt1 | contig 12588 bp, 17 predicted proteins | sample 8957641 | NCBI WGS metagenome assembly JADWZK01 (sample SAMN16576796, study PRJNA672827) | algae metagenome | host: rhodolith | place: South Korea: Udo, Jeju | collected 2014-09-18 | reverse complement strand
TTTTGCACTCAAAGTTCGATTTATTTTACGTATTTTCGGCTTTATTTGACGCTATTTTTATTTTGAAATTATATTCTCCTGTATCATACCTTTTTTTGATTCCCTGATCTTTTTTATTTTTTTTATTTATTATCGCAATATTGTTTAAGGTTTCTCTTTTTTGTTGTGATACTTTGATATATTTCCTAAGTCAGCCATAAAAATTTTATTTTTTAGATTATGTTTTCTGATTGCATGTCAATATTTTTGTAGTCAAGATTTTTTAATATAAGTTTTTCGTTTTTATTTTTAGACTTTTAGTGCTTCTAATGCTTTTGTGTCTCAAATAGATGTTCTTACATGTGATTCTTGAATTATTGTAAATTGTTTGAACTGCTAATTGTTCAACCTTAATTTATTTGGGTTTTTGTTGCCACTAAAATAATGTGTTTTGAGATAATTTTTTTATCCTTTTTATGTAATTATGTATGTGCTGCTAAAGTTATTCACTTCTTTTTACTGATGCTTATTATATGCTCTCTACACAATTTTTTAATATATCGATTTTTTTGATACTTCCGGTTCCCTTAGTATACTTTGCTTACTGATTTTTCTAAATGCGGACGGAGAGACTCGAACCCTCATAAGATAATCTTACTAGATCCTAAATCTAGCGTGTCTACCAATTTCACCACGTCCGCCTATAACACGAATATAGCAAAAATTATATATTTGATCAACCTCTTAGGCAAATATTTTTTCTTGAAAAAATATTTGTAATGTATTAATATTATACTATCCTCAGTAGCTCAGTGGTAGAGCAATCGGCTGTTAACCGATTGGCCGTAGGTTCAAATCCTTCCTGGGGAGCTTTTAAGCTATGGCAAATCAGATGAGAATCATAATTTAGACTACAGCTGAGAATAGGTGCCAGAACAAGCTGGTATGACACCAGAATATAGCAAAAGGAAAAACAAAACCGTTCTCAAAAAAATCCAAAAAGACTTTGAAAATATTTTTTTAAGCCGTAATTGGTACGCAAAATTAATAATAGATCTTGATTATCATTTTTGCTCATAAAATAAGGAAAAGAAGGATTAAAATATGAGAACTTCTTGTCGATTAACTAAGCTAAGATGGTCGAATTATAAGATTCTGACTCTGTCCTTGTCTAAAAACGCCAATTTTCCTGCTTAAAAGGCAATTTTAGTTAATGGAGAATTGTTAATTTCATTAGTAAGTTGTTTATATTTACTTAGAAGATTCGATTAAAATATTTATAATATAATGCATAATGTAGCAGTAAGGAGTTTACGTGTATATAAAAAATAAGATTTGGTATTTTCTTAAATATATTAGCACCCTGCGCTTCTCTATTTTTCTTTTACTAATACTGGCATTTGTTAGTGTTATTGGCTCTATTATAGAGCAGGATCAGTCTTTGGATTATTATAAATTTAACTATCCGGAGAATAGCCCGGCTTTGTTTTTCGTTACCTGGAGTCAAATTCTTGCTTTTGGTCTTAATCATGTTTATTCTACATACTGGTTCTTTGCAATCTTGTTGCTTTTCTTTTTTTAGTTTACTTTTATGCACATTTTTCAACTCAATTGCCTATGTTAAAAAGTGCAAGAAGGTGGAGCTTTCTATATACTCAGTCTGCTTTAGAGACCAAAAATTGCTATAGTCTAATGAAAGATGTTTCATTGTTAAATCTTGCCTATGTGTTAAACTTGAGAAAATACTATGTATTTCACAAGGGACAAGTTATGTATGCATATAAAGGGTTGACCGGTAGAATGGCTCCTATTTTTGTTCACTTCAGTATTGTTCTTGCTTTGACTGGCTCTGTGTTTGGGCTTGTCAGCGGCTTTATGTCACAAGAAATTATACCCAGTGGTGAAATTTTTTCATATCCAAAACTTTGTAAAAACAGGTTATTTTAGTTCTGTGTCGCATAATTTACTTGGTCGAGTTGATGACTTTTTTCTCTCTTTTAATAATGATCAGTCGGTCCAACAGTTTTTTTCTAATATTTCGTTGATTAATAATAAAGGATCTGTATTGCTGAAAAAAACAATATCAGTTAATGCTCCATTGCGATTTAATGGTACTACGTTTTATCAAACTGATTGGAGGATTAATGCTTTGAGACTGAGAATAGGATCAAGTGCATTATTAGTAAAATCTTTAAAGCAGAGCGATTCAGGAGATATTCATAATCCTGCATTTTGGTTTTGCAATCTAATTCTCGATGAAAAGCATGAAATACTTGTTGTTGTTCCAGATTTAACTGATAAATTATTTCTTTATGATGATCGAGGTGATTTGATCCGTGTAACTCGTTATGGCTTATGGAATGTAATTTATGGTGTTCCTTGTGTGTTTAAAGATATTATGTCATCTACTGGACTTCAGGTCAAAGTTGATCCAGGTGTAAATTTTGCTTATTTCGGCTTTTTAATCCTGATTCTCAGCATATTATTGAGCTATGTTTCTTATTCTCAAATATGGGCCAGTAAAGGTATTGAAAGTCTTTACTTTAGTGGAAATACAAATAGGGCTTTACTGGCTTTTGAAAACGAGATAGTTATGGCATCTAAAGAGTACAGGCGTCTATCTAAATTCAGGTAGTAGAAAATTTTGTATAATTTTTTTCCGTACTCTGTCCAGAGACTTTCAGGATGAAATTGAACTCCTTGAATGTGAGGATATTTGATATGCTTGCAGGCCATAATAATTCCTTCTTTTGTTTCAGCTGTTACTTTAAGTAGATTAGATAAATTTTGTCTGTCAATAATAAGGCTGTGATATCGAGCAGCATTAAATGGATTAGGTACATCTCTAAAGATTCCTTGCTGGTCATGGTATATTTTTGATATTTTGCCATGCATCGGTCTATTCAGTTTTTTAACTGAACTATCATAAGCATATCCTATGCTTTGATGTCCCAAGCACACGCCTAAGATAGGTATTTTGGGTGTAAAATACAGAATAGCTTCTATTGTAATTCCGGCTTCTTGAGGGCGGCCTGGACCCGGTGATATGATTATATGTGTAGGATTTAGATCCTGAATTTCTTGCAGGCATGTTTTATCGTTTCTCAGTGTTTTTATGCAGTACCCTAACTCTCCAATATATTGTACTAAGTTGAATGTGAAACTGTCGTAATTATCTATTATGATTATCATGCTCTTGTATTTTAGAGTATAATTAATGTGATATGCTGTTAATTGGAGAACTAGATTCGGCCATTGCTGTAATCTTGATTTGTCCAGCTAATTGTGCTTGTTTTCCTGCTTTTACAGCTAGTTTCATAGCGTACGCCATCATCTGAGGAGAGGCTGCTTTTGCAACAGCTGTGTTCATTAGTACACCGTCTGCTCCCAGCTCCATCGCGTAGGAAGCTTCACTAGGAGTTCCAATTCCTGCATCGATAATTATAGGTATGTTTGAGTTCGCGATAATTATAGATAGATTAAAAGGGTTTTGCAGGCCTTTGCCAGATCCTATTGGTGACCCTAATGGCATGATTGCTGCACATCCCACTTCCTCGAGTTGTTTTGCAAGTACTGGGTCTGTATTCGTATATACTAATACATTAAAGCCTTTCTTGCTTAAGTACTCGGCAGCTTTCAGCGTTCCTATGGGATCAGGAAGCAAGTACTGTGCATCAGGAATCACTTCTAGCTTAACAAAGTTATTTTCTCTTTGGCCGACCCTTTTGCTTAATTCTCTCCCTATTCTTGCAATCCTGATAGCTTCTTCTGCATTAGTGCAGCCAGCTGTATTAGGTAGAAGCCATAATTTGTTCCAATTTAAGCTACTCAATAAGCTACTTGCTTTACTGTTGTTTATGCCAGCTCTTCTAACAGCAACTGTGACAATATCAGCTTCGCTTATTTTGATACTTTCAACAGCTTCTTTTGTATTTTGATACTTGCCCGTGCCTAGCATAAGTCTAGATTTGAAAATTCTGCCGCCTATTTGCAGTTCATGAATATCAGTATTATTGTATGTCATTAAATCTTGGTTCGATTTGAAATATATTTTTCTATATAATGATTGAAAATTGATAGTGTTATATTGTAGAATCAGTATTGTTCTTAGTAATTATTATATGTCATAATAAGCATAAGATATACTATTGTTCTTATCTTTTTACTGAATAACAAAATACATTATGCTAAATGGACTACCAGAATGGGCAATAGCTATTGCGGTATTGTTGATATTGTTTTTGATAATAGCTATTAGCTACCAGATTTATGCTTTTATCGTTGGCGAATCAAGCATTAAAATGAGTAAGCATAAGATAAATATAGTAGATAGGCTGGGCTCAATTTTGCCTTATGGACTACCATTGTTGGAAGGCCTACAAAAATTTTGGCCAACAAATTTTACCAGATTATCCTTTTAGTGTCATGAGCGTCTATAAGAAAACCCTTATGCCTTTTGTATTGTTTTATGTCACACACCCAGCTTTAGCTTTTATTGTTTTTTTATTTTATATTATTTATTTGTTAGAGCAAAAAGTCCTATTCCTGATAGACCATTTATTCGATTTAACGTACTACAGGCAATATTGCTCTTTTTGATCAATTCTCTTCTAGGTGCAACTTTCCGAGCATTACCAATAGAATTTAGAATGAGTTTGTATGGCTTAATGATTTGCAATACTCTTTTCTGGTTTGTGTTATCGACAATTTTTTTATTCTATTTTTAAGGCAATAGAGGGTAAATATGCCAAGATTCCTGTTATATCGCAGGCGGTGAGGATGCAAATTGACAATCAGTTATAGTATCTTATTGGTATTGTTTTATTTCTTATATTTTATGACTCTAAATTCCTATGAGATGGTTTATGTTTTAAAACCAGATGTTACTGAAGCCGTAAATTTGAATTTGGTAAATCAATATAGTGCTTTTATTAGAAAGCATGGGGGTCAACGTGTCTCAGTTCAGCATCGTGGCAGAAGACATTTGAGCTATAATATTTTGCATTATTATGATGGTATTTATGTGCAAGTTAATTATGATGGCAACGGTCATTTGGTTAAGTTGCTTGAGAAGTCTATGCGTCTAAATGATGGTATACTGCGTTATCTAACTTTAAAACACTAATAAAATAAGAGTTAATATTGCTATATTGAATAGCTAAGTGAGACTTTATAAGTAGCTAATTGTTGATTTGCAAATATGTGTCACAAGTTTATGCCTGATAGTGTATAATGTTTATATAATTTTATTAAAAAGACGCTGATTATGATAAGTGACAGTCAAATTTTTGTAGCCTTATTGTTTGCTCTAATATCCGCTTTTTTAGCCATTCGCCTAGGTGTTGATCTTTATCGGTAGATTGATACCGTTACTTTGGTTAGATTTACTTAGATGTGGCTTCTTGGCCACATTTTATTTATTGACATCTTTCTTTTTGTCTAATTAGCCTCTTTATACTTGTTTGTATTAACGCAATGTTTTTTGTATTGTAAATGTTAAAATAAATATGAATTTTATGCAAAATACCAGCCGCCCAATCTTTCCTTTTACAGCTATAATTGGTCAGGAAGAGATGAAGCTGGCTTTATTGTTGAATGTAATTGATCCAAAATTGGTGGTGTTATGATTATGGGTGATCGAGGCACTGGTAAGTCAACGGCCATAAGAGCAATTGCTGATTTATTGCCACAAATTTCAGTAGTTCAAGATGATCCTTTTAATTCACATCCTTTTAATTCTGAAATGATGAGCTCTCAGGTAAAAACAAGCTTAGATCAAGGAATTGACCTGTTGGTCAAGTCAGTAAATGTACCAATGGTAGATCTACCCTTAGGAGCAACTGAAGATCGAGTTTGCGGCACAATCGATATTGAGAAAGCATTAACAGAAGGAATTAAAAGTTTTGAACCGGGTCTATTGGCGAAAGCCAATAGAGGTATTCTTTATGTTGATGAAGTGAATCTCTTGGACGACCATCTTGTGGACATTTTGCTAGATGCAGCGGCTTCTGGATGGAACACTGTTGAGAGAGAAGGGATTTCTGTTAGACATCCTGCCCGTTTTGTTTTAGTTGGCTCAGGTAATCCTGAAGAGGGCGAGCTAAGGCCGCAGTTGTTGGATCGTTTTGGCATGCACGCTGAGATTAAGACATTAAAAGATCCACTATTGAGAGTAAAAATAGTTGAGCAAAGAAGCAGCTTTGACAAGAATCCTGATAAATGCTTGCAAGATTATCATATAAAACAAGAAAAGCTTAAAGAGCGCATTGTTACGGCGCAAGCAAATCTACCATCTGTAATTATTGATTATTCATTGCGTGTTAAAATCTCTGAAATTTGTAGCCAGCTTGATGTAGATGGTTTAAGAGGCGATATTGTGGCTAATAGAGCGGCGAAAGCATTAGCGGCATACAATGCTAAAGAAGTTGTAGACGTAGACGATATTAAAGCGGTTATCGGCCTATGTTTAAGGCACAGACTGAGAAAAGATCCTCTGGATACTATTGATTCCGGTCAAAAAATAAATTCTATAGTTAATCATGTTTTATTATAGGCTTAGTAGGATTCGAACCTACATTAGAGACTTAGAAGGTCCCTGTCCTGATCCTTTAGACGATAAGCCCGTATTTACTTATTGGGCGGTACTGGATTTGAACCAGTGGCCATCTGCTTGTAAGGCAGATGCTCTACCACTGAGCTAACCGCCCCTCATAAATCCATTTTACTGCACATTAAAAAATATAGCAACAGTAATCATGGTTGACCAGAAGTAGTTCAAGGATTTATTGTATTTTGTTGTTATTGTATGATTATACTGAAAGAGAATTTTCTAGAATGGCTTAATAGAATAAAATTTCTTCTAAAATTAATGTTTTCTGTAGTATTGAATACAGGTTTTATTCGTGTAAATCGCAAAAAATTGATTGAGCAAATTATTTTAGTAGGTCCAGGATCTTTAGGTGTTTCTATTGTTACTGCTGGTTTTCTTGGAATAGTTTTTACGCTTCAAGTTGTTAAAGAGTTCTTGTACTTAGATGCTTCAAGTTTTATTGGTGCAATTCTTTCTCTTGCATTTATCAGAGAATTATCTCCTGTATTTATGGCAATTATTATTTCTAGCAAGGTAGGCTCATCTTTTACGGCAGAACTAGTCCTTCCAATAGAAAGTAACTGAAGACAAATAGATGCACTGTTATTTACTAGAAATTGATCCGGTTATATATTTAGTTTTACCAAGGTTACTAGCATGCATCATTATGCTACCGTTTTTAAATATATTTTTTCTATTCACAAGCTTATCTGCTGGTCTTTTTACCTCTTTTGTTTTTTACAGTATCCATCCCCAGATCTTCCTTAGCTCATCTTTCGCCGCATTGTCTTATCAAGACTTCATTAAATCTTCTTTTAAGTCTATGATCTTTGGATTAACTTTATCTAGCATTAGTTGTGCTTGGGGGCTTACTACCAATGGTGGCTCAAAGAATGTGGGTCAATCAACTACATCCGCTGTCGTAACTAGTCTATTGTTTATTTTTATTCTTGATTTTGCCTTAACATATGTTTTATTTAATCAAACTGATAGTGCTCTGAAGTTTTTGTAAAAATAATTATCTAGACTAATTAGGCTAATAAGCTATGAGTAAAATTTTTCACTGGTTGATTAATGTCAATTTAAAAACACGCTTGATTTCTGTTTTAATTTTAGTAATCTCGATTACAATAAGTAGTATAGCCTTTACTTCCTTATTAAGCGCTTATGATGAACTATTTGATGTTGATTCACGTTTTTGCAGGGATTTAAGCATAATACTAGCTGAACATATTGCCTTTTTGATTCATAGTAATAATATTGCAGAATTAAAAAATTTTATTGAAAAACTTTATCTGACTACATCAAGCATTCATGATATAGGCATTTTTAGTACTCAAGGAGATCTGCTTTTTTCTTTTCCGATACATAGCTCTTCATTGTTTAGACAAGTGACTGATTTAAGCAGTGATATTAGTACTGTTAATCCCGATAATTACAATTTTTGCTTCAATATATCTACTATGAATAACTTGGCTAATTGTAGATATACTATTGTCGACTCGACTCTTCTTTTAGCGCAAGAAAGTCCTGACTTAGGTTTTTTGCGATTAGGTTTAACTTCTAGCCCTAACATACTGTATTCAATACAAATGGCTCAAGGTCTTAGTATTATCTTATTTGTTATTGTTTGGCTGATGTTTATTCTAGGTGCAACTTTTAATTTCTTGATTATCGCACGACCTATAAAAAAAATTGTTAATAGGTCTTCGAAGTATTGCATTAGGTGATTTTAGTCAGCAAATTGACGACTCTGCGAAAGGTGATATAGGCGATTTAATTACTAGCTTCAACGAAATGTCGAAGCGGTTGATATGTTATGAAAAGAAGAATGTAGTCCAGTTAATATCTGAAAAAGCCAGATTAGAGGCATTGGTTTCCACAATAGCAGATGGTGCTATATTGCTAGATACAGAATTGCGTTTGCTTTTTGTTAACCAGGTTGCTATTAAAGTTTTCCATTGGTCAAATGAAGACTTAATTGGCAAAATTGTTTTTCAATACCTCCCAGTCCATGTAAATGAAGCTTTGCTGCCTATTTTAAACAATATGATTCAGCTAAATTGTTTGGATAATAAAATTTTGCAAGCTCAAGAGGTGAATATTGATTTACATTATGAGTCTTTAAAAACGTTTCGTTTTTTATTGTCTACAGTCTTAAGTCATAAAACTCGAGCTCTTAATGGTGTAGTTATTACAGTTCAGGATATTACCAGAGAAACTCAATTAAATGAGGCCAAGAAGCAATTTGTAAGTAATGTATCGCATGAATTGCGTACTCCTTTATGTAACATACGGTCTTTTTTAGAAACCTTGATTGACTATGATCATAAGTTGACATCGCAGCAAAAAAACAAATTCCTGTCAATAGCCTATACTGAAACACAGCGTTTAAATAGCTTGGTTAATGATGTTTTAAATCTTTCAAGACTTGAATCAGAATATCAATACGTTTTAACTCCATTAGTATTGACAAATATCGTTCTTTATATTGTTAAAACGTCTCAAATAATTGCGTCAAGTAAAAAAGTGCGACTTGTTGTAGAATTTCATGATCAGATTGGTGAGACTTTGGCCCATGAAACTTCTTTGTGTCAAGTATTATCAAATTTAATAAGCAACTCTTTGAAATTTACGCATCAGGGAGGCAGGATAATTATTAGAATATATCCTTTGCTGATAATAGATGATGGTGCTGTATGTAGCAAGAAGCATCCAGGTATTGTACGTATTGAAATAATTGATGAAGGTATAGGTATAAACAGGGTGTATCAAAAACAAATTTTCGATAGATTTATGCGTATTGAAAATAATATACATACACTTGAAGGTACTGGTCTAGGTCTTTCTATAGTTAAGAATATTGTAGACAAGCATAATAGTAAAATATTGACCTATAGTGAAGTAGGTATAGGCACTAGTTTTTGGTTTGATTTATTAATTCCAGGCTGATTTCGTGCAACAGTTTCGTAAATAGAATAATTTCTGTAATTTAATGTATACTAATTGTTAATTATGATTAATTGTGAAATGTTGTCTGCTATAGTTATTTATTTGAATATAATTTATATATAATTTTAGTTAAATGATAACAACTATACTGCTTGTTTTACGATGATTTAGTTGAAATTATCACTATATTTTTCGAGGAGGAAATTATGTCAGGGGGATCGACAGGAGAGCGTCCTTTTTCGGATATTATTACAAGCATACGTTATTGGGTCATACATAGTATAACGATACCAGCTCTTTTTGTGGCAGGCTGGTTATTTGTAAGTACAGGCTTGGCTTATGATGTTTTTGGCACTCCTAGGCCAAACGAATACTTTACTCAAGACCGCCAGCAAGTTCCACTAGTCAACGATCGCTTTAGCGCAAAGCAAGAGCTTGAAGATTTAACTAAAGGTATTTAAGCGAGGAATATCAGATGACTCAGCGTAATTCTAATCAGCCTATTTCATATCCAATTTTTACATTTCGATGGTTGGCTATACATGGTATAGCAATACCAACTGTATTTTTTTTAGGTGCTATTACATCTATGCAATTTATTCAAAGATAGGAGTTTGTAATGAGTGGACCGAATCCTAATAAAGAACCCGTAGAATTGAATCGCACGTCATTATTTTGGGGCTTATTGCTTATTTTTGTGTTAGCTGTTCTATTCTCAAGCTATTTTTTTAATTAAGAATTTTAAGTGAGCCAGTGTATCTTAGTGAGTATATTTTAAGGAGATAAAAAATGGCAGATACAGGTAGAGTGCCCTTATGGCTAGTGGCAACTGTTGGAGGTATTGCTGTGATTGTTTTACTAGGTATTTTTATTTACGGGTCTTATTCGGGTATAGGCTCTTCTTTGTAGCGGTATTTTTTTTCTGCTAGCGTGCATCCGCCGCTTTTCAATTTTGTGATAAAGCGGCTGTCTTAATGCAAGTTTAAGCAATAGCTTCTTGCTCTATATATATAAAAAGGAGTGCCATACCCAATCCCGGGAAAATAATTCCTACGATAGGTACCAGTACAGATGGCAGATATGATGCTGTCATAATTGTATTCCAAATATTATTAGGTTAGTGCTTTTTGCTACTATTTTATTGTAATTACTATTAGCTATTGCGCTAGAAAAATATTGTAAAACGTAATATTTGTAAATTTGTCCAATACAGGAGATTATAATCGTAATAAAGGGTTAAAGTAATGTTATCAAAAAAAAATAATCAGGTGCCTAATAGCCTGGAAGCAATGCGCAAATTTGCTGAAGTTTACGCTAAAAGAACAGGAACGGTCTTTTGTATTGATTCAAGCGTGACAGCTGTTGTTATTGAGGGTTTGTCTAAGCATAAAGATGATTATGGTTCACCTCTATGTCCTTGTCGTCATTATGATAATAAGGTGATCGAGGTTCAAAGTGCTTACTGGAATTGCCCTTGTGTTCCTATGAGAGAAAGAAAAGAATGTCACTGTATGTTATTTTTAAAGCCCGACAATGAATTTGCGGGAATCACCGCAAATATATCTTCCACAGACTTATTTAAGCATATTCAAGCATAGTGGTCTATTATACTTCTAGTCATAATTTACAATGAAATGATTATGCCTGTTTAATAATTAATCAGCTGATTTGTGTGTTTTTACTTATAAATTTCCTTTTTTAAAAGATAACAAGATAATAACGGCTGGTCCAACTAATACAATTACACCTAAAGATAGTAATTGCCCAATAACTTGCCAATTAATCATATACTTTCCTCTTTGCTTTATAAAAACTATAGACTTAATTATACTATCTTTTTATTTTTGTATATGATTTTGATTATTTTTTCATAAATCTGTTGATATCATGATTGTTGTAATTGAATGACTGTAGGATTTTTAGGCATAACTGCTTATAATTTCTGATTGTTTACTTCATTAACTTAACTATGTCTAAAACTCAGCAATATTGATATACAGCCATCCATGCCAATTTTGCAGATTTAGACCATCGAAATGAAAAACTTGCTGCTTATGCTTGTTATTCAGGCTCAAAATCCAATAGGCTGTTTTGGTATTTATTTGTTTGTAAAAGTGATAATAAAAGTAGAGTTTAAGGACACGCTTTTGCAATGTTTTGTGCTGCTTATCGAGCTCCTGCAGGTTTAGGCCGGCATAGATTTTATGTCTGGTTTTCATATATAGCTTGATTGTATTTTCTTTAATATACTCATTGTCTTCGTAACATAAGTGTATGAAGTTTGTAAAAACTTGCTGAATATTGGGATTAAAAAAATTCTGAAGATATGGTAAAAGCTCGTATCTTATTCTACTTCTTTTAAGGTTCAAATTGTAATTTGTCTCATCGGACCATACAGGTAAATAGAATAAGCGAGATATCCATGTGATCTCTGCCTTTGTAAAATTAATCAAAGGACGTATTATGGAAAGCTGGTCTTTAATTTTTTTGTGGATACTGAAATTCGTAATACCATCCAGGCCGGTGCCCCTAACAAGATTGCTTATTACTGTTTCTATTTGATCATTGCTATTATGTCCCATTATAATCTTGCTACATTTTTTTCTTAATGCATGCTGAATCAATATCCTGTATCTTATTTTTCTTGCTTCATTTTCTGACAAGGCTAGTTGCTTGATTTGATATATTGCAGCTGGTGCTCTTATAGACTTCATCATATTGATTATATGCTGACTATGTTTTTTACTGTCATTTTTCCATTGATGGTCAATATATATTGTATGTATTTTATTTTTTTTTATATCTATGCAGTCTGTAAGAAGCTTCAGAAGACATAAAGAGTCTTGGCCCCCAGATATTGCCACAAGAATTCCTTGATGACTTTTGAGATACGGATCCAAATTAAGCTTAAATCTTGTGTGTAAAAATGGTGTACATGCTATTTCTTTACTATTGCTATTATCCGCAGTTTATGGTTATTTATATTCTACCACCTTCAAAAGGGTTACTAACTCAATGGTAGAGTACTCGGCTTTTAACCGATTAGTTCCGGGTTCGAGTCCCGGGTA
>JADWZK010321168.1_pt1 | contig 12596 bp, 14 predicted proteins | sample 8957641 | NCBI WGS metagenome assembly JADWZK01 (sample SAMN16576796, study PRJNA672827) | algae metagenome | host: rhodolith | place: South Korea: Udo, Jeju | collected 2014-09-18 | reverse complement strand
CGGGGGGCCGTAGTCCGCACGCCATCTCTCACATTCTCGCGGCGGCGGAGGAGTCGGACCGACGCATTGCCGCTCTCGATCATGAGGTCGTTGCCGAGGTCCGTCGGTTGGAGGTCCTCGCTCGCGATGTTGCTGCCGCTCTTGCCGGCGCGTCCGACCCCGCCGCGCGGACTTCGGCTGCGGCAGACGCCGATGACGCTCTCATCGAGCTCGAGTTGTATCGGGAGAGTTGCGCGCGGGCTCTGGATGCGCATACTGCTGAGCGCCTCGATCACGCACAGAGCATTCTTAAGAGCATCGTTGACAGTTCTGGTGCCGGTTCCGACCGCACCAGGGAACTTGTTACGCCTTCCGTCCCGCACCCAGAGCCTCTATTCCCTCCTCAGGTCGTGGCCGAAGCTGCACCTCTGTTGCCGCCGCACGTTCCACCGGCCGAGTACACGTCGGTCCCGGAAAATGAGATTGAGTTGGATAGCCGCCCGCCGCTTTTGCGCAAGAAGCAAATATCTTACCCACGTCCACAATCGCGGTCCCACCCGGATGCAGAGCCGCGTTCGCTTCCGCTCAGTTTGGATCGTGAAGGAGCGAGCTCATCGGGGTCGTCGTCTTCACGTCGAACTAGGGGCGGCGTCCTTCGCGTGCGCAAGTCAAATGAAACCGGTGTGGGAGCACCAAAGCGTCGCCGCCCTTCCGCCTTCTTGTTCGGCTTCGGCAAGCAGGAAGCGCCGGTTCCTACGCAGCATCGACCACCGCATTCACCGCGAGCCGCGGCCTTGAAACGCAAGCAGAGCACTGTGTCTAACACAGTTTCCAGCTCCATGCGCTCGTTTTGGGGTCTTGTTCGTCCACCAGCAGGTGGTCCCGGTGGTCCTCCAGCGAGTACGGGGCCTCCGCGTGAACCTAATCGTTCGCATGTTGCGCAGAATGGCGTGCACGCGCAAACAAGCGATGGCCTTGCGAGTGGCGGGAGCGGGAGCTCGTCAAGCAGCACTACGGAGTCGGGCGAGGAACTTCCATCACGTATGGTTATGTCGCGTTCGCGCACGTTGCGTGATGTTGCAGAGTTTGCCCGGCATTTGGCGGAAGAGGAGGGCCCAGAAACGAGGGCGCCTGGGCCACCGGAAGAGAGGCAAGTGTTTCCGCGAAGTTCGGGTGCATCTTTTCGGCTACGTTGTACCATACGAACAACGCAAGGGCGGAGGCAATTTCTGATGCGGGGGTTCTGCTCACATTGTCCAAGGTGGTTGGGGATGGGCGATGTTTGTTCCGGTCCGTAGCCAGGGGTCGCGCTGTGGCGAGAGGCGAGGCTATTCCCAAGCCACATGCGGAGAAGAAAGCCGCGGATCGACTGCGCGCCAGGGCGGTGGCGGAGTTGAGGAGAAATAGGGCGCTGTTGCTCAGGTTTTATGTCATTGAGGATAACTTTGATAATTATATTGAGCGGATGAGCCAGCCGAGGACTTACGCAGGTGAACCAGAGTTGCTCATGCTTGCAAAAATCTTGAGAATGCCTATTGCGGTTTATCTCATGCTTAACGGAATGTACAGAAGGATTCAGTTGTACGGAAAGCAATATCAGGGCGAACCTATTCGCATTCGGTATTGTAATGATACTCATTACGATGCGCTCATCCCGACGACGTACCGTAAGAAATGAAGCAACCTACGAGGCAAATAGTCCCGCATGGCTTGTTGAAGGTGTCCGAGAATGCTCTGTAACATGTAAATAACGGCAAAAACTTCTCTGGAATGCAAAGCGCAACGCATATGCATACATGGGTATTGCTGCTTTGCTTGCCAGCAGTCGGTCAATCCTCCGGGAGCGTGCGAACTGCATACAAGACCAATCGAGACTTGTTAGTGATGGCAAGGGTAACCGTGTCGTGCATTCTTCTCCCTCAAGTAAACTCATGTCTGGTCCGTGCGACAACATGACGGAATGAGTGGAACCGCATCGAGCCCGATGGCTTCTCTTGACCATCACACTCCCCCCTTCCGCGTGCACCTCGGCTTTGGCTGCGGCTCTATCAAGAACGGCGACTTTTGTACTCCGTATGCTGCAATGTAGTTTTGAATATAGCTTGACTTGCCGGCTGGTCCGGCTGATATAATTTCGCACATCTCCAACTTATTTTTCGTTTGGCTTGTGCATTTCCAATTCTTAAAACTGGCCCTTGAACAGAAAGCCGACAACTAATTTTTTGACTCAAATTTGCTCAAACCGCGGTCATTGTTTGACAGTGAAACCGAAACCAAACTTTCGGTTCGCCAGCTCCACATTCTCGTCCATTTCAGGCAGGAAACTCTCAGTTAAAAAAACCGAACTCGAAACCAATAGTCAAAATTTAATTTTTTTACTCATTTTTACGTAGAACACCTCCGGTCCTCGCTTCTGGAGGGTGAAGCGAGCAATTTTTGTTTCCATCCCGCTGAATTATCCTGTGCTCAAGCCTGACATTTCTGGGTCCTGCCGCCGCGCTCGTCGCGTCTCCCAAGCGAGGAAAACGCATCGGACTCTGATCTTCTCCCAGAGCGCCGTCACGCACCACTGGGGCAATGCTTTCCCGCCGCGCGCGCGCCGGAGTAAGTTTGCCGTGATTCCCGACGATCATTGTCTTCTAGACCTTATCATTCCCTCTATTAACTGCATGACTTACTTGATGTTGTAGTTCATGGCTTGGACCGTCGCGGGTTTCGCGTTTTACTACCTCGTGTATCGCCCTGAAGAAGAGAAAAAGAAAAATGCTCGCGTGAAGGCCGTCGTCGTTCTCGACCCAAATCCGAATTCGAGCCGGAATTGAGGTGTTTGTTTTAATGCGCGTGAAACTGTATAGGTCAGCGGTAAGCATTCAGTTAGAATGCAATGAGTGGATTAACCGACGGTATGAAGTCGGAAGGGACACTTCGGATGGCATGAAGGAGAAGGCTTGCTTCCCCGTTTCTTTTGCAATTTCAAATGTTTTAGTTTCTCCATGAACTACTTGGTTATTAGACTAAAACGTTTTCCCAAAATGTTAGTAGTTCCAAGGACGCCTTTGTCATCTCTACAAAGAAAAAGTTCGCATCTCAAGCACCTGGAAGCGCATCTTAGGTGGATCCACAAACGTTGGCAAAGAACGATTTACCTCAACTTATCGAACCATCTAGCCTAGCACAAGGCGATCTCAAAGCCCCACGGATGATTGCATTGCAACTGAAAGTAGCAAGTTGAAACACCGTTTTGCTGGAATCATGACATGATCAACCCTGTTTAACTTGCGGCAAAAAGCACAAGAACTGTTGTGGGCGTGGCGAGATTACATCAAACCACCACGTAACGCAATGACAAGATGCAGAACAGATCCGCCCTCGATGTGGTACTCGTTCGCGGGGCGATCATCCGCGAGCTGACGGCCCCCGAAAATCAGGCGCTGCTGCTTCGGGTCAATACCCGCCTTCTCTTCCACGCGTTCCTTGATTCTCCAAATCGTGTCTGTGGGGTCGATATCGATTTCGGTCTGATTGCCCGTTAGGAGTTTCACTTTCACCAGCATCTTTTCAAAGTGTTGTTGACTTCACCCACGGACAGGGGCACGGATGACGACGACGCGAAAACAACAAACAGCGTGGGCGTCAAAACTCACACACACGCATTAAATCAGGAAATAAGCTGATGTCCAGACGAGGCCTTGTTCGGGGATGTCTCTCGACTCGGCTTTCCGGGGAAACCTGTGACGGTCCCAGACGTTCCGATTCAGGTGTACAGGTGCCAGTTGGATTCGTCCCGCAACAAGGAGCACCTGTACTTCGCGAGGATGTTGAAATACAATATAAATATGAAAGGAAACGGCAATGTCCAACTTATAGTAAAAAATTTCCTTGCAGGGACAGATCTATGGTATTGAGCTGGCAATCGTTGATTCGCTGAATTGAAACAAAGATCATACCGTTGACACGTGTGTCATTATACTTACAGTAGTGAACTAGGATCGTGATCCTCCTTAGCTTGAAGTTCTCTATTGCGAAGCCTTTTTCCTGTAGCTGGAGTGCAATTGCGAAGCCTGAAGTTCGGTGGAAGAGGTCTTTCTACCCAATGTCTTCATGCTCAGATAAGGTTTCGTGATGGGTTGCTTTGTGAGCACGTGAAAACAGTACGTGTCCCGAATCGCTGATGGTTCCGCGAGAACTCCACGTGCATGTTCTAATAATTGAATTTTGTCAGCAGCGGCAATATCGGGAAATCCGTATGGTCTTCAATTCTGAGCCAAGATTTCCTGATGTAGAAATGCGCGATTTAGGCAGTTTTCTTCTTTACATTCCTACAAAACGTTGCATCAGTGTGCGTGTCTTTCCCCAACGTTCGGATGAAGCAACATTGTGATGCAATTTTGAATATTTTTCTCCTTATGGCACCAGGAAGTGAACCGTCATATAGCGCGGGACAGATCGCAGTCAGAAAAGGCCACCGTTAACAAAGCCAAAAATTTCCGATCGCCGCCCACTCGAATTTCCGAAACTTTACACACCCTACGATGCTTGCCGCCATGCGACACGACTGCGGGGAGGAACACGTGCAGACTACCGTCAAATACTGTCTGCTGAAGTTCATTGTGTGCGCATTGCTTTCGCCCACGCGCTAAACCTAATCCTTCGCAGTGAATTCCACCATTCGCTCAAATGAATGAGTAATGCGTAAGCGCTTTGACACACACACCCACTCCCCGCCATTCCGGAAATGGTCGGCGAAGACAAGCCAAAAAAGCCACGCACAAAACTAAGGACCTCGGAGGTGCGGATAGACTTGGGCGCCGCGCACAATCCGACCCGACTTGCGCATTCCGGCTCGCGACGTCGTGCTGCACGACCGGTAACCCCGGATGAGCGCTTTCTGGTGCGCACCGAATTCGTGTTTGCGGACATGAAACTACACAAGGATGTTAAACTATGCGGGGACTGGTGCAAATGGGAACCGATTTCGATGGAACTTGAACAAGGTAATTTTTTGTGTTCATGCGAAGTCCGCGCGTTGGTAAGCACGCCAACTGAGGCACCTATTCAAATCCTGCCCGACGCTAACTGACCTTGTTTGAGCTCTATTTTTTTAATGGAAACCATTGGTATGCAGAAGGTATCTGGTCGGTAATTACGATTGTTCCGTGCGGATACCGCGAATTTTGCTATATTGTTGACGGCGAATATACAATCAGTCTGCGGCATCCAACAAACGCGGAGGGTACATGCAATTGGAGAACGGTTCATGGGCCGCCGTCGTTGTATCAGAGTCGAAGACCGCACAAACCGCGGAATAGAATTCTGCAGTTTGCAGACTCGGCCGCCGATCATTTGCGAAATGTTATTCTGTACTATACGAACCGAGAGCAATTGCCTGATAACTCAAGTTTGGCAAACGGCAGAAGATGCGCGCATTTGAACAATGCAAGCTTACCCGAAGTTGAGAGCGATACATACACGCCGCCTTCGGCTTCAAGATTGTTCAAAAAGACTGTGCGAGTAGGAAACACGATTCGGTTGATAGCATTTTTGACTGTGTTATGCAGTTGTTACTTTTTTACTGTGATGAGCAAAAAATAGAACTAATTATAAACGAGCCAAGGCAGAAGTTGCCGGTTTCGTATGTGCTCCTATTGTGCGTTTTCTTGTGGAGACCGAAATGGCAAAACGTGTCGCACTGAGTCGGAAGTAGTGCGAAGGCTGCGGTTGTTTGGTGTCCATATGAATAGAGCGGAGAAAGTACACTTGGGCCTTATTGGGTAGTACTAATGCTCAGTAACACACCCGACCTTGCTCCCGTACAGACGGAAAGTCAGCTTTCTCAAATCTTATGAGGCGGCACTGTATTGAATCACCACTATTCGGTAAATTTATCGCAAGACCGAACATGATGTCATGTTCAGTCTTGCAATAGTCCAGTGCTGGACCTTCTTTTCGTTTTCGGTTGGTCACCCTCTCGCTGTGCAATCCACACACTTCCGTAACGAGCGTGAATACGTTTGTGCTCCCGTGAAAGACCTAATGTGCTCAGAATCACAGAATGATACCTGGACGGGATTTTGAACTCCCCACGTCTCTCTTCGGGTGCGCTCTTGTGGTTTTTCATGATAAGGTTGGCCCGCCTCTCTTACGTTCCTATAGTAAAAGGCTACCATCCCGCGTTCCTCGGTTGCTGTAGAGCGAACCTGCGTAAATCGCGTAGATTTTTCCCTTCAGCCTTTCGCTTCAGTCTTTCGGTTCACACAGAATGAAGACCAGGCCATCAAAGTGCATCCTTTTCTTGTCACGTCAGGTCAGTTGAAAACACAAATTTCGCTTCGAAGATTTGGTTTCTCGTTCTTCCCGGAGAAGGCAGTGGAACACTCTTAAGCGATCCAAGCGTGCAACACGAACACAGAATGGCCGCAGCACAACTCCATCCCCAACCTCCTTCGCCACACCACCGCTAACGTAGGAGATGTTTTACAGTCAGCTTGTGCTGACGAAGAGGGGTCACCTCGGAAGGCTCTGGTTCGCAGCAACGCTAGGCGAATCGAAGATACCGAAGCAGTTTGCATATGAGGCTAAGATTGACATTCTCTGCCGCAGCATCGAGCAACCAGCGGCGCCGTTTGCACTGCGACTCTCCGCTCATTTGATGCTTGGGGTGACGCGAGTATTTTCAAGAAAGTCTAGCATCGTCCTCTCCGATGTCAATCAAGTTTTCGCCGCAATCCACAGGCACCATTCCCAGGTCATGGACGACAGCGGACCCTCGCGCCGGAAACGTCGCGCGTCCGGTGAGTTCTCCGTCAGGTCGAGGGGGATTTCGCTTCGCACGGACACTGAGTCTGCCCGATTCGACAAGATCACGCTGCCAGCTCGGAAAACGCGCAGGAAAAGCAACGAGACCGGTACCACCGGTCCACCAGAGTATCTCCTCACACAGGATACGTCCATGGATCAGTACGGGCGGAATCTGAAATGGTTCTTGGATGAACCGCTGCAACCCGATGTAAATTTGGAAGTTGGCACGAATTTGGAGATGGAGTTCCCCACCATTGACGTCGGTTCCCTCTTCGATGGCAGAAGCCCTAATGCCGGCCGACAAGGCTTTCTTTCCCAGTCTTCCCCGAGGTACAGGGCGAGGGAGCAGGATATTACCCTGCCCCCGGGCTCAGATCTCGGTTTCGGTTCGGATATCCCGGCGGAAGTTGGTCTCGAAATGCTCGATGCTAACATCAGTTTGAGTCTCAGTATTCCGCCCAGCTTCTCGCCGCAACCAAAGGAGGATCCTCCGAACATTGCTGAAGCACACAAGGAGTTTAAGCAGGCGTTCGGATCTGTGAAACGCGAAGCAAGCGACCAAAACACCCCCATATCCGTCCTGGACCCGGTGGAGGCTGCGGAACATCCATCTGATTCGATAAACATCGTTCGAAACGGTCAGCCCCAAGGAGATGCCGTGGACGCGGGAACGAGCACCGCGCGTGGAAAAAGAAAGAAGAGCAGAAAACGGACTTCCACTGAGACAACATCTAGAAAGAGCAAGAAGACGCCGCGCATCCTTCAACTGCCGTTGGTATCCAGCTTGCAGACAGAGCTGACGACTTCGCACATACGAGCGTGTCTGAATGATACGTCAGATACCGTGCTTCTCCGCGGCGAACAGCGACCGTACAAAAAGCGCAAGAAGTCCCAGAAGGATAACCTCGGATCTCTCTTACTGGCATATAACCCTCTACCCGCCTCTGCGGGAGACCTTTGGCAGGAAACTGTTGTCAAACCAAGTTTGGAGGCTGCGGGTATCTCAATTGAGGAAGTTGGAACAGAGACTCGTACTCCCATCAATCCCGTTGCGCCGCAGAACGCGAGCAGTAATGGCAGGGCGCCTCCAGTTCAAGAATTTGAGATGCCTCCACTTCCAATGTTGGACGATAACTTCATGCTTAGTCAATCTGCAGCTGCTCCGATGGGGCCAAACGAAGGCGCGCTCCGGAGCATTGCAGGTTCTGATGGGAGGGTTCCGTCCGTGCCGTCCATGCCCTCCGGTTCGAATGCATCCGGCGCTCTTTCAATTGCAAAGTCGAGCAGTGCAGGGTCCAAGGGACCGGAAGTTCTTCGAGATCTAGAACTCGAAAACGTAAGCTCGCATATTCTCTTCTGTATTCGATACAATTCATATTGGACGATTTAACGACTAACCCTTTTTCTCATTGCGTTTCTTACGACTTGATCTCTATCCAGATTACTGACGCGGATCGTGCAGCATATGAAACTGCCCATCGGATTAGTGCCGAGTTCAAGTTAGGGGCATATTCACAGCGCAACACTCCCCTGAAAGGTACGCACCCTGTAGCAATAGCGCGGCAAAATGACAATTGCATTTAGCAATTATCTGACATAGTCTTTCCTTCATCAACATTAACAGATGATGCAATTGTTGACGCGCTACCAAGAACCAATGCAGAATCCCCGTCAAGAAACCGCTCTTTAATGAACGAAAGTGGAGCAAGCAAAGTGGGCTCCGATATGGAGGTTGACATTGTAACCAAACAGGGAAATGTGTCGAATGAATTTCTCCCAGTACGCGATTCGGACCTCCAGCTTGAAGAAGAGACTGAAAAACTTCCTTCGGCGGACACCGAAAAGGGGTTGACAGCGACGGAGCAGCTAAACATTCGAGCGTTCAAAATTCTTGAAATCTTGCGCAAAATGGGGAAAGAAAAGGACATCCGAGATTCTCAGTCTTTGGAGCCAATAACATCGGTATGTTCGCGCTCTCGCCTGCAACGTCAACTGTTTTTTTTTTTTGTTTTTTTATTATCCAGATTAGACTGCTAACTCAAACCGTTCCAAACTCTTTGTTGCAATGCCTGCGATGAACAGTTCGAAGACTTCATCCGTGACTGTTCTAGAGGCACGAAATCGCGTACATTCCTGCATATTCTCGCGCTTGCCACGCTGGGATTCATTCGAGTTGAGCAGGTGCGAAGTTATAGCAAGATTAACATCTTCGCTGGGAACTTTTACTAGTATCACAACGCAAGCACATAGCACTTCCTATTTCTTCCCCGCCTTTAACTTCTGGTCACGCTCGTCGCGAGCCTGCAAGATATGGCGATTGACATAATCTTCGTATGTCTCCACACGAATTTCTCCGGCTCTGACTTTCGCATATCTGTTCAACGAAAAAGAAAAAAGAAACAGGAGAGACAATTAGATACCTGTTGCAAACAAAAATTCCTGCAATTAATAAATAAGCAATTGAAAGAACATACAGCATGCCGTTTGGATTTGCTTGCATAATGCGAAGCGTTGGATGGGGCTCTTCCCCGCGGCGCGTGCGAGGACGTCTCTTCACCTTGATGACTAACCCCTTGTGCGGCTCGACATCCGACGCTATCGCTCGAAACCACCAATTGTCGCGTGTTCGCGGCTTTTCGGACGTACCTCCAAATTCAAACGCAGTCGAGACCTGCAATTCGCAGAAATTGTACACGGAAGTACGGAGAATGAAGTCAACTTTGTCAGGGTTCACCTTGACCTGAAGTTCTGTAGCGTGAAATGCATATCAACTTACTCGCGGCCCCTCAATAATCTCCTCATTCTCAATGTCAGTCATGGCTCTTTCCGATGAATTTCAGCTGGCCTGTTCTTTTCGAAGAGATCGTCAAGTTTGCCTCGATGTCTTCCACAATCTCAATTCGATGCCACTTCGCGTTTGAGCTCCATTCCAAGAATTGCCAACTTTGCACACGTGTCCTAAAGCATGCGTGTCGTCATTTGCTTACAGTAGCCACGATCCATTTCAACTCTATCTTCTATGTAGGTTATCGAGAGAATGCGCCACTTTGAGACCTCGTGCGACCAGCGCAAGGCAATTCCCGTTTTCGGTGCTGAGGAGATCAAACGGATAGTACTATTTACGATTCTAATCCTCGCAGTCTCCCACCCAGTGCAGATCGAACGAGTCAAGGAATCACCTGGAATTAGGATGGAGCTCTCCGCGGTACCGACTGCGGACTTGGTGGCAGAAATGGAGCGTCGCCTCGCATCAGCCAAGGAGCGAAAGCATCTGATCCTCGTGGGCCCTCCAGGATCGGGGAAGGGGACGCAGGCGCCAATGCTGAAGGAGCGGTACTGCCTCTGCCATTTGGCGACGGGCGATATGCTCCGCGCCGCCGTGCGCGCCGGCACGCCTCTGGGCATGGAAGCGAAGCGGGTGATGGACGCTGGAGCGCTCGTGTCCGATGAGATCGTCGTGAGTCTGATTCGTGAAAACATTCGCTCCCCGGCCTGTGAGAAGGGTTTCATTCTGGATGGCTTCCCACGCACCGTCGTGCAGGCGCAGAAACTCGATGGAATGCTCGCGGATTCAGGCATGAAGGGGCGTGGATTCGGTGATTAATTTTGAAATCGAAGATGAACTGCTCGTCCGTCGCATCACGGGTCGTCTCTTCCACCCCGCTAGTGGGCGCAGTTACCACACGGAATTCAACCCGCCGAAGAAGGAGATGATTGACGACGTGACAGGGGAGCCGCTCATCCGCCGCTCTGACGATAATGCGGAGACTTTGAAGAAGCGGCTCGCATCGTTCCACTCGCAGACGAAGCCTGTGCTGGAGTACTACAAGAGCGCGGGCATTTTGCACGCTATCAACGCTGCGCTCCCGATCGCTAACGTCAAATCGCAGGTTGTGAACGCCGCAGAGGGGATGAAGGAGGCGCTGAAGGAAGCGATGGCTTAATGGCGCGGACCGTCTGCAAGCATGTGATTTTTACTAACGTTGCGAACAGGATGTACAAAAAAGATGGGACATTTTGAGCAGAAAATGAAAATAAATATTTCGCTTGCACCGCATCACCCCTAAAATTGAACAGGCGCTTTATTCAGCGGATGTCGAGTTTTGCGCTTCTTCCGGATGACATCGCGTGACTTATTGCGACGCGGGTAGAAATACGGCCGCTCCTCAAAAGCAACCTTACGAACTTTTTCCTTGCCCTCCGTTGACATCTCCGCCTGCATGCGCGCGTCGGCACCAGCACCCACTTTCGGGAATCCAATTACCGGCACCGGAATCTTGTCCAACTCCGCGTCACGCGCAACGGGCCGTGCACGATGTTCAGCTTCACTGGCGGCGCCGTTGGACGAACGTAGTGACGAGAACGCAGCCATTGTGCGTGCGCGAAGGCATGCACTGCTCTTCCGTCCGCTCAGCAGGCATCGGCAGACCGACCGCGGCGTACACCTTCGCAGCTGATTTTCGCAGTCGCCTCGTCGTGCTGCTTTTCCAAGACCTGCCGACGCATCGCCTTGTAGGCCATCTTCACCTTGCTCCGCTTACTCTTCGCCATATCGTCAGGTTCTACTCAACAGCAACCTGCCGCTGAGAACGACAGCGCAGGGTTGGTTTTCCGACACTGTTGATGTCGAGAACTGCCGCGTTCGTCGACCGAAGAAATCCAACGCGACGATTCACACGTGTCATTCGTGGAATTTTGCAGTCATACTGACGGGCTGACAATTACAGGAAGTGAATATTGGAGCGGTATCAAAAAAGTTATTTCAATTCAAGGGATATGACAGGCTGGAGTGGAACGAGCCATTGGAGCGAAATGAGAGGGGATCTTGGAACGTCAGCCTACGCATCCGTCAGTCTGCGGAACTTGGAATTCAATTGATCCAATCGATCTCAAACTGGCTACAGGTATAGTTCAAGTTGCTGTTCCATCATCTCGGCCGACGCTCCCACCTTTTCTTCCGCGCTTCTTTCGTTATCCCGCCACAGGACGCCCTCTGCCTCATCGCCATGTCCGACGCCACGCCACTTTTGGATGAGAATGCGTCGAAGGGGCCAGCGATTCCGCGTGCGGTCGCGGCTCCTGTCGAGGCCGCACTAGCGACGGTGGGCGGCTTGGCAACGAGCGGTGCGTCGCAGGCGACGGAGCGCGGCATGAGCGTCGCATCACGCGCGCGGCCGTGGCTGGAATTTGTCGACTTCTCGGCATTTGGGCTCGCCTCCGGCGGTGTGAATGAGTATGTCACGAGATTCCGTGCCAATCTGCGCTGGTTCTTGCTCAACTATGTCCTGATCGGGTTCGGGATGGCTGCCATCTCCGTCGTCACAAAGCCGCTGGCCCTTCTGGGTGCCATACTCCTCATCTGGGTCTATTTCCAGCTCTTTGGCGCGGCGACGGAGGGACAGGAGGAGGTCGCCTTTTTCGGTCTCATGCTCGATGCTAGGGAAAAAGCTGGGCTTATGGTCGTGCTCAGCGTTGTCGTGTTCTGGTTTGCGGCAGGCGGCCTAAACGTTCTTGTCTCGATTTTGATGGGTACTATTGTTATTGCGCTTGTGCATGGGTGCTTACGAACGCCGCACCCGGACGCCCTGACCACAGAAGGTTCTGTTGTGTAAGGCTTGCCTTTTGTGTACTGTATCTTGTACATTTATTTCTTTTACGTGAAGCGAGGTTTCACAGTATTTTTCGCAGGCTGTTGTAAGATGGATAGTGTGTAAAATTTCTTTATGAATGTTAAAATGCAGTTGATATTGTGGACCCTCAACCTGCGGGCAGTGCATCTCCGTGAGTTCGTTAGGACGAAGCTGTGGAGCTTGAGTAAC
>JADWZK010045617.1_pt1 | contig 12601 bp, 11 predicted proteins | sample 8957641 | NCBI WGS metagenome assembly JADWZK01 (sample SAMN16576796, study PRJNA672827) | algae metagenome | host: rhodolith | place: South Korea: Udo, Jeju | collected 2014-09-18 | reverse complement strand
CGCGTACGCGGAGCGTGGCTGTTGCCGGCGGCGGCGACCGTGTTCTTCCAGCATCCCCCCGAGCATCGTGCGCGACGCCGGCACGCAGAAACTCGTCCGCAGGCTCCCCCTCGACCGCCTCATGCTCGAGAGTGATGCGCCGGCGCTCGGCCCGATTAAGGGCGAGCGCAACGAGCCGGCGAATGTGACCCGGACGGTGGAGATGATTGCGGCGCTGAAGGGCAGTACTGTCGAGGAGGTTGCTTCGGTGCTGTATGCAAATACGATGAAATGTTTCAGTCGGATTGCGAGTAATAAGAGTGAAGATTAGTTTATGTTATTAAGTCTCTTGCATCCGTCCGCAGGAGATCATTGGAGATATTCAAAGGTTTTCCGTCATGAGAAAGGTGTTGCTGTGTTCGGACCTTTGGAAAAAAGTTAAGCGCATTGCCGACATCGCAGATGCGTAGAAAGTAAGCTGTAACAAAAGAGCTCACTTAGTGAGCGTGTGGAGGGGATCAAACGGAATTGCGTTCAAAATGCGGACGCGACCACTCTCGGGAGCTATTTCAAGTGTGAAGGGAGCCACAGGTTCGGATTCGCCGTCTATTGTGAGGAAGTCTCCGTTGATTTGCTCAAATTCAAGCTTCGTCACCTTGAAATAATCAATATGATTCGACTTGGTTACAAAAGACCCGTCTTGAACTGACTGCATTGTGCCCAGCATTTGCATTCTGTTCATACCGGCTCGGATTAGAGTTACGTCAAATGAATCCGCTTCCGTGGCGGACGCAAAAGGACAAAATTTTGCGTCTGTGCCAATGTATGGCGCTGTCCATGCTACGATGGTGATGAAATCACCTTCAAGAACGATAGACGAGTCGCTATCGTCGACCTTTGCAGCGGGATTGGGCGTACCTTTCTTACCGCGCAAACGAGATATTTCGCTCGTAACATTTTCATGGGCCGACGGGTGCAAAGTAAGCCGAACGCGTGCGGATACGGACTTTTTCTGCAAAATGCAGCCCACAGCTCCAACATCGAATCGTGTGCTGCCCATCCACCTTAAATGTTCGGTACCCTGGTCGATGTCTGCGATAATGCCCCATTGGCACCCACCAATGGAGATCGATGGGCTTCCGCCGGAGCCGACGTACTTCAAGACACACATAGGACTCTTCTTGTTAATACGCAATGCGTGAACAACGTTAAGAGCACCGATAACGGGCCCCGTTACGCCGATACTGGCGGCAATTGCGTTGCCAGAACCTGACGGAATAACGGCGACGGCGGGGGCTTCCGAGAGATCCAGATTTGTCGCGCGCGCGGCGAGGACAAGGCCGTCAACGACTTCACGAAGCGTACCATCACCACCGACGGAAAGAATGGCGTCGTAGGAGCGGAGCGCGTCGAGAGGGAGCGCGGCGATGATATCACGGGCATGACCGGGAAACTTGGTTTCCTGTACCTCGAGCAAAATACCGGCCTCCTTCAGAATATCGAGCACGTTGGGGAGCGCAGTGGCCGAAGACTTGCCGGTGCCTGAGGCCGGGTTGACAATGATCAGGACGGAATGGCCGTCGGTGTACTTCCAGCCGAGGGTTTTGACGCGGTCAAACGGACTGTCGTCGCAGCGAAGGAGTTCATGGCGAGAGAGCGTGGCGTTGGACGGCATGCACGGGACGCAGCCTGAAGAACGGCGCGGGGCGTAGTACACGAGCTTGTCGCGCGAGAGGTGCGAGACATTGCACCAAGGAGCAAGGTACTCGCCACCGGCGTAGATCCCGCTCGGCATTGTGTGTCAACAAAGCGAAGAATTGGCACCGCAAAACTGGAGATCGAGCAACGGTCCCCGACGAGGGCGGCAATGGGGTGCAGAGGGCGGGGGACTATATGATCCTTGTGTCGACAGGACGTAGCTCGGAGGATGTTTTCCTGCAAGACTCCATGGCAGAAAAGGGCACAGTACTGTAGACAAAATGAACGCGCGACTCGTGGGATGGTGAAGTGATGGACGCAAGTGGGGAATTGGGGGAAGTTATTAATGAAAGAAAATTGCATTGTTGGCCCGGGAATGAAGGTCGGAACTTTGAAACGGGTGAATTCATTGAAATCCATATTTGTGAGTTTTTTATGTGAAAAAGCTAACAGTGGACGCACCGCTTAGGCTTCTTACTCTATGATTCTGTACGTAATTTCATGCCACGTACCGTATTACGCACGTCAGCCCCTTACAGTCCGCGACTCCCTGTGCTACTGTAATTTACAACTCCTCAATTTCCCTTCCTCACTATCCCATGCCATTTCAAAGATCGGAAGTCCAGCGGGAACAGAGCCGGTGAACGGCCTGACTGAGTTGACTCATCCCTTGCACATCCAAGGCCAAGATGTTTGGCGATCTGGAATCGAATTGAATTGTATCATAAGTTATTGCTTCTGCATTTTCTCGTGTCCTGAGCTGTGCAGGAGGATCCGCCTGAATCGATACCGAACTGTATTTTTCTCTATGCCATTTCATGCCGAGCATTATAATTGAGCTTCTCTCATTTTCCATGAAGAAACATGAAAGGGAGGTATATCATCTCAGACTTGTTTGTGCAGTAAATTTACTGCCGGACTGTGGCGCACAAGTTTTCTCCACGTCGCCCAGTTTGCTCACCAGTACTTGTTTTTTTGTTTTTTTTTTTTATTTTTGAAAAGCCTTCAGTATCACTCCTAAGACTGAAAGGGAATGGTTTTTCTAGGGGAATCCCTTCTAGGCACCAGTACTTGTGCTCTATTCTGTTCGATGGTGAGCGGTAAATCACACTACGGTAATTGTCTCCACGTCTGTGATTGAGGTAGGACAGGTATTCTATGCATGCGAGCGTTGCTTATGATGTACAGAATAGTATAGTACTTGTAGATACCTCCAGCGTCGCAGCAAAACATAGAGTACTGCACCTTTTCTGAGTTTGATAGGAGCAAAACTCCGGTGCATCTCTCGGGCAGTGTTAGAAAAGATTATCAACAAGTCTCTATCGAGTTGCTGTCGTTGTTGCTTTTTATTATCATTACATAGCTGGGGAAGAAGAAAACGAAACAACAATACGGAACTGCCCTCTCCTTTTCAATGTCAAGCGCAGCTGCTTACAAAATTGGCTATATTGACATAAATTGAAAGCAGGTAGGACCTTCTCTCCACATGTTGTACCACTGAGAAACTAGAAAACACGCGAGGAATGTGGACGAAGCTTTAAAACTGCGACAGTGTTGGATCCATCGCAGCTAATTTTTCGTCTCGACGACGTAGTAGAATGCAAGCCGGGAGCTCCGTTTCGATTGCATCGCCCTTTTACGGGACTGTTACGCCAAGCAGGCGTATGGGAAATGACGCTGAACAACTGAGGGATTTCGGCTATCGACAAAGATGTTGATGTACTCAATTTACAGCCTACAAAAGAGTTATACACTTTACAATAGAACTGCAGGCTTCTAATTTCTGCAGCATTCAATCTGACTTTAGTTCGTCAATTGCTTAATTCACGGAACCTGTTTTCGCTACTTGCACAAGTTATTGAAGATAAGAGAAGATAAGATACTGTAGAACAGTGATTTTGTCTTACATTTTATCGGTGTTCTACGGTATTTGTATTCGCTTGGTATCATACGGTAAAGACGAGAACACTGGCACTGATGCGAGGCACTTGGATGGCACTGAAAGCTTACTGTATTATAGATAACGTGCAGCAGAGTGGGATGCCGCAAGGGGCAAGCCGTTTCAATCCTGGATGGGTACAGTATTTCGGAGAGTCCTGTCCTCCCTCTTACAGTCGCGGGAGAGTTATGACTGTTTCAAAGAATCGCATAGTATGATAAACATTTATCTCTCCCCGGGCTGTAAGAGGGGGGGGCAGGACTCACCGAAATACCGGTAGCTGCTCACACAATCCATCCAAATCGTATCATACAGTACATTGCGAAGCAAATTCCGAAACAAAAATGGCACAATGGGGCGGAGATCTAGTTTTCATGGCATGCAAAAGTATGTATGACAGCACCGCACCCGTTCATTGATGTTCCATAATTTCTATCAAATTTTAGGTATACTCCATCCCTCCCAATCGCATCATACTGCATGATGCGGTATCTGCAATCGCCTTTCGACGCCGCATCTTGCTCTCAGCTCGCGGTGCCGTAGTACCGCGCGCTAAAGTCGCCAATCCCGGGCGACACGCATCCGTCCGCGTCAATTTCTGCGTCGATGGCGCAAACCACCAGTCTGGCCTTCGGGAACCGCGAGCAGATGCGCTTCACGCTCTCCGGCGACACGATGAGCGACAGGATCATGATATTCTCCTCCTTGCACCCGACCTCGGGGCCGAGCAGTTTCTGCACCGCCAGCTCGCACGCCGCCCCGGTGTTCAGCACCGGCGCCAGCAGCAGGATGTGCCGCTCCTGGATCTGCGGCGGGATGCACGAGTACTGCACCACCCGGCTCTTGTTCGGCCCAAAGTGCTCCGCGATCGTCCCGTCTTCGTCCGTGATCAGGATTTTCCCGATCCGCACCGTCTTGCACACCGCCCGCAGACTGCTCTCCATCGCCTCGCCGCTGGGGATCAGGCTCAGCGCCGCGATCCCTGCCACGAACCCCACCCCGTAGTACCGCGCCCCCCGTCGGCGTGGTCACCGTCTTCCGCTCGAACGGCAGCAGGCCCAGCCCCTCCTCGATCAGCAGGCGCATCAGGCGGTCCGAGTAGAAGACGAAATCCTCCCGTGATGCGTCCCGCGAACGTATGATCGTCAGCAGCCCGCGCGCTTGGTAGCTGTCCGCCATAACCACAAGATTCGAGTACAGCTTGCGCATGTCGCCCTGTCGGATTTTCAGCGCGCTGTGCTTAATGATCAGGTCTATTGCGACCAGGTTCTCCGCCCCGCGTGGCACCACAATGTCCGAGTATCGCTTCGTGGGCAGGATGTACTCCTCAAACGACGGTTTCACGAACCGTGTGTACTGTGTTAGTACCGATTCCACTGTCCGCCCGCGGTTCTCCACATCGCGCGTGATGCGGCGCACGAGACAAATATCGGGGTCCTCATCTACAAAAATTTTCATGTGTAGCATGTCGCGAATAGACTTGTCGTAGAAGGTGAGGATCCTGTCCATCCGTGCATTTTCGCATCGCAATTACTGAAGGGGTCAGCAAAATGCTGTCCATGAAAACGAGAACATGACCCTGAACGAGCAGTGGAAGACTTACCCTTCGACGATTATCACATCCGCTGCATCAAGTTCTTCACAATTATTCGGGACTCGCTGATGTTTCGCAAAGTCGTACTTTGGAACTGATACGTGTTTACGGAGCTTCATTAACTCGAGGGTCTGGCGCAATGCAACATAGTCGAAAGCATTGGGGTGATCGAAATTGTAATTGGCGGGGTCTACACCGTCCGGCAAACCGAGGTAGAACCAATCCAGTGAAACCAAAACGCATCGCTGATCCCCAAGCCCATGGATAATCTTGTTGCAGACAGTAGTTTTCCCACTGGCACTTGCGCCCGTCACACCAATGAAAAACGGCCCGACGGAAGATCTTCTGTCCGGTTCGGTCCTGCCAGCATTTTCTTCCGGCAGTATGTGATGGCTTGCTCCAGAGGTAACTACAGCCGAGCGACTTCTTGGAAGCACACATATTCCATTTTCCGAGGGGTCCTCGATTTGTGCTTCTCCTTCAACGGAGCCCATGACGGCTTGCTCTTGCAGCTTCGAAGGGAACAATATCGAATTCAGAGTGTTGAGCATGTTGTAAAACCTTACTAGGGGTCCGTACTCCGTTTTTCTGGGTACACTGCCATTGAACGGCTCGTTAGCGCTGGTGGTCGTCTATTCTTTTCTTCTGTCGCTTTGTTTGGGTGTTGTCTCTATCCCATGTGGAGCTACCATAGAGAATAAATCATAGGTCCACGAGTCCCCCCATCATAACTCCGATGTTCTTTCTGTGCACCGCTAGTCCTCTTCTCCAGATTTTCATGGAGATTGCATATTGGCGAGTACGTGCAACATCTTGCCGGAACCGGATGTGATCACGGAAATTGTATTTTTCTGAAGTTAGTACCCCATTGTCCTTTATTTGTGTCCGTGCGCGCGCAAGTAAATGTACGATACAGTTGGAATCACACCAGCGTTTTTTTTTGTGTCATTCTCGTGAAAAAACATGTTCCTACCGACGATGGCACGTTCAATTCCGTCCAAAGTCCTTCGCCACTTCCCGAGGTATCACAGGAAATATTTTTTCACAACACCTTCACTCACGTCGCAGTAAGCAATTAAATCTTTCTTCGAAATGAGTCCCAACAATTCTCCATTCTTAGTCACGAATGACATGCGAACTCCAAGCGCTGAGAAGCAGTCGTAAACGTCCGAGAGGGGTGTGTCAGGTCGCACCTGCGAAAGGTAGCGATCACGGAACCGTGCAAAGTTAAGCATGACACCTTCTCCCGGCGCTATTTGTCGAAGAAGAGGACTATCAGCTTCATCAAACTCGCCCTTGAAAGAAACCAACGTATCGTTACTCACATGCGGGTCTGCCATCGCGCGCTCAAGCGCAATTACGAGCTCTTTTCGAACGATATTCCCGGTAAGGATCATATCGGACTGCTTGCGCACGATAGGGAAACTGTAGTACTTGTGGTCACGCAAAAGCTGTCGCAGGAAGCCGACCGTTGCACCAAGCTCAGGGATAACCTTGAGGTTCTTGCGCATGATTGTTCGCGCAGCAGCATTGTACGATAAATGGTGCTTAGTGTCCAGGAACGGATATCGTCGGAGGTTAATGTGTTGATCATAAATCCCGTCTTCATCAAACAGGGTGCACACCATTTTCGCAGCGAGAATCCCGACCATTGTTGGCAACAAATGGCTAAGCCCACCCGTTAGTTCGAACATGATAACGACGAGGGAAACAGAAACTTGGGTCACGCCTCCAAGCGTGGCCGCCGCTCCAACGATGGCGTAAATTGACGGGCGCACGCACACAGAAGAAGTGCTGCATTCCGCGAAAACAAACCATCCAGGATTTTTGGAGACGAGCACATCCATTGCTTCTCCGATCAAGCGTCCCGCACACGCTCCAATGGTCATAGACGGCACAAACAGCCCGGCGGGTACGCGGGCGCCGAATGTAAGAATAGTTAGAAAAAGTTTGCTCATGGATGCGTATATCAGTACGAGTAGCATGCGTCCAAATCGCTTACGATCACACAGCAAATCAACTTCGCCCGAATGTGGCAGTTCTGGACATTCGGAAAAGAGAAGAGTCAAAATTTCCGTATTCGATTGACGAAGAAAAAGGAAGGGATAGGACACAAGAATTGTCAAGGTAACGATGCACACGATCTCGACTATGGGGCTTCGCTTGATGAACGGATTGTGGAGACGGAATTTTGACCACTTGACATTAAAGCGAATAAAAATGGTACCGATGATTCCGCCGAGACCACCAATCAAAAAAAAATGCAATCATTTCAAACCAGAACCAGTCTAGACTGTGGTCGACTTGGAACATGACTGCGCGACCATTGAGGAACGGATTCATGAGCTTGAGGACAAGAGCTGCAAGCGCTGAAGTGAAAAACGAGCGCCATAGAATACTGTTCGGAAAATAGCTTGCCGCTTCTTCGAATGCAAAGAGAACACCACCTACAGGCGCATCAAAGGCAACAGACACTCCTGCTGCGGTTCCCACAGTCACGAATCCCATCATCATCCAGTGATTTTCTCGAAATTCTTCGAATGAGGACGCAGTGATATGCGCAATTGCTGAAACAAGATGAACAAATGGGCCCTCTTTCCCCAAATTCAAGCCTGCGGCGACGGAAAATGCGAGCCCTACCGTCTTAATGATGACCGCCCATGCACTGAGATACCCCTTCATTACAACGCCGCTAAGCACAGTTTGATCTCAGGAACACCGGAACCCGCTGCATGCGGGGCGAAACGCTTGACCAGAAACGCGGAGGTTGCAGCGAAGACGATGGCGACGCCCAAAAAGGCAAGAAAGGCCGAGAGAAAGTCTGGGAGCAATACATTTGCAAGGGGCCGTGGCAGAATGGAATGAGCAGCGTCCTTCCAGCTCTTAAACGCAGTACAAACCCCAGTCTCAAGTTCGACGTCACAGCAGACTTCGCGGGTGAGAAACCAACTACGGCTACAGAAGCCGAATTTGATACCCGACAGCCATTCGACAACAAGATCGAGTCCGGCTGCAATTACACCAGCGATGACGCCAGTGACGCACAGGACAAGGTAAATCTTCATCAAAAATTCGCACTTGCCGCGATTTCCGCGCCTTGCGCGGCGGCGCTCGGTCTCCAGCACATAGGATCGAGTCTTCTCGTTGAGGAGGTCGTGGATGACATAATCACCGCTGTACTCTGTTTGGCTGTCGTGGCGCGCGGTGAGCAAGCGTCCACGCGAGAAAATTGCATGCGAGGGTTGCCGTTGGTGCTGATCGATAAGCGGTTGTACGGACGCTGTCCCGGACTCTGCTTCCGAGGCGCGTTGGATTGCTCCGTAATCGCCTTGCCGCAGCCTGGCTACGCGCCTGTCTAATGGCGGTTCCATGCCGCGGGGGCACGATGGCGGGGAGGGGGACTTGGTGCAGTGGTGGTGACAGAGTGAAGACTTCTCAGTGCTCTATGTCATCGCGTCTGGAAGCGATCTACACAAACCTTTGGTGAGACCATGACTTCTGCGCGGTATATTTGATACAGGGGGACGTGAGGGGGAAGCCAGTACTGTACACTTTTTGCATCAACAGTTGGGCGTAACCGACGGACTATATCTTTGTCGTTGAATTTTCGAAAATTTTATGTATAATTTCTTTATATTCTAAGCAAAAAAAGAAGCATTTATCATAATGAATAGAAGTCGCAATTCACAGTCGTAGTGCACAAGCGGAGGTCCTGATACGCCTTGGGCTTTCAAGACAAGGACCTTAAACGTGGATTTGCATGTCAGTGTTCTCCATCATCGTAGGGGACGCGAAACCATGAAGTATTCACTCTATTGACAATTAACGATTGAGAAAAATGCAGCGACGTCAGTGTCGCTATGCTTTCTGAATTCGCGGCGCCTGCATTTCAGTTCTAGTAGGCTCCGGAAGTCTGGAGAGTTCTAGTACTGCGCTAACAAGAGCGGATTTTGTCACGTTCTTCCAAAAGCAAAATTGAATTGTCATCAACGTGTGGTAGAATATATTCATCGAAATGCAGTTTCAAGTCTGCGTTACGATACAATCGCAATCCTCGTGCAGAGAAAATACGGTGTACTGCACATTCTCTGACGTCGGAAACAGCAGGCTCAGTTCGCCGAACGTTAAAAAGTATTTTGGAGGGGGATGCAACGTCTAGGTATGATACAGCAATGTCCGCCGCAGACAGACCGTGATCAAAGCCAGCCGGAATGATCCATACTGGTACGTAAGGTGAAAGCCAACGTACCGTACTCGAAAACAATAATTGCTCTCAAGCAGATCAATTATTAACCTGCTACAATACTGTACGGTCCACACCTCGCTGTCTTATCCATATGGACCCGATTTGGAGCGTAAATGATTCTTCTCGAGTGGACGACGCCACTGCGAGCAAATTTCTGCGAGAATTTCTTGCATCGGGCAGCGCCGACGCCTCAAATGCTCAGTACATTGGCAGGGATATTCGCAAGGAACTTCAGAAAGTTGCGCACGCGGTCGACGCCAAAATCAAGGCCAAGTCTGAGAACCAGTAATACGTACTGTGTAGATGGAGAAGGGAATGCGGTTCTGGGCGCTGAATATGTTCGAGTCCCTGTAGAAGGCCACCGGTGGGAATCCATGTGAGCCAACTGTTTAAGACACGGCGAGGTCGCCATTGCGAAACATGTCGAACAATCAACCTTCGCCAACTTCGCCATTAGACGCAGCTTGCACGCATGGGGCCAGAAGCGCCTCGCTGCACAGGCAAAATTGAAATTCCAGGATGTTTTGAAAGACGGTGTCTGCAACCACGTACTTCGCATTTGATGTTGGAAGCTGTATCGGGCTTGCTGCAGTGAATCCACAGTGGAGCTTCTGAGGACAGAAACAACTGCTGTGTAGTGCAGAGCCTTTTTATGACTTCCGTAAACGATTTTGAAACTGATTCACAACTTCGATACAAACTGCAATAAAATCCCCCAAAATTGTTGTCGCTTCCCTTTAGCATCTTGATACAAAGCGCCGATTGACGCGCCACAAAAAAAAGTACAATTAATTCTGGCATACCCACCTCAATTAAAATTCTTAAAACGACATGGATATCTTCCGATCACTTGCGCCCTCTACCACGACCTCGTCCACGGCCGCGCCAGGAGTTCTTCCGTTTTCCTTTCCCCTTTCCCCTTCCCGGATATTCTTTTCCTTTCCCTCTGTATCCGAAAGTATAGTCTCCGGAAAAGGCCTTCTCCGGGTCATAAGAATTCGCTCTCTTCTTTTTGTTCGTTGCACTCACAGCATCTCGAAGCCTCTTGACTGCAGAACTTGAACCAGTAGGAGGTGGTTCACTACTGATGCCTAGTTCCTCAGCTCCGATGATAGCCCGTCCATCATTCTGAGCTTCCACGATCTTTTCCATGACAAAGTCTTCACCAAGGCGCTGCATCATCTGCATGACAGACTCGCCTTGCTCACACAGAATCTCAAGTCGAAAAGGAGGCGGTCCTTCATTCACCTCAGCATCATTTCTACCACAAAAATCGTTTTCTGCACTGTTTGGTCCCGTCAAGTCAATCTCTTCTTCGCCACTCGACGGAACATACTCAATCTTCTCCTTGTTCCCAGCCTTCGGACGCTCTTGCAAATCGTCACTGTCTGAATCGATAATTACCAAATTCTGCCTGAACTTTTCAATGCTGTTTTCAACGTTTGCCATACGACGGTTATTTGCGCGTGGCGGCGTCTTGAACGCAGGCTTTCCGGCTTTGCTTGCTTTTTCTTTCTGGGCCACCTGGGGAGAATCATTGACGGAAAGAATAATACGGCGACGTACAGAACGCTCAGTCACTTCGGGAACAGGACTAGGAACGTGCTTCGCCTTGCGGACAACACGTTTCTTTCCGTCAGAGTCCGAGTCTGAAAAGTCATCAATGGAGCGCTCTTGATACCACTCTACACCAGCGGCACTTTCATTTTCTTCAACTAATTTTCGAACTGATTCACTGGGCTGCGAGGGAGTCGGTCGCGGAGGAGGTTCGTATACCACAGGTGCCACAGACGTAGACTTCGCAGGCGTATTATGATGATGATGATCATCATCGTCGTCTGAGTCCACAATTCTCCGAACACGCCGCCTTTTGACGAATCTTCCGGCTCTGCTGCGACTGTCCTCAGAAATTTCTGAGCATCTCTTTTGCGTCATCGGACTTTGAGTTATTACGGGGAGCGGATACAAGGATGACCTGACTTCAATAATACCGGGGGAGGCTTGATTTTGCGCAATGCGCGAATTGCGAACAGGGGAGGTAAGGTCAATCATCGATACTGAGTTTTCTTCAGCATCTTCCTGGCGACGTCGGCGTGAAGCGCGGTCGGCTTTTCTGGTTTCTTGAGGAGTCGCCGATTTCGAAAAAGCCGTTTTTGCTTTACCGCCATGCTTTTTCTTCAGCAAAATTGAAAATGGAACATCGTCGCAATTGTCACTGTCATTTTTTTCATCATCAGAAAACATGCTTGAATATGTCCTGGCGGAAAAAGATCGCGCTCGCTTCTTCGCACTTCCTTGTACGGATGGAGTCACCACAGAGGCCAAACTTAATCGCGGACGGACTTTTCTTCGAGGTTGATCCGCAGCTTTCGCGATGCCGGCCAAGGGTTGCATACTTTCAGCATCGTCGTCCGTCCCCGACAGTTCGCTGTTATCACCTGCCGCTACGACAGCTTCTTTTGCATCTGCAAAGTTCAGGGTACGCTTTAGGGCGGACGGCGAAGCAGCTGCATTACGTTGCGATCCGCTTGCAGAGCCAGACGAACTTTGCACCTTTTTCGCAGAAGATTTCTTGCTCATCGACGCGCGATCCGAACGAAGCTTTGAAGCTGACGATGGTCGCCATTTCGACGCTGAAGATGGCGCGAACCATGGTTCGAAGTCGTCATCGTCATCTTCGTCCGTCGGTAAGTTAATAACATCCTGCGACATGGTGCATGCAAGGGCTTCGAGTCGCATGAACGCTTCGTCAGTTATTGAACTCCGAGGGGCAGTGACCCGGCGCATGCCCTGACCTGGTACAGGTCTCATCTGCTTCACGCGGCGATAATTTCTTACGCGGCGCCTTGCAATGAATTGAAATCTGCTGTGCTACAAAGCAAATGGCACGCCTTGAAATAGGAAGGTCTTGCTTTCGTTTCGAGGAGGTCTGGCCCATCCAGCCCGACATTGAAGGATTAGAGAGTTTGAAGCGGTCATAGGATCTACGCATATGATACGTTCCTGGGCTTATAGGAAACGGGAAGGGGGTGCAGGTATCATACAGTATTTCGGTTTTGCGGTTGCCATCATTTTTGGCGCCAATTGGGTATATTTTTTAAACAAATTTTTGTTTTCATCGAGTTTCGGCGTTCCGATCATTTTA
>JADWZK010226698.1_pt1 | contig 12667 bp, 6 predicted proteins | sample 8957641 | NCBI WGS metagenome assembly JADWZK01 (sample SAMN16576796, study PRJNA672827) | algae metagenome | host: rhodolith | place: South Korea: Udo, Jeju | collected 2014-09-18 | reverse complement strand
CCAGGCTGAGCGGCAGCGGTGGCAGCGGGAGAGACACGAGCGGCATTCCGCGGGTTAAAACTGCCGCGAGCCGACTTGTACTGGTCCAGAATGACACGAGTCTGCGCTTCATCCAGCTCCTGAATGTAGGCAAACTAGGTTTGCGTTCCATAGCTAGAGCTGGATGCTTCGGAGTGAGCTCGAGGCATTAGATGAACAACGGATTGACCTCTCCAAAACCATAGAATGTCGCGATCTGGTGGAGGTGATCGAGTAGGTGTTTAGGAGAGCACGAGCGATGGCGATATTCTTCCTTCGGTGGAGGTTGTCGGAGGCGAAATTGTTTGCCTTCAGAACAAGCGTTTTGTATCTCGCAGTTGCTCGAGCCTTAGGGAGACCGGAGCTCTCGGGCGGTGAAAACACGGAGGTAGGATCAATCATGACTTAAGTTGCACAAATACCCAGATCAACGAATCTGGATTGTTGTGCAGACCCGGGTGAAGTGCGGGGCGTGAAGACGGACAGCGGTACGATACGCTGCCTGAGACGGTCATGCGAACGTGGTGCTTGAGTGGGAGAATGGGCAAGGGAGTTCACCCTAGCGATGAAGCCTGTAACAATACTGTCTACTTACTTCAGTACATTCTGCCTCCAAACTACAAGCGCGGTCACAGCAGCTATGGTGTGCTCACTTACATATCCGTGCCCAGGTGCTGACGTAAAAAGTGTGCGCACAAAGCTGTAGGGTAACAGCAATTTCGACAATATTGGTATACTGTACGATACAATAGATCGCAGCTATAATGAGGAACCTACGAGGACCTGCGCGAACTGACGCAAGAGGGAAAATGAGGATTCCGCCAAGGAATGGACATGAAATGAGCGTATATAAGACGCTCTGATGCAACGTAGGAGAGCTGAAAATACAGTGATAATACGCCAATGCGTTTTTTGAGTAGGGTTTCTCTGGCTCAAATGGGGAGGTGAACCACAGCGTCTCAAACAAACCGGATTGGTGCGCAGTGACCCTAAAGTACTGAGTGTTGTCCCTTCTTAATTAGACAGAAATCTGATCAGAGAATGGTTCATCTTGAAAGCACGATACACCACATCGTACATTGTTCTACGTGACGCCGAAGAAAAGTACCGTGGCGCTTCGGAAAACATATTTTTTGGTGGTGTGGTATTTGTGTTTCCTTTTTCTCATGCGTTCAGAAGTGCAGCGCACTAAGTCATGCCGGATGCGACGCTGTACTCCACACATGTGACTGTGATCATTCTTCAACGCTTGGCAAAGATCAGTGCCCGCTGCTCATTAGATGTGGACGTCGCCGCCCTCCTTCTCCTCGCTGCACACACTGCGCAGAACCGTCGACAGCGGAAGATGAAATTGAAGTCGTGCGAGAGGATGGCATCAAGGTCTCTGAGGGGCCGGCAGTGTGGAATAACGCGCCGTGTTCTCCAGCATTCTTGGCAGTGAAATATTACTGTCTTTGTTCAAGTCAGGATCTAGTTCTTCTCTAATAACTCTCTGCGAGTTCAATCTTCCGTCATTCCAGCACATTTTAGAAAGTTTCAGTTCAAGATTTTCACCCTACTCTAACGACGGTTTTCTCCGCCTTCCTCCTTTCAATGGCTCTGGACACGAGAGCGTTCTTGTAATTCGCTAGCGGATTTTCGACTCACTGTACTTTTAATCTAAGTAGAGGAAATTGAATAGAGCACTGCTTGGGGAAGCCTCTTTTTGGGCAAAGCAGATTAAAAAAAATCGAATACGTCCCGGCGCGTGGTTTGCGAGCTGGGCAGCAAGAACGCACTATTCAGGCTATGATACATCCTATCTCTTCCATTTAACCGCAAAGAAAACGTATCCGACATCGCATCAAAGCAATAACCAAGACGGCACATTTTTGCGACTCAAATAGTGACGATTAGGTCAATGCGCCGTTTTTCGTCACGAATTTTCCGTAAAAATACCACATATGTGGTATGTTGTGTTTTAGGATGGTACCAATATTTTCTGTTCCGCTTTTGGCAATGTCTATTTTAGACCAGCTACTGCAGTCCGTCTTCATTGCAGACAGATTTCTCAGTGAGCGCGTGGTAAAATCCAAATTGATGCAGTTCCTGGATTAACTCGCATTTTCGCTGCTCGTGCTCGGTGTATTTTGGCGTGCCGCTCAGATACCGCACCTCGCACTGGCCCAAAAATCCGTTGAATAATCTCTGCAGCAATACAGACGCGTTGCCGAGTTCTGAAATAGGCCTCACCAGTGTTTTTCTCTTTTCGTAATACATAGCGCCTTGAATAAGACAGAAACTTGCTTCACTGCTTTTCCTAGTGCTACCTGCAGAACGTGGTATAGCAGGTGTCGTCAAGCTGCCGGCCGGGCGAGCGTGGATAGTGCGAGGTATGGAAACCAAGCAATTGTTTACTGATGGTGTCTATCCGTGGTCGCCCCTACCTCTAGGGCGATCAGAAGGATCTTACATGCTAAGGTTTGGTCGGAGTCTGCTCACGGGAGACGTGGCCGTGCAAGCGCAGCTTGCTGAGAGTCCGACTTAGTGAATTCGGGACAGTCTACCATCTGGAAGAAAGTGCATAGAAATCAATAAAATCGAGTAATTCCCGCTAGTAAATCTTGTCGCAGGGTCACATGAGCGATAAAAGGGTAAATGCTGGCTGCATAGCTTGCTTGAGAGCATGCGGTGCCGTCTTATGTGTCGGCGGCTTGAGAATCGGTGCGGAATAATCGCAATGAGAAACGACCTAGAGCACGGCCGAATCGGAACGTCAGAGCATGTACCCGTTGTGCTGGAATTCGCCTGTATGATTTCTCATTTCTTAGAACGAACTGTGGTGGCCCAGAAGTGGAGCCGCCACTGTAGAGGACACAGAGCAGGTGAAAGATGTGGAGCCGCCACCTACGACCTGAGTTATGATATTTCGCCGCCATCAGAACTGTGGAGCGGCCACAGCAGGATATTCCAATTCTGTGGAGGGGCCACAGATGAGTTTTTGAGTTCTATGCCCGGGTCACAGACGACTTTTGGCGCATTCGACAGGTCAGGAATCACTTCTCGAGAGGCGCCTCCGTAGAGTAACACCGAATCGCCGAACCGTTAACCGCAGGATTAACACTACCAGATTACGGTCGCATAGGCAAAGTGATGTTATCTAATTCGTCATTAGGGATGTGTGCGCAAGCATACAATCTGGAGTCCCTCAGGTTCCTGCGAAGGGAGGCACCGCGAAAGAGGAGAACAGGACGCAGCGAAGGCGTCAGCAACAAGACCACGGGTAGTTCTAGCTCGGGATTATACAGCGCATGGATAGGCTAGTGCGGAAAGTAGCTGCGCCCAGCCATCAATCGAGTCACGATATGACGAAATTCGAGACCTAGATGGCGCCATACAGTCGTAGGGAATGCTATCAAAATCGCACGGAATAGAAAATCGTTGAAGAAAATTATGCCACAGTAACGCTGTTAACTCCTTTAGTTGTGTTACGCTAGCATGACAACAGGCGCCTTCGTGGCCGCTGTTGTGCGCGTCCTGACCGCGCCTCCACTCCACCTGGCGGCATCGCCAGTATCAGACGATGATACCCGGCCGGCGAGGCTGGTCGCGTTATGGACAATAGATGATATTGTAGAGGGAAATTCGATTGCAGTTTCATGGAGTGTATGTCCTCCACATTTTAATTAAGAAGTAAGAGAATGTATGTATGATACTTCTTTTGTACGGCAGTTGTATGGTGGGAACGATGCTTTGCGTATTTCGTACAAAATTCCACAAGTCTTTAGTAAACGACCGTCACACTGTCACAAAGATGAGACGACCCGCTATCCAGCACTTTTATCGCAAATTTCCGACAGAAATTTCGAAATATGAAGACTTCTTCGTCCTGTTCGTCCGCTTTGAGAGAAGCTTGGGCACAAGGATTCACTACAACGTGCTGTACAAATCATTGTCTCGAAACCCATCTTTCAAAAAGATCAGCAGTAGTAACGATGAGAATACTTTTCAACACACTCTGCATTTAAAATCAATGTTGAAAACTACAGCGAGGAAAGCAAACAACGGTTATAAATGAACATATGATCTGAGAGTGTGCCATACGGAAATGTGCAGCGCAAGCGGACATGTTTGTTCAAATGAGCTGAGCATATAATCGCAGATCAGCTTCGCAACGTTCTGAGACAAGAATACTCCTTCCATGACTTAATTTGCACTCGACAAGCGCACTACTTCGGTCCATGAACTAAGACCTGTACCGCGCTCGAAACGCTGTATGCACTGTACTGGTAATCGATATTCGGAGATGTGCCTGACCTCAACAATACTAAAGCGATACTAGATTCAAGAATAGGAGTTAACGGAAGAAAATGAGGCCATCAAGTCGCTGCTAACCTCATTGGGGGAACTGTATATTACTGCTGTGTCCGTCGCATATACGACCAGTTGTAACTACTAGTTGTAAGTAAAGTTGAACTTTGTTAAATCGGCATTGTTTTAATTGAAAAAGACATGCGATAATTTGGAAACTGAAAGAAGGACCTCTACGGCTTTTTTCTAAGTCCACAAGTGCATCAACCAAGAAAAATGTCGATATAGACCAAGAGCCAATAGTTTGAAATGTACAATTTGCAAGCCATGGATTTCTTGTATTTGTATGGAATCAAAGCTGCAATTTTCGGTCAGAATGAGCAGAAGATGAGCTTTTGTGGAAATTCGTTGAATACAGGAATGTTAAAACCCAGATCGGTTTGGCAATCAGAGAGAATGTTGTTTTGTACTTGTGTTCTTGCTTTATGCATTTCCTATCGAGATGACATTATGGAACGAACATGAATGAGTGATATATTAGCTTTTTTTCACCTAGTTTGCGAAGACGGAGTAGGAAGAGAGACAGATAGTGAAGAATGGTCGTTAAATATACTAGATCATGGTCGAAAGCGATAGGCGAAAAGAACGGTGTTGTGATCCAGAATTAACGAATAGAGTGTTGTCGGTAATGCGGCTTGCGAGAAAATTTCACACATAATTTCATTCTCAGATTCAAATCAATACGTAATCCCTGTTTCCGTTGCGATTATCTTCCTAAACTAAATGCTGAATTAACTATTTTACTGCGAGACATTCAAGATAAACCGGATTTTCAATTTCGAGATTCTATTGCATCTTCTCCAAGACTCCAGTTCTGCCCAACGACTAGACTTTGCTCGGAATCCGGTGAATCGAGTGCAACATTCCTACAAAGTAGATGGAAGTTGCTCATTCTGGAAAGGTCGCTCCAGTTTACTCTTCATACAGAATCAGTACCATTCTGAAAATCCTTAGATTGTAAAACTGTTGTTTTCTTCAATTGGAATGTAATTACAAGGATAACCTGGCCGCAGAAGACAAAGTATCCGGCTCAGAGCAAGAAATTTTGAAGCTGATATTTTCAGCACAAATGTTAATACTCAACAGTCTGATGGAATCGCTGAGCTTCATAGGCACCTGATAACATGAAAACAAATAAGGCAGGAATCATTACCGAGGTGAAAAGTGCATTTGAAGCATAGGCAAAGAATGAAGATAAATCTATCATGACGCAAGTCTGAAGAGAGAATTAATCTGTACGAGCGGAGTTGGAAACGATGAAGCAATCAGCACAGCATAGCCTCTATAGTGTTTGAAAGGGAACAAAATGAAAGAAATGCAGATTGAGAACTAGAATTTGAAAGTGAAAGGATAGAGATCGCCCCAGTCGCAGTTCCATCCCTTCGGATAGAGTTGTGCTGAATTGGCAAAAAGAAGAAGAAGAGATGAAGAGGAAAGTAGATCGTCAATTGAAGTTAAATAAGTAGAACTGCTGCCCGTCTCATTATAAACGGTACAATTTAGCGCACATGGAAAAGCAAGAAATATCAGAATTTGGTCTCGGCACAATCACCAGAATACAACCTCTTTTCTGGTTCTGGATCTTATTGGGCCTCTCACCGTCTGAAACGCAATTCTCTCGTATTTAGAAATGTGCGGTGCTCTTCTGAAAAACAGGAATTTCATTTGGAGTGCATGGGTTCGGAGAACGACATTCTTGATCTTCCTCGAAACCTGCTTTATGCGTGGTTTTCAATCCTGTATCCGATGACATTTGCCAGATGCTTTCCTTGAAATTGAACAGAGTGCCGTAGGAGACTTCAACTGCACGCACGATTACACGAGATACCGTAATATTCTGTTATATCAGCCTGAATAATTTCCTAAGCGATTTTGGGAAAACCGAAAGTTTTGATCTTGAAGAAGAATTCTTTGCAGCAAAAGCGCACAAGTAATTGGCCACGACGTTTGGGGTGTCGAAAATGCTCCCGCTGGGTAGAGGAAAGGCTCGCGTGCGAAATTCACACCCTCCAAGGATGTGCGTCTGGGCGATAGTTGTATTGCCACAGAAACCAGTGCATGTTTTAAATATTCGTCAATGGTCTTCAAACTTTCTACACTCTTCGTTGATCCACCAGCTGCGTCTCACGACTACGGAGCATAGCTTCGTGACGCAAGATTCGAGATCCTGGACGGGATATCGAAGTTTTCGCGTTCCAAACCCGCCCTGGCGGCGAAGAGACATCGATTCTCTTTGAAGCGGACGCTAAGCGCCTTTTGTCCGAAACAGTTCGGCGTTTTCTTCCCGAGAGATAAATTCTTTGCTCTACGTATGCGAAAGTCTTGAGTTGGACGTTCGTATTTCACATCCAGACAATATTGCTGAAATACCTTCTGACCTGTATTTTGTTCGCACTGGCTTGGATGCAGAGAATTTTATTCAGAGTTCTTACCCGACTAATATTCGGGACGGAGAGACGAATCGGAGTTTATGTTCTCACATCTCTAGAGATGCTGCGCTCGCAGAATTCGATTCTCGAACAAAGGCTGTGAATTGCGATGGAACATTTAGATAGTGAAATGTGTGGAAAACTTTCTGCGTATGGTTTTGAAGACCACTATAATTAACTTCAGACTTCCATAGATATCGCCAGCGTATTCATGGATATAATGACGAAATGCCGATCTCCAACTGGGTTCCCTTTCGGGATAGACTCGTTACACCGGCATCTAGCATTCTGAAGTGGAGACCATCGATGCGCAATACGGCCTCTCGCGCACTCACCAGCTGAGTAATAGAGGCGGAAGCATGACAACTATACAACTGCTTAAGTTGAAATGAATGGAATTGTTGCACTGCTTCTATTATCACATGAGCGCGGTTTCCAGGAGCTTCGCGAAAATCGCCATCATAACAAAGCAAAACAGGCGCCTCTCGTCCCACAATCGGCCTATGTTGAAACTCTGAGCCGCTTGTTTGGCTCAAAGACAGCGTTTTCGCCAACGCGTGAACCGCGAGGCCAGCCCGAAGAATCTCAGTCTGATCGAAATGGCATGAATCACACTATAGAGGGATCTTACGGTGTTATTTTTCATGACTGTACCGATCCCAGATTGGCCGCAACTGACTCAAGCGACATCAAATGCATACTGGACTGCGGTCGTTATGTGGTATTCGACGAATATAGAATGCGACTTGGTGTAACCGCATTTGGAGCTTTCTTTGTTCAGTAAACTACGATCAGCGAAGGCGGAAAGGCGTTGTACAGGAGTCGAATTGAACAGCAAGGATAGTTTCACCCTTGAAATGGATATGCCGTAATCGAAGACGAAAAAGCACTAAAGCTGCTCTTCAAAATTGCGGAATTCAGTGGCGGAAGATCGCCCTCCTCTTTCAGCATTTGAAGGATGTTTTTCTTTACTTGCGCTATTTAACCAGGTTAGACGAATTTCACTGTATTCTTATTTGTCACTGCTGCTGCTGATACATTTCACGGATTAAGTGTAATCTCAGCAAAAGACTAGACCTGCAATGTTGACGGTGACAATGCGTTACTTAATTATTTCAAGTATTTGCGCTGAAATTGTGTCAGATGTTGTAAACCTCCGTTGCTAAATATTTCCGTATCAAGCCGAAATGCACCTTGAAACTCGACTATGGTTTCATAGCGGCGCTGTGGAGCAGATCGTAGGCCGATTAGCACATTTTTGGGAGGAGTTTTGACAACGACCTCCGCCTTCCAATCCCGAAAGAGTTCTCTTTTCCCACCGCATTTAATGAAAATGAATATCTGTCTCACGGTCGAATCTCTAGGCAACGTTTTTATGCTAGGCATTGAGAAACGAAGCAGAGGGAATATCGCAGCTGTCTCCTGAAACTGTGTCTACCTATATTTCCTGAACGTTTGTGCCCACTGCTTTATTCTCTATCTGGAACTTCCCTGAAGGCATCATACGGTGCTCAATATTACATGAAGAGCAGAGAAAGCGAGTCTCAGATTTCAAAATCATCTTTTACACAAGTGCAAAAGTATGCCAGGAAATCATTTTACGTGATATATTTGCGTCTAACGATTTTTTAATGGCGCAGGCACCTAAAGGTACGCATTCAAGACCTCTCAACAACAAATCAGGCTTGGGAATTATCGCTGTATTGCTCGGAAGCTTCACTGTAGACGCGACATGTCGGTTGATCCGGGATTGCGACAAGGTTCTGCAGTTGCTTTGCAAGAAGTTTCTTCAATCTTCAGAGAGAAAATATTCTGATTATCTTTCAAATTGGCTGAGCGCACAGATTGTTCATTCTCCTCGACAGGGTTTTGCTGACTGCTGCCGTGGAGATTTCAATTCAGCTCCTGATGTCGACATATTTGAACTTTCCTTTCTGTAATGCTGTCATCCTGGTGCGTTTGTTACTATGAGGGCCGATGTGGCTAACATTGGGTCTGAAGTTTTGTCTTTTGTCGCTGTCTTTCTGAACTCATTTTAATGTAACAGAGGTCTACAATGAACTCATAATATGTCAATGAATAATTATGTTGAGAGAGGTTGTGTTGGCCAGGGGAAAGTCTCAAAGAGAAACCGTACCGTCAGATGTCTCGTAATAAAGGCACAATGTCTCTGGGGAGTTTTCTATATCATCTTCAGCTTATTTTGAATTAAATGTTCGCAATTGCCTGCTTCGCTACATATTATTTTCCCTCCGCAAGTTGCAGTGATATGCTAATTTTATAATTCATGCAGCAGCTTTCTATAGAATCGCTGCAAAAATCAAGTGAACAGGGCCGTAGAAATATTAATGTGGTAGAAAACCGGAGGAATAACCATTTTTGCGCATCTTCATCCTTATCTGAAGGAATTGCGATTGTCATGACATCAAGTAAGTTGCGCATATACGGATACAGAACATTGCGTTTTGGAACCACTCGGGTGTCTAGTCAGACGACATTGACGGTTCTGTACGCAAAAGAATTAATTCGATTTTCTTTAATTCAAGGGTGGGGAGAATGCACACTGTAGGTATGGAAAATGCTCGTGTACAAAATTCACACCCTGCTCTGCGTACATGAAAGGTGTACGCTAATAAGCAGGGAGGCGCGCTGATTGGATGTCCTTATGTGGCCTGCCAATGAGAGCCTGAGAGGCAAAGCTCAATACATGTTTATTCAAATATTCTAATGGTCTCGGAGGTATGAGTTTTGCGAGGGCTGGGTGTGCTATTCACACGTGCGTAAAATTCACATTCTATCAGATCTGGGCCCAGCTGCGTACCTGGAAAGGCAAGAGAGCATATCGATCGCAGATTTCCAATTTCAAACCAATGTAAACGAGCGTCTCGTTCGGAACGCTGACTGGTTTTTCGACTGAAAAGATTGACGAGAAGAAGTGTTTGCACGCTTATGTGAACGTTTACAAATATCTTCTTGCTGCTCACGATGGAGTCAGTTTATCAAATCGTCCAATAGAAGAAATTATAGACGAAGAAAAGGTGACCTGTGAAGCTCAGTCATTCAGCAAGTTGCGGGACGCGCGCTTTCTAGGAAGCCAATTGATGAGCTGCGATCATTTCCTCATAGGCCATTTTTCAAGACTCCCGTGATATGCCGGAAAGCAGCGAAAACTTCTATTGCTCCATCTCATATATTGTTTTCAGCAATGAGACAGACGCCAGAGTTTGTCAGCGCGCCGTACCGAGCTTCTCTCAGCTTAGTTTTTTCGAGGGTCACATTCGACGCAAGAGCATGTATGCAACTCTTATTCATTTATTATGTCTGATTTGGATTCTTCATACTAGATTGCACTCCAATGATATTTCAGCCTCTACCATTTTGCCGTCGAGATGAGAACCAAGCCTGCCGGGAACTCCGACATGGAATTGACGAGCAATCATTACCTATGAAAGAGTGCATTTTCGTGCGGAATCTTGCGTCTCGTTTGGTACATGCCGCGTGTAAGTTGCTTTTATTGGAGAAGAAGACAAAAACCTGGATGCAAAAATCCCAAAGGTACCGCAGATTATATTGTTGGCAAGGAAAAGGAGACTATTTGCCTTCTTCGCTATTTAAAAAGTACCTACGCACCCACGTTCCTGTCTTGAAATCTTGTGGGACTCGGGGATGTGGCTGCTACAATATTGAATGAGTTACAAACTCGCGTGCTTCGACAACACGAATTGAACGCGAGTCTTTCTGCTTTCATATGGAAAGGAATTTCTAAACCTAATGATATCTTTCCCAGTCAATCTGATCCAAGTAATACGGTGCAGAGACACTAGTTTCCGTCGTTGTACTTCAAGAAAATAGTTCCATGGGAGAGCAAAGTGCTTTCGATTACTTTAAAGAGAATCCAAGACCCTTCGAAATTCGTCCAACAAGAATTCCCCGCAATGTGCGAGATGAGCACGTTTGGGCACTTTTGGGAGAATAGCGATACTAGGGATGTGGCGACGCCTTTTTTCGACGAGATTCCAGAACGTGTTTTCCTTCGGATGAATTTAAGGGCAAAACATTGTCTTTGAAATGGATACCTCTCTGTTGATGTAGACATCAGTGGAAGGAGAGAGGATTCTGAGCCCTATGTGTTTCATATATGGCATGTCAGCCGTTTTACAATGGAAGAAGACCTAACCGTAGTCCCTTTACGGCTTTATTGAACGCAGAAACCCTGTCGAAAGGAACCTTCCTCACATTCGCTATATAAATGGCAATAATTTGTTTGAAGAAGGTAACAAAAACCACTTTCATCTTATTATCAGTTTTGACCACTTTTTTGCCGTGAATATTCCTCCCTCCAAATCTTTGACGTTTTCCTGAGCGTGTTGCGCGGCTCTTTATTGAAGATAAATACGGCGACCAACCGCAAGAAAAGATTGCAAGAGCATCCGATTACTGTTAATCAAGGACTACAGAAGTTGTTAAAATGTACGAGTGAAATAAAAGCAGTCCAAGGCACGAAGAAGACTTGAAGAGCTCCATAGCTGCGGAAGCGCCAGAATGGTTGCCTTTAATGGCCCACCAGGGAGAGGAAAATCTTCAACAACTGAAGCCAGGCTGGAAAATTTGCAGACAAATAGCAGTTCAGATTTATGGACAGGCGTTCTGGTGTGCGATTCCGCAAACTCAGTTGCTTTCAGTCGTCTCTGGAAGGCCTCTTAAATTCTTCAAAGGCCAAGCATGCTATGCGCGAAAAAGTCTCTTATGTTCTTCAAAGGCCAAGTTTAGACGCAGGAAAAGCGGTATTCGGCAGTGCAGACATCGTGTTCTGCACAAATTCCAGTATTTCATCCCCTGTATGGCGGAGATAATGGCACCTTTCAACGCTTTCATAGTGGATGCGTTAGCAGTTTGCACACTGCCTTCTGCTTTGCTTCTTATCGTTGCTGCATCAAGGACTATTAGTCCGAAACAAAATCTGGCCGATATGCTAGTCGGTTATGCGCATAAGCTTTCTGCTGTTGGAAAAGCAAGAAATCGATGTGCGAAATATATTCTGGTACAGTACCTTCTTCAGGAGCTTCTTGAAAAGCAAGATGAGGTACTACACATGAATACCGCATGCATCCCGCGACAGCACGAATTGTGTCCGAAGTGTTTTACAACGGTCAGCTTCGTAATGGAACCTCTATCACTGACAGATGCAGTTCTGTTCATTCTCCCCACAGCAGTGATTCGCAGAACAACTTTGTGTCAGTCGCGGTGTGCTATGATCGGAGAGCTGATTATTTATAAAACCGAGAGTTTTTCAACGCTTTTCGGAGAATATTGATGAGGAAGAAGCGGGCTCTGTCTTGTACATAATTCAATCATTTGTACCTGAGTTTCGTCATTTTTATTTTAGGAACCGAATCACAATACTTTCGCCACATCAAGAACAACTGTCTTTGATTATGGACGTTCTGCGAAAGTGCGGTTTATCGGGGGGTATTCAGAAACCTATTGAGTAGTCCACAGTCGACGCCATGCAAGGAAAAGAAAAGATATCGTTTTTGTAAGCATATTCGGCCCAGGGCGCGATTCGCCCGCCTTCATCGATTATAGGCGTCATGTGAAAGTGGCTCTAAGTCGCGCTTGAGATGCTCTCATTGTCGTCGGCGATGTTAGAATCTTGGGGAGCAAATTACTTGTTTAGACGTCGATTCTAGACAAGTACAGAGAAATTGAGTGTATTAGGTATCCTTGAAGCTATAGAAGTTAGAAAAACATTCTCCTCCATGTAAATTCGATACATACGCAATCCATTTCAACTTACATGTACTTGAAGATTCACCCTGCCAGCACCCCGCTTGATAATCTCCCGCACGCGGCTCGCCAAAGCTTCGCCT
>JADWZK010101747.1_pt1 | contig 12713 bp, 12 predicted proteins | sample 8957641 | NCBI WGS metagenome assembly JADWZK01 (sample SAMN16576796, study PRJNA672827) | algae metagenome | host: rhodolith | place: South Korea: Udo, Jeju | collected 2014-09-18 | reverse complement strand
GCGTTTCATACTTTTCAAAAATATATATTCTGATCTACGAAGAAGCTTTGGTGCGAGGAGAACATTCTGCTATATTCGTTTCGTGTGTGCATGGGTTTTTTAGACAACATCCGCATTAGTCGTTTCATGGCATTTGAACTTTTTGAGCTACAGAGCAACTCCTGTGCAACTAGAAAGCCTTGAAGTTCACCTGCTGAGACGAATCTTCAAGAATGCCTGCGTTCATAATTTCGCCATCAATAGTGCGACGAACGGTGAAATGCTCCCGTGCTGACTACCAAGGGAACAAGAAAACTGGGCAGAAATGCTCTTCATCTAGTCCATGCTGTGTTTCAAGGAGGAAACTTATGCAGAACAGCGTTGCTCTTTCCGCCGCAGTACTTCCTGATATGGCCGCAAAAGCAGCGGAGGAAGCATCCGAGAATGATATCGGAAAAGACAGACCGTTCTTCAATTTCAAACGATCGTTCGCCGATTTCATGGAAAACGACATGGATTTTTATGAAGACAAGATGCAACGCGGAAAATGAATCTATTTCAAAACTGTGTGCCAAACAGTGCTACCGTTCTGGACATTGGCATCGGCACTGGTCCCAACCTAAAATACCTACCGCATGATTGCACCGTTATCGGTCTTGAGCCAAACAGGTTTATGTGGCAATATAGCCGGGAGAAAGCCAAAGAGCTCGGTCTGTCGCTTAAAATTACAGACGCATATGCAGAGAGTATCCCTTTGCCGGACGCCTCCTGCGATACAGTTATTTCCACCCTGACGCTTTGCAGCGTAACATCGCCTTCCACAGTCGTAGACGAAATTGGAAGGGTACTGAAACCAGGCGGTTACTTCATTTTTATCGAGCACACAATCGCTCCAGATTCCCAGCCCGTGCTTCGCGCTGCGCAAACCCTTCTAAACCCGATTCAACGATGGGCAGCGGATGGGTGCAATGTGAACAGGGACACTGAAAAGCTCATTCGCACAAAGGGGGAGGTGTTATTCGATGAAGTCACAGTTGATCGTTTCCAAGCAGAGTTCGGAGGGCCATTGGACAGTATCAGCCTTGTTCGTCCTCATATTTCTGGTCACGCCCGTCGAGCCCAACAGACCGCATAAACGCTTCAATCTCCTTGCTTTCCGTCCCATAAATATCACCGATTTGATCGATGCAACAGTCTATTGCAAATTCATCCAAGTCCGCCTCATCCACGTCGTACAGATCGTGGAAGACATCCGGTTCCACTCGGCAAAATCTTGGTCGCTCTTCGTAGATTGAGCAATTTCTCTCCGTGAAGTCAAAATGTCGGCACCAACCATCCTCGCCAATCATGGAGATGTAGTCTGTCACATCCTTCTCATCCTTTAACATCCCTCTCAGCACTTCGGCGTCGTAGTCCCCAATTTTGCAACATGCACCACAGCCTTTCATACAGCTCCAATTCAATTTCGCAGGAGCCGGGGGGTGCTGCTGCTACAGTCATCTTCGGTTTGCCGTGGGCAGTTATAGACGACGAAAGAATGGGTCGCAGGGAAATTTGTGACGGGGCGGCAATTGTGAATCCCAAACTCTGCGTTAAGCAGATTTTCTGCTCAACACATAAAGAAGACTCCATTACAGAATGCGGTTATCCAAGTAACGAAAACGCTGGCGGAAGGTGGCCGCCGTCCGCTCGACCTCGAGTTCCAAAACGCAGCCCGGGATAGAGCGCCCTGAAAAAAATGCCGGTCAAGGTGGAGATCGAAAATTATCATAAGTCTCTCCAATCTCATACGAAGCACCGTTGATCTCTCCAATCCACGTCTAGGGCGGACTCAGATGCAGTGAAGCCGTTTTGCGTCGCTGCTGAGGATTGCGACGAATTTCGGAATAAAACGCAAGCTGCATGCGTTTGTGATATTGTTCTGAAGAAAATTAAGAATGATGACCCGCTTTGTTGCTTTTCTGGTTTCTCCTGGTGCATTGAAACTTGCTCGCCATGGAAGAGGTTTATCGCTTCACACAATACCTACTCCCACTTCTTTTTCCGTTCCTCAATGTCCTCCACAGAATACAGTCCCAATGATGGTTTCTACCGAGACTACTCAAAAGAAAAAGGCTAATCGAACAGAAAGCGGGCGCGGCAATGGTCGCAGGGAGAAAAAGGGTAGCGTATCCAAGTCATATCAAGCTGCGATCGAGAAGTACGAACCCATTATTGGTGTCGAAGTGCACGTCCAATTACTGACGAAAACAAAGGCATTCTGCGCATGCTCTACGCGAAAGAAGAGAACTCCGAACGTTAATATATGCCCTGTATGTATGGGTCATCCTGGCGCGTTGCCAGTGTTAAATGAAAAGGTCGTTGAGCTCGCAGCAAAGGCAGGAATGGCGCTGAATTGCACTATAGCAAAACATTCTTCGTTCGATCGGAAGAATTACTACTATGCGGATACAGCGAAAAATTATCAGATATCGCAGAATCTCTTTCCCATTGCTGAGAAGGGGAACATTGAACTCGCCAATTCTGGAAAGACAATCAGAATTACCAGATTGCACATGGAAGAGGATGCTGCGAAAATGACGCATGAGGGCGGCGCAAACGGCACAGGAAGACTCGGCGACTCTACTCATTCTGCGATTGATTTCAATCGCGGTGGCATCCCGCTCATAGAAATTGTCACGGAACCTGACCTGCGCTCCGGTTCCGAAGCGGCTGAATACGGGCAGGAGCTGCAGCGAATTCTGAGGTATATTGGCGCCAGCGATTGTAACATGCAAGACGGAAGTTTTCGGTGCGACGTGAACGTATCTATTCGTCCGAAAGACGTTGATGAATTCGGAACAAGGGTCGAGCTCAAAAACCTGAATTCATTTGCGTCAGTGCAGAAAAGCGTCGATTTTGAAATTGAGCGCCAAGCTGGTGTTCTCAACGCTGGAGGAGAAGTGATCCAGGAAACACGAACATGGGATGAGAAGTTGTTGGAGACAAGGACAATGCGGGTGAAAGAAGGGTCATCCGACTATCGCTACTTCCCAGAGCCTGACATTCCGCCGCTTGAACTTGATAAGACGGTGTTAGAAAAATGGCGGAGGGAATTGCCGGAGTTGCCGACGGAGAAGAGGGAGCGCTTCCAAAGTGAGTATGGACTGTCAGCGTATGACGCATTTTTGCTCGCGGATGATGTTGATGTGTCTGTATACATGGACGCTACCGTGGCGGCTGGGGCGGACCCGAAGCAGGCTGCGAATTGGATTATGGGTGATGTTACCAAAATTTTGAAGTTTGAGAAAATGTATATTTCGAAGAGCAAGCTTTCTCCCGAGGGACTGGCGGAGCTCATCGATATGATTTCATCAGGGCGTATAAGTGGAAAGATTGCCAAGGAATTGCTGCCTGAGCTGGTCATGAAGGGCGGCGCACCGACGGAAATTGTAATCGAACGGTATGTTAGCTATGTCCGCACCTGTTTGTTTCTTCTGGTGCTCCATGTTCCTAACAGTTTTTTTCTCTGCTCTTCTTCTTCGCTTTTGCAACGTCACAGGAATCTCACGAGTATATCTGATCCAGAGGAGATTGCGAAGCTCGTCCGCTCTGTGCTCGATGCAAATCCCAAAGAGCTTTCTGCATATAAAGAGGTTTGTGCAACATTTCTTTTTCCCACCTCGTCCTTTTTTTTGTTTGAAAAGGTTCTAATATCTGGTTGTTCGTTGAACGTTTACAGGGAAAGACGAGACTCTTCGGGTTTTTCGTTGGCCAAGTTATGAAAAGCTCTGGTGGCAGAGCAGACCCCAAGACGTCGAACGATATTCTGAAAACCATGCTTGACAGCTGAGTGATAGCCATTTTTGGACGTGCTTATATTTGGCAAGAAAAGAAATTTCGCTGTCTCTGGCCCTTGTTCTGAAATATTGGTTCAACCATTTCTGCTGAGTGCAAAGGGACAGGGGCGCAGGGGTTAGGGTAATGCCGTAATGTGAGGAACACGCAAGGCACCCCTTCAACTTATAACCATCTAAAGCGGTGTGGTGCTTGTCTAACTACTACATACTACATGAATAAACGAAAAAAGGCTTTAAAGAAATGTGTAATAGAGTGTAGGTCGAAGGAGTACTGGGTGCAGTTAGATCTCTGCCCTTGGGATCAAGAATTCAGAGATCGCCAAGTTTTCGTATAGAAAGGAGGCGCAATATAAGCCGAAAAGAATTACTGTACTCCAACTAACAGGGAAGATTGAGGTGGAAACATTGAATTAGGTGCAGACGATCTGAATCACTGCAAGGCTTCTGCGAATTTGTGTAGACCAGCATTTCAAGGCTGGATTGAACTGGAGGTATCGATACCAATACCAATTTCCATAATGCTAGCGTCAGTGTTGAATAACAGGGTGACGAGCTATTGGGTCGAAGCAAAAAAAAATGACCTATGGCAGTAAGGGAATCGCAGATAATTTCTCAAGAGTTTCTGTTCAAAACGAGCTTCGCGAAGATTTGGACCACACACGCAATTCCCAGCAAAAAAAAATTAATGCAATATTAACACTGTTCGATACAAGAGCTTGACAGAAAGCCAGTCGGAGAGTTGTCTGTATGGTACTGGCCTTCAATGTAGTATCTCAGTCGAGCCACAGCTGATCAAGTGCCGGGAACGTAATTGCTCTGACAAAATAAGGAAGCTCACCATGTCGTGCCCACTGCACTTCGTCTCAGGATTGTCGTCTTCCAGCTCATCGTTTTCCGCATTTTCAACACCTCGGTCCCCCAAGGTTTGTTCGAAGCGCGGCTATTCGAGCTATCAGCGGCAATGCATCCGCGCTGCGCAGCTCCCAGACGGCGAGAGCGTGTCGAACGGGGATAGAGGGAGCCAAGTGGACGACGCGGAGCTGCAGAGGCAACTTCGAGCCAAAGTGAAAGAACTATTTGGAGGCTCTGAAAACGTTTCAATTCTCGTCACAGGCGACAGGGCTGAGTTTACTGTTCGACGAGCCCCTAACGGAGAAACTCCAAGTAGCTACAAAACTGCACTAGCCACTGTGGCAAGCATTGCCGTCATTTCCGTTGTCGCAGGTATCTTGTTCGCCTATCTTTATTCCACGGGTGCTGTTCACGGATCGCCCCAACCTCAGCGCCGCTACGACATGCCGCAGTTTTCAACATCGTCGTACATAGATCCGTATGAGCTTCTTGAAGCGGAACGGGAGCAGCTGTAGTATTTCATTTTCGCGCAAACATGGGGGTTAGGCCAGGGCTTGAGTAGGGGATCGCCTGAAATTCAAAAAAATAATCAAAATTCAGTTCTTCTTCTTCCCCTTCTTCCCTTTCTTCGCCGGGCCTGCCGAGCTACTTGCACCGGCACTGGATGTGTTAGGCTTCTCCTGACTGGTGATCTCCCATTCGTACTCCCCTTTTGTGGCCTTTGAAACTTCCGTCAGCATGGCTGCCTGCGATTGCACGTCGCACTCGATCTCCAACTTACAAAAGCCGCCTCCAAAGTTCTCCCGTTCGATCGCTCCGAATTTGCGTATAGCAGCTCCCGTGGCGCCCGAGAGCTTCGACCTGACAGTAATCACACCGTATATAGATGCGCCGCCCTTCTTCATGGCCATGACCGGGAGGAGCTTGGGAAGAAGAGTTGCAACTTGCCGCGCAGCAGGCATTTCGGGATCTATTCGAGCTTTCACCTGCTGCAGCGCATTCTCGACACGAGATACGGGCAACGGAAGACTGGTCCCTGGGTCAATATAGTGTTTGACAATATACGATATCACAGCACTCCTAGCATCATCAACCTTTTGCTTGCGCTCCCCGGCTCCTTCCTGAAACTCTCCTTTCTACACAAGGAAGGAGAAAAAATCGTGAGAATGTAAGTTTCAAATGCAAAACGCTGAAAGAAGAAGCTGGTACAAGCAGATAAGAGGTACCCTACGTCAATGATTTGCTTGATGACATCTTGCACATTGTCGGTTTGGAATGCTTTCTTCAACTGATCAGCGCTCGCACGCTTCCCCTTTTGTGCATTCACCCAAACAACGTCAGTAAGCACGACTTCACTTAAGTTCTTCACGGTCCCATCGCGATATTGGGTAACCTTCCCCTCTTCAACCATGACTTCAAACGTGGTCTTGCCCCTCTTCAGGCGCACAAGCATATCCGGCATTTCGAGGTCTCGTGTTTTCGACATTTTGGCAGGGTATTTACCTTCAGTGTTTTTCCGAAGGTAAAGCACTCAAGTCAGGAAACAACCAACTTGTTTTCCAAAGCACGCGACCAGATCCTTTGCGCACACGAAGTCGCGCCGACTTGCGACGCTGGCCAGAGTTGTTCTGTCCAGATACTGTACAGTAGGGCGTGGTACACGTGTTGTGATCTGTGAATCTGATTTTTTTTCAGACCAATGATTTAGTGAGACGTGTCCGTTTGTGTCGTGTGGGATTTGTTCAGTGTTCTGTGCGCGGGGGTTACCCTTTTCTTCTGTACACAGTATCTGCAAGAATGGCCTTTTTGTACAAAAGGTAGAGGTTCTGTGACATTTGTGGGAACACAAATATTCCCTCTAAAGATTTCCCACTCTACATGACAATCACCTCTGCTGAATAAGTTGGAGAATGTTATACTGCTTTGGGTGATCTTATATGTTCAATAGTAACAGCGCCTAGGAATAGTAAATGGGCGTTTTAAATTAAATTCAGAATACTTTTCACATCGCACGACTCAGCTCGACACAATTGATTTGGCCAGCTTCAATAGAGTTCTTGCGGCTACGTAATAGTAGAAAATCCAACTCTCCGTATTTCACACATAGGATTTTCAAGAAAGTTTATCACGCACAGAACTGATGGCACGCTCAGCTTTCTCCAAGCACGTCTGGACCACTTTACGGGAATCGTCCTTGCACTTGTTAGATAAGAGTTGGTTCTTCAGCACAGCCGCCTCACCCTCAATCTCACCAAGCCTCGCTCGAACTTCGACACTGTCCATCAGTCTGCGGTCAAATTGGAGTCCAACTTGTACTGCTCTGCTTTCTAGATTTAAAAGGGCATCCTTGATTTTCTGTAGATCCGCCCGCGCTTCCACCGAGTCATGATGTCTGGCGAGAAACAGAAGTATAAACATGGATCCCCTCTTCACGCCAATATCCTGCAAAACTTCCTCGTCTTTGCGCTGCTTTCCTCCAAAAATCAAGTTCATGTCCTTCGCACTCGCAGATATTCCCTCCATTGTTTCCAGACGCTGTTTCAAATCGGAAATGCTGCTTGATAGGTCTATTCGAACGTGGTACCGCTCGCGAGTGACCCGCACCATGACGAATGGCTCATTCTCAGATATTGTGTCCCCTTTCGGCTGAGCTGGTTTAACAGCATGGAGTTTGGCCATAGCAGCCTTCTTTTCCTCCTTTTCTTTCGCTGCTTCCAAGGCACTGGAAAGATGTACTGATGATGATCCTCCTTTCGCGGCAGTTGCATTGTTTTCATGAAACTTTTTCGTCTTCAGGGCCATTACTTTCACAACTGGTGCGGGCAAGCCTACAGATACCTTTTCTTCATCTTTTGATGCTCTTCCTTTGCATAAGAAGCGAAATGAAGCACCGTCGAGGCCAGAAAGAGATACAACCTCTGCCCGAACTTCCCCAAACGTCATGCCTTCTCTGTGTCGCACAGTGTACTTTTCTCGGCCCATTGAAATCAGAATTTTAGCATCGTTTTCAGCCATTGTCGATAAAGATGAACAAGACACACGTCTGAGTGGAACCGTCGAAGGGATATATTCAAGTTAATGGGCAATGCCTCCTTGGCAGATTTTGCTGGAGTATGTATATACGTATGTATATGTATATACGTATGTACTCTGAATATCCATGTGACACGTGTGTCATATGATTACTTATAGCGTTAGAGCGAGGTCGGATGAAGTAGACGCAACTTCGCAGTCTTGTTTGTTGTTTGTCGGAAAATCGTGGAACAAATTGCGATGCCGTATTACGAAGTATTATGCCTTGCGAGCGGACGCCTTGCTCGACAGGAGCTATCGGATTTGCTTCGGAAGACGTGTCGCGCATTCATGGATCAAGGAGGTATCGTTACGCGAATCGCCCCGATGGGGGCTAATGGCTTTGGGCCACGGAAGCTGGCGTATCGCATTCGGAAGAATCAAGTGAGCTACGAAACTGGGTTCTTCGTCAATGTTTGTGCCTTTGCGACTCCAGATATCCTGACCGAGGTTGAACGGCGATTAAAACTGGACGAGAGAGTATTGCGGCATAAAACTCTGAAAAAGACATTGAAACATATGGCAGAGGATTCACCTGATATGGACGAACAAATTGAAGACACGGGACTTACAGAAAATGATCCGGAGTTTGCGATGCGCAAGTTTGTTGAAGAGCACAGTCGCGAGTTCCCGGACGGTCAACGCTTTGAAGATAGACAACGCCCGGAACAGACCGATCGTGAGCAATCTGTACGAGCAGTCATGGAAAATCTCAAGGCTGCAACCATGCAAGAAGCTGGAGATCCAGGGCTGCGTTGGCTCTCGGATGCAAAACTTCAAGACCCCAGTTTTTGTCCAAGAACTGGTCCTAAATAGGTTTCGGGTTTCCAGCAGTGTCTGCACAAATAACGGAAGGTTTATATTCACTTTATCGCGGTACTGTTTCGTCGACAGTCGCGCCACTGTGTGTCATGTACTTCCTGTAGTACAAGAGAAGTTGTACCGACGAAGAATCCGAACATGCTATTTTTTGTAATCACTAGTTTTAGGACAAAAACGTTTTACTGACTTAAGAGTCGCGTAGAGTTTCTAAATACTGCTCGGCTTCAAGAGCAGCCATACATCCCGTCCCAGCTGCAGTAACTGCCTGCCTCCATTTCTTGTCTTGGACATCACCAGCTGCGAACAAACCAGGGACACTGGTTTCAGTAGAATCCGGCTTCGTGATAATGTACGACTGCTTGTCAAGGTCCACTTGACCGTTCAAAAATTTGACATTCGGCTCATGGCCAATCGCAAAGAACAAGCCAGAGCACTCAATTGTACGCGTTTCATTCATTTTCAGGTCCTTCACAACAATACTCTGCATCAACTTTCCATCACCTTTAACCTCTTCCACAACATGCGAGTACAAAAACTCAATCTTCGGGTTGTTCTGCGCGCGGCGCTGCATGACCTTCGACGCACGAAGCTGATCCCTCCTGTGCACGATGTAAACCTTAGTGCCAAACTTGGTCAGGTGTGTCGCCTCCTCCATGGCCGAGTCGCCACCGCCAATGACAGCAAGGGGCTTGTTGCGGAAAATTGGCGCAGCTCCATCGCAGACAGCACACGCGCTAACGCCGCGCTGCCAGTACTCGCCTTGGCCCTCGCCGGCACCAGGAATATCGAGGCGTCGCGCCGTCGCGCCAGTGCTGATGACGACAGAACGAGCCTTGACCGTCGTTCCGTACTCTCCCTCGAGCGTGAACGGGCGGGTCGACAAATCAACGCGTGTGATGGTCTCAGTTAGAATGCGCGTACCGAAGCGCACGGATTGCTGTCTGAACCGCGCTGTGATCTCCGGGCCCATGATTCCATCAGGAAAACCAGGAAAATTCTCAACGTCTGTCGTCGTCGTCAGTTGTCCCCCGGCGGCGACGCCACCGGCCAAAAATCCCTCGAAAAGAAGAGGCTTCTTCTCCGCACGCGACAAGTAAATTGCGGCTGTGTGGGCGGCTGGTCCTGATCCGATAATCACGACGTCTTCAACTTCATTGGTGACCGGCGGCATGTTGCAAAATTTGGCCGTAACTTGGTGGCTTCCGCCCGAAAGATCTCAATGTACAAAGATTCCGAAAGTCCTTTGATTCGCTCTGCACAAAAATGCCAACCCAGTCGCTAATGTAGCACAAAGACCGCTCTTGATATACGGCGACGTCCAAGAAGTTCTTGATCCTTCTACGGGTTTCTAATTTAGTTTCTACTGATCGGAAACTGGCCAAGAAGTGTATCGTAGGGTCCCCTAAATATGGGCCACCCTAATAATGGGCCACTTAAATTTCAGTAATAATATATGAGAATATGGAGAAAATCGACTTCAATAGTAGATTTTTGGGCTGTTTATGTAGCACTTTCTTCTAAACTATTGTGCAAATCCCTATTTTGACCTGCCCATTGAAATGTACAGCCGAAACTACGTAGGGATAGCTTGTTAATTGTCAAGGAACGGTCGCCGCCGGTGAGTTATCGGCATTTTCATGTAGGCATGTCTTTGAATGTGAACATAGAGCTCATCCTAGTGCCGGCCAGAACTCCAGGATGAGCTCCTTGATCACACTCAATGACACACAGAAGCGTGTCGTTGCTGCAGTTCGCGAACACAAGGACAATCCGCAGGCTTCCTTGCGTGCACTCAGCAAGAAGTTCAATGTCCCACGCACAACGCTGCAGCGTGCATGTAACACAGATGGGTCCGAGGAAGCCATTCTCAGTATGAGCGAGGGGCGAGGGAGAAAGCAAAGACTAACTGCAGAGGAGGAGCAGCTCATTGTAGATGCGGCCTTGGAGTTCCAAACGAACGGCACCCCGTTGTGTCGCGACTCTTTACAGGACCTTGCTAAAACATTGATCCAAACGTTCCCGCCTGAACGTCGGATTGCTTTCGACTTTAACGACGACAGACCGGGAAAGCGATGGATAACAAAACTACTCCAACGTTTCCCGACATTGTCTTTAAAAACAAGAGCAAATTTAGAGCACGACCGTGCAGCGGCAATGACGCCAGAAATCGTTGCAACTCACTTCGCCCGCATTCGGGCGCTCTGTGTCAAGCACAACATCATCCACGGTGCGCATATATTTAATCTCGATGAGTCCGGTTTTTCAATTAGAGGCATGACGTTGGGGGTAGAAAGAGTTGCATTGTAAAAAAAGGGAACGCGAGCAAATACACGAGATGTGAAGTTCAGGGGCACCATCGACCATGTTACACTAATGCCCGTTGTTTCGGGTGCAGGTCAGGTGTTCACACCAGCTGTCGTGCTCCCTGGTGTGGAAGCAAAGTATCGAAAACTGCGCGGCGGGGGCTTCCAAACCCCCGCCAACTTCCTCCCAGAGTCGAACTATTTGTTCTACAGGAAAATCGCGGGAATGGACGGGGAGCTGTTCTACTCGTGGGCACTAAACTTTACAGAGGAGACAGCATTTTTGAGACGAGGGGGACAGAAATTGCTACTGGTTTTTGATGGCTATGCCGGACACTTAACGTTCCGCACTCTAAACCATTTAAAAACAAATGGTATCATCGTTGCGGGGCTTCCCGCGCACACATCTCACGTTCTTCAACCTCTCGATGTGGGTGTGTTTGGTCCACTGAAAGAAAAGTTTCGACAACAGCTGTGTGCTCGGTCTGTGACATCTGCAACTAACGGAAGAAACGACATTTATACTGTTTGTGAGCTCTTGAGGAGAGCATACCATCAAACAGTCACGGCAGCAAACATCATTGCGGGGTTTCAGCGCAGTGGCCTTTGGGTACAGTCCGCCCAAGGACCAGATCCGACCAAGATTCGAAGTGAGGACTTCACATCCTCTGCGATAAGGCAGTCCGTAATAGAACAAATGCCGGCAACAAGGAGCAGAGCTACTCTACAGGATAGGTCCGATGCACCTCAGGCTCGCATCCAAGACTACAGGCAACTCTACGAACTGTTTTTGTCGAAATCGGAGCAGTTGTGCTCCATGGTGCTGTTGTCCTGGAGAGTGGCACTATCAGAGTATCAACCCGTAGCGGGGCAACTTTGACAAGCGACAATGTTCTTTCAGCCTTACAGGCCGCTGAAAAAAAGAAGGCTGAAGAAGCTGCAAGGAAGGCAGCAGCAGCCGAGGGCCGAGAGCGTAGGAAGGAAGTTTCTGCTACAAAGAAGCAATCAAAACGTGTAAAACGAATTCTACGGGAAAAGAAAAAGGAAGATGACGAAGAGGCCGCCCTGCAGAAGCACAAGAGTTCTCGTGTTGCCCGGCGCCGCCTGCTGAGGGAAACGCGAGCTGACCGCCGCGACCGTGCCAAGCGCCGCCGTCTACACTTCGCGGACCGTCAAGGTGCATCACTGTGAAATTAAGATCTTGATTTGATGATACTTTTATGTGTACTGAAATTTCTGACCAATTAAAATGAGTGGCCCAGATTTGGAGCACCTATCCTGAAATCGTGGAATTCAGACCACGATTTGTTTCATTGGATAGCCAAAAACCCTGCCACGCTGGAAAACTGCAGTGGCACCACGTGAATACTTCATATTGTAAGCTTTCCTGACACATACAGGTGAAGCGTCCAATTTCTCATTTATTTAGCGATTAATTTTTTGGAAACGTTTGGAGTGGCCCATTATTAGGGGACCCTACGTCGTAGGGTGCCCTAAATATGGGCCACCCTAATATGGGCCACTTAAATTTCAGGACAGGTGAACTTGAGGTTGGTCGCCCCCGCCTTCTTGATCTGCGCGATCGCGGCGGCGGCGGAATTGCCGGTCGCCAGCATGGGATCGACGACGATCACCAGGCGGTTCTCCAGCTTGTCCGGCACCTTGAAGTAATACTCCACCGGCTCCAGGGTCTTGGGGTCCCGGTAGAGCCCGATGTGGCCGACCCGGGCCGAGGGAATCAGGTCCAGCATGCCTTCCAGCAGGCCGTTGCCAGCCCGCAGGATCGAGATCAGGACCAGCTTCTTGCCCTCCAGCTTCGGCGCCCACATCTTTTCCAGCGGCGTCG
>JADWZK010275505.1_pt1 | contig 12728 bp, 11 predicted proteins | sample 8957641 | NCBI WGS metagenome assembly JADWZK01 (sample SAMN16576796, study PRJNA672827) | algae metagenome | host: rhodolith | place: South Korea: Udo, Jeju | collected 2014-09-18 | reverse complement strand
TTGTGACGATATGATATCTTTTTACGGTATGATGGTGGCTTTCTGGCGATATCATAGCCTGTAACAGTACGATGGTGACTTGTGACGATATGATAGTTGTAACAGTAGGATGGTCCATAAATGGTTCACGGTATGACACATAACCTAATTGAAATTGTAACCTAAATGAAGTGCACTAAATTGTAATTTGAAAGAGAGGGGATGACGGTGTGATAAAAGGTATGAAGAGGTGTGAGCGTCACAATAGAACAGGTTTTTATTTGATAAGGGCACACTGTTATTTTTTCGTGCGCTAGGGACACAGCGCACCATAGATCATCTATGTCGCCTCTTTCAAATCTTGGTTCGTTTCTATTGATCGTAAATGAAGACAAAAACCAGCTCAGTGTTACGGCCGCTGGACCGCAGTAGCCGATAGCATCTTCTGACGAGCGTTTGCCAGCAGCTAACAACACCATTAATGAAACACCTATAGCATGTGTCCTCTGTGACTTTCCGCATCCTTCGTTGGACAGCAATGAAGAAACTGAAGAAACCAATCTCTGGCAGAGAATTTTTCGATCCGTGAAATAAACCAAGGATCTACGAAAAGCAGTGCTGACAGGTGCTGCGGAATCGTTGATGACATAGGCGGAATCCGCGTCGTCTACTTTTAAAAACATCAATGGCATGCTTCAGTGCTTAGAAAATATTTGCTTCTTTATTTTCGAGTGCATACAGAGAGCTTGTTGTTGCATAAGTGTTTTAAATAAGGCCACCTGGATTGAAGACGGTCCTTGTTGCAAGAAATGTGTTCAATAAGGCAGCTCAAAAAGAAGACATATTTTTCCAATTGCGCCTTCATCTCATTGACATTGAAAAAATTCGGAGCTTCGCATTCTTCCCTCGGGGAGATTATAAAACCCCTACAGTCTTAAAAGCCTAGAATAAACGCCTCTGCTCAGCGTTTCTTACAATCTGGCTGCCCTTCCCTAATGGGCAATTGTGAGACACGGGTCATTGAGAGACACTATATATTTTGTAATCTGAGACAATCTCTTCGAGAAAATGATGCCTGGTTTTTGCCCGTATAGGATCCAAATATATGGCAGATTAGTTAGTAATGGGTGGTTCCCTTGGATTGCACAGTATTACTACTGAAGAGATTAAGAAATATTTTCAAGTAACAGGCCTGTTTCCCGGATATCGGGCCATTTGGACCAGACTGTCTCGTTCACAGTTCCCACAATGCAAGGTCAGGTAAAGCTGCTGCTCAAGATATTCGCACCATCGCCTCGAAGATATTGGATGACTCACGCATGATCCAGCAAATGTTCAGCATCATCAACAAACAAAACATATTTAAAAACATTGATGTCGGTGCAGACCTTAGAGTCGTTTAGCGTTCCGGCCCAAAACCGCACACCGCATTTGTCGGGCTCACTTGCGGAGCACCTTACCGCCGATGCTTTGCCTGAGAAGCGCCAAAAGTGTGAATAAGAACAATTTGCAAAGCTTTGGAAAAACATCAGCGCAAGTACCAGGGCTTTGAGACAAAATCGAAGAAACAAGCATACTCAGGGGATGAAAAACAAGTAATATATTTATAAAAACCGTCGAAAATCAAGTTCTGTACTTATGTTTTCTGCTCTCCCATAATGACACGTTTTTTCAAAGTTGACATTTTACCACATTTTCATTTTCTCACATATCTCAATTGATACCTCTATAAACACAGCAGAACGCCCATTGGTAGAATAATCATTGAGAGCAGTATACATTAGAGCAACTGACTCAAAAAGGTAGAGTTGTAGCGGTCCCGCTGAGAATGAAAATCTGAAAAATGTGTTGATATTTCCCGATAGGAGGGAGGGTAGTTCTCCAAATTGATCTTGTGCTAATAAATTCCACACTGACTTCAAATATCTATTGTAGGGACTGGTATTTTGCACCTCGACACTGTTGAAAGCGTGAAATGCATTCTATTCTTAGTTTTAAAAGCCTTACGCTGGATAGGCTACGCGCAACCTCCATTTGCTTTGTTCGCATCACTGTTTCCATTTTTAATGATTTGTGGAAACTTCTAGACCGATTCGAGCTCGACACATTAGTGCACTAAAGTTAATAGATTTCATAAATTTCGCCATTCAAAAACTTCAGGAAAATGTCTCCCTTTAACATAGGTCACGTTTTTGACACTGCAGCTGCATCATTATTATTCATAAGGTATTCCCTTGACCCAATTTTGTCAAAACGATTACATCGAGTGAGGCAACGCCCTGCATCCGTTGTGGAGCGGGTAATCGGTTGAAGTTTGAATCTAATTATCGTGAATAAAACCATCGAAAGTTGCTTGTTCTATTTCGACCAGCGGTAGTATGTTATGTGCGGAATAGGGAAGAAGGAATTGCACTTGTATTGCCCAAAGGAAGATCGCTGTCGAAACTAGAAACGCATGGAGTAGATCGTGCTTCATGTAAGTAGACATTTATGAGAATATCCAAACCTCCGTCGAAGTCAAGACCTGATGGGCCCTTTTACTTACGAAGTGGCCGCGGAAGTACAATTTACGTGCGCTGCTTGTCGGAGCGTAGGAAAAGCGATTATAAAAATCGAAAAGCTGGCTGGGACATCTACGGACGCAGAGAAATAGCCACGTCGCCATTTCGAAGAGCTAATAGAGCCATTCTGTGCGTTAGCACATATCAAAAGTGCCGCAACATTTGCCGGGACGGCGCATACAGCGCATCCTGCAGCACAGAACAGACTCGGTACATTATAAACGTTGCATATGCCGCGTTCATTAAATCCAAAAGTGCTTTCAGTGGAGTTTGAGACCCATTAACTAATGAAAGATCAATGCACGCATTAGAAACAGATACATTGCAAAACTTCCGACACAGCTTTAGAAGACTTACGGAGCCAATTATTTCCCGATGGTTCCTTAGCCCGGGAATAAAAATAAAAGAGTTTTTGCAATTGGAATCGGCCTTCACAAAAAATGATTTTACCAGTATACAAAGGGTTCAGCAGCGTTTCGCATGTAAAAGAAGCGAAAGGGAACAGCAATCATTCGAAATACTAATAATGTTTTCGTTTGTAGAAGAGAAGCTTCTGTATGCGCAGACAAAATCATCTATATGCCTCACGTTTTGCTTTCGGATCTCTGTTCGACGTTTTCATTAAGAGCATCTATGTACAGAGAGAATCCTCCCTATATGATTGTGAAACACGAATATGGTCAAAACCAGATTCTCCGCTAAGCACACTCAGATAGTGAAGAATCTTTCAGAATTTTGAGGTGTAGAGATGCGACATTCTTTAGCCGTAGTTCGAAATATGTCACTTTCGAAAAAAAAGTGTGCAGAAGAAGAAAATCTCCTCTGGCTCTACGCCTCTTCTTCCAACACAATACGAAAAAGACAATTAATGCTAATGTAATCTGAAATTTAGTTGTCTGGCCCAGCTCTGTGCCTTCACAGCTTTCTGTAGAAGTTTGAAGGAAACTTACATGCTCTGATTGCGCGATTGCACTGCCCTTTTCGAGGAGTGCTATCGCGCAATCATAATGTCCCAAACTCCAAATGTGCTTTTTGCCATTCTCTCCTCGGAGCTCAACTTCGAGAACAATGTCTCCCAGTGAAGATTCATTCACATTATCGAGTCGGATGTAGCCGCAAAATGGTATGCGCAGCTTAGCGTACATCATGCCTGGATAAAGATCCGTTGTGCTCTCTTCTCCAGGAAATCTCAGGGCTGAGATTTTAGATATGTAATAGTCTTGAACATGTTGATATGGAATAGCTGCGAGCTTCTGTTGTCCATCAGCAATGAAAACAGGATTCGAAAATTTGTCTCCTATTTTCGAAAACCCGGAGTTCATCGATATACGTACGTATCGTGCATATCGATATATTCTGCTCCACGTGCATTTCGCTGAGTTCTCGAACTCTGTACTTGAGCGGTTTTCAGTTATTCGCACTGTACTATTGCTGCGCAAGCCGATTCACAGCAGTGTATACTTTGTCCTGGCAGATCGAGCTGAAACAGTAGCTTGAAAAGACACACATAGAGGACGAACTGGATCTGCTGCAGATTCCACGGCATCAGGGGCGATTTCCTCGCACCAGCAGTTCTGGAAAACGTATGTTGATTGAACGAATAACTAATAGAGTGAATTAAGCCATATCTCTTGCATTAGATCGCCCAGCGTAGCAGAGATGTCCTCAACGGTCGTTGTGAAAAGGAGCAAATTTGTATGACTGTTCTGGACTTGCTTTTTCCCAATTCCCACGCGTTGATGGCCATATTCCGCTCCGTCGGTCACATAACACGGAAGAAGAAGAACAATGCTCACTCCAGGAAGAGTGCAAACTCAATGGGAACAGACACTCTCGAAGCCGTAAAGTATAGAGCGCAACGCGTCACAGCTGAGTACGGTGACCGAAATTTAGCCCCGCGATCCAATAAATATCATATCCAAAAATGAAATGGGAGAACACAAACCAGGAAAGCGGAAGATTAACATCGGTATAATTCTCGTCGAACTATAGGCGCTTTCATTTGTTCCGTCTGAAAACGAGGTTACAATCGTCATATTTTTATCAGATTAATATAAGAGCAGTGAATTCTAGCTTCAATGCAGGACAGTATAAAAAATATAGCATAAATGATCAGGAATAAGAGCACTTCAAAATTGACAGCATTCCCAGAATCAGGACACAAAAGACTGCATGTCTGTAGACGTTTCAATTCTTATTTACTTAGCATCGCACAAAACAGCCATCTTGATAACTCTTTTACCGCCATTAATACGATAGCTCCATATTCTGCCAGGATTCATTTCCAATCTGACTGCGATTCAGTTCAAAAGACAATTTTCGGTTAGTGTGTTGCCGTCTAGAAAGAAGTCTTCTTTTCTCGTCGAGCAAAAAGTCCTCTATGTCCGTCATTCCCACCGCCTGGACGGCATTCCACGCGATCTTCCAAAATATTCATTGATTAGCTCTCCCGAGGTTTTTTTAAAAACACACTAAACATGAACGCCATTGTCTGCATCGGCCATCACTATTACGGTATGTCACTCAGATAACTGAAACGGACAGCGGACAGCTTCTACACTCCGTGTGCACTTCTGCGCCAATTCAATTCTCGTTTGTACTCTGTCGAGTTATAGGCTGTCATATATATAATCATCACGGAAACAATCGTTCTAGCAGGACGCTGAGATACACGTGTTTTAATAAATAGTGCAATTGAGACATTAATATTTTGAAATTCAATGATCGCAATGCTTATTGCGTGTTTGGGCACTTCTGGCCTGAAACGAGGAAAATACAAGTTCAGTTAGTTCGAATTGTATGAAATTGCACAAACGATCTTCCCCTCAATTTTTGATGCACATTTGCCTAAATTATTAGCTGTAAAATTGAGATACAAATCTTCAGATGCGTATCATACCGAATTAAACTCCACATGTGTAGAAGGGAGCAAAAACCTAGTACCGCGACCTGTGCATTCCCTATTTATATGAAATGTATGTATTACTCATGGAATCTTCACGTGAAGACTCTGAATTTCTGCTTTTCTAGAAGTCTATCAAGCTTATCTTAGGGCAATCAAACGAAGCTTCGGATTGGCGATAATATGATGTTGTCAGATGAAGAAAAACTTCGAACTATACGCCAAAACGTTCATTGGGCACCGGAAGCATTCACAGCTTTGCCGTCAGCGTTGGCAAGATTACGTTGCTAAAACGGGCGAACATAAAATATTTCAAATTCTGCATTAGTGTATTTTTGAAAACAGCTCAGTTCATCTCGAATTCATTTTACTATTTACTCTCCATTTTTTTCAATCCTCTCGGAGCAAAGACAATCTTGTCGAGGGCGACATTTTTACATATCCCACGACAATCCGAACCTTCGGTACTCTTGATGGGGATGAATTTTGCACCAAAGCCTTCTCACGAGATGGCTTGCTCAGATACTAAGGCTCTGGAATCCCACAATATTCGTCTATTCCTGTCAGAGCATCGTCCATCTGCATGAAGCCGGATACTTGTTCCATGGAGGTCCCATTGTCCCGGAAATAGTGACAACGTCACTTCAAAACGCTTCACGATCTCTATGATCCGACTATGCAAAGCCCATGGCTGGCAGCGCCTCGATTGCGGGCAGGCCTTCCCAGTTATCACCCGCTTCGTACGAAGTACAAAACAGGTGGGGGTGCCGCGGATGTCTCCCTAAGATCGAAGATTTACCTATTGTGGGGAGCAAAGAATGTCCAGCATGCTCACGACTACTGCGAAGTGACGAATCTCTTCGAAAGCACTGCATTATAAAGCACAAAGAAATATGTAGAAAGAAACGAGGGCTTTGAGGAAAGTTCCATGCCAGTCTTTGTACACTAAGTTTTGCAAGGATCACCTTTCCCAGTTTCTCTGGAAGTCTCAGAAGCTCACTCAGATTCTGTGTTTGTGGAGCATTTCACGAACGCCTTGGCGTCATACGACCCTGGCGAAGTTGACACAACATAATTGCACTTCACCAACCATCGTAAACTGACTTCTTTTACAAGACTCGCTAAATGCCATAGTCGCCTTCAAACGCACGATTTGACGCTAGAGGAGGCTTCCTCGTTGATCCGGCCTCCACGTATCGGAGAGAAAAGTAATATTGCAGGCCAATCTGCAGGGGAATCAAACGCGTAGCAGATCTTCTTCAGACCTCTCCTGAAGTGCACTGCGAATGCATGCAAAACTGATATCGTCTGCTTTTCTGCATATTCTTCGAGCAAACAAACTTCGCCAAAGGATCTACAAGACTCATCAGATCTTTCGTGTCCACATGCTTATGCACATACACAAACAAGGAAGATCCCTCTCAGTTTCGAATGGTTCTAATACCGGGAGTCGCCTGTCTGGAATTATGTATTGTGCGTCATGCTGTGCTCCTCTCGAAGTTTTGAATCCCCAGCGGAGGGAAGAGAAGCTATCATTTTGCAAATTCAAACATAGCTAAAACCAAGAGCAACTGTCAATGTCTCCAACGTTTTGGACTTGAGATCCACTTGGGTAAGAGTCGACGGGGGATCTGATCCATCACGCTCTCAGACAGAAGATGTTTGAGCAATTGCTCGGCGGAAAGCCCCTACCGGGTACTTTTGGAGAGAGAATAGATCATCTAATGAACAATACAGATGATCGTAGGGTTGTATATTGGCCCGTTTCTGATCTGCGGAATCACTGGTTGTTTAACTTTTGCCGCAACTGGAGAGCTGAAGACACATTTCGCGACGAGACTCTTGCACAGATAAAGCATTGGCACCGAGACTGGATATTTCGCAATGAGAAACACAGCAGCAAAGCACCGGTCTTTTTACTTCATTGCTTCTGAAGCCATGATTGTACTGACCTAGTAAGGCTCGTGAGGTCAACGGAGGAAAAACAGAGTTTTTATCGAAACGCTCGGACGCAGAGACGCTTATGTGTTCAAGACATTCCTGCTTATTCCTCCAGCTCTTCTTCTATGTTTTTTAAGGAGAAATACTGTATCATGCATCAGAGAACGACATTCAGGGCAGCATTCGCAACTCTGCTGCCCGAAATAGCATTCTGTTGGGCGGTACGCATGCCACAGATGACTTAAAAACATCCTTTGGACCTATTGAAAAAGAAGCTGGGAATCTCGGAAGATACAGATGACACCAAGCGCTTCACAGAAATAGACGCATTTTATTGGTATGGACGCACGGAAGAGGTCACAGGTGGGAGCGAAATCGTAGCGGATATAGAAAGCCGTCTAGCTTCTAAAACTCAGATGTAAGTGCAAAGGAATATATCAAGTGCAATATCGACAACGAACTCTCCTTCTCCGGCAGAGGAATAAAAGTGATGACCAGATGTGTAAAAAAGATTCTCGTAACGCAAGAAGAGATTAATTAGCTACGAATTCGACAAATCAGTGGCATCTACAATTCCAGTAATTACTGTTGCAATTTTTCACCTCCGCGAAGGGGAAATGAGTGTTATCCATTTTTAAAGTAATGCGTTAGTCCGCTCATATAGCATGTGTCAGCTGGTTCTAGGACAAATATCAGTCTCGCCCTGGAACTCTTTTATCAAAAATTCCTTCACGGGGACTCGTGCTGCTAGCGCAATTTGATTAGCGTCGCTGGACAATCTCCGTAAGTCACACTAGATAAGCCCTTTCATGTCTTGTCTGATTTCATTGATCTGCAGAGGAACAAATGGCAGAGGAGCTTTTCGCAGTAGTAACCTTGCTCCAATGCGAAACAGATCGGATGCAGAAAGGTACATGGCACTTAGAGAGAGAGAGTAAACTCGGCAGCGTAAAACGGGCAATCTTTCTTGGATAGGAACACCTCGACGTCCAGTTAAGCGTTGCTAACATTCTGTTTGCAGTTACGTATAAATCACACTCCATAAGGTTTGGAGAGCACAGGCGTACAATCAAATGGTACAGCAGAGATCAGCCGATCATCACCGGTTTTTGCGTGAGTGGACAGTTTCTGCGAGGTCTCATTGCGGCGATCGGAATAAGACCTTGTATAAACTGTCTTAGAACTTTTGTCGCATAAGTACAACACGATTTGTACAGGGCACAGATTGTCATTCTTCCTCGAAGTCCGTCTTAATTGTCCTTTTCTTGGACTACAGCGACGGAAGAATTTGCCTTGATTATGGCTTATCCGTTTGATCTGAATGAGAAGCACGCCACTGAAGACGATGGCCGGTATGAAAATGTGAAATGAATGACGTACTCTCACGATGTCATCGAGAATATAACGAATGACAATCTAACTGATTCTACGTCATTGATTACGCTGCAGAAATTCACCGAGGAACTGGAAGTGCGCTGTAACCCATCGAGTGGGATTGATTTCTGGCATAGGAGCGAGAGAGTGTTGTCGATATTTCGCATGTCAGATTTCTCTGTATAAGGAAATCTCCGCCGCAGTTGATAGGAAGACAGTTACTTTTGATGGCATGTTTGACTGCACTATTCGGGCCCCGTCAGACACGTTCGACTTGTTGCAGAAACCCAAGTTCCGTTCATAGCACACGAAACATCGCCATTGAGAGGAGAAGTCTTGTGGACGGATATTTTGCAACACAATACGCTGCGTACACGGCCTTTTACTCCAAGTGCAGAGAGACCATGGACCAGTTGTTTATTCGGCGGTAATAACAAAGATAACGAGATCTGTCCGACGCTGCCATGTCCTCTGTACCAGGTTTCAAACCGTTTGTACCGTTTATCTGGAACGTGAAGAAAGTACCAGAATAAATGTCAGGAGGTGTACGCGACAACGTTCTACAACGTCTTCGCCGTGGGAAACATATACAGCCGTTTCCGTTCGAGGAAGAATGTCTAGTTTGCGTAATACAGGAGTGGAACGTTCATCAGTGGAGAATCTGAAAATCAGATTTCCGCGCTCCCTCCGAAGGTTATTCAGGATGGTGTGCGAAGGAAATGTTTAAGTGCTGAGTTAAAGTCTAAAAACGTGAACGACGCCTTGGTACTATGCGTAGATCGCTCGTATGATCCTATAAAAGAAGAAGAGTGTCCTGCAGGAGTTCTGGAACGCTTGTGCAGAGAATTCGAGCATGTTCCAAATGTTCATACGTCCATATTTCCTGCTCCAGGCTATAAACGGAAACTTGGGGCAATTATTAAAGTAGGCGAAGATAATTTTGAGTACAGAGTAAGCGCGCAGTGCAAAACTGCCGAAGTTTCGCTTGGAGCCGTGGGTATCTTGATTGCCTTTCCAGGTTTGTCTAATCACTACTTCAGTGCGATTTTATTCGCTCATAGAGAAATGTACGGCCATATTTGTCTGAAAGGCGATCTGCGGGCAGGAAACTGGACCTTCTGCAGATTAGTGCGCACTAGAGCACGCTTTTTGTCCAACCTATTCAACAGTTCGTATCACAGTGCGAAGCAAGCCGATGATGTGTTTCATCTGCGCAATTACAATGGGCCGTAACTGCTTTAGCTAACAGTTCACCTTGTATGATATATTTAACATTGATCGAAATGGATCAATTCTAGTGCCTGTACTTCTATTAAAATATAGGATCTCAGTCAAACAGCGATAATGACGGCGATATACTCTATGAATGTAAGTAAACAGGCTACAGCTTACTGAGTGAAAAGAGGATTACCGCTGTTGAATAAACTAACTTTCGACATCGGACAAGCTAGCAAACCATGTGAGTACCTGGCATTGATATAATATGAATCTGCTGGTGGTCTACAAAGTTGCTTTCCAATCATTCTTCCGCTGCAATCGCATAGCCTGCTGTCCGCTACATTTCTCGAAAAGAGTACAGCAACCCACGTTCCGAAACATGGAAATACCGTCTAGCATAGGCACTGTTACGAGCTGCCCACATGTTTTGAAAGAGGAGATAATAAGGATCTTGCATATGCCACGGACTACAATTTGGCACATTCGAGAATACAAATCGGTCCGAATATAAGAAGCACAAAAATGGAGTTAATATTTCCCTAAGTCAGTTAAAGCAACACTGTTTTCAAATTCAGTACGATTTTCCAAGGAACGGTATACAGCGTACTGGGCTTTCCCAAGCGTTGAATGCAGGATCCACGAAGGTGGGCAAGAGAGTGGACAAAGAACAGGTTGGCCCGTTTACTTAGAGGCTTCTGGCGGGAAGCGCCTAAATAGCCGCCAACGTGTGTCTATAATAATACCTAGATGTAACCCTACGTGTCACGGGGCATACTGTATACACCCTGTATGGCCGTGTGCCGCGAAAAAGAAGGGCTGTTGGCCCATGCAGAAGAAGGCTATACGCCCGTGCATAGAAGAGACCCGTGGTACGGTACCCTTCCCTCCTGAACGCTGCATCGACCTCGCAAAGCAGGGCCACTGGATTCTTTTTCTGAGCCGGCCCCGGATAGTTTGGCAAATCGGTAATAGAGTCCAGAAAATTGGCGTTCTGGGCCAACACCGACAAATGAGCGGCCATTTGCGATGCGTGTCATCCCATCGAGATGCCTTCCAGCCTCATCGTCTAAGTTCCGACTGCCGCCCGTGCGTGGGGCCTAGTGGTGGCCCGATCGGCTATACCGCGACAAACAGACAGGGTGGCGGAGGCAGGCAATCTCTCACGCAATATGGCGCGCCTTCGACACTGTGATGACGAAAATGCGTCATGAATCCTCAAAAACGATCTCAAATCCCTCACGCAAACTCCGGTCCAACCACAAATGCCTGCATGATATGCCTTTCTATTACATATGCTTACATCAAATTATAATAATATCACCCACAGTAAGCAATATTTTTCAGCGCTTTTTTTATCCTAAGTTTAGTGTCAGCATATGCCACTGTAATGTATATGATATTGGTATACGTGATTTTCGTCGTCATACTTTTTCTTGGCTCAATGGGAGCAGGACGCCGCTTACTCATTGATCTCGAGGTTGTCGTGACGAGGGAGATCAGCAAAACTTTGGTGGCTTCTTCGAGCCACGCCGTCGAGCTGGCTCTGTTCGAGGCCCTGTTTGCCGCCATTGACGACCTAAACTTGTCCAAGGTCGACCGTTCTCTCAGTGCGTGGCCGACGCCCAGCGAAGTGCCTTTATCTCAATGGGGACGATATCCCCTGTGACCAGCGACGCTTGGAGGACTGCTGCGTTTTCGAAAATGCTGGAAGGTGTACCATCAACTGAGCGGGGCGTCCTCTTTCGTAGCGTCGCTTCGCCTTACTGCAACCCCGGCAACGGACGTGTTGTCCGCCCAGTCTCTAGGAAAGAGCACGAGATCTTCGACATCGGTCGTGTTGCCGCATCAGACAGAGCAAAAGCTGCGGCTAAACAAGTGGCGCAAGAGAAACGTACCGGTCATGCCGCAGGCGAGCCCACGGGCGTCGCCGTTGACATGGATGGTGGAGAAGAGGACACTTTCATCCTTGCAACCCGGCGCGCGGTGGCTCATACTGGGCACGAAACGTCTCCTGCTTGAACGCCTGTGCGGCATCGCAGCCCACGATCTTCCACTTAAAGTCGGCGCCTTCGCTATTTCTCCGCGGAAGGCTGCTCAGCCAAGTGGACCGTCCGCTCCTTCGACCTGTTCATCGAGAGGGAGATCATCGCGTCTGAGGTCATGCAAGAGAATGTGCCCTGACTCGGTTCGCCCCTGCAGGTACGGGAGATCTTCTGTCTTTCCTCCGCGGCGTGAGCCTGTGCGTCTTGAGGGCGCGCGAACATGGCATGAATTGTCTCATTGCTCTCGAGCTGGAGCGCGTAGTGTGTTTCACCTTGCGCCGGTGCACGCTTGACAAATTTTTCAATGAACGCTCCTCCCACAAGACCTTATTCCTCAAGATGTTTGGCATTATCCTCTTGTGTACCGAGGATAAAGAGGATGATGAGCTGGCTTTAGGAGAAAGCATTACCACAGGGGGGCAAAGGCCTGCGCTCGGGTTGGTCAAATCATGCCGACTTCTGCAAGTCACTGCAAGTCTTCTCTCTCTTCATCATTCTGCATAGCAGCATCAAGTTCGGCTATTTGTCGATTTTTAACCTTTTCATGAAGCTTAGAGAATTGGACGGTGGCTGTTTACGTCTGTTCCAGGGTGCAAAAGAGCGACGTATACCCCATCTTACCCAAATCTCGCAATTCACATGCAAATCTCGCAAAATATTAGAGGAGTTTCCCCATAATCACGCAATTGAATGGATTGGAGGGAAATTTTC
>JADWZK010351350.1_pt1 | contig 12801 bp, 11 predicted proteins | sample 8957641 | NCBI WGS metagenome assembly JADWZK01 (sample SAMN16576796, study PRJNA672827) | algae metagenome | host: rhodolith | place: South Korea: Udo, Jeju | collected 2014-09-18 | reverse complement strand
GGGGGTGTGTGTAGTAGGACGTTGTCTACTACCGCCGCGCACCACCGGAAGGTACATTTCGCTGGGCGTCGACTCCTGACTCCAGGGTTGAACGTCTGGACGGAGTCGGCGGCCCGGGTTGGTCTGGCAAACCGGCTCGGAGGTCTTACCAGCCTTCGTCGATAGTCCCGCGACCTTGACGGCTGAGCAGAACCGGCCGGTGTTTGGTGAAGAGCATCTCTCCCGGGCGGTGGAGCTGACCGCCCAGGGGTTTGGTACTACAAGCCGCCCTCATTTTTCATCCCGATGTAATGCGAACGATCTCAAGAGTGCCTATGTTCGCTCAGCTGCAGGCCCACAGGAATGCAGTGAACGCAGCACTCACATCAGAACCGAAAATCGCCCTCGTCGATTGATCTGCTGTCAATGTCGGTCTTCAATTCACTTCGGTTTGTTCCTATCGCTGCCCGCCCCCATTTTTTAGATTCGAATGTGATGTAGACAATCTCAAGAGTGCATATGAATCGAAGTCCGTTCGCTCAACCCTCGGCGACGAGAAATGGGGATGGCGTACGAAGTCGTCCGGGAACCCAGGCTGCCCCGTACGCGTTTGCTCAACCCTCAGCCCGTAGGAACTGAATGTACGCTGCACTGACTTGCGAACCGAAAAGAAGGTTACTTTGACTGATTTCGTTCTAAGGTCGGTCTTAATAACCAGGGCTTATCCCCACTCTCTGGGCGCCGCACCGCTGCCCTGCACCCCAATCCCGCGTGTCCAGCCCGGACGCACGACCAGCAGCCGGAAAAAGGAAAAAAAACGCCAACCACAAAAAAATGCTCTCCCCTGCTTTTTCAAGATGTTGCTGTCAGGCTTTTGTACCTAGCTCCCTTGTCTACATTCGGCGACGAGAAAATGGGGATGGCGTACGAAGTCGACCGGGAACCCAGGCTGCCCCGTACATGTTGGGCGACTTGCCCCAATAGAGGTTGCTAAAAGCCATCTATTTGCGAAAGTTAAAGTGCAGCAAATATAAAAGTAAGAAATCAGTAAAGACGGAGCAGGGACAACTGGCTGTCCAGATGAAGGGATTCTTGTGCTTCGAAAAATTATTCAGATGAGATCGGCGCGTTCCTGCGGCTTCTTGATACCCGCGAAAACCATCTTGGTGGAGTCTCTTGATCCCAGAAGGCAAGACTAAACTGAAGACATGCACTTGCTAAAAAACGTTAGGCAGCCTTGAATTATTTCCAGTAATGCCGTACGCTCTATCGTGCTATTAAGCACATACAATGGCAAGGAGAGTCGTGAGGTACTTTAAAAAGTTGGAAAGGGAAGCCATGTGATTAGAAGTTCTCATTTAAAGTGCTCTAATTTCTGCTGCATAAGCACGCGAACGCCTCGTACCATATTTTCCTCGAGTTCAAGGCTCTTTTTCACCGCGACCTGGATTTTCTTCTCGATACTATCCCGTTTCTTCTTCAATTCACTTGCCACGACGCGCTGTGCAGAAATATTCGCGTTCAAGTGGGAATCATAAAGGGCAGTTCGGTCGGCAAAGGCAGAGCAAGAAAGCTCAGTTTCAAGTTTTAGATCAACGCTTCTGCCTTCTCGTCGCGAAAATATTAATGTTGCTTCTTCACTTCCTTGCCGCCTTACTCGACAAACGTCTGACAAATTAGTCTCACAGGCATTCCGTATACTTTCAAAAAATTTAGACTGACTACCGCCAGTATTGCTCAGCACGGCAATCTCATCCGCACTGAAAGTGCCCTCCCAAGCACAATTTCCATCGCTTGCTGCTATACGTGCCACCGCATAAGCAGTTGCATTAGCGCTAAAGAATTCGAACAAAAGAAACCATTTTTCGGCTGCATTTTCACCCTTCGTGCGGCACGCGTACCACCAAGAAACCTCCCCTTTCGACATGCTTTTTGCCCGTGGGTTCGGATTTCGATTTTTCAACTACAGCGTAGATGAACCTTGAAACAGTCTTCTCCCCGAGAAGGTTTATGATTTACGACAAAAGTAGTGCAACGGGGCACGATATGATATGTACTTCCCTAAATTGGATCAACTGCACATTGTACAGATGTACAGTACTTTCGAATCGATACTGTACAGCAGGCCTCGAGGGATCAAAGAGGACACCGATTGTGTATCTCGAGTCCGGAACTGAAAGCTGGTGGCATTTTGCCATCATGATGTGGAATGCCGACGTGAAGGAATGGGAGAAAGCTTTGCAAGCGTATTCTGCCGTCATTCAAGCCTACGAGAGCTCTGTAGAAATGAAGAAGGGGCTTGTGGATCTTGAGCGGCTCATGTGGGAAGAGCTCGGTGAATCTGTTCGAGCGCGTGACACCCCGTTCGTGCAAGCTGATGAATACAGACGCGTTATCAAGTGGAAACTGAAGAGGGGTAAATGGAGACCACGTCTCCAGAAGTTTGCTGACGAGCTGGATGAGGGCTTGATAAAGGAGCAATCTCAGAAAGCGTTGGAGGCTTTGAAAAATAATCAAATTCGAGACGCAATTTCTCTTCTGTCCAAACTGAGGGGTTGCGGTCCTGCAACTGCGAGCGCCGTGTTGGCAGCGTGCGACAATTCCATCCCGTTCATGTCTGATGAGTTGTTGGTTGCCGTCCCATGCTTTAAGGGTCAGCGGGATTATACCGTTTCAGTGAGTTGATATTACTTTTTCGTTGACGATAGCAAGAATCGTATGTGCTTGCGCTAACAGTATCAATATCGTTCTTCTGGATGTGATTGTCAATTGCGAAAGGTATACATGACTCTTGTAGATGAAGTTCGAAAGAAGGTCAAGGAATTACGTAGCCATGGAGGCGATTGGAACGTGAGAGATCTTGAAAGAGCTGTGTTTGTTTCCGCAATTTCGGAGAAGTTGGGTATCAGTCTGGAACCTTCGATGCAAACTGAGAACCCAAAAAAAGAACATCCCAAAGCTTCAAGCGTAGAGTCATCGACGAAAGCGGAAGTGATCGAAAATGGTACAAAGAAGCGAGACCGTAAATCAGAAACCGTGCAAACTGAACGCAAGCCCAAAGCGTCAGTCACAAGAGCAGGAACTAAGCGAAAGGAGGCGAAGGAACATGCAGGTAGCAAGTCCGCAGACCAACCAAGAAGAAAGTCTGCACGATTACAGCGAAAATGATGACGAGTATCATCCCTAAGTACTTAGCGCGTAGAAGTTTACTGGGATACCATGGTTTTTTATCATTCGATTGAGCCCGGCTTCACCATGAAACAGCAGATCTGTTATTCCATTACACCGCGTCCGAAGGCACGAGGCGTATTCGCATTTGTGAACAACTCTGTTTCCGCTGAAATAGCTTTGCTAACACATTTCGGAATTGCAAAAAGGCCGTGTAAACTTTTGCCATCTAAGACATGCAACTCACTCTTAAGTGCATTATCAAACAGCTTATCAATTTCACTTGCGGGAGGGAATTTGGAGTTCTTTTTAGAAGCAAGCGCCATCGCGAGAGGAGAACCGTAAGTAGGCGCGAAAATCTGATAGGGCAGTACATGATCAAATACTGAAGAAAGAGTACAGACAATTCTTGGAAAACAACGTCGGACTCTCCACCAGTGAAAGGGGACCTCCTTGAATTGACATGACCCCGTCCGTTGAGAGTCTGTTGAAGACCTTCTGAAAAAACTCTTTAGTGAACAAAGAAAGACTGGGACTATTTTCCATGGGGTCTGTGAGATCGCATAAAATTACGTCAAACGATTCTGTTCCTTCATCAATAAAGTCCAGCGCATCTTCTATCACAATTTTGCACCGAGAATCTTCAAATGCACCATCCGCGATACGCGGCAAATGAGTTCTGCATCCCTCAACGACGTCGCGATCGATGTCAACAACCACGACACGCTCGACGGATTTCCATCGAAGCGCCTCTCTGGCCGCGCCGCCGTCCGCTCCGCCTAGAATAAGGATTGATTTCGCTGATCGGTTGAGCAGAATTGGGGGATGAACCAGGGGCTCATGGTAGAACGCCTCATCTCCTTCTGCGATTTGGATCTTGCCGTCTAAGAACAAAGCGCGACCGTATGCTCCTGTATCTCCAATGATCATAGACTGGTATGGTGTACGTTTGGTCATGAGAAGCTCTTGAACACCATGGTGGTAAGCATCGTTGGGAGTTATGTACTCCACAAACCAAATGTATGGCTGGTTATCTACATCACCGGAATTTCGAGTTTCTGGGGGGCCCCCCATCGGAGTATAACTCAACTTGATTTTCTTCCCACGCGCGGCCATGCAAACGTGCAAGGTCCAGTCGTTCAGCCGCAAAACTGAACAGAGATCAACAACTTCTGCCAATGGCACTAATAGTAGAATCCGGTTTTGGTGCAGGAGATCCGCCCAGCTATGCATAGAGGACTGTAAGCAGTAATATGACGTCAGGCGTTATGATTGGTAATCGAATACTGTAATGCGATCTTATCTAGGGTATCAATGTCGCCGTCGATCCTGCTCTCTCAGTTCCGTCGTGGCCAATTTGGAGCACTTCGCCCTCGACGGGTGTGCTACTTGGTATCGCGCACCGTCAGTATCCGGTTACCACGGGCTTACCCACTTTTCAATCCAGGATGGTTAAGTTGTAAGTTCACGGCATGGTTTCGCGATTCGACGCGGCGCATCTTGTCCATCTGGGCAGCATCTGCGTGGCGAAATGTTCGTAATCGCAATGCTAACGGCTCCGGATTTTTTTGCGGCGCGATTCAAACAGCCTTAAGCCCGGCAAGATTGTTATCTTGCTCCACGGCCGATTCGCGGGGAGCAAGGCTGTGATCCTGCAGAATCAGGACCAGGGAACCAACAAGCATGCCTACGGACATTGCGTTGTGGCTGGTATTGAGAAGTACCCTCGTAAGGTGACCAAGCGCATGGACGCAAAGAAGATTTCGAAGCGCTCCCAGATTTCCGTCTTCATCAAGGTTGTGAACTACAATCATCTCATGCCGACACGATACACTCTTGATGTCGAAAATGTGAAGTCCAGTGTCGACATGAGTGCCTTCACTGTGCCCGGCGCAGGCACGGAAAAGCCCGAAGCGCGAGTGGAGTCCCGAAAGGCTGTTGCGAAGGAATTTCAGAGCCGGTATAACGCCGGTAAGAACCGCTGGTTCTTCACCCCGTTGCGATTCTAGAGCTAGTGAAGCGAGTGTAGAGTATAATACTGCGACCTATTTTCAGTCCTGGTAAACTGATGGACTCAAAAACCGTTCTCATGTAACTGCGATTATGCTCTCATTGTGATCGTTTCCGTTTTAAAAATCGGCTGTGGTGCGAATGCAGTGGTCAGACAAAGCTCACTGAGTAGTCGGACAGATATCATGGAGTTCCTGCAGTCAGACAAAATTTTTTATTGAGTGTGATGAAGAGACCTAGTTCTAACGCCGGTTTCTGTTTCGTTCAGGTTCGCTTTTGTGGTAATAATTTGCAGACCTCGTGCGGCAGCGATCGTCTCCGCCGTATGGACACGCGATAAAGCATTGAAGAGAGCTTTCACTGCATTGGTTAGAGATCGCGGTCCGTGTAGCTTCGCTCCGACGTCCTTGATACCGAACAGTTGGAAAACTGCGGAGAAATTGTTGTTCGCAGATATACCGGTACCTTTGGGTGCCGGCCACAAGCTTACTCTCGACTTGACGTAGCTCCCTTTTACTCGATGGTGAATCGTTCGATCATGCTTTCGATCAATATGTAGTAAATTTCGCTTCGCATCTCGGCAGGCACGCTCGACTGCATGAGCGACAGTTTCCGATTTCCCTTCTCCGTATCCCGCAGTGCCATTTCTATCCCCAATAATCACAAGCGCCCGCATGCTTAATGAGGTGCCTCCCTTACCAACTTTGTGCACCCGACTGACCTCCAGCAAGGCCGTGTCAAACCCGCGAAGAACAGACTGTAGCTTGGAGGCTGACTCCATTTCAGCCTTGCGCCGCAATAGTTCATGTTCAGGAACTTGCTCAACTCCGCTCGAAGGGACATCATCCGACTTAACGTCTTCCACAGACTCCTGAGGACCCTGCTCTTTGGCCATTAGAGCTCTGCGTTTTTCCTCCCGTCTCTCAAGACGACAAAAGGATTTCCCGGACCCATCAACCCATGCCTCAGGTGGAGGCAGTACATCAAGTGAAACCATCGTCTCTTCGAACGAATCACGCAATGACTCAGCTTGCAGCAAACCTTTATAGTCCAGAGCTTCGGCAGGAATCGAAACCATATTATTATTGATACGATCTCCCAGTTCGTCAACGGTACACACTCGCCCAGACTTTTCCAGAGCTTCTCTAATAAGCTCTTCTGCCTCCTTAATTTCTTCTTCTAGACGGACTTGCACTTCAGGCAAGAGGGTCCCTTGCAACGCGGTTTCAGGAATGGCATCCTTCGCTCGCCTAACCATCAGCGATAGTTTTGCAAGATCACGGCCTGTCTGCAGAGCTTCCTGTTCTTTTTCAGATACCTCCTCGTCGGAAGTTTTCTTAGAGGAAAAGTTACGAGTTTGGGACATCGCTTGAGAGCTTAGGTCACATTTCGGCAGGCTTTCCCAAGCTCTGCCCAGACTTCGAATAGCTCGAATTTGCCTCATCATGCGAGGCAATATTCAGAAAGGTCCTTAGGCACCAGACCAATGCAGAGGATCACGGTACTGTTTGAGATTGAAGACGAAAGACGATAAGAGCACAATTCGGCAATGACGAAACTGGGGTAGTCACGAAAGGATCTATACAGTACAACCAGAATCATACCTTCTGTATATTCCTGAAGACAAGACTGTATACAAACATGACGTCATACATACGTACGTGGATACAGTTCTCTACCATCGAATGTTCGGGGCATGGTGCAAGGTACGTCGCAGACCAGGCAAGAATCTCTGAACGGTTGCCGCGCTTCAGCTCAGTGTCGAATGCTGCAGGACGGATTGCACTGGCTGGAGCGTGAAGTGTCAGTACATCTGCATTAATGGCGCTCGAAGAGTCATAATAGCGAGTTCAAACGTATGCGACGTATGCCCGCAAACGCAGAGCAAGAATTCTGGAGTAGAATGAACTTATTTGATCCGGCGGTGGACACCCCCGGAATGTCTTGTTCGGAGAATATTTCAAGCAATTCTACCATCGACCTAATTGTTGCTACCGCCGCAGGGAAGCCATTGCTGTACTTCGGCCTTCTCGGCAATGATCAGCAAGGTGGAAGGGACGGTGCGACGCGGTCTCTGGAGGAGCTTGTAAGCCTTAGCGCTGCCTGCGTTGCTTTTCGTCATGCGACAAATAGTCGTATTCGTTCCATTGTGGGACCCCAGGGAATAATTTTGTCCACCAGCCTTGGAGCTCTACATGTGGCAGTGGCAGCCACTGATCGGTTTCTACCATTGGATTTCCTTGTGTCGCTGGCCAAGATTTCAGTGACTAGCGTTTTCTTCTTGATGTCATCAGGGTTTATGGCTGCCTTAGAGACGCGACCAACTCTTGATTTAGGGTCCAAATCATCTGTTGTTCAAAAGTTTACTGCCTTATTTCTAAGGAGAACAATTCTTTTTCCATTGCCGCCCATATTTGAATCGTCCGTCTCCCTGCCCTACCTTTCAACCCCTGGGACTCAGAAGCGCTTGAGTTCCATTTTGACAGCAGCCTTGGGTTCGCATCCTGGCCTCACGCATGCGCTTGTATTATCTGCCTCACCGCCGTTTCCACATCGAACTGTTTTGTCGGTTTCTCCAGTTTATAACCAGCTGTCTCCAACGGACCACTTCTTGATATCTTGCCTTTTGCCCATGAATACCCGACAGATGCTAGATCTCCCGGACAAGATTTTTCTTCAGGCATTCTCATTTAATAAGGCGTCTGTGATTTTTGCGCGATTGGTGGAGCTAAGGCTTGCACCTGAAGATTTTGCCGACTTCAAAGCTGCAGTCGGCGGAGAGGACTGGCGACCAGATTGGAGCGAAAATGGTGCCGATGCCGTTTGGGTTGTTGGAATTGCAGATGTATCTGCACTACCAGAGTTGTCGTTGCGAAAAGCTGGAAAAGCGTTTCTAAACGTCGTTGAAAAAGGGCTGGATCGGACCAGAAGTGCTATGGATTTAATGGTGCATATGGAACGGCCATGGCGAGTATCGGATATTTTTGAAGATAATCCTATTTTGTCTTCCTGTGTACTTGGAGTCATCGTACGGCAGTCGCAACGAATGGTGGCTACAATAGGCGCACTGGGCCATAAGCGTGGTATGGAAGTTCTGCATGTGATCAGAGAGTGTCGTATTCTTTGCGATAAGAAGGAGCTTGATGTTATTCAGCGCAGGTCAACTTTGTTTTCAGTCTATTTCAAAACTGCGAATGTGTGGCTTGTTGCGACTGCTGACAAGTACGTTTTCGTCAGCGGCGTGCTTGCAGAAGAACGAGTCATTGAAATTTGCCGAAGGCACATTTTCCCGTGGCTATCAGCCAACACTACTGTTCTGTTTTCTCATCACAGCCATTTTACTTTGCGTCCCAAAACACCTTTATCAGCTTTCCTTGCACCTTTTGAATCATGAAGACTGAATTCCTTAAAGCTAACTTTGTTACGATTACCGTTTCTGAAAAATAAAAAGCACAGGCGTCAAAAAGCACTAATATCTTTGGAGCCGCACCGATGTACGATGCAGACTATCAGCAGCATTATCTTGTGCATGCAAATATTCAGGTCTCTGCACTACGATAGATGTTCATCCCTGATCATAGTGGAAGTTTGGGATATTTTGCGACTTTCTCTTTTGACAATGAAAAGGTACGCCCGTTACTTTGTGGACAACCGTACGAAGAGAAAAGCAATCACGCTGGGAACTCTCGACTATGGTTGAGAATCCAGACACTTGCGTTGTTCAAGTCCCATGATTTTTGCAGTACACCTAAAAAATACAGGCTGATGTTGGCGCAAAAACTCAAGATCCCCTATGGCTCGCGACACTGTTCTGTTCTCCGACCCCCACATTCAACACAATGGTATTTCCGGAAGATAGAAAATAATGTTTTCTATCCCCTGAAAGCTCGCACTTAAGGTACGCGGGCGTCACTATTCCAATAATTGTAGGGTCCTTTCAAAAAAGTTCTATCTATATTCGATGGCCGATACAGCTGTTCTTGATGATGAACTCGTCGGTCATGATTCAGAGACATTTCGCTGTGATAAGTTAAGTGTAAGAGAGAGAGTTTCAAGTCTTGCATCCAAATACTGTTACCGAGAAGATAAGGGTGCAACCTAAAGAAAGCTTGGATGCGATTCCTCACAACCCGCCAATGTGCCTCCCAGAGATCTGCAGTCTTCTTTATACCGGAATACTGACGCTTGTGTCTTCCGTTACCCTTCGAGAATGCGTTGATTCGGGACAGATCTCAACAATTTCTTAGTAAAACTAACGATTTGAAAATCAAAAGACTTCTGACTCTATAGAAGGGTAGAGGAGCTTGAGAGAAACCAAAGCACATCCTTTTCATGATAAATAGCCGTCTTTGAGAGAAGGTATCGCGAAGCAAAAATCAAAACAAAAATTAGACGTTTTGAAAAAGTGGGTTAATTTGGGACAAATTCTGACTCAGCGCAGCTCGTCCCTCACTTCCCTGACAGCAGTATTGATCGCATGACTGAAGGATGTGGGGAGTATTCGCTGGGCTTTGGTGAACCTCGCAGCCGTTTTCCTTGCAAATATCAAGCCATTGGTAGCCGCTTCTGCATTTATGACCGTCAAAGCACAGCAAGCCATTACTTTCGGAAAAATAGGAGAATAAAAATTGTGCAGATTCCTAATGAAGCCTGGTAAACTCCCGCTGGTCATTGATCCATTCCCGAATACCTTTCCCTCCTTGAGCTAATGCAGGGCTGTGTGCCGACTCTGAGCTGCTCCCTCTCCTTGTTTAAGAGAGATCTTGGACCTTCATGTCTGCTATCGCATAGAATTCAACGTCTTGGAATCATTAACTACCTATTGAGTTTCCTGACAAACACAATGCAGTCAGGTTCGAGAAAGGTAATGCGAAATTATTCGCGGGAAGGTCATCGCTGCTCCGGAATTGAGGCGTGCCAGCTGTTTCTGAATCAATTTCGCTGGATTCGCTTGGAGCCAGTTATGGCGCAAAGCGAATGCAGGTACAGTAGTGATACAAATCACTTGGCATTCACAAGGCCACTCGAACATATGGATTTCTCAAAAGGAAGCATCGTAGTTGAGTTTCAAGTATCCCATTTTAACCCATGTCCCGAGTTAACCCACTCTGGAAGGGTAGGTCCAATTTCTCTACTCTTCCAATATACCCGACGCTGTTGTCTACTAGGTACCCAATACTGTCAAGCTGCACTGATCCGCCTGAATCTCTTTCGGCCGAGAATGCCCCAACATGACACATAGGTGAGTAAGATATCCAGGCCTATAGCCGCCTATTCATCTGCCTTCAGAAAAGATTCTCAAATGTTACTCATCTATCCATTTATTTCTATTTCAGGGCAAAATCAGTTGCCCGTGCTGAAAACTTGGATGACAAATTACTCTGGTTCATCAAGCCGTATCTACGGACTGTCTTCTCCTCCATTCTGTCAGAGTCAACAAGAACCTTAAACATTGTCTACAACAAGCTCAACCGGTCCGAAAACTTTTAGTAGACCGAAGTAGCTTTTCTGGCTGGAAAACGGAGGAAAAGCTGTGACTTTTGGAGAAGAATACTGACCGGAAGTTTTGAGCATTGGCACAAGCCGCCAATATCTTCCAGATGACTCCCCTGTATTGGCGTAAATATTCAACTTCAGTTTTTGAAATGTTGGCCGGGAGCGGGAAAATCACTTTAGGCCCGTTGTTTCTATGCAACGTGCAGATGTGGAAGGACATGTGCAAACTTGTTGTGCCCATATCATATTTAATATTTCTCTTCACAAGTGTTTAAAGAGTCGTGTTGCTCTGTGCCACCTAGTAACTAGACGAATAGAAGGTTAGAAATATAACAATGCATTGCTTCTCGCACTACTGGCTTGACGTTCGAAAGGAAGAACACAACATTCAACACAACGGAAGAGCACTACAAAAAATGGCATTGTGAGCCTAATTGTTCCGTCAAGAGCTTTTACTTCTGCGCACTAGTAGAACTGGTCGTTAGTTGTGATTAACAGGTTGATCGCATTCAATTGGTTGTTTTTATCAGCACAAAACTGCTGAATTTTACTTATTCCGCTACACTCACGAGTGGTTCCGCACAAGTGAAGAGAAGACGCTTCACTGTTTTGTCCACTTCGAAGGTCTGTACAAATTTGACGATATGTAGGAAAGCTTTGCCCAAGAAAAATGCACTTCTTTAATATGCTGGATTGCGCTACGAATAAGGGAAAGGAAATATCGTAGATATAGCAGTATTGTTCGTTTCGACTCACAGAATACTTCGAAATTGTCTCGAAGAGTTCTAGCACTCTTTTTGAACACAAAGGGTGTACTTAAAGATATTAAAGTTCTTTTTCTCAAGAATGAGAACAACGATAGTGAAGTGAACCTAATGAAATTTCGCGATTTTCTAAATTTTGATATCACCTTTTTTTAAAAATCTTCTTCATTTGCAATGTCCCCATAAAGAGGTTAGCAACGTTGCGACGACCTAATTTTCTTCCACTTTTCTCTATCTCGTGCGATTTCGATAGCATTCTCTGCATCTAGGTCTGGAATGTCACCCTGTTGTGACTCTTTTGGTGGCTGGAAGCAGTTCAGGAGCACTTTCCGCATTAGCCTGTCCTCATCCATGCGCAATGTATGCCCGAGCCAGCTCCACCGGCGGTCTTTCATATTCATTAGAATATTTTCCGTCGTTGTGCCGGCCTCTTCGGCGATACTTCGACCCGTGATTAGTTCAGCCTCGCTGACGTCTTCGCTGCCTCTTGTGCTCCTCTTTCGAGGTGCCTCCCCGCGCAGCAACCGAAGGGACTCTGGTTTGCGTGTTTGCACACACATCTTAGAGCAGGAAAATCTGTTTTTAAAATAACATCAAAAAGAAAGGTCTGAGACTTTTGTTGACTTCGCATCTTTCATGGCAAAGAAAATAAATTGTATTACTTTGCATTCGTTCTCAGAGGCCGAGAGGTTGGTGGTGCACTTGGAGTTGGGGATTGTGGTCAATCAACTATCGTTCACTACGGTATCTACATTTCCTGCTCGCACGTTTTAAAGACTGTCTCTATGAGTATGCTCCAAATTGAACAGCGCAATTTCGGCATTGCCATCTAATGCCCGACTCGATAGAACTGCTGCATGGTACATGTTCGACAGATATTCGACAGATAAGACTCAGGTTGTTGAATCGGAAGCGGGATCGCTACGAAAATATAAAAAATATATAAAACGAATTAATTTTATTGGTCATATCTAATGCAATATATAGAACGTTACCAATAGCACTTTAGAATTTTCCTTAATATTATTCCCGACTGCCTTTGTTATCATAACGTTTTTTCTTAACGAATGAGGCACGACCAGCCCGCGGAGCGTGTCTCCGTTCTTGATCGGCGCGAAGCGCCATGTCTCAAGATTGGGATACCGACCGACTTCCCGCTTCAGAGGTAACGCAAGGCGGACTTTCAGTCAGCAGCGGGGGCTCATCGTCCAAGAATACTGGCTCGCGCCCGCCGCCAAGTCGGTCGCTGCTTGGCCTGGACGCGCTTGCCGCGAGAAAACGAAGCGAAGGAAAGGGGCGACCGAGGGGGATAAAAAAGCGCGCGCGATCATCATGGAGAGACGAAGAGCCAGAAGAGCCGAGGCGCAAATGGAGCGCGTCGCCA
>JADWZK010225215.1_pt1 | contig 12814 bp, 7 predicted proteins | sample 8957641 | NCBI WGS metagenome assembly JADWZK01 (sample SAMN16576796, study PRJNA672827) | algae metagenome | host: rhodolith | place: South Korea: Udo, Jeju | collected 2014-09-18 | reverse complement strand
CCAGGATTGGTGAAAAACTGCGATAGACCTTCGAAAATGGACCACCAGTAGGTATGTACGACCCCTTTACAAATAACCCGGAAAAAGAATTCCTGCAGCACTGACAATTAGTTCTGTCATTACCACGAAATTTACAGTTGTACTAAGTTCTAGAAAATTTATAATTATTTTTGAAAAATTGACAAAATGGTGGAGTATGAGTTGCCTCACAACTCCCTCGCGGATGTCCTGAATTGCGCCGCTAAAGCTTCATTCTCCGACAATTTTTGGTATGATTGAAGGAAAAATCGCCGAAAATTTCCGGGTTTACTTTGTAAAAGGGTCTACAATCATTTTTTTAACAATTTCGAAATAAATTGCATTGAAATTTGATCTCATATCTCTTGATGAGCACCACTTGCATCGTCAATTGCCAGAAACCGAGGGCAGCTTTCAATTCTGCCGCCCATGGATGCCTTTCTCTTCTCTTCGAATTCGTCATGTCCGTCATCAAGGACTTTGCGTCGTCAGTGCTCGACCACCACCGTCTTGCGCACGCAGTTCTCCAGGTCGGTTAACTTTCACGCTCGCCCTAGGAATGCTATCCGCCCAGTGTTCGCTTGCCTAGTTTCCTCCGCAGATGACGGAAAACTTTCGCCAAATATCGGGGAAGGTTTAGTGGTCGACAGTGTAGAAGCATTGGAGAAGGCAATGAGTTTGATGGGTTTAATTCCTAGTGACCCAGAAACCAAGTCCGCAGCATCGAGCATTGACGATGAATCAATTGACAGTTTAGATTCTACTTCGTCGTCAACTGCGAGCAGCACGCAGAAACTGTATTCATCGCAGGAAATTGCGTCAACGTTATTGGCATCCACTTTTTTTTCCGATGCTTTCGATGCAAATGGAACCTCGAGTTCCGATGAAGCTAAACTTGAGCTCGATGATCCAATACTGCTGTATCCTGATGCCGAATCAGGCGCGGACTATATCGACCCTTTGGATGATTCCCAATCTCTTGAACAAGTCGGACCATCGGCAGCTACAGAGAACTCGCTGAGAAAAGAAGACCCTGACGTCCTTCGGCCACCATTTGAAAATGGCGATGATGAAGATATGCTTTCTTTCTCTGAGGCACTTGAACACTCTCCACCAAATTTTGCAAAGTCCGCCTTGAACATAAAACTATCATCTGTGCGGGAAAGGCGTCAGCGAGCAACCCGCCTAGCCGGTGTCGACGCAATAACAGTTCCTCAATTGGGGGCGCTCGGTGCCATAGAAGATTCCTCTGAGTTTTCTGAAATTTTTGCGAAAGGAGAGAGCGAAGCACAGTCCCGATGGCATATTGAATCCACGAGAGCAGCATCCATTCTAGCTTTAGAGCGTGCTGCTGATGAGATCCCTTACTCTGCTCTGACAAGCATTGGCGCCAAAATTTGCTTTTTGAATGCAGAAGTTCCATTCCGCCCGAAGCCATTTCCGGCTCTTCGTAAGGCAGTATTTGAGTCGAACAGTGTCGAATGCGTTCTTTGCAACTTTCCAATTCTGAAGACAGACTTGCAAGCTGGATATTTTTGCTCGCAGTGTTATTCAAAGATTTTCGTGCAGATTGACTCTCCCACTGGCCCTCTGCCGCAACACAAAAGTCTAGGAGATCTTCCTCCTGATGTCCGTGAAATTGTCGACAGAATATGGCAGGAGAGAGGCGCACAGAAAAGAAACGCTGTAGGGAATGTTTTTCCTGGAACCGGGAGAGCAAATACACAGGCATACGCACAGTTTTGGAATTCAGCATCGTCAACGTCATCCGAGGATAAGAAAGATCAGTTGGTTGGAGTGAGCATTTCAACAACATCGAGTAGCACGGGTTCCACATCTGCAGGTGGAGGGCCAAGGGTGCCTCCGGAGCCTCCGGTACCGTTGAATGGAAACGGAGCAGGGATGAATGATGAGTGGGTTGTTAATGCATCGGATCGATCTCTCCGAACAATCAATCCAATTCGAAATTTGGTGCAAGGAATTGATGTGAAGCCAAACCCTGCAAAAGAGTTGATCAAGCTTTCCGTCGGAGATCCAACAATTTATGGTAATCTAAAAGTGAGCCAGAAGGGCGTGGATAAATATTGCGAGGTGATTAGAGAGATGCAGAGCAATGGGTATTCCATGTCGATGGGGTCTCTTGAAGCCCGTACAGCAGTCGCAAAGCGATATTCCTTGCCAGATGCTCCGTTATCACCTGATGATGTTGTGTTGACCGCAGGGACATCAGGAGCTGTGGAAGTGGCAATTGGCGCACTCGCTAACGAGGGCGACAATATTCTGATACCACAGCCTGGGTTCCCCTTATTTCGCACGATTGCAGAAGGCTTCGGTGTCGAATGTAGATATTACAAGCTTTTGCCAAACCAAAGCTGGGCAATTGATTTAGAACATCTTGCAACTCTCGCAGACTCGAGGACAGTTGCCATTGTCGTGAACAATCCGTCAAACCCCTGTGGATCGGTATTTGGCAAGTCGCACATTCAAGACTTGCTGAAAACCGCGTCTGATCTCCACCTGCCTATAATAGCGGACGAAGTGTACGCGGACATGGTTTTTTCACGACAAGAATTTGCTTCCATCGGAAGCCAGAGTAAGAGCGTTCCTGTCCTAAGTGTAGGCGGAATAAGCAAACAGTTTGTGGTTCCTGGGTGGCGACTTGGATGGGTCCTGATCCACGATAGGGGTGACGTGTTCCATCGCGGGCAGGTACGAAAGGGCATACGGCAGTTAACCACACGAATGCTTGTGCCGAATACTCCCGCGCAAGCGGTTCTGCCAACACTGCTGAGCGACGGCGTGCAAGACGCCAGTTTCCGAAAAATCATGCGGGAATTGGAGGTTAACGCAGCTTTCACAGTTAAAGCGCTTGCATCTGCACCCGGAATGAGGTGCATTGAACCGCAAGGAAGCATGTACACAATGGTAGAAATTGATGCGAACTTGTTGGGATTTGAAGACGATATGCACTTCACGAAAGCGTTGTTGCAAGAGGAATCTGTCTTTGTACTTCCAGGGCAATGTTTCCAGGCACCAAATTTTGTTCGAATAGTTTTTTGTGCCCCACATGTTATACTCTCCGAGGCTTTCCATCGCATTCGCAGCTTCTGTTCGCGACATGCTGGTGTGCTGTAACGAACAATTTCTAGAAAAGATTTGCAGAAACCTGTCGGTGCAACTGAAGCTCAAAAGAACCAAAACCTTTTTCGGCGCTTGCGCACTGGCGTAACAATCTCCGTCTTGTCTTCTGTTGGGCTCTGCTTGCGAGCTTCAGGTTTATCCATTGCAGGGGAGCCCATAACGTGGGTTTGAGCGGCACGGTGATCCGCTCCCCCCAAGTGGTCGTAGTAGTGATGATTGCAGGCACAAATGCGATACCCAAAACGGGAACAGTCGATATATGGCTTGGGCTACAGAGAACATGTAGAAAGCAACAGTAATATAATTGTGGAATTGTCAGGCTACTCAGGAAGTGGAATGCAGTAGCCCAGAGGTAAAAATAAATAACCAAAGAAAGGGGGAAAAAAACGAACCTCCGGTTTTCTTGATACAAATGCTGTGATACGACGGGGGCTTTCAACAACAAAAAATAAGGCTAGGCAAACAGTCTGTACATGGCTTGGTTAGTGGGCTCTGCGCAATTTAAATTGGCGGTCGCAGATGGCCAAGACGGGTAATGAGGCGATCAGTGGGGCTACCTTTATCACCGCGCTGGATGCATTCCAGTAGAACGCTTCGCAGTGAACACGATTTTGAATGAATTCTTCAGAAAGCGGCGGCGCCCCTTTGGGTCTGCGTCGAATTCGGCGGACCTTCTTCGTGCAAGCTCCAAACCCCATCGCACAATGGCCAGCAAAATGAAACCTTGTCGAGTGCGGAGGATCAAAGGGGGAACACGACCAGTGGGGGAACGATGCTGCTCAGTAGTTATGATGTACTGTAACCGAAAGTCACTGCACTGTAATGAACTCATGGATTATGACCGGACTCTCATATTGAATAGAACTCATTTTATGGACTGCTAGGACGGGCGTTCTCCTCGCCCTCATGTTGATGTGTCAAGATCCTTCCCAACTCTTCATTAGTTCGACAAGGCGCGGTTGGATTACGCACCGCAAGTCGCGAACTGATGTCTCGGCGAACAGACGGAAAAAGGGCAATAACTGGCAACCAAGATGAACTAGAAGCGAATGGTGAGGCGGAGGAAGATGTTGCGAAGGACGGACGGAAAAATCCTGCCAAAAGTTCCCAGGACATCGAGCTCCCCACTTTCGATTCAAACTCAGAGCCGCATCCTTGGAATGAAGTCAACGAGAAGCAACTGCGCTCCGCCCTCGTCGGTGCTTGCAAGAGGATGTCCCGCAATGCGGAGGCCCATTTTCATCTCGGCCTCATGTACATGCGGCGCTGCGATGGAGAAGAGGCATTGCGCGCTTTTCAGCAATGCAGTCAAATATATTCTGAGCGTCTGAAACAGTACGCTAGAAATCCAGAGGAAATTCCTCTGGAATTGCGCAGGAATTTGGCGCGATTGAAGTCGCACACCGCGCAAGCCGCCCATCTCGCCGCCTCCACCCAATACACCCGTGACGAACGTGCGCCGCTACTCGAACAATTGCAGAAAGATTTAGTTGAGGCGACTAACTTGGATACGACCCAGCCCGATATTTGGAATGCGCTCGGGCTGCTGCACCTGAACGAAGGAGGTTTTGAGGGTTCCCGCGATGTTCTTCGCACAATCACAGAGACTTTTCCGGAGTATCTCGACGCCCTGAATAATTTGGGCCTATCAGAACTCGCTCTTGGTAATGCGGAAGCTGCTATTGCCTGTTTTCAGAAAGTGATTGTCCTCGATCGTAGTCACGCCGAAGCGCTTTCCAATTACGGCTTAGTACTTCTTCAACACGGGATGTATGAATCCGCCTCGCGTGCGTTCGAGGCTGCTGTAAAAGGGTCATCAAGGGAAGGGCGAGGCCTTTCCTTCGCGTGGGGAGGACTGGCCATTTCGCACGCGGCGATTGGAAAGTTTGCCGACGCTGAAGAAGCCGCAACTGAAGCTGACCGTGCGGCTGATCCCATCAACCGACCAAAGTTCGCAATGCTTCTTACGTCGATTCGCGCTCGCCGAGTTACAGAGGAACTGCGAAAGGGTGTTGCGTCGGACATGGCCTCTAGGCCGGGAAATACAAGTTCTTCAGGTGCCGCTACATCCCATTTCGCAGGTAGTTGTGCACCTGAGGATCCCAGGCCGGCAATTGACTCTGCTGTGCTCCGACTACGGTCCCTTGCGCGCGATATCGGAACGAGCTCTGCGAGCACGGCGTTAGGCGCTGTCCTGCGATTACGGCATGATTATTCATGGGAAGAGACAGGAAACAGGAATTTCGGTGCGGAATCTGCGGAAAGATTGGTTGAAGCTTTGGAGAAAGATGACAATGATGCTGCGGCTTGGGTGCAACTTGCGCTTTTGCAATTGGGAACTGGACGGTACGCTTCATCGAAAGATTTTTCCGTACAAGCTGTTTCGCGAAACAGTGGCCTGGAGGCTGCATGGAATTCGCTTGCCGTGTCCAGTCAGCTCAATGACAACATTGATGATTCTCTGAAGGCGTACACAAGAGCGGTTGAGGCTGTGATGCAGAACTATGGAAGAGGTCCTCTCGAAAATGATGATGCATTGAACACCGGCACAAGTATGGATGTCAGAAGCGATAAAAAAAGACAGCAGTTCATGGAAAAAGGATGGGAACAACTTGAATTCGCGCGTGGTTTCTTCCGAGGCAAAGGTGGGCAAATCTGGGAACGCAAGATCAAACGGCCGACGAAAAGGTGATGAGGATGATAAAGGGCTTAGTGGAATATTTTCGGAAAATGTGGACGAGAAGAACTTGAGCAAGGCTGGTATGAATGCACTAGCCGTAATATATTGCAACCTAGGAAACCTAAAGCGACAGGATGGGCAAAGCTTTGCTGAAGCACAAGATGCGTACAAGAAAAGCTTGGATATTGGTGGTGAAAATGCTGCTGTGTATAATAATCTCGCTCTGCTGTATATCTCTGCGAACCGTTTCGAAGACGCTGAGCGAATGCTTGACCATGCGTTAAAATTGCAACCTCATTTCGAATGTGCGCTCTCTAACCAACTGAAGCTAAGAGCACTAGTGCAGCAAGGGAATGGTCATTCTGGTGGTGATGACAGAATAGACGGGATTGATGTACATGAAGGGGATGGGAATGGTGTCGAAACGGATGACGAATTCATCGATTAGGTAATCCTTTGGCTTGTAGCCTGTCCCTTTACACGAATGTGTGCAAAGACTGGCAATGTATTTTATGTAAATAACAAGTCCCCTCTGCGCTCCTGGCAACGTTAAACGAGTTGGCTTCGGCGCACAATACAGTAACGAAATTTCTCTCGCCGCTCCTTGCTGCTTGTTTATGCCGTCGTTTTTGACGCGGAAGTGAAAGCAAAGTACCAAACGTAACTGACGATTCATAGGGGCCCCTGTATACAAACGCACAGCACAGTAGGAATATGACAGTTGCGACAATTATGCGCATCGTGAGATTGACCTGGGGTGGTATGTGCTTGTATTCTTGTCTGTTAGTTGCATAATACTGGGACGGTGCAAACTATAAAATAGAAGAAGATAAACAAAACGAACGTGGTTCGTCAAAATTGAAGTCTAAAGACTTCAATTTCGACTTGTCTGTTGAAGGATATCTGATAAAAGATCGGTATAGTGGAAACATCCTCAACAAGGAATAGCAAAAAAGGCGTATCCAACCTCATTAATGCTTCTTATGCAGTTTGCGGTCATTCTCTGGACGTGCGAATGCGGGGGATCCAAATCATTGAAAGGACTTCTCTATTTTCTATCTGGCCTGTCGGCATGAATTTTGCGAAAATGAAACAAGGTTCGTCGTCTGTTTTTCGAATCGGTCACTCTACTGCTCTCGGTTGACGGATCTTGCATGCTCTTTTGCGTGAGATGAGATATCGCTCCAGCCCATTCAACTCTTCAGTACCTATTCGAGCCGTGGTTCTCCACGCAGACACTGTTCACTTAATACTCTCAGGAGCAAGATAGAAGATTGCACGATGTACCGTAACTCCTTCTCTGTCATATATTTTTCTGCGGGGTACCAATCAACCCAGCAAAAAGAAGCGTTTACAATGGTTGGGCGAAAGGTACTGTACATTTCGCCAGGTAAGTTACCACGCATCAGTGTAGACAGGGTTTACTTAGTCCATAGTTCTATCAGAGCTATTTTCAGGGATTGCCATTTGCTTCAGAGGAGCTCCATCTGCCTCCATAGGTTTCGGTGGAGCAGACTGCATAACAAGCTCACACACACCCTTGAGCAGGTTAATGATGGTCATTCGGTCCAATGCATTTGGGGACAGGTCTATGAAATCACCCCCTACCGGTTTCTCCGTGACGATTCTAGCACCAGCTGCTTCCAGCATAGTGTTGAAGAGGAGTGGGCTTAGCGCCGACTGCACCAAGAATTCACGCGACCTCCTGGCGTGCACGTTGTTTGACGCAGAGGCGTACTTACCCGTAGAGACGTTTGTAAAGTAAAATCTGTTTCGCCCCTCAACGCTCGACACAAGTCCAATTGCGCATTGGCTGCGTGAAAACTCCACATTCGTGACAGCGATAATGTTGTTCGGATCCACTGTATAGTCACTGCCGAATGAACGCGGTTGATCGCGCGCAACAAACACACGTGCAGGAACCGGAAAATTTTTGTCATAGTTATAGTAGTTCACATTGATCAAGTGTGGAGACGCGGAATCTGTAAACCAGAACTGCTCAGACGCACCGTGCGGGGCGTCCGTTATGTCGCCGGAGAAGGCGGCCACTTCATCGAGCCTTCGTATGGCGCCATCCCAGCCGATTTTACCCTCCTGGCTCAGTCCCGAAAGGTCGAGATCCGTCATACGCTCCTTCACATTGTTCCAATGAATTCCAACAATCATGTTGTCGGGAACCTCGACGTAGGTACCGCATGGGAAATTACCGAGAAACTGCTTTTCCGTGGCTGGCATTGCGTAGCCGACGCCCACCGGGATGTAGATGATCTTTTCCGCCACAGCTTGCTCCAAGCCGCGTACAATGGAGGCGAGAACAACATTCAAGGCCTCCTGCGCCTGCTCATGGTGGGTCCAGGCGAAGGAGGTTGCCCAGCCTGTACCATTGCGAATCTGATACAAAATGGAGTCGCGATCCATGGTACGGTTGTGCAGGGCGTAGGCGAGTCGAGCTTTGCGGAAGACTGTGGCAGATTCTAGCCACTTGCCGAGATGATCGAGATTGAGGGTACCTCGCTTGATTCGGTTTGTGACGCTGTTGAGATTTTCTGGTGCGAGTGGTTTGTGGAGGTGATTTGCATCCTTCCGAAGACGGTTGAAGAATGCCTTATTGGTTGCGATGGACTTCATGGCGAGGAAAAGAGACTTGAAGCGCAAGAAAATAGATGCCAGATCTTTGGGTGCTTTTACGATGAGGGAATCGAGTATCTTGGCATCCGCGGCTTTGATACGATCAATGAGTTCCTTGTTTTTGATGATGAGTGAACTGCCGGTGAGTTTTACAATCAAGTGACGTAGGAATTCGAGCGGCTTGGTGGGTACGATGTTGTACCAGTCTCGCAGCAAGGCGAGAAGTTCTCTGTTTGATATTTCGTCGAGGTAGTCAGGATCATAATTATGAAACTTGACAATGGTCATGATGTCCTCAAGCGTCTTGTCGGCGAGCGCGATGCCCATGCTTCCGAGAGTTTTGATTTTGCCAAGAATTTCAATAGGGGTGCATCCACGAATGACGACCATTGGAATATTATCAGTGACATCAGGGACTTTCAGCACTTCAGCTGGGATGAAGACAGTTTCTTTGCTGTAAAGACCGAGTCTTTTAGCGTCGTACGTGGTGAAGTAGTGAACGAGCTGCTCCAATGCGAGGGTGGCCAAGTCTGCAGTAAGCACTTTCTGCCAACTTTTGTGAAAAGAGCTGTTCGCTTTCTCTCCGGACAAGCCAATTTGGGATTCAATGACGTCGAGCAAGGAGTGGTCAGGCTGGAAGGTCCCATCAAGCACATAACCGTTTTGCAGGGTTCGCTTTTGAATGTGCTCATCTATATTGACCTGATCACTTCGTTCTGCAATTTGGACACAGTTGAAGAGGCGTAGGAGGGCCTTGTGCACCAACTGGATTTCACTCTCCTTGTCCGGTAATATCTCAACGGATGATGCCGCCGCAGCAATGATGCTCATCTCAGTATGCATCATCTTTTCACAGTACGGATTGTCTTTTCAGCTCGACGATGGGGATTATCACTGCTGACAAGAAATTGCTGTTGTGGTTGCTCAACGAAAAGAACTCTTTATGCCGGATGGCGGAGAGTTGGTAGACGAAAAAGTCGTAATGGGTGCTCAGACCGACAATAGCTGCGAACTCTTTAATGCACCAGTGACCTCCTCCTCCGTCGCGTAGCGTGCTGAGCGTGGTCGGTGGTTGCGGGACATTAAGTTTAAGTCATTCCGTCCAGCTCTTCGTAAAGTTATAAGGAGTCTGGGGGATCAACCAGCTCCTGCTCCAGGTATCATAACGTTTTCAAATCTCCAGAGGCCCAGCAACGCCATTGCTGTACGTACTACACGTACAGGAATGTGCGCTGGAGGAACATGATTGGTGCCGAGAAGCCGTTCGTCATCTCAGCTGTTCAGATTGAATGCATTTAGTCAGTACACTACCAGACTAGATTCAGGCGTACTGAACTAAACCTGAAGTTCACAAAGATGCGATCGACGGAGAGCGAGAGAGGCCGGAAGAAATATGGAATAGTTTATAGAGTCATTTTATATGAGTCAGAGTTGAGAAGAGGGACACATACGAAAACAAGGAATCCGTGCATCGGGGCCAGAAAAAGAATAAACCCGCAAGATAGAGAGACACAGCGGCGACCTCGCCCCCGACTTACAAAAATACACACTCAAGATAAGGGTAAAAAACACAAACGCGATCTACATCGCTTACGAAGACATGGTCGACTTTTTCGATTCTCCGCTAAACTTGCGTGCCTTGAGAATAAACGGGTGCTTGAGAAGTTGTGTTGCGCTTGGTCTCTCCTCGGGCGACCACACCCAGCAAGCATGCAGGAACGACTTACATTCCGCGCTCAAATTGCCCGAAATCGGCGGGCATCTGTCTTCGACCATTCTGAACAGCACCTGCATCGCGCTCAACTCATGATACGGTCTTCTTCCAGTCGCCAGCTCCAGCACTGTGCACCCCAAACTCCAAATATCAACAGACGTCGTGTACGGCCGATACTCAATCATCTCCGGCGCAATGTACCACGGCGTCCCGACCATGTGCTGTTGCCCTGGATTGATCGTCTGCACGTTCTCGGACCGACTCACGCCGAAGTCGCAAATCTTCACCGCCGCGTTGTGGTCCACCAGGATATTTGCCGGCTTCAAATCGCGATGCGTCACGCCGTTGGCGTGCAAATACTCCAACCCGGAAAGCACCTGCCGCGCAATCTCCGCCACGAGCGTCTCCGGGAACGCAGAATACTGCGACAGATGCTCCGCCAGACTCAGCCCGTCCACGTACTCCACGACAAGGTTCAGCGACCCGTTGTCGCCAACAAACGACCCCTTGAACTCGACAACATTCATGTGATGCAATCCCTTCCAAATCTGCTGCTCCTTGATGGCCTTCCTGTCTACCATCGCCCCGGACTGATGGAACTGCTTGATAGCCACCAGCGACCCAGTGCGCAAATCCTTCGCCATGAACACCGACCCGTACCCACCTTTGCCGAGCACCTGCCCAACCTCGAAGAAGTCCTTCGCCATCCCACCATCCGCCTCCCGCGCAAGCATGCGTGCGCGCGCTTCGGCATCGTCCGCAAGCGCCTGCTCGTTCGCGCGCGGGATGTCATAGTCCTCGTCATCCTCTTCGGCCACAGCCGCGAGGGCCTTACCGACGCCGGTGGTCTCCCTCTTCCGTTATTACGCGCCACCGACAGTACTCGTCCTGTCGACCGAAACTTGGACCGGTCTGTTGGTCGCCGTGCAAAATTCGGTGCTGGTGCTGCTTTAACTGGCGCCTGCCGCGGCTCACGTACGGGTCGCGGTTTAGCCTGCACGGCCGCCTGCCGCGCCGCGGGTGCCGCGACCACCCCAGAATTGATCATTCGCACGGAAGCGCGCGATAGCCTCTCCAGCGTCTCCGGCAGCGCCTGTGGACGCGCTTGGTCATCAGCCTCGTAGGCCTCCAGGACCGCTTGCCGCAGGTCGTACAACCGTTTTAGAGGACGACCGGCCGCCTGGCGCAGCTCCTCGCCAACAGCGTAAAGCACCTTAGCACGGCGTGTTGTGCTACCGTGCGCGAGGACCTGCAATGCGCGGAAGGCCTTCTTCACCAGTTTGTCCGATGCTCCCTCGTCAGTGTACACACGAAGAAGGACGGAGGCCCCGTCGCACTGCGAAAGGGCGTCCGAGGCGGCGCGATGGTCTGTGCAAATGTTTGCGAGGGCGTCGCAGATGTTAAGCGCCGGCAGAGTCTCTTTGAAAGATTCGACCCTGGCGAGTCGCTCGATGAGTAGAACAGATCCGCCCGCATCGCGGACGGCAGAGCGAGCTTTTTTGGTGACGCCAACGTTGCCAATCATGCGGGCTGCTTCGGTGGCGACATCCTTATCCTGTGCGATGCGCAAGGCGTGGAAGGCGATGGAGAGGCCACCCGTGGATACGATAGGACCGTGCCACTTCTCTGTGCGGCCAAACTCTGCCAGGACGTTGACGATGTGGAAGAGGGCCTCCTCGTTTTCAGTCTTCGCTCCAAGGGTGTTGATGGAGGTGAGCCCGTTGTGCTTGATGATGTAGCTCTGGAAGCGGTAACCGTGATGGGCGAGGTTGGCCAGAGCGGCGGCAGCTTCAGGGACGACATCAGGTTCCTCAGGGCGTTCACTGCGACCGTCAATGAGTCGAAGCAGGGGGTCGACGCATCCGTAGCGGGCAGCCTGAACCGCGGTGGGCTCTGAGCCAGCTAGGAGGTTGCGCAAAGCTCTGCATGCGGAGCCGAGGGTAAGGCGATCTGAGTTATTGGAGGGATTGATAAGCCAAACGAGGACGGGAACGGTTCCGGCGGCTACGAGCGATGCCTCCGCGGCCTCCAAGGTTGCGAGCTCGGCAATGGTGTAGGTGGCACATCGGCGCATATCGAGGGTTGCTTTTTCATGCTTGAGTAGTGTCATCAAGGATGGGGCAACGCCTTCGCGAATCATTTTGGTGCGCGAAGGATTGTCGCGTGCGGCATGGGCGAGTTTGCGTATTGCTATATCCATGGCTTTGATGTCGTCAACGCGCAATGCATTGGCGAGGTCGACATGAGGCCATGTGGCGGCCACTTTGTCCGCCGAGGGGCGACGGCGGTGAGAGGGCTTATCGATACTGGGTCGAGCTTCAGGGTAGGCGGACGGCGCGGCCTTGAAGGAGCGGCGACGGTCATTAGCGGCGCTTTTGTTACTTACTGCCGGTTCATGCTTGGTGGGATATCTTGCGCGGCGGGTCTTCTCCTTCTGCGGGGAAGCGGGGACGGCGTTTTTGCTGGCGCTGGCGAATTTTGTGCCTTCTGTCGCATTGCCTCGTGGTTGATTTGCGCGCTAGTAATTTTTTTGGACCATTTTGGGGGACATCTTCGTAAACCTTCTGAAGAGGTTCCAGAGTATCCTCCTTGCTTGACAATCCTTTCCAGCGCACATATATGTAGAGCCATCT
>JADWZK010324179.1_pt1 | contig 12844 bp, 6 predicted proteins | sample 8957641 | NCBI WGS metagenome assembly JADWZK01 (sample SAMN16576796, study PRJNA672827) | algae metagenome | host: rhodolith | place: South Korea: Udo, Jeju | collected 2014-09-18 | reverse complement strand
TGTACGCCTGGGGTGCGCACCTGACGTCGTGGCGGCCGGCGGACGGCGTCGAGCGCATCTACGTCTCGCCGACCGCCATTTGAACGCGAGGCCGCGATCCGCGGTGGCATTCCCATCTGCTTCCCGCAGTTCGGGCCGCGCGGTCCGCTGCAGCAGCACGGCTTCTCGCGCACCGCTGTCTGGGCGATTGACGCCAATTTCTGCCACCCCGACAAGCCTGTCCTGCGCTACGTGCTGCGCGACACCCCTGAGACCCGCGAGTCCGCGTGGCCGCACAAGTTCGAATTCAGTCTCACTGTCGCCATCACCGACAACGGCAACGCCCTCACCTGGGACTTCGCCGTGAAGAACCGTCAAGACGCCCCCGTTCGACTTCACCTTCGCGCTCCACTCGTACTTCAAATGCGACAGCGAGCAGGTGGTCCTGCCCGATTTCAAGGGCGCCAAGTACCTTGATATTGCGGACGAGGGCAAGGAGAGAGTGCAGGACGGCGATCTCGTATTCGACAAGGAAGTGGACAGGATCTTTGTTGCGAGCCCGGATACCATTAAGTTGCCCAGTGCGAAAGTCACTATTACTAAGTCTAATCTCCCTGAGACTGTCGTGTGGAACCCGCATGCTGAGAAGGCCGCCGCGCTTGTGGATCTGCCGGACGATGGCTATAAGAATTTCATCTGCATTGAACCCGGCGCTATCGTCAACCCGGTCCAAGTTCTCCCAAATGCTACTTGGGAAGCGTCCGTGGTATTTGCAGTTGATAAGGATAATGCCCCCTAAGGCTGTTCAGCGTTAGATTCTGCAGCAAAAAAGCTTGCTCTCCAGCCGCTGTGAGTACTTCACAGAATGATGCTTCTCTTGACACATTGTATTCTGAATAAAATTAAGCGTATGCGCCCCCAAGATTGCATTTTTGTTTCGCCTAAAAGTCGCTGTCCTAGCGACGGAGTTTGAAAAAGACACCTCATTTCCCAATCTTCTTAAGTGCACTAGTGGTGCTACAGCACAGCAAATTAGCCTGAACAGTAGGCGCCTCACAAGTTCTCCAAAATGTCCAGCAACATCGAAAAGGTTTTGTCGCACATCACGTTTCTTACCGCGTGTAAGGATCAACTGTATAAATATCGGTGCTCATTCCTAACAGTGAGGTCCAGAGTGCGCGGGACATCATCCGATGCGACGTCCAGGAATGGTTGCACCCGTGTTATCACGCAACCTGTTTGTGCCCACTGCAAACTTGTGCTTATAACTACCCCTCGGTCTTCAACACTCTCTGAATCTTCTATCAGAGCAGTAGCGAGACGACGGCAGGTCCCACTGGTTCCCTTGGTACAGAGGACGCTCCCATCACAGCATCTGGGATATGCAGCCTGGTCTGTCGAAGTACTGTGCTGGCACCAACGCGCGTCAAAGTCGAAAGGTGGTACTTGCATAAATAACTGTGCCATCATATATCTTGACACAAGCGCATTGAAATATTCGCCCCGAAGTCTATCAAATAGACAACCCAGGTCCATAAAGTCACCACCGAAAGATATTCGAGACGTTTCCAAAGTGAGTCCAGACATGAAATCAGACCCAAGCAGCCAATCCAGCAGACGACTAAAAGCGGATTGTTCGATAGGGCGTGGTGGTGCTTTCGTTGCGATTCTTATGGTAATCGGTTCGACTACAAAATTGTCGACGGAAATAGGATCAGAAGCGTAGTACTTGTCAAGCGTATAATCAGGCTGTGCAGCCTGGTTGACAGCCTTATTCGCTTGTACCATATCTTCCATAGCTGCAGAAATTGAAGTAATCCATTCCAAAAGACTTGGTAATATCGCAGAATTCAAACGGAGGTCCAGCGCACTTGTAGCAACTTGAACAGCAATATGGTTTGTCGGGAATTGCCACTTCGCCAAGACGCTCAGGAAGGAACCTTTTTGTCCGGAGGTCAACTGAGTCGGTCGCTCGTCCATTGACAGATCTTCAGTCGGGAATGGAAACGACATCTGCTGCTTCTCATGGTCAAACGATCCCGGTTGCAAAATTTGCTTTCTTGCGTCCGGAGGAGTAGAGTCACCCGCAAGAATTCTAGGTACGTCTGCGGGAGCGCCCTGCTTAGCCAGATCATTTGCACCACAGAACATAGTCTTCCACTCTATCTGATCATCCCCCAACTCATCGCTGCCAAACATGTACCATGAAATGACGTCCTCGAGCAAAATATCACCAACCTCAAGTTCCAAACTTCCCCAGGAGAAGTCCTCAGTCACCCACATCGAGCACGCTCGGATGTCACGGAACACAAACCTCATCAGCTGGGCCCGAGGTTCTTCGGAAACCAAAGACATTAGAACTCCGCGAACGTTAATAAAAATTTCTGTCCCGTCCATTTTTCTGTCGTCTTCAACGACACCTGGAGTTGGAAGATATTCAGGTTTCGAGAGTTCGCTGCGCCTCTGCAGATGACTCTTGGTCAAAAGAGCGACACATGCCACAAGCCTAACCGTTAAAGGACTAACTGTGACTTGAATCGACATTGGAACAGTCACGGACAGGCGGGAAGAAACGGTATCGATTTTCACTTTCATATCGCATGGAGCAAGAAGTTGGTCCCGTATCCCTGTGTTTTCGTTGAATACGTCCGCTGAAACTCTAATTCTTGAACTGATGAACCCCAAGTCACGACCAAGTCGAAGTCGAAGGCTACCACGAAGTCTCAGACGAAAGCTCTGCGAGCTTTCTTCACCATTTCCGCATTCAGACGGGTAACGACGTGAACAGAAATATTTCGGACTGACACGTCCACAGGTGCCGATGACTGAGGTTGGGAACCGAATGATTCCGGTGCAAGAGCTAGACACTCGAAAATTGAAGTGAAATCCATAAGAGCTCTATATTCGGTATCAATGCTGACCCCCGCAGCGGAAATGCCCCAGCAGTCGTCACTAGGCGTAGGAAGCTTCGCCGTGAATCCAGATATGCTTGCGGAAAGCACTTCATAATCTGCCATTTTCGCCCACATGTACAGGGAATGGGGCCTTCGTCCTCTGCTAAAGGCGCTCGCATACTCCGACGGGGTTTCAAAACCAAAGGGCGAATGTAGAGATTCCACCTGCAACTCGTCGTCATCCACACGAAAATTATAAGGGACTTCAGCATTGAACATAGTGCTCGCGTTTCTAAAGCTTGCATCTCCATGTTGGGGCATTGAAACTTCGATATTTCGACTTCTTATAGAGGACTCTCGAAGAACACACCCATCTTTTCCTAGCAGTAATGAGGCTTTTACACCATTACTTGTTAGCTTCAGTCCATACATTTCTTTGAGAACAGATCGGAAAGGAACGAAAAGTGTCGGTTGCGATATTACGATCGAGAACTTCAGAACGACTGTTTCACTAGTTCGATCTTCCCGATGTGGCAGTGTGCTTACAACCGCGACTGCATTATCTCGTTGCACGAAATTCACGCCTTCTTCTTCATTGTCATCCGCAATTGAACCAGAGGAAGCTGTACTTCCATCCTTAGCCATCTCACTCGCGGAGATTGATTCAGAAAAAAAATGTATTAACGACGAAATCAACCCAGGACAAAAACAGATAAGCGGGTCCGATATTTGCAATTTTGATGAAACCTTTTCTTCATCGTTCTCGAATCGACTTAAACTTTCGATATGAACAGAACACGAAGAGCGTTCACTGTCCTTCCTCTTGAAAAGAACCTGAGGCAGATCGGACACAGCCCGAACGGCCAAGACCAGTTCTCTGTGTCGCGGAATACCTCTTCGGTGATCCTCAACCCAAACAGAATGAATATCGAGAGTCTTACGCGTGACACGAGTATTGATAGAGGATCCATTTGTTTCTCGAATGGATTCCAAGGTAAACCAACATGGCCCACAGGTTATGTTCGCAATCGCTGCAACAACTGAGCCATGTTCCCCTTCTTCAAGTAAATCAACGGATATGATTTCTGTCCCAACATCGATGAGCAAATGATCGCAGACAGGATGTACATTGACGTCGGTGTCGACAATGGATTCCCCGCCTTCTAGCGAGTTTTTGTCCGTATCAACGACGCGCTTGCTGTGGGCGTCAAAACTGCTTTCAGAAATCGTCACGGTCTCCAGTACTTGCGGGAACAACTGGGATATGACAGCCCTTATAAGAAAAATTTGACTCGGCGCCAGAAGAATAGAAGCCTGACTTAAAACATCGAAAGACCACTGCGACCGAGATTTGTTTGGTCCCTCAAGTCCTTCAAAAATATCTTGGTAGAATGTTTTCTGCTTGTGACTTACATCCAAGTCCAAGCTTCTCAACAGTACATTCCATTCTCGAAACACCGGACTCTGACTTGAGCTTGCAACCGACGTATGGGGACTTGTTCGAGAAGGTCTAGTGAGTAGAGAAACTTTGCGAAAAGTTGCAACCTGGGAACCTTCCATGAACGTCACCATTGCTTCTGGAAGACTTATGCGAAGAGCTCCAAGCAACGACTTATGTACAGGAGCAGTAATCTTCAAAAACTCGCCTTGAACAATAATTTTCCATCCGCTTGTTTCCTTCGATTCCTCCGTGACAGGAACTTCTCTCGAGTCACTTTTAGAAGTGACTTGCAAGTCAGGATGGCCAATTAATGCACCACTGGAAACGACTTGTATGTTTTGCGCGAACTTAACAACTGTGTCGATTAAGCCAGTAATTACGCCATAGAGCTCATCCACAAATGACCGCAAAATGACAACGTGAAGGCCGGACAAGCGAATAATGGTCTCTCCTGTTTCCACAGAGAACTCAACGCAGTTACCATTCTCCGCATTCGCGGATTCTTGTTTCACGCTTTCCACAGCTCGGCTATAGTTGAGAGATTTGTTACCTAAATCCAAAACTTCTACCACTTGGAAAGAACCCGAATGCCTTCCGGCTGCGAATCTGTACGAACATCTCTCAGCCCGCAGTAGAGTGCGAAGATCTCCCGTCGCTATTTCAAGTGATAAAGCGTTCACGCCGATGGAAAACTCGAGAGCAGTTACAACGCCGCGTTCAACGCCTACAGTCGCAGTTACGCCCACGCTGTCGTTCAGCGGGAGCTGTACCGCATCCCGAAAACGTTTTCCATACGTAAATACAACATCAAAAATTCGAGAAACACTGCTCGGCGAAGCGAGAATACCAGCGTTTCCACACTGCACATGTATTCTGGAGGAACAGCCAGAAATTGCATCTGTCCCGATCGTATTTGAGATATCCTTTTCATTAGAATATTTCAAAGTTAAGCCGTATTCATCCGCCGTTGTCGGGTATATCTGGACAGCAGCTCTGCTGTTCTTCTCCCCTAAAATGAAGTCCCTTGCCGATATTCGCAACCCGTTTTCATTTCTCACAACGCCAGAAATCTTCTTTAGGGTGATATACATAGGCTGAGTTCTGCTTTCCCCTTCCAGATATAGAGAAATTGCTGTAACTTCAATTAAAAAGCGCGGTAGCACAATCGCCGCATTTCGGACATGTGCTTGCTCTTTGACGTCCACATTGCCTCGAGTGCGCCATCTATTTTCACTTGAGTTGTTCCACCGCGGCCACTGCTTTGTTAGAAATGCTAACATACTTGTCCATATCTCAACATTTTCGTTCGTCAAATGAACACTCAGCTCGCCAACATCCAAAAGCACACTTTTTCTTTGGTACGAAATACTCAAAGGTAATTCATCCACAATTTGCCATTCCAATTCATCAGGAGGAACAGACTGCCTCGCATTCAGATAGATACCGCCTTTGAGTCCGACTCTGGTGGTTATTTTCGCTGTTCGTATTTCATTTCGCACCTCGGTGTTAACGACGGTTCGCCTTACTTCAACGCAAAATACTCTCCTTCTCAGCGACGGCTCCTTCTCATTTACGTCTGGTACAGATATCAAGGCAGTACCCCCTGCAAAGTCCACGTGAAAAACTGTGGACCGAATTGTTTTCGCGGACGAGGCGCCCGCATTTGCAGAGGATGCATTTGACTCTCTGGCACAAGCATCTCGCATACTGGTTGACAGAGTATTGATTTCATTCTGGGCATAGTTTACATAGCTCACAAGAGGACTGAAGCTTGGGATATCGAGGTCCAGAAACAAAGCTGCGACTGTCGCAGAGATAGTTACATTGTGATCCAAGGGCATTTTTCGGATCTGTAACGTACAGACGGCGTCATTAATCAATGGAGGAGCGGTGCACGACGCGGGTTGCCACTGGTGGAGCAATCCTGTTCCTATTGTTTGTGGATACGTTCTTTGCAGAAGCAAGGTATTGTCGTTCGCAAGAGTGGCGTCATCAAAAATCAGAACACCGGCGTAGTTGGAGAGTGATGAATCCAGCTCCCCCCATCCCTTAACGTCCACGATTGACAGAAGAAGCTTTGAATTCGTATGGACAATGCCAATTTCAAACCTCTGAACGCGAATCGTAACAATTGCTTTCGTCCACGAATTGCCGACTGGTCGAGAATCTGGAGAACTTGCGACGTTATCCCCCGTGCCAAAGTCCTGCGCAAATCTTTCCAGGCTTTCCAACGACTGTCGTATTTCCGACGCAATGGCCTCACGTTCGTCAGTAAGTTGGCTTCCGAATAGAAACCGACTGAGTAAATCACCAGTGCAAAGGTCGCCGCCCCGTCAACGAGAATTTCCTTATTCGCCTGGTTCCGCAACGCCAAGATGGAGCTAACATCCAGTTTCTCTTCCAATTCGGTTATTCGATCGTCTTCCGCGGGCTGCAGTCGATGACTGGCGGTTAGTCGCCGAACATGTAAGCTCTTGTATTCGTCGCACAGCGCCTTCAGGCCCGTGCCTTGCTTTCTGCTCAAGGCCTCCCTGCTTTGCGTACTGAAACCAGGCCCGCGGATCCTGCGCTGGTCGCAGTTTTGGGCGAGAATGTACAACACTGGGATACTGCACTATTTTCCACCGGGAGCAACTCTTTTTCAGAGACAATAGCAAGTCAATTAAAATGACGGGAAGCGTCAGCACAACAGCGCACGGAATATCAAAAATCACTGCCAGTGAGCCCCCGTCAAAGCTCAAACAGACGTCGAATTTCGGAATTGAAAACACACGCTCTTTCCACCAAACGCCTGGCAAGGAATTCACGGTGACAATACTTCCGTTTCCAGTTTCCGCCTCTTCCGAGCAACGTTTGAACACGTCAATGGCGACGTCGGTCACCTGAAGCAATTTTGATAAGTCGGTCGAAGTCTGTTGCTGATGAGAGCTGGCAGCGGTGGGTGCATTTTCTGAAGTTGCAATCTTACTAAATTGTAGGGAAACGTGAAAGCCTGCAGCCAATGTAACGCTAATAGAAACATCGGCGAAATCGACTTCCACGTGATGCAGAATGAGTGGCAGAAGCTTGTGCAACAGACGCGAAATCATAGAGGCGCGTTTTTCACCGTGCGCAATGCTTCGCAGTTTTGTTCGTCTTTTCGAAGTCTTAAACGCAGCGCACACCTCGTCGATTCGCGTGGGAAATGGTACCTCTTCAAAGCGAAGGGAGACGTTTTTAGCGCATATACGCACGGGCGAATTGGAGAGACTCTTCCACGGTACCGTGAGCTCCAGATTTCCTATGTGCCCGGCAACCAGACGGAAGGGGAAGTCGGCAAAAGCAAGCACAGGACCAGGGGTGCAGTCGACATTTTCCAGGGAGCATCGTCCATTGAGAACATCGACGCGAAGCTGCTCCTTATCGAGTCCGGGAAGGTATTCTCCAATCGAGTCGAGAATTATTTTCTGCAGTAATCTCATGATCTACCGAAGGTAGTGCGCAGTGATGCTGCGGCCGAAAAAGGGAGCACAGCCGCAGACGGCACCAATTTACGAAACCTGCAACGCTTGAACACCGTGCGGCGTTGTACAGGTGTCCAGCAACCTCGAAAATAGTGTTGTATGTATGAAGCTTTTTGAAGAGCCAATGGTATCCCCGAATTGCGGAAGTTAGTTAGTAACTTGTGTAAGCTTATCATACTTCCAACAATGTGTGGGTCTTCCTTCTGCATTTATGATGTGATATGATATGATACAATATGCAGTTCAGACGGATATATCTTTTGAATAGTATCATAGCATTGCTGTATCTGCTGATGTAAGCTAAATTGTACCGGCGTACGGGCGGAGGATATCGGACCGCGATCCCCCGTCGCCGACAGCGGTATTCTGCGTTCCACTGCCTTGAACAATCGTCGTCGTCAGCCGCTTGGATTCACGCACACCGCAGCCTAGTACCAACGGAGGCTCTCGGTAAAATCGATGTAGCTTACCGCTTCCCGGCGACGGCACCTTCAAGTCGAGCAGAACCACCGTAACCGCGCCGCAGGTCAAGGGGGGCAAAGATGCGAGATGAAACTGTTCTGGATTCTGTCGCGACAGCATCCGCTGCAACAAGCCCCGAGAAGCCTAAGCCGCGACGCCCCGTCGTTGTCATTTTCTTTATAGCATGTTGGTTCCTTGCCAATGGAACCACAGTCTTGCTCAACAAGTACATATTCAAGTTTCTCGGCTTTCGATTTCCTCTGTCGCTTACCCTCATCCACATGGTCATCCAAAGTATTTTGGCACATCTAACAGTTGACTACCTGAAGACCATTGAAAAGATACATGTCGAACGCAGCGATTATTATTCAAAACTCCTCGTTATCTCCGTCGTGTTTTGCCTGAATATCTGCCTTGGAAACGTCAGTCTACGATATGTCCCCGTCAGTTTCATGCAAACGATCAAGTCGTTAACTCCTGTTTGCACAGCGCTGCTGCAATTTTTGGTGTTCCGATCGCGATTGACGACGCCTGCTATGCTCGCGCTAATCCCTGTAACCACTGGCGTGGCCTTGGCGTCTGCGACTGAATTGCAATTTCATCTTGGCGGTTTTATCGCCGCGCTCGTCGCCTGCTTCCTCACCGGCACCAAGTTTGTGCTCAGTCGCAAATGCTATCCGGGCGGTACCAGCTCGATAGCATTAATTTGCTGTACTATATGGCACCGCCCTCCGCCGCATTGCTCATTCCCGTCGTTGCCTATTTTGAATCTGCAGACGTTTTCGCCTGGATACACAGCCCGTTGCGTACGAATGGGCACTTTCTCATTTTATTGTTCAGCGGGCTTATTTCTTTTGTCTTGAACATTACCCTTTTCGTCGTTCTCAAAGCAACGTCCTCCGTCACCGTCACCGTCGCTGGTAACGTGAAAACAGTTTTGGTCATTTTTTCAAGCATCATCATTTTCAGAAACCCGGTCACTGCGCCCAACATGCTGGGATGTCTCGTCGCAATCGGTGGTTGCTGTTGGTACGGACTCGTAAAACAGAAGTGGGCTACAATGGGAACCATGGAAACTTCATCCTCACAGTAATTTATGGCGTGGTTTGCACGGAATGCGTTTTCGGCCGTGCATTTTTTGACATGAAACATCGATTTTATTTCAGCCTGGGTCAAGTCTTGACCAATGTTGCTCTTTTGCCAGAAAAAAATATAAACGTCGCCTACCTTCGGTAATCAGTGGCAATTTGAAAACAAGTGGAATAAACCAGGCTACACACTAGTCCATTTCTTATGAACGCCATTCTTCGCCCACTCGGTATCCCACAGTTCTGGTTTTCCATCTGTCCAACCAAACAAGGGCTTCCAGAACCGTTCCCTTTGCGGGTTGCGATGATTCTTCACAGCTCGCCACACCGACATAAGATCGAGTAGAACACGTACAAGAGGCGATTCCTGGGAGATCGCATCCCGGTCAACAGTTTGCCTGAAAAATTCATAGACATGTCGATTGTTCAGAGTTGAAAGCATGCATACAATCTGCCGCCAGCCGTACGCGACGTTTTTTGGTGGCCTGCAGGCGAGTCGTCCACGGGTTCGTAGAATCTAGGGCTGGTCGCAAACAACGCTTAAGTGAGGCGAACGCTTCGACACACAAAGTCAACCTGTCATCATGTGAGATGCACTGCCCAATACCCTTCAAATGCTGCAGGAGAAACGGATAATTTGCACCTGTCAGAATCATTGACGCCTCAATGAATCGGCCGTTGGACACAACACTCCATTGTGACTCAGGCGACCAGCCACTGAGGTCTTTGCAGATGTTCATGAAATGTTGGATTTCTTCTCCGGTTACGGGGCCGTGATGCACTGCAGGAACACTGTTCCACAGGCCACTACTTCCGGCATAGTAGCATTCGTAAAGTGAGCCTCCGAGCAGTTGCTTCGCATATCTAGCATGCACCATCCATTGATTACCGAAATCGCCCATGAAGATATCCGCGGCCAACTCTGGTAAGAGCCCGGGCCATTCGGAAGCATCTGCACCAATACCACGCGCTAACATGTCCACTGCGGATAACATCTTGTTCGGGATGAGGACATGAGGCCAAATGTGAATGCAAGCATGCACAACTGTTGTCAGCACTTCGCGCAGGGGTTCAGACTTCGAATCTGTAGTGGAATTGGGGCAATATTTGGTTTCGTGAAACGGAGCAACCCAGGGGAGCTCTTTGAGTTGAATTTGGCCCTCATAGTTGAGCAGTAGCAATGATCGGCGTCGACGAAATGACGCCACGATTGCAGAATAAAGCATTCGTAACCGCTGGTCATTAAAGACTTGAGCCGTAGTGACGCCAAGCACTTGGTCCATGCACGATGCCAAAACTTCCATGGACGTCACACATTCCTTTCCGTTCTTGTCTACAAGGACGTCCAAAGGATGCCTTTGCAGATTGCGAAACACTCTTTCAATAGAACGAGGTAACTCAGCTCCTTTCTTAATTGTAGGGTACTTATTTGCCTCATCCTCTGTGGCAGGAATCAACAGAGATGTGATATTGTCCAATCCGACGTGAATGTTATCCACACTACTGGAAGCACCTTCGACACCACCTACTGCGTTCGTCACGCGGGAAATGGCCATGTCGACCCAATCACCATTCATAAACGAAGGTTCCTCTTGCACGTCCCATTTCTGACGATCCCGAAGAGCCTTCAACTTCGAAGGAAGGGCCGCGGATTGAGCACAATTGGGTGACCATGCATTTGGCACCCCGCGCGAATCTGCGATCTGCGCGATGACAACTCGCGCGAACTTGATGTCTTGTTCTGCTTTTTTCTTCCCTGGACGCCGCTCCTTGTCAAGGAACGCCGTAGCCCCGGCAAAAATTATGAAGCCCGTGCGCCCTGGTCGAAGCCTAGGCAGGATGAACTTGGGTGATGACTTTGGAAGATATTCAAAACTGGATTGATTCTCTCGCAGCATCCGGAACCGTTTCCCTACCTCAGCAAGTGCAAGCCGGACTGCGTTGTACTCCGCAACCATTGCCGCAGATGGCGGCTTCTCGAAAGGGCGCAGATCACCATCTTCAGCGCACGTAGCCAGAACAATAGCGATTAGGCGATCATAGACTGGAAGAAAATCATCTATAATTAATTTGTTTTCCAAATATCGTCGAGAAGCTTTGCTCATCCGATCGTCCGCATGCAAGCATCGGCAAGCATCGGCAATGGTGTAGCGGCTGCACCTCACTTCACCAGAGATTGGCGTCGAGGACGGCTGAGGATAGAAGCGAACATCCGAAAAGTGTGGGCGAAGAGTTTTCACCAGCTTTCCTGCTGCACTTTGGTCATTGTTTTGCATAAACCAAGCCACAGAGAGAAAAGCACTTTCTTCGGGCACAGCGACGTTGTAGAGCCCTGACTCAAGAAGACGATGGAGGAGATGCAATCCACGGCCGTCTGCACCAATGAACCATTCGTTGAGTACGGAGCGAGTGCCTTTAACTTTATCAGTTCCCTTCGGAACTTTTAGGCTGTTGTCCTTCATCAATTGATCTTCAAAAGGTAGCAGAGGACCTCCGGCGAGGAGATCGCCGGATACGAATCCTCCTGGAAGTACTTCTGGCGTGAGCCACACCGGAAGTCCCAGGACGGGTTGGCGCGAGCCGACGGATAACGTACCATCTGACATGCCGTTGACTGTTCTCGACCACTTCTGGTAGCGTTCAAGTGACCGTGGGCATGTTCCCGAACTGTGTAGAATGGCCTGGTTTAGGGCATACGCCACTGACATTGTGCCTTCCAAGAGTGAGAACCAAGTTTGGTCCAGAATTCTTGGAGACTTCCCTGGCAATCCTACCGACGAGGATTATATAAAGTTCAGTGGTACTCTCTCTTTGAGCTGTACAGTACTGTACAGAGCCAGAAAGCCATAGCTGTGCTCTGCACGTCGCCAGCTCAGCATTTCATTAATGCTACAGTATTGACAATTGAGTAGTTGATGCCAACAAGGCATCGGGAGGTGTGCCCCCTCTCACCAGACTCTGTCAACAATGAAAACGCTGTTGTCGTTTATTAAAGATCCAAAAATCTCAATCTGCACACAAAGAATTTGCTTCGGCATAAGATATCACAATTTACAGTTTAGAGAAACATCGACACATCTACATATCATAATCAGGGAGATGCGGGAAATACCGATATTTCGATATTTTGGTTGATTACTTTGCAACAAATCAAATTGTTTTTGGGTACGAGACTAAACGCGAGATGTGGAGACGTCAGCAATGTAAGAAATGTAAATGTGGACCGGTAAATGTGTTGCGTTTTCATCCAAAAATCAACGCTTGCATAATCCATCAGCCATCAACTCACATTAATCCAGGTGCAGGATTAATATAGGACTCTTGATTTTTGAAAGTTTTTCTTGAGTCGAGGACGAACACAATAAGTTTTTTTCTCTGTTAAATTTTTTCTAGGTGAGAAGGACTTGGATTTTTGGTATAAATTTTCAATTAGAGGGCGAACTCAACAATATTTTTACAGTTATTTTTTTGGCTGGC
>JADWZK010326223.1_pt1 | contig 12951 bp, 10 predicted proteins | sample 8957641 | NCBI WGS metagenome assembly JADWZK01 (sample SAMN16576796, study PRJNA672827) | algae metagenome | host: rhodolith | place: South Korea: Udo, Jeju | collected 2014-09-18 | reverse complement strand
CAACGCGGTGAGTTTTCGAAGAGCCAAATACTTTGATTCGTTTTCCGAACTCGCAAGATACGCTGGTTTCATCCATGTTCCACACTCCGTCACCACCGGATAGAATCCCAGGATTATCTTTTTCAACGTCGTTCAAAATTTTGAAGAACACTTCGACCTGATCGTAGATGTTTCCCTAAAATTTTGCTTTTCCTTTGTTTTCCGCCTTTCTGAACGTAATTTCTCGATGTCTGGCTCTAAATGCCCGAATGTTATCATCTAAGGGTATCCCGTTTTTCCACATTGGTCGTCCGTCTGAAGCAATCTGCGACATCAAGGACTTCAAAGTGTCTTTGCCAACAGCAAACCCTCTCTTTCCTGCGAAAATGGGACGCTCTGCAATCATTGCCTCTCCTTCACTCTACAATATAGTACGTGTGCCTCCCTTGACCTTGGAGGGTTTGAGCATCCCTTCCAGCCCAATTTTATCGTTTTCGCGGAGGAATTTACAGATTGTACATAGTGTAGACTTGGGTACGTTTTTTCGCTTGGGCAGTGTCTCGCAAAGAACGTTTTTCCTTCCTTGAGGAGACGCAGAGTCATTTTTCGCCTTTTGGAATTTTCCAGACACTTTTGCAGCGCGATCTTTCGGTTACTAGTCTTTCTCCGCATAGATTGCAGCATCTTGACTTCTTCGAATGCATACCTGAGGCTCATTGACTTCCTTGGATACAAACCTGAGATCACTGAATGGTGACATCAAGAATGCTTGGACGACGAAGATGACTACATCATGCAGTTTAGAAGGCGTTTCGGTTTCCCGGGAACGCGTCTGTACTCATTCTGTATCTCTGGGCACATAATACTAATGCTACATAGTTTTGCTTAACATGTGGGACAAAACCAACAAAACAAAATCCTGTAGGGACCATTCCAGGTACGGTAACGAGAAGTGTCCGATCAATAGCCGTGTCCGGTCAATAGCCGCCAGGGAAGGGTAGAGTCTTATATTTCATAGCAAGCATTAGTGTCCGAAAGACTAATTTTCGCTTCCTGTCTGAACCATAACAGTGTCTTTGACTGCTCAGATCCGATAAACAGACTTCTCTACGGCTATAAGCGGGAAGAGATAGCTTTCTTCAAGAACTATATCCTTTAGTATAGTCGCTTCCTAATAAGCGTATAATATTTCTGCTGAGTTCTCATTCCTTCGTCCGGTATTAAGAATAGTAAGAAGACTGTTTTAGATGCCGTCAAGGGTCTTTAGAGCATAGAGAAGACTTTGCAAACTTTCTAGTTCGAATTGCACAAGTGCAAATCGATAAAAGAGGTTGTGTCCGGGCGGTTTATTGCATGCAGCTACAAAATGTACATCCAGTATAGTTCAACGCTCTTCTTAGAAGGAAGATGAAGGTAATCATCTTCTGAATGCCTTTCATTGTTTAAAGACACATGGAGAACTTGGGCGCGGAGATGAGTGCAAATCTTTGATGCGGAGATGGGTGCGTAGATTAGGTATCCGGCCTAAAATCAATTAAAAAGACGCGCGCGCACCCACTTGTGCACCCTGTTTGCAAGAGCTGGTTTAGCTATTTGTAAACCCAAGGCGGCAAAAATGTGCTCAATCTAGACACGACTTGCTCACAAAAATGGGACGAATTTATGAAAAATGTGCAGCTAAACAGAGCCTAAACGCATGGTTGTTACCAATGAACGCAAGCGTCCAGTTGACACCGAACTGGGCCATGTATTGACAGAAAATGTATCGAAACCCCAAAAATCGTCCTTAGGGTATTTAATTGCGATGTGAAACCCTAAATGAGTATCTTCGCCATTTCGATCCAAAAGCTGTCTCTGTACCTTACAAATTATTTAATTTTCCCACTTGGATAACTACAAAGACGGGTGGATTTCGTACGCTGTTCAGTGCATCATATCGCAAAAGTAATTAATTTCTTAGTTCTACAGTATCTACGAAAACAGACATCTGTAGTATGTGGTTCATTTTATCATATAGAGCGAAACTAATAATTTTTTGGAGTTTAAATTATTTGAAAGCAATTACAGCTCCAGATACTTGTGCCTTCCAACACGCGTACGTTTTGTGCATGGCCCCCATCTTGCTCTGTTTACACTTGCGAAATCATGCGCGTATGTGTTGCCAGAGAGTGACTTATTTCTGTACGTTATCGACTCTTTTTCAAATTTTTTTGCTTTAATTTAAAATTTCGGGAATGTTGGAACGGTAACAATACGTGACTTCATGTAGTATCAACAGCAAGAGCCTTTAGAGGGTGCTGAGACTCTCTGTCACGCTAGATTGCAGCATTCGATGGCACCAAATTCCATGTAACATGGACTTTTTCAACTTCGCTCTGCCTAATTTCTGCTTTTTCTTGAAGGGTGCAGATTTCCGGTGATGACATCTCTCCTGTACAGTAAAACTTTTTTGGGAGAAATATGATACAGCAATTGCCGCGAAAGTCATTTCTCCCAAAAAGTTATCATATAAATCATATGCGCCGTGAAGTCGATAGGTCAATCTATTCGATTTTCGCATCCCAAGAAATACCAAAATGTAGCGCCATTGAACAACCGTGGATGTAGTGGCGTCGTTAGGGCGAGGGAGCAGGCACCCTGCACAGTAAAAGCGTGACTGCGCGTGTCCTTTATTAACAAAAGGAGTGCCCGTACGGACGGATGGCGTCCTCACTGAAGTAAGAGGGTGGGTTCCGGGGGCCTTCCTCCAAGTTCCCTCGTGAACTGAAGGGAGATGGGTGCGGTGAGGGTAGAAGTAGTAATCTCCCGAGAAGGGAGATGCAGGGAAGTAACTGTACGCCTAAGGTAAAGATAAGGACCGAACGAGGTCCTTACAAAACTTAATTTGAGCGGAGAGGAAGTGCAAGGCAATACTGTATAGAGCGGCATGCGGAATTTCAGACCATTTCCAATTAGAATAAATAGAAAGCAACCAGCGCTCTTCAAGAACACAAGATCATCCTCTAAATGTAGTGTTATGCAGATGTTTAAATCATGGACACTCATGGGAAAGATCGATGACATTGCCGATATCTATTCACTGGCGGATACCGCTTTGAGGATCTCGAGTATGATAATATTTCAAGTGTACTGTACGCAGTAGTGTAAGCACGCTTGAATTTTCGGGGCGGTGGCCAGGTGGTCCTCGTCCCTGCGGACGTCGGCGGCTGCCAGCAGTCAGTTCCATCCAATTTGGCCGATGCTATGACTCCGAACTCTGAAGTGTGGGAACGATGCGAGCAAGTTCTGGCATTGCTACTGTGCATCGGCGTGCTGCTTCTCGCGTGGCGCAAGGCACGTCGCTCGACGCTAGTGACGCGCTCTGTCCTGCGGGCATTACGACATGGTGGTCCGATCCCTCGTCATGTGGCCATCATCATGGACGGGAACCGGCGTTGGGCTCGGCGCTCAAAGCTTGCTGTGCGTGAAGGGCATTTGCGTGGTGGGGAGAAGCTGACGGAATCGCTGCAATGGTGCCTGGACGCGAATGTATCGATTGTGACTGTGTACGCGTTCTCACTTGAGAATTTCAAGCGGCCTCCGGACGAGGTCAGGGAGATAATGCGGCTGTGCGAGGAGAAATTCGGCGAAATGCTGGAGCAGTCTGACATGATTGCACGCAACCGCGTGCGCGTACGCGTGCTTGGCGACCTCACGCGCGTTTCACCGTCATTGCGCACGCTCATGCATCGCGTCATGGCGCGCACAGCGGGCTTTGATGATGGGCCCGTGCTCAATATTTGCTTTGCGTACACTGGCCGGTTCGACATTGCTAGTGGCGTCTCGCGTGTTGTCGGTATGTGCGATGAAGGCAGGTTGCGCCCTGAGGACATCTCAGAGCACACTCTGGCAATGTGCATGTCATCTGGATTCAGTGCTGGTGGTGCTCCTGTGACTTGTTATCCGGAGTTGCTTATTCGCACGTCCGGCGAGACTAGAATAAGCGACTTCCTTCTGTGGGATGGCTGTTTTTCAGTTCTCGCGTTTTCTAATGTTCTGTGGCCGGAGCTTACGGCTTGGGACTTTGTCTTCCTGATTCTTGGGTACCAAGCGAGAGAAAGGGCGCGCACAGCGGCGGTGATGAAGTACCGAGAAGAGGAGGGAGTTTCGACTATACTTGAACATGGATGGGGGTTGTCGACTTGCAAAGATCACGTGCGAAAGGCGATGGAGCATATCCGTTCTGAATACTTCAGCACTATGCGGAATCTAGATTAAATAGTAGGTTTTATGTAACAGGTGATCAATAATATTAACAGTATTTTTATAGTGCCATATCACTTTCTATCCTGCACAGAGTTTCATCGTCAATACTGCTTCTGTCGCTATTGTTGATTCAACACTCCAGCGTATTATAGTACCGAACAATGAAGCTTCTACCTGTTCGTCAGCTCCGCCAGCTGCAGAAAGAACATCCGTGAACGACGAAATGCAAGCATTTACCAATCAAAAAAATGAAGTTCAGCTTTCAGTGTGATGTCCACCATTCGCTTTCTGTAATGCGACTTTGCTTCATGAGGAACTGTAATTCACGCTTGTCATGATCAAGAGCGGAAAACGACACTCATGGATCATTCAAGAGCCGTAGAGGAGGTGCGTGAAGGACGAGGGTGGTTCCTACCATGTCCCTCCTTCCTGTTGCTGTACTGTTTCTATTTGCATGTGTTGCATTCTATATCTTCGTCCGACGAGGAAGGCACGGCGGATTGGCTGGGGGATCCCGGCTCTGCGTTACCTCCGTACACCCCCTCTGCAGGGACCGATTTGGGACGTCGGTTCAGAGAAGAGGAAATTGCCCAGCACAACAACCCGGATGACCTATGGCTGATTATTAATGGAAAGGTCTACGACTTCACGGAGTACTTGCCATTGCATCCAGGGGGTGAAGCAATTCTTCGAAATGCGGGACGAGATTCAACTGAGGGCTTTTCCGGAAGTCAACACCCTGCACGGGTCTGGGACATGGTAAATCGAACCGCCTTATCTTATCAACACTCTATCCGAACTCAAATAAGCGCCAAGCACATACGCTGTTCTCTAACTAAATCTTGGATAATTGCTCTACATCTGGAACTGTGATTTGCAGATCAATGACTTCTACATTGGCAAGGTTGACGACGGGAGCGATGACCTGGATCCCAAAAAAAGTAAATAGCGGTGCCAGATGCAACAAGCCCAACGATTGCCTAACCGGATCGAACCTTCCGCCGATAACGCATTTTGCATGTACCCAAATACGGTCCAACGACAAGCGCATCGAAATTTGGTTCCGGCACCGCTTCACCAACCGCCTCCATTTCGAAAGTGCGCATCAGAACGCTCCATATTGTCTTGACTTGCACGTATGCAAACCCTTCACCCATACACCCATGGCGCCCTGCGCCAAATCCCAGGAAAGAGTACGGGGCCACCTTGTCTTCTTCTCGTGGGGGCAAAAAGCGTGCTGGGTCCCACTTATTCGGCTCTGCATATACCTCTGGAAGCATTCCTGCTACGGATGGCGATGATACAATATAGTCATTCACAGGAATTCGGAACTTTCCGTTGAGCGCAATTCGAGGTTCAAGCACCTTTCGCATAAGGAAGATCAGAGGAGGATGCATTCGCAACGTTTCTTTCATTGCAGCGTGCAGTTGATCCATTTTCACCAGGGCCCCGTAACATATGGCACCGTCAAACTCTGACAGGGTCTCAACTTGCTCCTGTTGAATGCGCTCGTAAACCTCTTTGTTGCGCAGCATACGCATTCCAAGCCATGTTGATGTAGCACTTGAGGTATGCTGCGCTGCGAATAACTACGATGGGGTGAAAAAAACAGCGCGCATCACAGCAATGTTTAGGACAAGAATTTAGGGAGAGTTAGTAAGTGGCAATGGGACTGAAAGGAAATATTTTGAGGTTTTTCATGAAAAGTAAACGTACACCTGCAATGAGATTTCCGACAATCTCAGCCTCTGAAAACGGGGTTCCGTCACGATGCTTGGCATCAACCAGCCACTGCAGCATATCATCCTCTTTCTTCGCTCCTGACCGACGGGACGCAATCACCGGCTCAAACAATTCCGCCATACGCTTTCGTGCCCTGTCCCGTCGTCTATGTGCTTTGATGGGCAAATAAGGAAACAAGACTGAAATTGGCTGCATTCCTTGGTCGAGATCATGAATCAATGTGGAAACTTCTCCGAACAGATTTTCTCGGATTTCCCTTCCAAGAATACAACGTGACCCCGTAAGAATTATGAGGTCACTCAGCTCTTTGAAAAGATCAACTTCCCCTTCTTCGCCCCAGTTCGCGAAATATTCTTCGGCCTCCTTGATCATCATTGGTACATACATCTCCAGCATGTTCACCCGCAATGTCATGGAAAGGACTCGAAAGTGCTGCAGGCGGTTCTCTAGCTTTGCATCATACACAACGTCTTTGCCGAAAACAGGGGTGCTGAACCTGTACGGTTCGCTCTGGTCAAGCTCCATGTCTGATGCCTTGAAGAATGCCTCTGACGCTGCTGGCCCGATGACAAAAGTCAATCGCTTATGGCCAAAACGAATGGTAAACACCTCGCCTTTTCTCGCATACGCTTCCCAGACAAGGCCCAAGGGGTTTCGAACAAACGCTATAACGTTCCCAATGAGCGGTAACCCAACGTTATAAGTAGGCGGCAGAATCGCTTTTCCTTTACGCTTTTTCTTTGCCTGTTTCACATCGCCAAAGACTATCTGCGCGAAGCCGACAACAGCCAACGCGCAGGCAAGAACCACAACGATAACCCAACCTATGGACTCAAGATCACCAGCTTGGGCAGATGCCAGTGTAGTGAGAACAACATCTCGTGCCCCCGCGATAATTTTGGGAGCCATCGGAGCGCGAGTCGCGCGTGCCCGCCTGTAGCCGAACAATCTTTCTTTGTGATTGTGCTCCGACCTGAAACCGAAGCGCAGGGTTCTGATACCACTCGTCATCAGAAGAGTATGATAACTCCGATCTAGAAATTCAGGACATGCGCAACTGTAATACAAAATCTCACAGACCAATCAAATCTCCCGTACTCTGTAATTTACAGTACTTAGATCAATTTTTTTGATCTGAATACAGTACCCTTCTGTTCTCCTTGTTTTGAAGAATATTCCCGACTCGGTGATGCCCGGTCTTTTCGTCCTCCCGCCTCCTTTCCGCACTCGAACGGCTTCTGTCAAGCCAGGTAGACTACTTCTTGAGCCGAAGATAATATTCATGCCAAAATCAAATTTCAAGGCGAAGAATGCGCAGTTATCGATTCGAAGCGGACCTGAGGGGGAGCTCCTGCTTCCTAACGGGACCGGAGCGATAACCTTCGAGAAGGAATTCTTGACGTCAGCAGAGGCGGATCGAATTTTCGACGCAACTCTTGATGCGAAGTCGTGGGCAAGAACGCCCATCTCATTCTTCGGTAAGTCGGTGTTGCAACCACGGGACACTGCCTTTTTTGGAACGAAGTTATACTCGTACAGCGATGAGCGAAGACAGCCAACCGGTTGGAATGACGATCTCCCAGCATCCACGGCAATACACGCCCTTGGCCGAAAAATTGAGCTACATTTGGGTCTCCCACAGTCTTATTTTAATGTGGTGCTGGCAAATAGATACAATAATGGTAGTGACTATATGGGTTGGCACGATGATGGAGAGAAATCACTGGGAGAGACTCCTCTAATTGCGAGCATTTCAGTTGGAGCCAGAAGACGCTTTGTGTTGCGTTCAAAGGCTGAAAAACATCACAAAATCGAATATACACTTGGCCACGGGTCTTTGCTCGTAATGAAAGGAAAAACGCAGAAGTTTTATCAGCATTCTCTCCCCAAAGTCGCAATATCTAAGTGCAACGACGTCCGCATTAACCTCACATATCGCCGTGTGATTGATGAGGATGAGCAGCGCTCTTGAACTAGATTTACGTAGCGCTACTCTCTGCGCGTGAACTGACTTAGCGGGCAAACGGTTTGCAGGGCAATGTATACATGTGAGCTACAGTATTGGCCTCTCTTGGCATTGTGTAAACAAAGGTTGTACTAGACAGGTACAGTGAAGTATTGCTAAGCTTCGAGATAGTCAAGGTCCTCGGGAATTTCAAACTGCTTGCCAAAGTCCTTGCGTTCCATACCAAACTTAGAAACCGCCCATGACTGACAGTTGAATATGTTATCAGTCCAACGATTCGCACTTTCCCTCGCCAGCACGGTGGTGTCCTTCATTTTCGTTATAGCTTCAGGATCGAAATCGGAAAATCGCGCTAAATCTTTGTCCAGTGAAGCGACCTTGCTTTTCAACTCATCCAGTTTTTCGAGAAACAATTTCCGTTGCTCTGAATCCTCGCGTCCCACCTCAAGTTCATTCACAACTTGCCGCAAACGAGACAGCTCCCGTTGATTTGATGCGATATCCGTTTTCAACTGGTTCAGTTTGGCTTTCCTCTGTGAGAAAGAAAATGGAAGTGGTTTTCAGTCAGATAGCTCAGTCTACACTCACATCTAGCATACCCCAACACAGACAACCACACGCACCTTTTGAGAAGCTTCGCTGGGGAGACACCAGTACACTGTCTGGTTACCACATTTGTCACTGTTCACGAGGTCATCATCAAACAGACTTTGCAAGACTTCCTTCACTGACTGAGAAACTGTCAATCGAAACAAGAATATAATGTCAGAAACGAACGGAACATGAAGTGGTGCTGCAAAGGGGGGAAGTAGTGCATGAGATTGGACATACCTATACCCTTCTTCTTGGGGGCAATTTTTTCAAGCTCTTTTAGCGTAAAGAAATCGGCCTATTCTGCGGCAAACAAAATTCCGTCAATTATTAGGTTGCTTCCAAGACCTAATGAGAAAAGCAGTCGAGCGCATCAATCAGATTCGTACCGAGTCGGTGAAGATGGCAAGAAGACGTTCGCGCTTTTCTTCGAAAGAAAGGCCCTTTCGAGGTGCCATGGTGCACACCAATTTGTGCCGTTCTGTTGGAGATTTCCTATGGAACGGACTTGTGCCGATACAAAGACGTTCTGAAAACGTCAAGACAAGACACGGGAATGTCGAGGACCCCAAGTGCTTTCCATGGATGTCTGTGAATGCACTATGATACGGTACGACAATAATTTATATTGCCTGTAGACTATGATACGACAAAACAAGCCAGCAGGGAACAGACAAACTTCGTAACCAATCAGTGGATTCGATTGCCGACGTACAGCCAATAGTCGAGGTGTGCATGGTCCGGGCATTGCAACACCTGAAATCTTATTTTATGCATATTTTTGACAGGGGCTGGTGTATTTATTTTCACTTATTTTTGAGGACTAAGCTGTGGAACCGAAATGACCGCGGTCGGCTCATTTTGATCCTGGGCAGTCGAGGTAATCCGCCCCAGGCACGCGCCAACCATTTGTGCCTACAAACAAACGCGCTCCAGAAGCAAGCCTTTCACCCGTACCCAGAGGACCTCGACCACTTTAAAAATGGCCGAAAACCCGCCTAATCCCGAGAATGCAACCGACGGCTATGAGAGCCGTATGTGGTTTGTTAACGAAGATCCAGAAGCCACCACGAATTGGAAGCAGCAGAAAATTGATACTACCCTTCCGCTGCTTGATTTGAACGATCTATGGGGTAATATATCGGCAGCCCCTGATACTGAAAATGCCGAAAAGCACACGTTTGCTCTCTGCCAGGAATTGCAGCAGTACATGTGGTCGCAGACTATCCCTGAAAAGATTCGTTCACCCACCAAAAAATCCAGTCCCGATCTTTCCTTTCTATCTCCAGCCGAACGTGTGGCGGCTTTAGAGAGCCGCGAAGAGGAGAACGATGATGATATCGCCGAAAATGACAGCAGCGATCGGGTAAAAACCTTCGGGGAACCGTATTTGTTTAAGCTGCGTTGCGAGAACAAGAAGCCGAAGAAGAGCGTTCCGGAGCAAACACTGGAGGAGCAAGCTCATTTTCTGCGCGACATATTGTCCCGGTTGCAAGATATTCAGAAGGACCATCCTCACTTGTTTCCAGTCGTCATCAGCGCGTTTGGGTTTGAAATGACCCACTTTTTCTACGCCAAATTGTTGGAAGCCCTAGAAATCAACAATAAGGATATCATCCAGACATGCCGGTCAGTACTGTTTCTTATCGGTGACCACGCCAATGCGAAAGAAATGCATCTTATCATGAAAACCACGGTAGCGAAGATCGACACTGCCAATTACGAAGGAAGTGCCTTCTACACCATGTGTGATTTAATGGAGACTTGGGGCCGAATTGTGAAGCGCTTAGAGAAAAATCGTGCCGTGTGCATCCATGATCTCGTGGCCGTGCAGAACAAAATGCTGCCCTGCGTAGAAGGTTTCATCAGCTCTCTGGGGATCGAAGAAGAGGCGGAAGACCCCGGCGGGCTCAAGCAGCGTTTTCCTACTATCGTTATACGAAATATTAGCGGTTTGCTCCAGGCACAGGAAGATCAATTTGATCGAGATATTCACCTGCAGGATGCCGTTCGCAGAAATGGAGAACTCGTGAAGTCAAGAATAGTATCGGCGCGACGCACAGCTGATGGCGTGAAATATTTGGAGGTCACAGAGAAAGATGTCGAGAAGAAAGATTCTAATCTTCAATTGTCAGAGACCGCGTCTGTCCGAACCCCGGAGGATGGAGTCATTGACGATTGGATCCTGGAGAGGCGCTTTCTTCTTGTATGGGCTCTGAATATATCTAGGTTTATTCTTCGGTATCTCCCATGCCCAGAAATTGACAAGAAGAAACCCGTTCTTCGCACTCCTAGAGAAACAAACTGTGCATTCGTGAAAAACATGACCGAACGCTTGGACGCGCTCGCAAACATATTTGTGCGTTTGGGGTGGACAAATCCGCTGCGAGCGGCACAACTGGCGGACCTATTCTTGCAACTGGAAAGTGTCCGAAGGGCACCGCCCGCGCTCAGTGGCGATGGACTCGGACCTAAGCTTCAGTTCTGCAAGAACACGAAGACAACCAGCTACAGTATTTCGGCATTTGCCGCGTACCTCTTTCTCGCCCTGCGAGTGAAGAGTAGCTCTGGCAAAACGGGACTTTTTGACATGAGCTTGAAGGGATCTGGGTTTGATCTTGTGGACCCGACTTATGCGTTTGAGGTTGCGTTGCCGTACATCATGAATCTTGTGAATAACGGCTCTCCACCAATTTCGCTTATTGGAGTCCGAATAGCGGAGATGTTTATTGGCCGCATTGATCGCAGCTGGAACACTGCGGACGTTCTTCGTCTGCGTTGTGGGACGTCTTCGATGGGTGTTGATGTATCTGTTTACGGATTCCTTGGTAATCTCGGGAAAGTGCTGGAATCTCTGGTCGATCCAGGGCATGTGGTGCTAGCATACGGGACCTTGAAAAAATGCATAACGAAAATCGAATGCGTTACGATGCGCTTTAGTGTGATGACCATGCTGCTAATGGCAGCCGGCCGCACTGCCATTGCGGCTCAGTACGTCACTTGTTTGAAGGATGTGCTGGACTATGCGAACAAAAAGCTCAGTATGGCGGAGGATAAGGAACCGTGGTTGCTTCTTTCGGACCAGCTTAGGACGCGGTTCGTGGAAACCGTGTTTCCGAAGTACTTTTCACCAAGAAAAGACTATCTGTCGCTGATTGATCCCGTCGTTGCGACATGCTCGGCAGCTTATTTTCTTGCAATCAGCGACAAGCTGTGGGCTGCGAATGGTAAGGAAGATCCGAAATGGATTACTCCCGGTCTTGCGCGGCGTCGAAAATTCTGCATGGAATACATTGAAGTCGGTCGAGAATGTCTCAGAGCCATCGCTGCGGCCTCAGAGTATGACATTAAGTCCATTCCAACAGCGAAAAAGACCAAGAATTCGACGAAGAAAAAGATATTCGAGGCAGCGACGGTGTCACTGAATCATAGTGTGTCTTCGATTCAAACTTTAGATGGAACATTGGGGCTTTTGAAAGAGATGGAGTTGCAGAGTTGATGAAAAGGGCTGTAGATGAGGCGTACACAATTAGGACTTTACGCGTAGCGCGTACTGCTGCCCTTAATCCGTACCCTTTTCGGATCAGAGCGCTCTGGTTAGCGCATCTGAAAAGTAATGAAAAATAAAAATTCTTCCTTTTTCTCTATTGCTCTGCCTCCGATGCTTGACGGAGAGGGGCGAACATGCATTTCAGTTATTTTTCATTCAATTTACACCGTTCCAATTAAGGCGCCCCCTGGCCCGGAAGCGGGTCCACCCCTCTTGCAAGGACAGGTAAGAAACCTGTGATGCATTGCTCGCAACTCACCAGTACAGTACAGTGCTGATCCTTGGAAGAGGAGCCTTCCACTGGAAGGCTCTGAAAAAATAAAATGATACTCGTATCAAATTTTTGCTACAAACCTTAAGGTGATTATGAAAGAAAAAAATTTGTGCTTGTTTCTTTTTGTGTTTTCAGGAGTCGCGACTCCTGAAAAACACAAAAAAGACAGGAAAATGTGGGTCCATCCTTCTTCGACTAAGAACATTCTCGACTCGTCGCTTCCCTGGGATGTATCATATGCAGTATCGGTATGCACACGCTCTTGAAGCAATGCAAATCAATACCGAGGTGCTGTACCGCACTGGTATCATAGAATTTTCGCGTTCACCTTGCTGGAATGAAGAATCTGACTCAATTTGTGGTGAGCTGATCGGTTTCCTAATGCAGTACTATCCTCGCACAGTACCGATATGTACTGTACGTACTACTCAAGAAGCCCAGGTGGACACGAACCGAACGACAACAACTTATCCACGTCCTGTTTGACCTCACTGACCATTGGACCGCACCACTCCGATGGCAAGCTCACAGCTAGATTTGCGATTAATGTGAAGTGGCCTCCGGCCGTAGAGTGGTTGCTAAACGTACTCCAACTAGGGGGGG
>JADWZK010073371.1_pt1 | contig 12994 bp, 8 predicted proteins | sample 8957641 | NCBI WGS metagenome assembly JADWZK01 (sample SAMN16576796, study PRJNA672827) | algae metagenome | host: rhodolith | place: South Korea: Udo, Jeju | collected 2014-09-18 | reverse complement strand
AGTGGCTGTATACAACAAAAGCACTATATCATACGGCACTATATCGCGACCCCCTGTATGCATAAAGTGAATATACATATATATTTTCCATTTAATTATTTTTACGCAGGAACCAACTTGGTTCACGGATTTTGTACGCATCAAGTGCGGTAATGCATCAAGTGAGATATGCATCAAATAAGGTATTATTGTATGCGTAACAAATAAATTTAATTAAAAATGTTCCTGTCACAGTGACAAAGTGGGAGAAGAAGTTCAAGTGTGGAAAAGCAGTACCTAATCTCCTTTAATTATTAACTCACTTCAGGAATATCAAATTCACCCTACCCCCGTTACCTTCTAAAATAATATAAATTAAATTGAAAATGATCATTACTTGTTCACTTTACGAAAACCGAATTTTGAAACCCGGGTGCTTATTTATTTTGCTTTGTACGGAATTATATAAGAAAAAAACTGCATGAGTTGACATAGAAATATATGCTAAGGTGGTTATTCTGGAAGCTCTTCACCATAATTCTTTGTATGATGGTTGCTTTTAGATTATTCAAAGCGAAGAGAGCTGAATCTGACTAAAATGCTTTGATGTAAATTGTATAGGGACAACATCATAGAGAATTTTATCGGGAATGTATGATGATTATTGATAAAGCAGAAAACTTCGAAATATGTCCCAAAAAGACAATCTACAGTAAATCCTTGTTTATTGAATATCGTCTGCGGACCGATTTCGTATGCGAATAAGTGACGTCATATAACCGGTGAGTTCTACAATACAGAGAAAATGTCATTCAAATAAGCCGTGTGCAATGTGTCGATTTTAATCGATTAGAATTGGAGACACATCGCAGTACAAGCCCACTTGACATAGACCAATGAAAATCGATATCATGCCAAATTAGCGTCGTATTTCTAGCTAACTAAATGAAAATTTACGCGACTAATGACTAAGTAAAGGCCAATTTTAGTCAGTCATATATAGTCATGCTGACAGTGAAGCACTAAATCTTCGGCTTCGTCACCGCTTCGTCAAACCCAACATCGACTTACGAGATGAAAAATTACCAGCTCTCGCCCTCTTTGTTGTGGCTAGAGCTCTAGATCGCCGCGCGCCGACACCGTGGCAGCGCACGAGGAATCATGTGTACGATATTCTACTCCGACTGCCGGGCAATGCGAAGATGTCGTCGAGGTTGTCCGAACACCTCCAGATCCCGCCATTGGTCCCGTTAGGGCCACCGAAAAATACGGTAGGAAACCCCAGCAGGTGAACCGACCCCAGGGCACGCGCAGATGAGTTGCGCGCTGGAAGGGATGTAAGTTGAAGAAGAGGGCGCGGGGTGGCAAAGTTGGCCCGCGAAAAGTCATCGATCTGGACCACTCGACCTGCCCGTTGATGACGTCGTCGCCGAGTGCATCGGCATCCTTCAGGAAGTTCGACGCGTGGCCCGTGCATTGGAAGCTGACCGCCGAGTGTCAGCCGCACGTGCACCACGCTCGTTGCATGAGCTGTACATCACGCTTCGCATCATGGCTACGCGGCGAGATGAGTGCGCAGCGGTTCTCGCGCAGGTGGGGACGCCGCTGAAAAGCTCTGCTCGAGACGACGCTGCGCTTCTCTCGGCCAGGCCATGCGCCATGCGCGATGGAGACGCGCGCGAGCTTGCCGGACATCTGAGCGACAAAATCGACGGGCGCATAAGCCTCTTGTACACGCTCGTTCGACGAGATGACGCGCTCGCCGTCCTCGACGATGCGGAAGGAGGAGAAAAGAAAATGAGCGGAAGGCCAAGCAAGCCGTTCTGCTGCACGCCTCTTCCATGTTCGACGCGAATGAATGCTCCCTCAACTGGTTCACGGATCATGAAAATTTGCGTCAGTACGTCGAGCTGCTCGTCGACGTAATCGGGGCCGAATTACCTGACATTCTTAGCGACGAATTCGAAATCAACGGGCAATACAGTGCAAACTTCATGTAAGTACACAAACAACGGTGGCAGACCTCGGGAGCGATAGGACTGGTGGCGGTCCGTTGAGAACATTTCTGTCGTCGACTTGTATAAGAGACGTATATCGCTCGCTCCGCTTTCTTTTACGCTGCGCGCGCTTCCTCTCAATACAGGCGTCTTCTTCGTCGCAGAGCGACTTTCCGGGACGCTGGGTACCAGGAAGGTACTCGCCGGCGAGCAACGGGATACTCCTTGGCAGAGATGTTGCTCACGGTGCGCAGCTATGTTCTTAAATAGACAAATAGCCCTCGGAAGCAAGCTGGATTTATTAGAAGCCGCGCTCAGGCCTTGACAGAGCTCGCAGAGACCATAGCAACAGAATTGGAAGGACTGGATAGAGAAATACAGATCAGTGAATAAACGACTGACTAATAGGCTCTGTTCATGACTGTTCGTGACTAAGTGAAAATTTTAGTTAGTTAGAAATACGACTCTGTGTTCAAATTTCCTATTTGGCACCAAGAGGAAATTTGATCACAAAATTTCGGTATGAAAGAGTGAGTTTGCGTATGCCCTTTTAACTTGACACCTTTTGGGAAAGATTTGCAAAAGGTCATGTATGCAATACGCGAGGTATGCAATAAGTGAGGTATGCAATAAGTGAGGTATGCAATAAGTGAGGCATGCAAGAAGTGAGGATTACAAAAGTGAGGTGCAAAAAGGGTTGTTGAAAAGTGGGGTATGCAAAATGTGAGGTTTCACTGTAGTCCTATGGTTTTGCCATCACTACTAAGGCCAAGGTTAATGGACTGTATAATTCGCTCTCAAAAGCAGGTGAAATACGCATACCGAGGGCATGTGAAGTAAGCCAGATGACTATTTATTCTTATATCGTAAACTTTTGAGGAAGAATGGAAATTCAGCACTGCATGAGACACGGCTGCGTCGACAATGATTATGATGCAAAGCACATGTATGATACGTACCTTTTTCGGAGTTTAGAATAATATTTTCTCGTACTCGTTCTCGGGCGATGTTCATTTAGGGTTCTTTGCTGTGCATCTCTTGATATTCGGTAGATCTATGTATATATTTCAAGATACAATCAGCCACTTCTGATTTCTCTGGTGCCTTCATAAACACTGAAACATTCTACACATCGCTAAAGGACAAATGTACTAAATGATACGGTATAGTTAACTCCCCGATTACTTCGCCACAGAAAGACTAGATAGGTGATATTTTAGAGTATGGTAGCTGAAAACACCTTGCAATGGAATGATTATAAAAGTGGAGTGGATGAAATCACTATGCTGTTCAATATTTGAAATCCATTGTAATATCTCTTATGATTTTCGTGAGAAAGCGTGGCGCTTGTGAAACGGCTTTGTATTATATAGAGTTTTACTTTCCTTATACATTTTCTCGTACCTTGCGCTGCTTTTGGGCATAAGACATGCCCTCTGATAACAAGCCCATTCGTTAAAATTGGGTAAATTTCGGTTTTTCCTTGAACATTGTTCTGTGAATTTGATGCATTGATATTTTCCTGGAATTTACTGTATAAAATATCAATTTATATCACGACACTGGAGGGTATCTCGACGATTGAGAAAAACAGGAAACAGTTTTGATCTTGTAAGCTTGTCCCTTAATATATTTGTGAATATCAGAGAGATCGTGAAGAGTATTTCTGAAAATTTCCAAGTGAATGATATCGATATAACTAGAAGCATAAGTCCCACTGTATATCCGTTCCTATGCTACTGTTTTTCATTCCTACACGTTACTTTCCAAAACTACTAATAGTAAACTATTTGCTTGAATATCCAATCTAAGTTGTACTGGAAACCTCACCTTCGTATCTCTTGAATGTAGTTACTAATTTCATGCGTATCTATTTATATTATTACATAAAGTTAACTTCAATCAGATCATTGAAATATAATGTAATTTTGAAAAATTTCAAAATTGTCACTATTCAGTGCAATAACTCTGCAACGACAAACATCGTAGTGAATCGTAGAAATCAATTTTAAAAAAATCAAATATTTAGCAATCGCACTCGCAGACTTCGAGGTAAGCATACGTACCTGCATCATGCATGTGAAACGAACATATGCGTGCATCAAATTCTGGCAATATACGTCACTGCAAGCAATATTTGCTCAATGGTTCCTACGTCACAGGCTTAGAGCGCGCATTTGGAAGAGTAAAGTATTTGACATAGGTAAGTGTGCTTATATTGTAACTTGTTGCACTAATTGCTTACGTTCTATTTTATCTTTTTACAATTTCGAGGATTCATAGCGGTTTTTTTCGCCAGAGTGTTCTTTGATACTTTCATACCAAAAGCCAATTCATGTCACGGGTTAATTTAGGCCTCTTCGAAGAAACTGAACTGCGGCTTAAAATGTTTAGATTGTTCTAGATCTTGTTGGCGAATATACATGTTACAACTACTGAGCACTTGGTGCAGCAAGTAGAAGTATGTAGAACGTAAGTCTAGATGCTTCATGGGGTTTGCGAATTATAAATAAAACAAATTGTGACAAAGAGGTCCTCCGACCTTGGCCAGGGACTGTTAGGATGAGAGTCCGATGCCCTTTCTAAATTTACTGTAGTCTATAAACCCTTATATAGACCTCTGTTATTCCAAAAGGTCTCAAATATGTTACAACCTTCTTACAACTATTAAATCTATAAACTGCTAAAAGAACCGGTGGAATTGAAACATAAAGAGGAAAGCGGATTTTCTACGGAACGTACATGGCTTTGGGCGACTATTTCGGACTTACATGCAGAAAGGTAGCTGCGACGCGTTCTTGCGGAACATGAAAAGACAACTTATGCCGCCAGGATGACTAAATGCATAGTATAACAGGCGGCACGGCAATTGACCGGAATAGTAGCGGCAAAAGAGCTGGACATTGTCAAAAAGGCAAAGTGTTTGCGAGACAAATAGCAATATCGAGAAGAGTCTCTAGGAAAACGCTAGGGCGTATGAAGCAGTTCCTTGCGAAGGAAGATAAACTAAAACTCAGATAAATGCTAACTGCTCGAAGCGCAAAAGAGGCACACTCGCCGTGTTCACTCCAACTGAAGGGAAAATGATAAGGGAGAGTTTGCGTTTTCCTGCGAAAACAGGATTTGCCGCTAACGTTGACGATATCAAGGATATCATGCCCAAATGTGTTTGCGATGGGAGGCGTACTTGGAAGAACTACATACACAGTCCTGACGCCGTGAGACCATTTGGGCCAAGGCATACAGAACTGACGGGCGAAAAATCTGAAAAACAGATGACCCAAAGTTCACAAAAAAACTTTTCACATGTTTTGACCTTTTTCGATGTCTTATATGATATCGCCAAGACAAACCAGGGTATCCTCAGCGATGATGATAGGGTCTGGAAAATGGGCGAAACCTACATCAATGGTAAAGTAAGTCAAAATGGAAAATGTATATTTCATACAGAGACAATATTTGCTTTATTGAGTCAAGGATACCTACAGAAGGTCTGCGGAAGAAACTCCTACATTCCTTGTTCAGAAAGTCGTACGAAAATTTGGAAAACTAGGGTGGCCGGAATTCAGCCACAATAAAACTTCCTTTTTGTCCTGATCTATTTTGGTCCAATGTCTCCTCTTGCAGTTGTCGAATCGCGATGAATCGTATATGAATAAGATCCTTATGTGCTCCTCTTCATAAATATTTAGTCATAAGTTCGCAAATATGCATAGGTTAGATTTTATTTGCTGATTTCGAAAAGCAGCCCGAAATAGCTTTTTCCGGGAAAACAATTATGAACTTGTTCCTGTTTTGAGCCGCAATCTTCTTGTAAGTCTTAAGTTCGGCATTGCTTTTTCATCTGTAGGATTGTATTAGCGGCACTGCCATGTAATCGAGCGAAAAAACCAGAAATGCTTTCTCTGCATTACCTTTATTTGGTATATTAGGGACTAAAACGTTTCATGAAAAGACAGACAGATTTTGCTTGTGATGAACTTTATCTTATTGACGTGTTTAAATTCTGGATAGACATTTATTCCTGTTTTTCAAGGTCCTCTATTGCTTGAAACGTATCACCAAAGAATTAGAAGGCTGATGTCCATTCTTAACTACCGTATGCGAAGCAGATAACTCGAAATTGTATATGATTGGTGCATCTTTTGCATCTTATAAGGAAGCCTGCAGGCGAGTTTGTCAACGGCGTCTCCGATTTTAAGACATCATGGAACACGCTTCAAGTCTTGAATTGAGTCTTGGAAGCACTTTTATAGAAGCTGAAAATCATGGCCTGTTAAATACTTGTAAGAGAGCACTAGTGTCATTTTCATACTTGTGGGGGAACTCCAGTGTTAGTATCTCAAAACCCTGAAGGTATCAACAGGGTTGCTGCGGTACCGTCTTATCAACCTCAGCCTGGGGTCTTGCACGGCACCGCACAGATCTACGAAGAAAAAAATTGCATAGTTTGTGCTAAGCAATATATAAACCGCAGATTTACTCACGGCGCTCATTCGTCCATTTGTAATGATCGAAACTTGAGTATAGAAAGCCGGATAGGCTTGCATCGGCATCTCGGCGGCCGTAGTGCCAGAAGGTTCGGTCTGGCAGATCCTTCGGCTTTTCTCATTGCTAAGACACTGTACTCCCGACTAACTCTCTGTTCACTACCAACCTCGCGAAACTAAAGTCCAGTAAGCTAAATATAGATTTAAATCCCGATGTCGGAGATGAATTTCTATCCCGCGTCTGGCCTACAGCAGATTGACCCGATGACAGCCTTATGATCGAAGGCAGGTACATATTCCATACTTTCTCCTAGAACGGCTCACTGCCCTTTTCGGTTAGCTGTAACGACGAATGAAAGCCGGAAGCCACCCGGCTGTAAAGACTTGCCTGTAAGCACGAGAGGGCACACTCGCCGCACGATTTCGCCTGCCGTATTCGCACACGAACTAAAAAGGCTGATGTTCTGTAGAATTACGTACCAAACGCAAAACAGCTCACCCTTGAAGCACATTTGACACGTAGTTTCCGCAAATGCAAGCCACCCTTTTTGCTCAGAGAGCATCTCGCACAGCATAATCTCTACTCGAATTTCACAATTACAGCCAAATAAAAAGTGCCAATCTCATCTCCAAATATTATTCATTCCAGTAAAAAATCGGCAAATCTGGCTGGCTGTATTTACCATAGCGCATTATATTGTAGAAACTTTCAATACTTGCACTCGGATTGCATCCGAGTTATATAGAAACTGTACTCTTCCAAGGGTAGCTTACGTACGCATACGCAAAGAACAAATCGTTGCAAGAAAGAGATGTAGAATGCTCTTACGAGCTTCGAACATTAGTACATTAATTTGTTAGAAATCTAATTCTCCCAAGATGATAAAAAACGACATTTTTTGCTTTCATTAGAGTCGTGTACAGCCCCTGACGAGTACGAATCGGATAAAACATAGCTCTAGAATGTGTTGGCAATCTGACTCGACAATTTAAACTTCTGAAACGTCCTGGCGATCCGGTGTTATTCTATATTTAGGCAGCCAATTTTCCGCATTGAATTTCTTCTTATGAGAGTGATTTTTCGTGCGCAGCTGATTTCCGCTGGATGATATTGGTCAACTTGAATAGTCCGAGGGATTGACTACAAGATTGACGCTTGGCCGGTATACCTACCAATGAACATCGAGATATGAAACGATCCCTTCATCTTGCTCTTTCCTCTTTTCAAAATGCCTGTTGTCCCGACACGATCCTCGGGGATCTCGGTAGCTGTGGCAGAGCGGAAGGAAAGATCTCGAACGGATCTGTCCTTGCTGGATAGTGCGAGACGAACAGAAAAGGAAGAGGGAAACGTGCGCAGTACAGATGAGAAATACCCCCGACGGTGTTTGGAGAAGATGCAGTGGTGATGCTCCACCAGCGCCGACTTGCGCTATTCGCGGGTTGGCGACATTGCGTGAGGGTCGTAAATGGTAGCGCAGAGAGCGGGATTTAGAAATATTTGTAGTGTGTAATGCTCCCGAGAGCGGCCGCAGGGAGCGGCGATGCCGAAATCCTGTGGATTTCCGCCTGTGCGAGCTTGGGACTTGGGCCCTTACGGTGATCAGGAAGCGATGAACTGCCGCGTGGATCAGCGAGCAGACTGTGCCTTCCTTCTGCTTCCGGGCAATGTCTTCTGAGTGATCTTCAGTGCGGTCGGTAGCGAAGACGCTTCGCGTTGGGCGCTTGTAGGTAGAAGCACGCCGAAAGTTGTGTTCACGACGGAGCGCGTAGTACGCGTTCTGTGCCAGTGAGCGAATACGACCTAGCGCGAGGGAAGGGGATCAGTTTCCCCCGGCGCTCGCTAGCGCGTCCAGATCCCTCGTCAGACGGGTGTATCCCTGCGCCGGTGTTGAGCGAGAGCTCGCTTTCAAAGAAAGGCGAAGGGGCAGATATCTGCAGACGGACTTGCTACGTAGTACCCTAATTTCCTCCAGACTAGAGGGGAATTTTGCAGCGGGTTCTTTTCCTCGAAATTTCTACCCCCTTTCGGAGGTAGAAATATCGAGGAAAAGAACCCGAGCTACCTTATCGTCCTTCAGCACAAAGATTCCATCGACAGGTTCTTTACTGCAGGACACCGTCAGCGTCAGACAATATAGGTCATTTTTCTGTATCCTGTATGGGAGTGACTACGTTTGATAGACGAGGAGGTGTGGCACACAGGCTTCTTTGTGACTCCTCTCTCCGCAGTATAGACAGCTCATTGCAGTTCTTCAGGGCCCGTTACGCAACAATTGCTATCCACTATTTTCCACTGCACCCTAAACTTAACACATGTCCTTAAATAGCGCAAAGTATTCCTATTTCATTCAATCCTACCCCTACTGCGGTAAACGAAGACTAGTTTCTTTGCTTGTGCCTTGCCCATATACTACGGCGATATCTCTGTAGGGAATTGCTTGGGCTGTGAGCCCACATTCAGCACATTGTTTGTGCGTGCGACAAGACGACTGCCGCCTCGCAGATTTTACCGGCGGTGAATTTACCACAAACGTTGCATGCAAACGCCAGCCAAGAGGAACGGGTCAATATCCTACAAATTTTGAAGAAACGTTTCAAAGCAAGAAGGTTGTATTACTTATAGAGAATATAATCTATCTATTTCCGCAAATTCTGAAGCGGCGGTTAGCACCTCGGGCAACTATTTTGAACTGAATGTATCTTGATTAAATAAGAAGCGTCTTTCTCTTCAGGTTTTATTCTCGCCATCAATCATAAAAAAAGAAAGACCTGAAATTAATTTCTTACCAAGGCGGATATTCGTTCGAGATTGAAGCAGATGCTGTTGCATTTCTGGCCGTCATAAAGCAGAAAACATTGTTACGGCAAAATAAATTTTACAATTTGAGTTGGAAAAAAGTAAAATGAAAAACAAATATTCGAAAACGTGTCATTCCTTACACTTTGCGTGCATATTAAAATCATCGAAATTTCGTGAAGATTGATCGGTGTGCGGTAAGTGATAAAACTAGTGCAAAAGTTATAACAGAAATCATCAAATATTTATTAAATATTTCTTACAGAAAATTGGAGGTGAAAGGAGAAGTGTTTATCTAAAAATGTGCTCTTTATCATTTGTGCTTGGTATTGCAGTAAATGTGGGTCAGACGATGTTTATGACTATCAATGTTCATTAAGAATTGAAAATCGCCGTGAAGGAACTTAAAGTATGATGATGCTCGAGTTTAAATATTTAGATACCTGTAATGCAAGAATTTCTGATTCTTTTATTCTTATACATCTTGAAACAATTTTGAATGCTTTTCTGTTCATATGCAAGGTGAGAAAACATATATCGTTTTATGTTTAAGTAACATTTGCTTTTCGCTCTGGAATTGGCAATGCGCAGCAACGGTGTTGTAACTGGATATTACGACATTAAGCTGGGCAAAGTATAACAAATACATGGAAAAAACCGAATTAATCAATAGAATTTGTTTGAGTGGCACTTTTTTGCATCGTAGAAGATTTTAAAAATTGTATACATGACTATTGTTAAGGATATTAGAGGTTTAAAGCTGTGCTATATCTACTTCAGGCAGCATTTCATCCATACATGACTCTGCTATTATTCAACGCTGGAAATAAATTGCATTAATGAGGACATACTGAGCTCGTGAAAGGTCACCAAAATATATTAGCATTCGTAGAAAATAACGTCGCATTAATTCACGCGTTTGAGCTCGCAAGCAGCCCACGAGCCTCACGCTCTCGGTGGCATATTTTTTGCCGTACATAGTCCTCTCTGAGAAGAAGGGCAGTTATTTTAGCACAATCTTGGCCAAATGCTCTGTTTTGTTTCCGGTTGATTCATCAACATTCAAGCACACGACTCTGTCATCAACAGTTCCAGCGTATAAGGGATTCGTCGTTCTTGAAGTACTCATCGCATGCTTTAGAAGAGTATAATTGATCCAACGAGAACATGTTTAATCAAATGGTCTTATTTGCATGTAAAATGGCATTATGGCTAGCATGAGAACAGATATTCTCACGCTTCGGACTTTAAATGTGTTTAAAACGCCTAGAAGACCCTAAATGTACAGATCAAGTTTTAAACAGCTCTGTGTCGGTCTTGGTTAGGACAGCAGGCAAAGACAAATATTACCGGGATACCAACCGGTGGATAAAGAGCAATCGGGGATATCGTGCAGATTCCGTTTCCTCAAATTTCGGATTTATGAATACATATAGCTCGGCAAAGAACGTATTAAAAAATTTGCAAAATCGATTTCGGCAGTTCAGACAGGCTGTATTAGCAAAGAGTATTGCATATTATACCGCAGTTATAAGCATCATATAGGGAGCATTCATGATCAAGTGTGACAAGGCAAAGTCATGGAAACGAAAGACAAGGCCAAAATTCAAATTTATTCATATTTCTGTGAATGGAAAGGTTTTTCGTTACAATCAAAGAAATCAATCAAAAATCCGTTATAAATTTAGGAAAATCAAAATGCATCGAAAACCCATTTGAAAATAGATTTCTTGACAATTTGAGTGCCAAAGTGATCATAACAATCCATTTCGAGCCCATGTGGCTTGTGCATTCATTTGATTTTGCTTCGTCTCTTAGGAGAGACTAGGTGTGAACATCTACCCTTCCCTGCCGACTAATTGTGGGACATGACTAATTTTGAGACACTGTACTTGGCCTTCATGTGAAACGTTAGAAATTTGTGATCAAAGGCACCGAATGACTGGAAATGAGTGAAAGATGAAACATTACCCATGCGAGCGCTGTTGTCATCCAGCACATTCTCGTGAGAACCTTCCTGGGTCAAAATTGCAGACGCCAGGCAGTAAGAATGCTGATCTTTATGCGTGGACAACCATGATCGCCACAGAGAAGGTTCTGCACGGAGAAAAAAGACGGGAGCTGGCCCTCTTTTTCCTGGAAAAGGGAAGACGCTAATCGCGAGACATAACCCGAACTAGAAATGCGGAGTGCGCGCATACGTAGATCGGCTCAAAATATCGTCAGGGACCTAAAGAATGACTCGAGAATGCTGAAACAAGTTTCCACTGTCATTTTAAAAAACACAAAACTGTAAATTGCAATTTCAATGAATTTGGAGCCCCGTTCAGCGCGCACGCTCGCCAGTTCGGACCGGGAATCAATGCTCTCCGGAGTCGCAGCGGAACAGGTCAATGTCTCCTGGATGAGAACCTAAAGATAGAAGATAGCAGATTGCGCAAGGAAGCTAAAACGCAAAGAACATCTCCCGCCGAAAAATCGGAAACAGAGACAGAAATCACTTTCACGATGCTACAAGCGGGTAATGCACTGAAAATTTCATTATGCTGTTCAGCAGTGAGCCTAAGTTAAGTAGAACTAGGTTTTCGGGCTTGTTTGGGGTTCAAGGCACAAGCTGGCAGATCCGTTGAACGGGAAGCGAAAGGCAGCCAGTCGTCGGAAGTTTATAGCATCTAAAAGTGCACTAGGAGAAGTCTAGGATGGGAGAAGTTATGGTATCCTTACTGAGGAGGCGTTGCTGGACGGTGCATTGTATGCAGGTGCACGAACTCTGCTGAGAGTCATCAGGCGGTGTATAGTATGCACGTGCACGACAGTGCATGGACGTTGCTGAGGATTTATCCGGACAATGCACAGTATGCAGAGGTATTCAGATACGAGGATCTCGTTGAGGAGTCATGCGGACAGTAAGTAGTATACAGTGGTATGCACGTCGGGAACGGTCAGGAAGTGTGTGTAACAATGAAGACCCAGTGAGCAATGACGACGAAAAATGACGAATTCAAAAAGGCACACGAAAGCCCGAAGGGCTCTTTAGCCTCGCAGCACCGCGCGTGACGGCTCACAGTTTCGAGACTGATGTCAAGTGGTATGATGTCTTGTAACGATATGATGGCGACTTGTGACGATATAATATCCTGGAACTGTACGATGGTGACTTGTGACGGTATGATATCTTATAACGATATGATAGTGGCGTTGTGACGATATAATACTTTGTAACTGTGTGATGGTGACTTTGTGGCGCAATGATAGCTATATCGGTATGATGGGCCACAAAGGATTAAAGGTATGACACACAAAGCAATGGATATTTTAACTTCATTGAAGTGGACTAAATTGTAATTGGAGGGAGAGAGGATGAAGGTGTGGTAAAAGGAATGAAGAGTGACGAATGTGACACTGCGTCTCAATTGGCATTTTCTTCAATTCTGAAATTTGACCGCATTTTTTCCGCGAGCGTCTCAGCTTGTGCTCTCTTCACCTCTTTGAAGATGAATCGGATAAGACCTCCATCCGTAAAACAAACTATTAACGCAGTAAAATGATTAAAAGAGTCTTGCAATTCCGAATCTCCCAATGGTGTCTCGCAATTAGCCAGTGAGGACGGTTAGATGGGCTATCTTCTTTCCGATTCACTCTATTCACGAGGTGTTTTCGGCTGCGTTGACATCCATGTCAGGTACATCGCAAAAGAATGATTCTGGTGCTCGTTTGACATATTGGAG
>JADWZK010034174.1_pt1 | contig 12997 bp, 14 predicted proteins | sample 8957641 | NCBI WGS metagenome assembly JADWZK01 (sample SAMN16576796, study PRJNA672827) | algae metagenome | host: rhodolith | place: South Korea: Udo, Jeju | collected 2014-09-18 | reverse complement strand
CAGTTCCATCGCTGATCTCTATACTGTACGACGTCGATAGTGGGCATCCTGGCATGAGTGGAGAAAGTTGGGGCTTCTCAATTGCTTTCTTCGCCTCCTGGATGCTCCTTCCGGGACGCCTTCCCGCGCAGCAGCCGGAGGGATCCTGTGGCGCGCGCTGAAGCGCGCGTCGCAGAACAGGAAAATCTTTTTTTTAACTACATACTCCTTTTGCGCACAAGTGTTGCTGTCTCATTTTTCTTGCTTCGCAGAGAGGGCATTGGTTTGTACGAGAAGGTTCGATACTTCACCGATTGTTTTGCACGAGAGATATATGTCGTTGCAGCTGCAATCTCAATAATGCATATTTTTTTTCGCCCAGCTTGCAGGCAATCTTTCGACCTAGACATCTGCGCGACTGCATTCTATATCTTTAGTCCAATACATATCAAGACAATTATCAGTTTTACAGTGTAAAAAAGTCTGTCCCCCTAGCTTGTGTTTCTTTACTCCTATTTTTTATTGTCGAAAACGCCAGGCCGCGCCTTTAGTAATAACTTACTGACTACTCATCTACTTACTTACTTTATTGCAACTCCCCCTTATAGAGGTTGGCAACGCAGTGAGGGCCGATTGCTACTCCATAGCTTCCTATCCTTAGACATGTTTGTAGCGTTTTCGATACTTAGATCTACTCATCTAGAGCCTGACTGGATGCGAAACAGGTATCGACGTCTCGACATGCAGTTTTAGAATTGACTGGGCCCAAATTTTGTTTCCGGATTTGACTAATTTACGAGAGACGTAAAAAGATAAATGCACGGTGTGCTGCAAAAGTTGTGTAACCTACCCTGGAAATGTGAGGACATGATGTGTGCTATAATACTGCGTGTATCAACGTCGTGAACCCCCACAAATGATAAACGTTTTAAATGAAGAACGCTGAGCCAGCGCCGACGGTAGAAACAGTCAGTAGCTTAGCTTTGAAGGTAAATTATCTGCATATTCAACTTCGAACAGAACCTGACAAGATCAAGTTAGAAAAAATCGAGGCTCGCTGTACCGCGCTTATATGGCGAGCTGCTATTCGACGAACGGGGCAAGGGTTCCATGCATGCCTTGCCCTGCTGGCTGTTTCCGCGCCTCTGACGATACGCAGCCATAGTTTCCGTATGTGAATTATATAAGCCCGTAAAAGGAGAGAGTGAGAGAGCACATTGCTGCTTCATGTCTCATGTAAAACATGATGCGAACGTGGTACAGAGATAGTTCTTTTTTTCATGATTCAGTAGACCTTCTTGGTCCAGTAGACCTTCTTGGTCAGCGTTATACTGAATGCGACCCTGCTCTAGTCCCCGTTTCCCTCTGTGCAGTATACATCCCGTCCGGTTCTCAAGTTTCAGCACGAACCGCCCCGTCAGGACTTGAATTCGTGGGTTTTTGTGGTTCTTGTATTTGGGGCGAAGAAACTCCACTTATTGTATACAGCATACACCAAACGCACTGCTGTGTACAGCAGGAAGTATACATCGTGTATGGCGATCCACACACATGACACCGATAGCAATATCCTCGTGACGTCACGCTGCTTCCGTTTTTGGTGAAGAAATGTCGGCAAGAGAGGTGGCACATTTGAGTCCAATAGGGCAGTGCACAAAGCACAGAATGTGACCTATCATGAGCCGTTTTTGGCTTACACGCGGTGCAGTGCCGTAAGTGTAATCGGCCACACCACCTCCACGCTGGAACCGGATTGCGTGTTGCCTGCTCAACAGCCCGTGGAATGTTTTCCACCTTTGCTTTGCCGCTTGCACTGCGCGTAGTCACGACCATCCGCCAATTTCCCCGAAGTCACTGCATTCTGCGATCGCCCAGTAAAAAGAGTAGTCAGGAGAAAGACATACTCAAAATGCATAGCTCAGGTCGGCCTTTCTGACTCATCCCCTTCTACCGCTCATTCTCGTGGAAGGGGACCGATAGTGTCTGGTTTTTGAATGGCGCGGATGACCAAGTTACGGATGAAGAGGACTTATGCTACCCATCGGCAGGACAACTTCTGGTCCTATTTCAGTGTACGGTCGCGGACTACAGGACTGGTTGTGTATATTTTGCTCTTTGCGGTGTAGAGATGTCTCTAGTGGCTCGGAAAAAAGAAACAGCCTCATTACAGAGTGTGAAACTGTTACGGTCCAGAGGCAAAACACAAGCAATTCACGCTGGAGTCGGAATAATTGTGGGACACGAAATTGACACTGCAGCATTTTTTCTCGTTGATGGCAATCATCTACTCATGACGTAATTTCTGGCATGGAGCCCCTTCTCTCTCACTGAACTGTGCGCGGTAGGGACCCTTTTTGGTATGCATCGAGCAAAGACATGCCTGTGACTTTGCATAGTTGCTTAATTCGAGGGCAATTTTGTTATTGCTAATAGCGGGCATTAATACTGAGTTCAGCTGCCATCTTCGAAGCACTCAGTTATGTAGCGGGGGAGATGCCCCGGGAGCTACTCAGTACAGATTTTGAAACGATTATCAGTACTACGGTAGTGCTGAGGCACAACTGAATCTGGGATTTCCCTTCATTACTCGGTTGTCCCATGGACGATAACGATGACGATGTGGCGAAATAATGGTCGTGCAAATCTCTCGAAAACAGCACGCACCCTCTGCAGAGAGGTGAGCAACGCAAGTCAACTTTTTCCTGCTTTACGACTGAGATGCTTTATGTCCATGACCGCTGGCCAGGATCTCGTGAGAGTTTCTACTCTCCGTCTGCTTGCAACTGCACAATTTAGTAAAAAATAGAAGCTTCTTCATAGATTTGAAAACAGGACCCACGGCAATGACGTGGGTGTCACACACTGGACTGGTTCAGTTTGCGGCGCAACGACAACGTTATTTTGTGAACCACCGTCCAAAATTACGCTCCACGTCGATCATACCGATGCACTAAAGGCTGAACGTGGACAATCTCGTGCCGGCGGCGGCCGTGTGCACACAGTATGATCCTTGAATTGAAGAATGCCCGTTTCACACAGCCTGTCCCTACTTTCCGTATGCCTTCTACCGTACACTCGCGGCTTCCGTGCCGCCCTCCGCGTGCGAACCGAACTCCCCCGTCACCCGCCGCACCTCTTCCTCCGTCATGGCGCAGGTTGTGGAGCGTCGCCCGCCCACCGAATCCGTCATCCTCCGAAGAGGACCCGCCTCGCCGTTTCGGCCAATGTCCTGCAACTCGAAAATAACCCCGCGGTGCACGATGAGGCCAATGATGACGAACATGACGAATCCGCGACCTTCGACCAGGTACGATTTTCATATTCTCCTTCCATTCTCGTCACTCTGCCGACCTGCCCGATTCGTCGCTTCGCATGCGCGTCCCTCGCATCCCGTAGATGTGTCATCGGGCGAGATGCCGTGTGCGTTCGCGCCGAAACGGGTGCCATACCTTCGCGCGCTTGTACCGCAGTATCAGGCTTATCTGACCCCTCAAATTACTCTCAACTGCCGCTTTGTCACATGTGCACGTTAAATGCTACTTTGACCCTTTCCGTGAATTTTCTGTTTGGGAATTTTTTGTGCACTCGGCTTTTTTCACTCATGGTTCAATTTCCGTAGGAGAATGACGCCAACAATTTTGTTATGTTGAACGATGACGTTTTGACCAGCGTCTCCAACGCCACGCTTGTCCTTCTCGATGGCTCCGACATCGAACGTCTCGCAGTCTTGTTCCAATTTCCCCAATTCCTTGAGCACTGCCCGGACGACACGCTCCAAATCATGGTCCCCGAAATCTGCCGCGACGCCGTCCGCTGGAAGGAGGAGGTGCAAATGGCCGCGGCGGAGGCCCTCTACTTTGTGGTGAACATGAGAATACCCGAAGCGGTCGCGAAACGTGTCGTAATTGCCGCACTGCGCATCATTCAAATGTCCGAAAGCGGTGACGTATTCGACGCATGGGGCGAAATCCTATCCATGATGCTCCCCCAGGTGAAACGCGAAGACGTCCTCAGCCTCGTCGTCCCGGCCACCGTCGACCGCGCCTCAAGCACCACCGTCGAAAGCCGCCGCCTCGCCGCCCGCATCATCGGCTCCCTCACCGACTCGCTCACTGCCGAGGAACTGGAGGAGAAGTTCCTGCACCAGGCGCTTAAATTGGTCAAGGACAGCGACGCGTCCGTGCGCGCCATGATCGCACAGAGCCTGGCCACCGTCGGCGCCAAGCTCCCGTTCCGCGTGTCGGAGCACCACCTGTGGCCGGAGCTCAACGTGCTGATGGGCGACGAGAACGCGCGCGTGCGCGCCGCGGCCATGCGCGCCGTCGCGCGCTCCGCCGAGGCGCACAAGTCGCTGTGCACGACCAACGCGACGTACCGCAACCTCCTGCTCCCGATGTTCATGCGGCGAGTGCGCCACCGCAAGCGCCGTCGCCGCGTCGGACCTCCGCACCGTCGACGACGACACCTACCTCATGCTCGAGATCTTCTCCGAGGTCTACGGCTACTTCCTGTGCGCCGTCAACCCCCTCTTCAAGAACGAGGAGACCTGGACCGCCGCACTCAACGCGCTCCGCCGCATGGTCACGTGCAACGGTCCCACCGTGCGCCACTGGTGCGCGTTCAACGTGCCTGCCGTCGCGCTGGTGTGCGGCGAGACCCGCCCGGAGAAAATTCGCGGCGTCGTCCATTCACTCTGCACGGACACTGACGTGGAAACACGTGCCACGCTCGCCGCAGGCATCCATGAGACCACGCGCATCCTCGCGGAGGGCCCGCTGCGCTCGGAGATTTTGGGCGCGATTGCGGAGCTCATGACGGATCAGAACCCGCAGGTGCGCATGAACTCGTTGGGCCACTTTGCGGAGCTCCTCATGCTGCTGTCCAAGGAGAAGAAGGATGTGGAAAAAACAGACGGGAAATCGGCGCGCCAGCTGTCCCCAATTTTTAAGTCGCTGGAGACTATGGCGCATGACTCGTGGCGCACGCAGGAGCTGCTCGCAAAGCAGCTGGACGAGAGTGCATACCTTGTGCCGCAGGACATGCTCTGCGAGCATGTCGCCCCGCTTCTGTTCCAGATGGCGAGGGAGAGCACTTACCTTGTGCGGAAGAGCTGCGTCGCGGGCCTATTTCCGTCATCAGATACATCCCGGACGTGCGTCGAAGGGATCACATCCTGAAGCATTTCCGCCTCGAATGGGCGCGGGGCAAGGTGTATTGGACGGCGGTTGGCGTATATTGATGGCAGCGCGGTGGCGTTACGGGTGCTGAGTAACAGGCTGTTTACGCAGCTGTTCGCATCTGAGCTGTTGTCGCTGTCGCGCGACCCCGTTGTGAATGTGCGGCTCCGTTTGGTGCGTCTCATGCCCGAGATTGCGGTCGCGTGTGGAACCAAAACGGCGTTTGTAACGGCCATGGAAAACCTGTTGAGCGACAGTGACGAGGAGTTGCGGGAGGAAGCGGAGCTGGCGAAAGCGAAAATCGCTGCGCTGCCACCGCGTACACCGGAAATGAAAGCGGAGGACGCGGAAAAGGAAGCCATTGAGAAGAAATTCTTCGTGCATCGTAATAAGCGCAAGACTGGCGCGAAAAGTGGGGCACGTCCTGCGGAAAGTGCACCTGTGGTGCAACCCGAATTCCAAACACCCATTCGACGCAACGCTTCCTTTACTAATAACCCTGAGAGCCCGACCGGGGCAAAACATACTGTCGTCGTGCATAGCGTGCTTGGCGCAGCCGGCGCAGCGCCGCTTGCTGGGGGCGGATTAACTGAAGTTGACGGAAGTGTGCTGGCGGCCAACTCTATTGGAAATACTAACAGCCCGCCGCCGAATTCGTCGACAACTGAGACTACTACGACGTTTGGCAGCGAGACAACGACGACGAACAACCCGGGAACTTTGACGAGTTCTACGGGGACGAAGAAAAAACCGACAGCGACGCGGCCGGCGTCGGGGCCAACGGCAACAAGAAAGCGGACGATGTGCGGCTGTTTTGGATAAGTGAATGACTCCCGAGGTTTTGCTTTTTCGTGGCACTTATTGATGGCAGTCACAGCAACCCATGTTTTCTTCTTCCCGTTCACCGCTGGACGGGGGGACATTGTAAAAGAGAGTGGCAATTCGGAGGAAGAGATCGTTTTTTTCTTCGCATGTATTTTGCTGGTCAGTGGTGCGGCGCTCTCATCATGTGATCTCTGTGCTCGGAGAAATTGCTAGGAAAAGGTGCCCTGGTCCAGGATGTTTATATTTATCACAAGTTTTGTAGTATAAAAATTTGTTCCCTCTTCTATGAATTTTTTAGAGGCGGCGCTGACGTAACGGATCTTGCTCTTCCTGCCAAAAGGCACAGCAGAAAGTTGATTCGCAATCTGACGATGTGCATCTGGTCCAGGAAACGGGCGTTCTTGGCCCTCGACACTAGACAACCGATGAAGAAGGTAACATTACAGTTACCGATCACGGATCTTTCTGTCGTACTGTAATGTCCCAAGCCAAAGTTCGAAATCTTCTCCTGATTATCATACCATGATCGATGGCATGATATCATGCCTCGATGTACACTGCGCAGGTTCCGCAATAGTGCGCTGTCCAAGCTTAGATACCTCCACCCGCTCACAGGAATTGTGAGAGAGCTGACGCTCCTTAACTTCCGTCCCTTTAAAGCGAGTATGCGCGCTTGATCGGTTTCGGCATGGATGAGCATGGGATTGAAGAAAAACCCGGTGCCGCCGCGGATGCAAACGGAGGTCCTATGAGAGCCGTCGCAGACCCCGCTGTCCGGGCAGACAATGATTTGGAAAAGAAGGAACCTGCGAAAGACAGCGAGATTGCTGCAGATGCCGCAGCAAAACCGCAACCAGACGAAATTTCCGCCGGTGCACAGAAAAGCGCTGGAAGCAAAGCATCCGGGCTGCTGTCCATGTCCGAGATAGAGAACGCAATCGACGAACTGGACGAAGACATCGAGAATGCGTTTGGCCGCGCCGCGGACTCCATCTGGAGCTTCGCAAGTCGGTCACCTCCGCGGTTCGCGAGCATCAGCCGGGGCTGGACTCGTTGCGGAAAAACGTGTCAACTCGATTAGCGCCGCTCGGGTCCCAGCTTGGAGCTATGGCACCCAAGGAAGAAGCCCTGGCCTCCATCTCCGGCTCCATGCGGTCTGTCGCGGAAACAGTGCAGCGCAATGCGGCGGCTGTGGAGGAGGCCATTCTGTCACAGGCGAACGCGATTGGTAGCACCGACCAAACGAAAAAGCGTGAGGATGGTGATGGCGATGCCGTCGCAGCTCGGGACGCCGCTGCAACGGTGGAAAATCCGGAGTCTATGATCCCGTTCATCAACGAGGGCGTGGACGGTGGGAAAGGGGCTCGCGCGGCGCGGGGATACGCTCTCCAACTCTATCGTCGGGCAGACGGTTGGCGGCCTTTGGGACGGGCTCTGGGGAGGCGGCGAGGAGGAGGACGGCGACTATGACGATGGCAAGGGCGTTGACGACGCGCCGCGCACGCGGTTTGAGCAGCGGCTGTTTGAGCTCCAGGCCAACCCCGACACGTACTGCAAACCGGCGAGCGATGTGGAGGGCTTCAAGAAGTGGGGCGAAGGGTTTAATCTGGATGATTATGCGAAAAGCTGTGTCGAGATTTTGCATAAGCATGACGCGATTGCGGAGCTCTACATCAAAGTCGTGCCGAGTATGGTTGAAGAGGATACGTTCTGGATGCGATATTTCTTTGCAAAAAGCGTGCTGGAGAAGGAGGAGGACAGGAGACGAAAGTTGCTGGAGAGCGCGGAAACAGCAGTGGCGAGCGGATCGATGGAAGAGGACGGTTGGGGGGACGATGATTGGGGAGATGTGGATGAGGATGAGGGAGAAAAGAAAACTGAAAAGTTGCCGGACGTGGGCAAAGGGCAAAGCACTGCAGGCGTTGTTGCGAAGCCTGCGACTGCAAGTGCTTCGGGCGGTGCCGCGGATTCGGATAAGTCGAAAGCGGAAGGAAATAAGACCGGTGCAGCTTTGAGTAAGAGTGAAATACCCTTGGCGGCATCAGAGTCGCAAGATACAGGAGGGGGCTGGTCTGATGATGACTGGGAGTAGCCCCGTCAATTTCGAACAAAGCCTAACTGCATTTTCTGAATCTACTACGAAAGATACTATCTAAATATAAGTTCGATACGACGTTGAAGCTCTGGTTTGGGAACATTGAAATGTGCACATGTTTAGAACTCAACGGTATGTTAAGCCGTCATGAAACCTCGTAAGGGTCGCCGAGGTTTACGTTATGGTCCGCCAGAACGCGCTGCCGCAATTCTATGCGAAGAAGACGAACAGACAAGCCCAGAAAATCCGCTAACTCTTCATACATACGCAGACATTCAGGAGCGTCTTTGGAAACACCCCCAGCCTTTTCACAGGCCGGCATCATCCGCTTGACAATGTGACCAACATCTACCGGGTCGCCCGCAATTGCAAAAATTTTCTTGCCGATGCGCGGGATAATGCTCTTCAGCCGGTTTGTTTCCTGGTCTTGCGGCATCACCTGCTCCACGCCCTCGTGATACATCGGGAGAATTACGGGCAGGCCGCCAGTTTCCGCGTAGGTCATGGCGATCATTTTGCCGAGTCCGCGCTTCATGTATCCCATCCCGCGCTGCCGCACGCGGCCCTCAGGGTAAATATGCACCCATTGCCCTTGGAATAGCTTGGACGCGGCGTCGTGCAGATACTTTTGCGACAGCCCGCCGAATCGCTCCATGGGAAGCGTTTTTGCCCAGCCTGCAGACAGCTGCGTAAAAACGAGTTTGGAAGCAAATGTCGAGAGAGCAGAGACCCCATCGCATGACAGAGGGGCGGTACAAAATTCTGGGAGGTAAAAATGCAGACAGTAGCAAAGGATCGTCTATCACCGACTTGTGGTTGCTGACCGTTAGAAGCCCTTTGCCTTCCTCCCTGTTTTCAATCGCGTCGTACAAGACTTCCATGCGGTACGTTCTCAAAAAGTTCAGCTTGGATAGGAGTAGTTTGCCGAAGGTGCCCACGGCGGCAATCACAATTCTGTTGCCGAGGCTATTGCCGGAACCATAATGTTCGGGTACGACAAACGCCAGGTTTTTGCGCCGAATTTTCTCGCGCTCCTTGTCCGTTATGCCGTACACCTTTGGAATCTCAGCGAGCTTTCGTAGGTGTCCGAATGGCACTGAGCTGCGTAATCGCGCAAAAAGAGGTGGATCACTTTCTCGATGAGTCGCTTCCTGCGTGCGGACGGAAGCCGGATTTGGTGTAGCATCGAGTTCAACTGCACTTGAAGCTATGTTCTCCGTCGAGGCACATGCCCATCCTTGCACTTGCGCCTCAGTTTGAGATAGGGCATCTAATCCACCTTCAGCTGGCTCATTCATGACCTGGCCAACTTCTTGAGGACTGCCAAAGGCAGTTGTTGCACTGACAGAATGGGCGGATGATTGCGGTTGCATACTGCATTTCATTAGACGATAGCTTCGGCGTAAAATCCAGGAGTGCACTTTCTCAGGTTTCGATTGCTGATTTCTGAAAGCGATGCATTTAGACATTCCTCACCCCCATTTTGGAGAGATCTTCACAACGGTCGAGCTGGTGACGTCACTCCGAGTCAGAGAAGAGGCGATCGTCTGCGTGATGGATCACGCCCCAGCATTGGGGACATGGAAGTATGATACGGAAACGAATTATGATATTATCATAACTCTTCTGCTCCAGCGACGGGATTCATGGTGTCTTGTGGTCGAATCTTGAGGGCCATCTTCAATTATTGTCAGATAAATGCGCAGGTATTACATGTCGTTTTCAGGAAATCATTACAGTTAGCTGTAAACCTTCGAAATGAAACCATTTCGAAGGTGATTATCATATATGATAGCCGGGATTGGATCTCACTACTTGTATGCACACACGTAATTATATTCATATTATTTTTCTTTTCTGATCTTCCCCGTTTTGAATCATTACGGCTCCGCAGACAGCACGACAGCACTTTTCAAGTTTGGTATCGTTTTTTCTTTTTAAGAAAAACGCGAAGAGGGTTTGCGAAAGAGACGAACCTGCGTCGCAATTTCCATGGAGCCATGTGGGCGCCTGGTGCTGTCATTCCCTGTGTATGGGATGGCTATGCTTCCTGATGGGTCTATCGCTGTCACGGGCGGGGGCGGGACGATGAAGAGCGGAATTCCAAATGCTTGCGTAAGTTCTGCGTCTACAAAAATTCTCTACAATGCGACATGGTTCAACGATGAATCGCTTTATCATTTTCTTCCAGTTCAAATATTTAAGTACTAACTTAAAGGCACATCGTGCTTTTCCTCGTCTATTTCGATAATTTGTGCAGGAGGTACATGCTTTCGATGAATTCTCGCGAACATTCTCTAAAGCTGGGTCCATCGCTTTACCTGATGCCCCTACTGCACTGGCTGCACGCGATAATGTTCTTGTCACTATAGTGGGGACAGGATGCAAAAACTTTCTGTACAAGAATCAAAAGTAAGTTTTGTGTGCTATATTTGGTCAACAACGTGAATTCCTGTTTGAATCCGAGGCAGGCTGCAGCTAATACCACAATTTTCGTGATTTTGCCTGTTTTTAGACTTACCGCAGAAAGCGACTACGAGCATGACATCAAGGTTTCATCATCAGAGGAACAGTCTGATATTGCCTTTTCCAGCGACGGGACGCGATTAGTTCTAGCATCAGACAAAGGTCCTGTTCGTGTGCTGGGGTACCCGGATTGCGAGGTCCTTTCGAAGGTGGAACTTCATAGTGACGGCGTCAACGATATTGATATATCGAGTGACGGTCTCACAGTTGCGTCCTCTGCGCGTGACAAATGCACATATTTGTGGCACAGCGACACGGGCGACGCCGTTCAGCAGCTGAAGCCTATCTTCCAAGACCAGTTGCGAACGTGTATCAGAGCTGTCAGGTTTTCTCCTGTCGACCCAGAACTTCTCTTTGCCGTCGAAGCAAACGCTAGAAAGGGCGGTACCTGGATTTCGTGCTGGCGAAAGACAAACAACAATAAGACTCCTTGGCAGAGCGTAACTCATATGCATGCGCTAGCGGAAGCGGTATCTTCCTTCACAGTCAGTTCGGACGGAAGGCTCATCGCTTTGAGCTCTGTGGAAGGGCATGTGGCATTGGTTTCATGGAATGGATCTTCGTTTGGCAGAATCTGGAACACCGAAACTCGAACAAGTTGGTTCCAGGCCTCGAAGCCGTCGCATGTACTTCCAGTAACAGCACTTCGATTTTCTCAATCGAATGAATATCTCCTGACGGCGTCCGCTGACTTTACCGTGGCAGTTTGGCCAGCATACAAGCCATGGAATTTCAAGCGTGTGTGGAAATGGATCAAGAGATTGACCTGGTTGTTTGTACTTCTTTTGGCGTACGTTCTTGGAGAACACAAATTACCGCTTCAAGTGCAGCAGCGCCGAGTGGAAATGCTACCGCAGTTAGACCCATATATTTCTGACTTTCAGCGGACTGCGAGACCGGTTTAACACAAGGGGTCGAAAGAGCGCGCGCAGTTGCCATGGACAATATCTTTCCTCATTTAGAGCCTCACATTGCGAGATTCGAGCGCGATGCGGCACCTATTCTTAGGCAACGGGCGCAAGAGGCTCGCGCCATCGTCATGGATGATATCTTGCCCCGTGTGAAGCCGCATATTTCAAACTTGCAGCAGCAGATTGGGTCTGTTTTCAAGCAAGCGTCGCGAAAGCAACCGGGGCAGTCGGAAGAGAGCTTAGCCGACGTACCGGGTAAAGAAGAAATGGCCCGACAGGAAGAAATAGTTGAAGCTCCGCCTGTCATTGATACAACTTCTACTGTTGGTGCGACCTTATCACCTGAGGAGGATGCAAAACTCACCAGGGATGAGACAAAAAGAGGGAAGGAAGGAATTGTGACGGAACCGAAGACTGAAACAAAACAAGAGGCATCTCCAAAAGAAATATTAGTAGAAGAGGTACCGGCTAAGGAAGAAACCGCGCCCCAGGAAAAAGCAGTCGAAGATCCACCTGTCAATGATTTAACTTCAACGGATGACACAGAATTATTGCCGGATGATGCAGAACTCTCCAAAGATGCGACAGGAAGAGGAAAGGAAGGAAGTGCGACGGAACGGAACTCTGACGCGAAACAAGACGCGCCTGAGAAAGAAAGTCTTGTAGAAGAAGAGGTCTCGGCTAAGGAAGTAATCGCCCCAAAGGGAGATGTAGTTGAAGATCTGCCTGGCATTGATGCAACTTCTAAAGTTGGTGCAATATTCTCTTCGGAGGAGGCTACAAAACTCACCGAGGACAAGGCGGAAAAGGCGAAGGAGGAAATTGCGACGGAACTGAAGACTGAAGCGAAACAAGCTGCGTTTGAAGAAGAAGTGCCGGTAGAAGAAGTTGCACCACCTAAAGAAGAAATCGTTCCGCAGGAAAAGAAAGTTGAAGATTCTCCTGTCACTGATGCAACTTCTACGGGTGGTGCAAAAATATCACTGGGCGACGGTACGAAATCCACGGAAGGTGAGACGGAAAGTGGGAAGGAAGAAATTGCGACGGGACGGAAGACTGGTGCAAAACAGTATGCGTCTGAAAAAGAAGTGCAAGTAGAAGAAGTACGGGCGAAAGACGAAATCGCCCCAGAAGAAACAAAGTTCGATGATCCAGTCTTTCGGAGGATGTCTGGGAAGATACGTTGGACCCGGTGCCGGAATCTTGCAAACCGCGGCGACCGTGGGAGCAGCCGAAGACGACATGGGACATGCTGTAGGACTAATACACCAAGCTTTCCCTGTCCATCTATACTTTTATTTTCAATAATCGAATTAGTAGTAGAGTAGGCACACAGAGCAAGATAGACAAATCTCAGTGCGTTAAATATCAATCAAGCCCGTGTCCCTCTGGTCAACATTTTGCCGACGAGCTCTCTTCGGGGCACCCTGCACAGGCGCCTCCTTTCTCGGAGCCAACAATCGACCAGCAATCTTGCTCCACCA
>JADWZK010170314.1_pt1 | contig 13020 bp, 8 predicted proteins | sample 8957641 | NCBI WGS metagenome assembly JADWZK01 (sample SAMN16576796, study PRJNA672827) | algae metagenome | host: rhodolith | place: South Korea: Udo, Jeju | collected 2014-09-18 | reverse complement strand
GCATCGCCGGCGTCCTCATCGCGCGGGTCGCTCCGCTGCTCTGTGCGCGCGCCGCCGTTGCTCAATTCCGCGTCCCGCCGCGAGTCGCGCCATTCGATGCGCATGACACCCGGCAGCACGGCGCGTCAGTCTAAGCGGATGTCGTCTCGCGATTCAGTGATGGATGCCGGTGCGGCGCAGATCCCGCGCAATTTCCCGGAGGTGCCGCAGTCCTCATTCCTGGCATTTGATGAGAATCGACTGTCGGTTGCGGGACAGCAGATCGGAGTGCCGACGCCATTTCGGAGTGCCCGTCGCCCGTGGATGAGCCCGAGGTGAGGGAATCTTTTGGATTTCAGCGATCCGGACACTTTTGACACCTTCGGATCGCTCAACATGGACGAGGAGGGCGATAAGTGCTCGTTCGCGGAGTTCGAGACGCCGGAGAAGAACATTGGAGCGCTTCCTGGACTCTCGGACACAGCCGGGTCGGATAAGCCCATTTTCCCAGAGATGGCGCCCTTTCCCGACACTCAAACTCTCTCGAGACGGCCGACGAACGCGAGTGAGGAGGAGGATGATGGCGATGTGTTTGATGTGCCGAAGGATATGATGACCGGCACTGGCGGCGGGAAGGCGTTGCGCGAACTGCAATGTGCGAGTGTGACGGCGGGGAATGAATTGGCAGCACAGGTACGCGAGATGGCGTCGAAGGAGGAGGCGAATGCTATGGCGCGCGAGCGCATCTCGAGAGCGCAGGGGGAGCTGGAACTTAGGAGCAGGTTCTTCAGGAGGTGGAACACACGGTACGCGAGTATCGTCGACCATGCGTACTTTGGAGCGGTGTTGTTCCTGTTCAGACATGATTCAAAGGCGAGTCGACAAGGGACTATTGCCTTAAAGAACAGCAAGATGATTGTGTTGGCTGACTCGACTGTGCGCGAATTGGACGGGTTCAGGAAGAATGGACCGCCATCGCTGTTTGAGCTCAAGACTGCGCAGCGCAAGTATGTATTTGCCTGTCTTGACGATGAACAGCGTAGTTATTGGCTGGACAATTTGACAAGTTACGCCTCATGATGGAGTGGGTGTTTGGTTACTGTCGCTTATATTGAACAAAAATTTGACATGTTATTTGTACCTGAACTTTTTATACATATTCGCGTCCTGATTGACTTTTTCCTCCGCTCTCTGTGTGTCTGCGTCTCGTGTCGGTCACACTTTCTCGTGGTATTCTGACTCTCCGTTCCCTCGCCGTTCCCTTGGCACTCTTTTTTCGCAAATTGTAGACTTTTTATTTTGGCGGGATAGAGAAAAAGTCTGATGACTTGAATCACCTCCCTGACAAGCTCAATTCTTCGAATAAATATTGGACTCGGAAACTGATCACCGGTGGAACCGTAGTGAGAATTTGTGTCAAGTGCGGTGCTGCAGGAAATTCGACGTGGATTTGGCGGGGCCGAGGGCCAGGATAAGCATTCACGGATGAAGGCGGCGAATGGCAAGCCGCACCTCCTCTAGAGCAAAAAATAGTCCCAATATTTCTAATTTTAATCCCTTCAAACCGACAAGATGCAAGGCATGAAAGGATAAAGAGGAGGGATTTACGTAGACCACGAAAAAGCAAAAGAACAGTATAGCGAATACGAAACAGGGAAGCGAACACCCCCACTGATCCAATGAGGATTACCGCCAACACGCCCAGCGCCACGAAACAGTGAAAAATGAGACATGGCTGGAAACATATCCTTCAAAGGCCACGACAATATACTGAGCTTCGCTGTTGAACATGCAATTAGCTGCTGCACAGAAATAATAACTATATCACCGGAGAGGTTGCAGGTGTTACTTCGTCAAAACTGAAGCAAGAATTGCAATGACGATGATGGCGATGATTATCAAAATTAAGAGGATAACACACATTTTCTTCTTATTTTTCGATTTCTGGTGCGCTCTTGCCTGCACGAGCTCTTCGCCCGCACTTTTGACATCCGCCTTGACCTCTTGGACGTTGTACTCAATGTCATTGATAAGCGTTTGCTGCGACTCAACCAGAATGCTCATATCTTGGAACATTTGGTTAATGTCTGCGATATTCTTGACAAGTTTTTGAATATCCGCGTTTCTCGCACGGATATCCGCAATTTGGTGCTCCATATGCGAACCGCGCCCGACAAGCATGTCATCAATCTGACCGCCTTCGCGCAGCGCAGCGTCGACAGCGCGCTCGCTGACGTCCGGGTTGACGTCGCGAACGGCGCGCTTGAGACCGTCCTTAAGTACGGTGCGATGTTTCTCTCTCACGGCGGAGAGGCGTCCGGTGATGGTGATGAAGTCCTTGCCAAGCTTGGTGTAGTGCACGAGGCGGGTGCGCACAGTGGCAGGGCGGCCGGAATGCTCCGCGGCGAAGGAGCGGTTGTCATCTGCCATTTTCTTCAGCCGCCGGCGCACGGCCTGCATCTTTGTCTCCACCGCATCGAGCTGCGAACCCTGCAAAGGCACATCGCACGAGGAGGACGCAAGTGCGGCGGTCACATCGGAGATGACGCTGTCTCCCCACACAAGCACCCTTTCGATGGCGTCGGCCTCGCGGGTGAAGCTTTGCAACAGCGCCTCCGACTGGTCGTCCAAACCGGCCTCGATGTCAGCGTCCGCCGAGGCGGTCGAGAAGCGCTCCCCGCGTTGCAGGTCGGCGAGACGGTCCGTCATCGCTGGGGGGTTGAATGGCGCGCGCGCAGGCACTGCGGGGGCACAGGGCGTACGCGGAAGTGCCGCTTTCGGATTAAGTAGGCTTACCTGGCTTCGTAAGCCTGCGTGTGGAAAACTCGTTACAGCAGGGTAGGTTACTGCTAGCAGCATTATGCCACGCTGTAAGAGGCATGTCTTTACAGTCACGGGACCGCATGTGGTATGATGCAATCATGTGGATGGCGTCAACGTGGTGCGCTTTTACTGGGCCACATGGCGTCAATCCGCTCTTCATGGGCAGTGCTCTCTATCTCGGATCATACGAAATCTGGACCGAGCCGGGCTTGGCCACCACTCGATCGGTATTGGTAAAGATCACCGCTTGCCCGCATCACGCGCCTAGCGGCGCTCTGCATCGGGTCGCAAGAAAAAAAAAAAAGAAAAGTTGCGCCGCAATTTCTCCCGCATACATCACGATGACAGAAGAGGAAGACGACTTTTTCTCGAAATATGTGCGTGCCCTCGGCGGCGTCCGTCTCATCCGCAAGGTACTCATTGCGAACAACGGCATCGCCGCCGTCAAGGCGATCCGCAGCATCCGCCGCTGGAGCTACGAAACATTCGGCGATGAGCGCGTTGTTCAATCGTCGCCATGGCGACGCCTGAGGATGTCCGCGCTAACGCCGAATATATCCGCATGGCCGACGTCTGGGTCGATGTACCCGGGGGTTCTAACAATCACAACTTTGCTAATGTTCACTTGATCGCCGACATCGCTGACCGCTACCGCTGCAACGCAGTCTGGGCCGGCTGGGGACACGCTTCGGAGAATCCCGCTCTTCCCCGCAAGCTCCAGCAGATAGGTGTCGTCTTCCTCGGCCCGGATCCGCGATCCATGCACGCGCTTGGCGATAAGATCGCTTCCACTATCATTGCTCAGTCCGCCGGCGTGCCCACCGTATCTTGGTCTGGCACGGGTATTACTTGTAACTATGCGCGCAATAAGTCCGTCCCACAGGATCTCTACCGAAAGGCGTGCGTTACTTCCGCCGAGCACGCGCAGCGTGTTGCAGAGGAGTGCGGATACCCGCTTGTTGTGAAGGCTTCCGAAGGCGGCGGCGGTAAAGGTATTCGTGTCGTGCTCGACTCTACCACTATCAGCACCGCGTTTCGCCAGGTCGCCGGTGAGGTTCCCGGAAGCCCGATTTTCTTGATGCGTTTGGTGAGAAACGCTCGCCATCTGGAGGTCCAGCTTGTGGCGGATGAGGGCGGTGATGCTGTAGCATTGTACGGTCGTGACTGCTCGGTACAACGGAGGCATCAGAAAATTATTGAAGAGGGGCCTGTGGTTGCGGCACCGCCGCAGGTTTGGAAAAAGTTGGAAAGAGCGGCCGTTGCTCTCGCGAAAGAAGTGGGTTACGTCGGGGCTGGCACGGTTGAGTATTTGTATACGGGCGATACAAATGGCGGTGAATTTTATTTCTTAGAACTCAACCCGAGATTGCAGGTTGAGCATCCCGTCACTGAGTGGATCACAGGCGTCGACTTGCCGTCTCTACAGCTTCATATCGGCATGGGTATTCCGTTGCGCAGCGTACCGTCCATTCGAAAGTTTTTTAATATCCCTGAAGCCACCACGGTGGCCGTCACGGGGCCCTCACCAGTCCTTCCGTTTACCGTACCTTGCGATCCTAACGCGGTTGCGAAGGAACCGTCTGTCAATATTCAACCTGATGATTCGTGGCATGGTGCTCCGCGACCACCGCACGGCCATGTTATCGCGTGTCGCATCACAGCTGAGAACCCTGATGAAGGATTTCAGCCGACTTCGGGGGATATTCAGGAGCTCACGTTTCGCAACACACCCAACGTGTGGGGGTACTTCAGTGTTGGCGCATCTGGAGGTGTACATGAGTTCGCGGACTCCCAGTTTGGTCATTTGTTTGCGTGGGGCGAAACGCGAGAGTCATCACGGCGATGTCTCGTTCTGGCACTGAAAGAACTCTCTATTCGCGGCGACATCCGGACGACAGTGGAGTACATCATTAAGCTATTGGAGATGAAGGCATTCCGCGAAAACACGTTCACAACAGCATGGCTGGATAGTTTGATTGCAGACCATGTGACCGCCGAAAAACCGCCCACCGAACTCGCTGTCGTTGTTGCCGCTGTATGCCAAGCCCATGAGATTTTTACGGATCTTGCCAAAGATTTTACGAGTTGCTTAGAACGGGGACAACTGCCATCTCTGGACAGGGCCTTAGTAGAATTTCCCATTGAGCTGATCTACGATGACGTGAAGTACTCTTTGCGAATAACGCGCACGGATGTGTCTGCCTTCCACGTCAGACTCGCAAATGGGACCTCGAATGCTGATTCGCAGTCCGGCGTTCTCGTCGAATTGCGAACACTTGCGGATGGTGCCAAGCTTATTCTTGCAGACGGGCGTTCGCACGTGTGCTACGCACGTAAGGAACCAAATGGCTTGCGACTTTCCGTAGATGGCAAGACATGCTTGTTCCCAATTGAATATGACCCAACAACTCTTCGTTCGACAATTAATGGAAAGCTTGTTCGTTTCCTCGTGGAATCTGGTGATCATGTTGATGTCGGTCAACCGTATGCGGAAATGGAGGTCATGAAAATGTACCTCGCACTTAAGGCACCAGAAGCAGGCATCATCACTGTGGAAAAGCCGGAGGGAACAGCAGTTGATGTCGGAACTGTGATCGCTACCCTTGCGCTCGATGACCCTAGCAAAGTGAGATGCGCAGAAAATTTCGCAGGGGAGCTTCCATCGTTCGGCCCTCCGCACACAATCGGTACAAAGCCACATCAGTTATTTGCTGAAGCAAAGAAGAACTTGGCGTTGCTGCTTCGTGGGTTTGATGCTGACTTGTCCGTTCTTGAAACGTTTTTCGACCTGCTGGACGATCCTTTTGTTGCTGCTGGTGAGCTTCGGGAAGCTCTAGCTGCCCTTTCAGGTCGCATTCCACCGGCAACAGTAACGCTCGTTGAAGATGCGATCTCTCTGATGCTTGAGTCATCCGAGAATATTATGAACTCAAAGAAGGCTCAGGAGGCGACTGCAAAGAAGCTTTCCCCTTCAGCGAGCAGCTCAGGATTTGATGAGGATATAGTCGCGGCATTCGAACGCAGCAGTTGCAAGTTGTATCAACGGCGGCGACCACGATATTGCAGGCTACGCAGAAAGTTTCTGCAGCAGTGGAGCTCAGCGCTGTTGCCGCACGATATTCCTCTGGATCAGTGGTCGCTCCGACAATTGCATCTCTCCTTGATGAATATTTGCTAGTTGAACGCCCGTTTGCCAAGCGAGCGAATGGGGCCGCCGACGCTTTATATGAGCTTCGAGAATCGTATCGTGACGATCTTTCTGCTTTGGTGGAGATTGCCGCGTCACATGCCAGTCTTAAGCAGAAAAACAAAGTAATGGTCAACTTTCTTCAAGCCATTCTTCGACCAGATATTGCTATGGTACTTGGCGAAGAGAATTCACAAACATCAGTATTTAAAACCAAGCTTCATCAATTAAGCCAGCTATTTGCTCCTGCTTATGCAGACATTGCTCTCAAGGCACGTCTGATGCTCGCAGACTTTCGACGCCCAAGGTTTCATCAGCGAAAAGGAGGAATTGGACAGCTTTTGGAATCCATTTGTTCCGCTCCCCCGGAGCGAAGAAGTTTTGCCATGCGGAACATAGTAGGGATAAGCGAATCCATGTTTGATGTGCTCGTAACTTTTGTGTTGCCTTCAGAACCATGTTCTGTTCCAGCAGGTATTCGGCAAGCTGCGGCAGAAGCTCTAATTCTTCGTTCATACCGCGCATACAACGTTCAGAACTTGAAAGTGGACGTTGATGACGACAGCTCAGCCCCATTACTGGCGACTTGGAATTTTAAGTTTTGCAAACAGGAAGGAGATTCCCCGTCGACGACACCTGTAACGTCTCCAGTACCCGCTTTTGTTGCTAAACAGTTAAGCCGCGGAATTGCTTCGTTTGACTCTGCAGACAACCTCTCTCGCGGGCATAGTTCGTTGGAGATTTTTGAAATGAGCCATTTCGCAAAGGGGCTCATGGTGGCCTTCGGTAATTGGGACGAAATGGAGGATCGTTTTGACTCTGTGTTGGAAGGCTATGCATCATGTACTAATATTCCCCCTGGTGAAGATATCAACGTAATGACTGTACTTCTTCGTTGGGATGCAGACCTTTCCGCGAAAGGAGCTCTCTCGACTAATCCCACTTCAAATGCGGTTGGAGATTGTGGTCTCTCTGAAGCGGTTTCCATGCGGCACTTCCTTCGCGATCCGCTTTCTTCAGAGGATCTTGTCAGCGACGCACTGTCTAATTTCTGTAGAGCCGAACCTGGACGTATTAATATGGCTCGACGAGGGGGCGTCAGGTCTATCACATTTATTGTGGTTCCTCCAGCCGGAGAGTCGACCACATATCCAGGGTTCTTCACCTTCAAGACACGCGATGAATGTAAAGAAGATCCAATTTTCCGACACATTGATCCTCCAATGGCTTTTCAGCTTGAGCTTGCGAGACTTTCAAATTATAAGATTACCAGATTTGGATACCCGGCAAGAACCGTGCATGTCTTCTTTGCGCAGGACAAGGCCGTTCGAAAACGTCGGCAAGGCACTCCACCGACGCCGAAAAAAAGACGAAATCTCTAGAGAAAATGAAAAATCAGCACCTGTCATGCCCATCACTGCTTGCTCTCCGAACGGGGTGGATTTGTCCGCGTCGCGTAACGCTGTTACGAAATCGGATGATCGAGCGGGTTCTGAAATTAGATCGAGTATTGTAGACCCAGAGGCTCTTTTCAACCAGAACGTGGCTGGTTTCAAAAAGGCAGCATCACTAGATGCCAATGGGCACGCGAAAGGGTCAGGAGCGGCGCCGAAACCAGATCGAGACGTGGATGCCAGATTCTTCGTACGGGCTGTTATTCGACAGGCAGATGTGATTACGTCCGGGCGTGGGGATGGAGTTGTGTCCATCCCTGAAGCAGAAAGAACTTTTGTGGAAGCGTTGGACGCTGTTGAAATGGCGAGCTGCGATCGTCGATTCCGAAGGACAGACTTTAACCAAATCTTTCTCAACCTCATTCCGGCTGTCCAGATTGATGTTGAGGACGTAGAAACAATATGTCGGCGAATGTTTCAAAGATACGCGTCACGCCTGTGGAACTTGCGAGTCTTTGTGGTCGAAATCAAAGTAACGGCAATCATCAATGACGGATCACTTCCAAGTACGACAATTCCCCTGCGTTTTCTGCTGTATAATCCAACTGGGCATATGCTGAAGGTGGAAAGCTATGTAGAGACTACTGACCCTGTTACGGGAGTTGAGCGCATCATGTCATTTTCTCAGGACAATCAAGGTTCACTGCATGGACGACCTGTAACTATGCCGTACCCGGTAATGGATCGAATCCAGCGGAAGCGAGTTGTTGCGCAAGCGATTGAGACAACGTATGTCTACGATTTCTTCAAATTTTACGAAGCAACTCCAGGTGCGATGGAGGCAATATTCGGAAGACCGGCTTCTGGGCGGCTTTAGAAGGCATCATATGCCTCTTCAGTTTATCAAGTCCGTAGAACTTGTGTTGCGGTTTGATTCTGCGACGGGAGCTTCACAACTTGTGGAAACGAATCGTCCGTCTGGGCTGAATGATGTTGGGATTGTTGTTTGGCAATGTACTCTTTTCACTCCGGAGTATCCAAATGGAAGGGAAGTGATCATTATAGCAAATGATATCACGTTCAGAGCGGCTCCTTTGGTCCTGAAGAAGACGCATTGTTCGTTGCGGCCTCTCGCCTTGCTCGTAAAGAAGGCATCCCACGGATTTATCTCGCTGCCAACTCTGGTGCCCGTATCGGGGTGGCAAATGAAGTGCGAGAGAAAATGCAAGCGATATGGGCAGACCCAGAGGTTCCCTCGAAGGGTATCCAAGCATTGGCGATTAGCAAAAAGGATTTAGCGCAAATGCCAACATCCGTGTTCACTGGCAAGCAAGTTGGAGCTGACTTGCTTGAAATTACCGATGTACTGGGAAGTGAACACGGTCTTGGTGTCGAAAATCTTATGGGATCCGGCTTGATAGCTGGCGAAACGTCCCGGGCATACGATGAAACGTTTACTTTAACTTTCGTAACCTCGCGAAGTGTTGGCATTGGAGCATATCTGGTACGGCTTGGGCAGCGAGTCATTCAGAAGGAGTCAGCGGCGCCCATTATATTAACTGGATATTCGGCGCTGAACAAGGTTTTGGGTCATGACGTTTATATCAGCAACGAGCAGCTAGGAGGAACAAAAATTATGCATCCGAACGGAATCACACATACCGTGGTTTCAGACGATGTGGCCGGTGTTGGTGCTATTCTGGATTGGTTGAGTTTTGTTCCGAAAACGAGAGATGACCCCGTACCAATCGTAGAACCCCGCGATTCTGTGGCACGACCCATAGAGTGCGGACCTGAACTGGGAGAAGCCTATGATCCCCGCAAGAAACTCTTAGCCGGAGAACTGGACGAGATTACGGCAAGCTTTCTTGGTGGTTTCTTTGACAAAGATTCCTGGAGGGAATATTTGCAAGGCTGGGCGAAGACCGTTATTACTGGTAGAGCACGACTCGGAGGTGTTCCAGCTGGAGTTGTCGCCGTCGAAACGCGGTCTGTGGAAAGGGTTACTCCGGCCGATCCTGCTTCTCCAGAAACCTTTGAAAGTGTTGTTACACAAGCTGGCCAAGTTTGGTATCCAGATTCGGCGGCGAAGACTGCACAAGCAATTAAGGACTTTGACAGGGAAGGTCTTCCATTGTTTATTTTTGCAAACTGGAGAGGATTCTCAGGCGGGATGCGAGACATGTTTGACGAAGTGTTGAAGCCTGGTTCCAACATTGTGGATGCATTACGAAGCTATGGGCAGCCGGTATTTGTGTATATCCCCCGTGGAGCGGAGCTTCGCGGAGGTGCATGGGTTGTTTTGGATACACTTATTAATCCGAGTGCTATCGAAATGTACGCAGATCCCACCGCCCGTGGTGGTGTGCTGGAGCCGGAAGGCACAGTGGACGTGAAGTACCGTCGACGCGAAATTCTAAAAACCATGCATAGACTTGATGATCAATTGAGACGATTGGATCTAGAATTGTCTGCTGACGGTGCTTCCGGAGTGCTTCTCAGCGATGAACGAAAGCGAGCCGTCCACGATGAAATCTACAGTCGTGAGGCGGAGATTTTGCCGGTGTATCGAAATCTTGCTGTAGCGTTTTGTGATCTCCACGATACCCCAGGGCGCCTTTTAGCGAAAGGTGCAATCCGCAAAATAGTACCATGGAGAGAAGCCAGGAAATTTTTCTACTGGCGGTTGCAGAGACGACTCTCAGAAAATCGGGTTCGAAAAATGTGCGTGGAGGCCGACCCTTCTCTCTCGGATCAAAAAATAACATCGCTGTTGCGGAAATGGGCCACGGACTACGAGTTGGAGAGGTCTGCTGTTCGGGAAGCACCTCAACCGAGCCCGGGAAGTGAGGCAGTGCCGAGCAATTTTGACAACGATCGATGGGTGTTCCAATGGCTCGAAGAGGATGCTATAGCGAAACGAGTCGCGAAAATCCGCATTAAGAGGATTGGGCAGGATGTGAAGCGTTTGTCTGAAGAGTCGCGTGATGGATTTTTGGACGGGATCGAAAGCGCTCTGAGGGCTTGCGAAACCCCAGCAGCTCGCGCAGCGTTGGTGTCCGCGATTCAAGATAAGATGTCCCGAACCAACTCTTCAGCAACAATTTCGTCAACAACGCGCAGCATCCTTAGTCGCTTGAGGGCAGGCTGGGATACGAGTTCATTGGGCTGAAAGGTGGTTTGAATAGTAATAGTATAATTGGGTGAGGAATCCGCGAGGCAATCGAAGTCGTGAATGTCCGGACCCTGGGGTTTTTTTCTTGTAGATAGTGTAAAAGAGCAATTTTGAGATCTGGAGCTGCTGCGAGTTACCACTGAAACCCGAAGCAGCCGGGCCTACCTTTGTAATAAGAACTGAACCAGGGAATTAGCAATAAACAAAAAGTGAGCATTGGAGAGGTTTCGTTCTCTCAACTCTTGTATCACGAGTCTAGCTGACACCCGGGAAGAAGAAATGAAACACTCACTGAAGTACTGACTAACGGGAACCGCAGAAGAGGTGTCGCAAACTGGTGGTCACCCATGTAGATTGTACGCTGACGCAGGAAATCTGACAATCTGAGGGATCTGGTCATTGCGTTTAGCTCACGAGAGTCTACTTGACTATGCTTTATCCTATGCCCTTAACAGGTCGGGTTCTTTATAACTAAATTAACTGATGCAATTGTTCTGGAAGTGGCACGAAGAACTTTCAGATTCCGTCGATTTCGAAAAGACATCCTGCCCTGTAAGGGTCAATCTCAAATCGTTAATGTCGCACATATCGCCCAGCTCAGCAAAAATTCTCCCTCTCAGTACACAGAACCTTCTCATTACCGACAGTATTTGAGGTGCACAGTAGGATTGCTCCCTTCTTGTCTTTTGTGCAGCGAAGTCAGTTCGCTATCTTTCAATTTCATCGCCGTTCACAGCCAGTGATCAAGCAAAGGTGGACAAAAAGGCCATTTTATGATGCAAATTTGAAATGCAAAGTTATCATATGCAAAGTTCAAATACAAATTAGCGGGAAGATTCAGACTTTGGGAAGGAGGCGACAAACCGCTGCTCAAAAAAGATTTGCACAGCCGACGAAATAATATCCAAACTTTCGTGCTGGCGATGACCGCGCCTTCAGACCCCATCTCTGTGCCGCAGTTGCAAAATCTGCGCGATGCGGCTGTGCGCGCTCTCTCCGAGTCATTAGGCGACCCAGCCGCGCGAGGCGCTCTGGTTGCTAGTGGCGAAGGGGATGAATCGAAGAGTGACAAACTGCGGGAATTGTACGATTCTTTCGAAACTTTGGTGACTCGTGCAACGGATGACGTCATTGCAACATGGTCCGACAAGCACGGGCTCAGCCCGAAGATTGCCGCAGTCGCGCAAACCCGCGCCATGCTCGAGCACGGCGGCACAGCGGCGACACCAGCCCAGCGCGAAGCTGCGTACCGTGAGCAGGTACTGACTCAGAAACGCGCGGAGCTTGCCCGTATCACGGACGCCATCCGCGAGGAAGAAACCGCAAGCGCTCACATGCGTGTTGAACTCGCGCAGCAAAAGGATGTTGTAGCTGGTCTTGTGAACAAAATTCGATCACGTGGAAACACTATTGAAAAAAACTGCAACTGCGGCAGAAGATACCAAAGGGGCGAACAATGAGAACTAAGTGAGAAACGCAGCACAATAGACGATCGACGCCTAGGCGCAGTTTAAGTAAGATGAAGGATGACCGGGCTCAAGTAACAACAAAATGTAGATAGAACGGACAATTGAGTGTCAAAGTGCAATTAAACAAATATTCTCTTGCCGGTTTTCGGGTCCCTGATACACGGTCGGGGGTAGTGGGAGACAACTTTTCCCGTGTTCAGAGCATGGGGCAAAGCATCGTCCGGATGAACAGCAACAATAGAACCGTTCTGGCCGGACGTGTAACGGACAAAACCTTTCGGAATACCAGTGTCGGCCAACCTGGAATCTCTTCGATCAGCACGGGCTTCACTGGCAAGCGACATCTTTTTGCGTTTGGAGGTGACGCCACGTAGAACTTTGTCCACTGTGGCGGCCCTCTTCTCCTTGTTGCGCTTTTCAGTAACAAGCTGGCGCATACGAGCTCTCTGCTGCCTCTGAAGATCCCTCTCGTCGCCGGGGGTCCAGTCGTCTTTGGGCGCCGACCTTTTCTTGTGTTTCGGCGACTCCAATTTTGAGTACTCAAGCTCAATTTTCTCCCCCTGAAGAGCACGCTGGCGGCTCGTAAGACGAGTACTGCGGGCGGAAGTCGAGCCAGATACAGAGCCTGACTTTCCCCGTGACCCATCCCCGGACTGATCGGAATTAGAACCGCGGCCATCCTCGTTCTCGTTCTCCAGCGCCGCAATTAGATCACTTTTACCGGAAGCCCCGTCGGCATCCATTGTCCGACGGAGTTTGTGAAACAGAGGCCGACCTTGACTGCGAAGCAAAGCGGGAGGGGGCCGGGGACTTGGACTCTGAGGGTGACAGCGACTGTGACATGGACTGCGAGCGGGATTTCGACTTGGAAAAGCGGGATTGCGGCTTGCTCCTGAGTACTTTCGGGGTGGGCTGCTGTTGCACGACATCTTCGTCATCATCATCGTCATCGTCGTCATCGATAACCTTCATCGTCCTCGCCCGCCTCTTGCC
>JADWZK010210731.1_pt1 | contig 13025 bp, 8 predicted proteins | sample 8957641 | NCBI WGS metagenome assembly JADWZK01 (sample SAMN16576796, study PRJNA672827) | algae metagenome | host: rhodolith | place: South Korea: Udo, Jeju | collected 2014-09-18 | reverse complement strand
TACAATAAATAATTGGCATGGTGGTGGTGGAAAAAAGAAATTATTGCAAAGAATTATTATAATAATTATAAGAACAATCTCTTTTTCCAATGGTCTGCACTCCGGCCGTCCAAATGCCTTAAATACACTTGGAGGTCAGGGACCAACCTCCATAATAACAGAATAGAGGATGGAAGGGGTGTAACGTGATACCGACACTGTAACCTCTACGATGAGCTGATAAGTTTATGAATCAGACTAGGCACATCCTCTCAACCAGCAGCACAATTTAAATGATATATAAGCTTCCTTCTTCGAGCTCTGGGACCGAGCTTCAGCTCACCACAGTAACTGAACACTTCATTTCGACCCCGGCTCACCACGGGTTTAGCAACACACTTCACGCGAAAGATGTTCCCGCCTCAGAGCCCTGCACACACAGTGTCCGATGACACAGAGGCCTCACTCCTTCCGAACGCCGAGGTTTATCATGCCGTTGCTTTTCCGTCACTGCAGCACACGCCCGTCGCGACTTTCACGCAAGTCACCAACCGTGAGTCTCGGTCGTCAACGAAGTCCACTACTTGGCCGACGCAGAACCAAATCACCAACTCTGATGCTGCACCCTCACCGACGGAAGTCACTCCTACGGCGACAACCTCCCCTATCCGCAACAATGGAGCTCCCCAGTCAGCACCAGAGCCTGTTCCTCGGCCAATGCTCTCCCGATCCCGCAGCCGCCCTGATCATCTGCGGATGTCCCAACCCGTTCCTGCGTTCACTCAGTTCCCCCACCCCGCCACTTCTCTTCCGCCGACGGGAGCCGTTCCTGTGATGATCCGCACCAGCGCCCCTCTACCAGTCATGGAACCCACTCCCCCCTCGCATTACACTCCGTTCGTTATGTTCCAGCCCCCGCGTCTCCCCGGTGGCGACAAGATGGAAAAACTCCCGTCCTTCGGTGAGTTTCTCCAGATGGCTGGTTTGGTCGATGAGAGGTCCTCCGATGAGCTTGGGCGTCGTGCGAATATTGCACCATCAAGAAGATTCGCCAGCGTTGCACTTGATGCTGATGGTGCACGTATTTCTTCTGATACCAAACGGCCAATTCACCCCGAAAAGTGCACCGGGCACCGCGGTTCATCGTCGTACCAGAATGGTAGAGTCACCAATCCGGTTCAAGAGAATTCAAATGCTTACGCAAAAAGTTGTCACGTTGATTCAGGGCGCTTTGTACCCGGGTGCGTTGTTGCGATCCTGCGCCACAAACATGAGAATGGCTCTTTCAGTTTTCTCGCCCGTTTCTCCGAGTCGTGGTTGAGTTGGGTTACTACTCGTCATATCGTCACCGCTGGTGAACCTGTGGACCCCGTGTGGCTCCAGTATGTCACCAAGGAAGGGCTTTTTAGGGACGATGCATTCCTCAACGAATACCGTCGTCTGATTTCTTAAGCGTGCTCTAAATGTTGTTATTACCTATGTTCGCGATCTGCGCGGTATTTTTTGTTGCTAATGCAATTCTGATTTCAATTACGTTAAAATTTAGCAATGCACTTGTCATCTACTAAGAATAGATGGCTCTTGAACATTTTCCCTTAAGCAGCCTTTCGCAATTCTCTTGATCAATAACCTGAGGATTTTTCTTCTCAAGTGTTGGGGCAACGGGAGGATGAGAGCTACACTCAGCTGAATGTTGCAAAATAATCCGGTAGAGCATGAAATGGCTTCTACTTTCTAAAAGAGTGAGCAATTCATTTTGAAAATCAAAGTCAAGACAAGCCGGTTCTCTGACAATGGAATGCTGATAGGCATGGCGAATACAGTTGAACTTCTCCGTCATACATTACGCATAAAAATACTGTTCGCACTTCTTAGTGACGTTGTGTCTCGGTTGATCCCTTGTGTCCCGGTGTCCTGATAGAAGAAGCAACATACTATTCACCTTTTATCAAGCAAAGAATTGGTCGTCCCAGGTTCTCTCTTTTTTGGCGGCTGTACCAGGGACATGCTGCGCATCCGACATCCGGAGGACTGGGGCTCATTTGACCAGTCTCATAAGCGTTAAGGTGAACAAAGTCGGGAAAATGACTTAAGCCATTCTTTTCCCAAATATCTCACTGTTGCTGAAAGTTGTGCGTATTGCTCTCTCCTACTTGTCTTTGACCGTCTGCACCAAGTACAGAGTAAATAGAGTATTTCAAGTCTGTCCTGAGAGCCGAAGACAGACTCTTGTTTTCTTTAGAAAGCAGTAAAAGTTGTACGAAGTTTCTATGCAGAGTAATTTGTGTAATGTCGGAGAGTTGGAGGTCTCTCACGCCAAAGTTCATAGTGCTTTGGTTACAAGCGTGGGCATAGTGTGTTCTGCGGGAACAAGCGAGAGATCTTATAAAAACTGCTAGAGACAGATGGCAGTGAAGAGCTCCGACAGGGTTTGTTCGGGAATTGACTCTGTTGTCAGGCTTACCACGAGAGAATCCGTTACAGGCGATACTACCAGTTGGACAACAGAACAGACTTCAGCAGAGTCAAGCAAGGACAGGGGGATAAACCTCCTTTTCAAACAATATACCAATTCCCTCTCTGCTACATGGTCATAGATAGATCTACAGAATCACGATGAAGCGACCAAGTAATTTTCAAGCTCCAACCTCCGCCCCTTCTCAATAGAATCGGCCAACCATTTCTTCGACACATTGCTCAACTTTTCGTCCACATCTTCCCCATCATTGATGACCAAGTCGCATCTTGTTTGCGCGACTCGCGCACCAGCCGCTGTAACAACCTTTCTGATAATCGATGCATCCGAACCTGATGCCGCCACCTTGATCCGCATGCCGCTTAGCAATGGGGCACTAGCCGGTTCCCCTGAAACAAACCTCGTATTCAGATACTTCTTCATCGGCAACCAAACCCCGGCAGAAATAGAAGCAGACAGCCACGACTCCGAAACAAGTGGAATGCCACGAGCAATGGCGTACAGGATACCCCATCCTCGACGCGTATCCGCTCCAATAATATACGCACTAATTGAAATACCTTCAGATCCGTCCACCATAGAATAACCACCCAACTGCGTTACTGCGTGCTCCAAGAGCGATGTCGTAACTGAGTCACGAGAGCTGCAGGCCAACATACCGAGTGTAGCACGAGGAACGTTCTTCTTCTCCTTTTCCGCAGTTGCCTGCGCTTCGGCCTTCTTCCCTTTCGGCGTCTGTGTCGCCTCAGATCCCGACTTGACACCCTTCCCTTTCGGCGTCTGCTTTGCGCTTTTCTCCTCTTTTACTTTCTTAGGGGTAGTCTTCTTTTCGACAGCTTTTCCTGTCTTCCTCGGAGGCGCTTTGGGAATGCGACCTTTGCCGGGATTGGCCTTGCTGGATGAAGCTTCGCTGGGAGTAGTTTTGGAAGAAGTCTTCACGGGAGTTTTCTCAGAGGACACGGCCTCGACAGGATTGAGATTAGAATCTGTACTGCTTGGCATAGCATGTTTCTCCTTCCTGGGCTTGGATTTTGCGGCAACTTTCTTCGCAGCCTTCGGCGTGGGCAAAGTTTCTTCTTCTTCAGCAGTCTCTTCAGACGGGACGACGGATTTTGAGTTTGCAGCTTTACCCTTCCCCTTGCCCTTCGGCGACTTAGTGATTGTCTTTGTAATCTTGGGGGCGGGTGCCTTTGCCTTGGTAGTTTTCTTCGCCTTCACGCCTTTACCTGCCTTCTCCACCACAGCTGAATTGCCAGAAGCCGAGCAATCGTCCCGACTGTTGACCACATATGCCACAACCCTCTGCAAAGCAGTAGTCGGCTGTGCAGCTTTCTTGCCCTTACCCTTCGTACTCTTCGCCGGCGGTGTGACCATTTCAATGGCCGAGGCCGCCTTCTCAACAGCAACGGTTCCCGACGCCCCAGATTTTGCGTCATCCTCCAGATTCGCCGCCACCGGGGCAATCTCCTTTGCCTCCTCAAGCACCCCCGACTCGCCAGAAACTGCAGTTTTGCTCTGCCTGGAGCCGGGCTTCGCCTTTGCCGCGGCCTTCTTCGGGGTTGCGCTTTTCGCGTTTGGCGCCTTCTTCCGTCCCTTCGCCGGCGCCTTGCGAGGCGCGGCCTTGCCCTTCTTCGTCGGGGGCTTTTTCTTGGGCATGACCTTTGCCTGCTCCTCGACATCTGCATCCTCGCCCTCATCCGCCACGAAATCGGCGTCCTTCTCATTTTCCGCCTCGACCGCACTGGCATTTGCCGCAGTACCCTTCTTCCCCGTACGCCTCGGCGACGGTGCCGCACGCGGTCGGGCCGGGGAGATCATCGGCGAGCGGCTGTTCGTCGGCGTGAAATTGGGCAGGTCCGTGATAACGTGATCGGTGGAAGGCCAGAAGTCGCTGTCATCTTCGGAGTCGACGATCATGTCAACTTTGCGCTTCGCACGCGCGGGCCTCATCCGTTTCGATTCGGGCTGTACGTCTGCCGCGGCGTCTTCTTCGCGACGACGCCGAGCACCGGCGCTTGCGGATGTACCGGCGGGGGCCGCGGATACCTCCTCGCCCGGCGGCGCATCTGTCTCCGAGCCGCTGCCGATGTTCATAGTCGACGTCGATCCTTTGCTGGTGCTGCTTGCCTCGCGGTGAAGGGGTGCGGTGGGGGTAGGTTTGTATAGGGCGTGGTGGCGCAGATCTGGGGCGAAGTGCTCTGAGGCGATGGAGGTTGCGTGGTTTTTCTGATTTTTAGGGCCGTTCGGTAAAAAGTTGAGGCGGAATTCGCTTTTTCCGCCGGTTTTTGCTTGCACAGTCGTTTCCATTCACGAAAATTTGGCGCGCTTTTTTCAATTTCGGGGCTTACCCACGTGGCACGGAAGGATCGACAGGCTAAATGAAGCCGGAAGCGGAAGATGTTATTTTATGGTAATAAATTTGTAATATTTGTTGATTTTGTATGACATTACATTCCTTATATGTTCATTGGACCAGGCCCGGCCCTCCAGCAATGGTTTTGTACATCTGATTTCGTCTATCTGTTGAAATGGAATACGATAGACTTCGGTCTAAGCTCATTTCGGATTCTCAAGACACTGCTGGCGCCAATCTGGCCACCCAACAGAGCCACCGTTCGAGGCAGTAATGGCAAAGATCCAGTTTAACGTGATACTACTTTTTACTTTAATTCTGTTCTTCTCGATATCGCGATGCACTGCTATTCACTTTTCCATCAAACCTGGGGAACGGAGATGCTTTGAAGAAGATTTACCAGTTGGATCCAAGGTACGCTTATTCTCCGCAGATGTCAAAGTCAATCGGAGGCAGCGCAGCTAACCAATTTTGTATTGAAATACCTAAAGATCACTGGCATCGCGCAAGTGGCGTCTGGACCTGGAGACATGGACATAGACGTGTGGGTGACCACGCTTAAGGGTCGCGTTCTATATCATCGGCACGGCACCGAAAAAGGCATGATATCCTTTATGACGCCGAAAAGTGAGCATCTTGATCTGGACGATGACGACGAGGAAGACAACGATACGTTCCGGGTGTGTCTGGAGCACCAATTGCGGCCATCAGAGACGCTGACGCAAGGCGCGAAACGACTTGTGTCCTACCGTTTGGACAAAGCTCAGCACAAATTGAGAGGCTTTCAATCGCACGCGACTCTGAGACATGCACACACGTTGACGGAACGACTACGTGAAATACACACGGCGCTGTCTAACATGATGGGGGATTTAAGTTTCTTGGAACAGAGGGAGCGCCGTCTTTTGGAGCGAAACAGGCTTACCTTATCCAGAATCTCTTTCCTCGCAAGCCTATCGCTTATCGTCATGGTTGCCACGTCCTGCATACAGCTTACATATTACCGCCAATTTTTTCAAGTCGAAGAAAATCTGGTAATTCATGAATTAGCAGATTTCCTTGAAGGTCGGAGCAGGTGCACCTGCCCCGTACTTGACAACAGGGCGATGGATTGCTATTGCCGAGTCAATAGACGCTCGATGCTCCAAGGCGGCGATTCCTTATTTGATGCTGTACAATATTGTTGATGTTTAGTTGATAATATGATACAGTCATGTTTGCAGTATCAAATGCCATGTACACGTGTAAAATATTGTCTTGTCATAGCGTTTTCGGAGATTTAGTTTCAAAATTAACATCAAAAATCTCATTGGCCTCTACCATTCCAAAATGGCTGGCATGTATCGATATCCGATACGTCATCAAAAACGAGGTTATTAGTCCCCCATCCTTCCATGCCTGGCGTACAAGTGAATTAAATTTAGCACTCATCACTGCGGACGGGAAGATACAGCACTGTATGATACAGTGCATGAGTATCCTGATATCATAGATATCGCCCCGATGACATCACTTTTATTAGTATTGTACCATATGATACAGTATGATAATACAGTACCATGAGGGCAACGCGTGCATCGGAATATGCTACACGGGTTTATCCAATCAGACAGCTTGGCGAGCGATGTACAAAAAGATAAAAAAAACCGTCCCGGGACGGTTTTTTCGGCCGCAAATTCGCCACCGTTGTATATATCTGACCACCATCCCAATTTTTCCATCACGCCCATTTGCGTCCCCGGGGGCAACGCCGGTAACAGAGCGCGCCCCCCGCCCGTCCGCTCTGCGACCGCGCTCCGTCGCGGCTCGCCTCAATAATCATGGAACATCACCGGTCCATGTCGCGAATATCGGAGTTATCGGCAATTCTCGAGAGCGAAGAAGAACGCCCTGTACGCTGTAAGTAATTCCTTGTTTCCCGACTTCATTCTCTGCGAATCTCCCACTGCCGTGATTCGAAAAGCAGTCGAAACGAGAAGCAGCCCCGTCGCGAAGCGAAAGCGGAAAGGACCCGAAACTGGATGCGCAGTCGAAGCCAATCCGAACCATTCCGAAATGAAAAAGAGAGCAATGAATCGAAATGAAAACTCACCCTCTGTTTCTCTGTGCTTCTCCCAAATACAGGCGCGAAATTCCGGCGGCAGGAATTATGGGCGTGGAAGCCGGTGTGGTCGCCGCTGGTAGTGTCGACCATGTACGCCATCGCAGCAGCCATCCTCGTTCCGCTCGGCGCCGTCATTTTCGTACAGAGCACCAAGCTCATGAGCACCGGGCTGCTGCGCTACGATAGTTTCAGCGCATGCAACGCGGAGACGCGCAACGCCTCGCAAGTGTGTCTTCTCAAAATCGATATCCCGCGTCGCACCCGCGGGCGCGTCTTTCTGTACTACGGGCTTCGCAATTTCTACCAAAACATGCGTCGTTATGCAAGGTCTCGCAGTCCCAATCAACTCATGGGCTCCCGGGTATCCGTCGGAGATCTGAGAAAGGAGTGCCTCCCGTGCAAGGGCGGTTCTTGTGATTTCGATTTCTTGAATCGCAGCGCTCCAACGGGCAATGGCAGTTTCGCCCCGTTCGTCCCGTGCGGGCTCATTGCCCGCTCGTACTTCAACGACACTTTCACGTTTTACAAATATGCGAATATGACCGGGGAGGTCCAGGTTTCTGGAAAGGGCCTCGCCTGGGATGTGGACCGGGATCTGCTGTTCAAGAACGGGAGCACCCGCACTGACGCGCAGAATGCACTCATCACGTCGGAGGAATTCATGGTATGGATGCGTGTCGCGCCGTACCGAACGTGGTACAAGCTTCATCGCAAGATTTTGGAGCCGCTCGAGAACCGGTCGTACTATCTGCGGGTCGAGTCGAATTATCCGGTCAAGTCGTTTGATGGGCAAAAATATGTGTATTTCATGGAGTCTACCTGGTTCGGCGGTCCTAATCACTTCCTGGGCCTGGCGAACATCGTCGTTGGCGGCTTGTCATTCATCCTGTCGCTGCTGTACGGAATTCGATCAAAGTTTGCGCCCGAACCTCAGATCCCCCCGGAAACAGAGGTCCCCTGGACGGACCAAGACAGGAGCGGGGAAGGCTCTCCCATGAAATAGAGAGTGCGGGTCACGACAGTTCCGGTTTTTGCTGTGTTCCGCCCGAACCGGTGATATGCGCGCCCGGTCGGCATGGCGATTGGCATGCATTCGTCGTGAGCGACGGCTGGTTTTTGTTGAGTTATACACCGATTGTGTTGGTCAGGCCGATGCGCCTGTGTAATGCCACCGCAGGTCTCCACGCGCTCCCGTGAAATACAAGAAATATTATTATTTGTAGCGTATCGTACAGCCCAGAAAATTTGCAACAAGTACAAAATTTGGAATATCTGTATAAGGTTTTTTCCCGGATAGTGTGCTGACGTTCGTTCGACATAACGTCGATGCACCAGCTGAAAGAGCTTTCTTCGCAGGGATATCGAAGCAAATCCATCAGCTCGTCGTGCTGAAGTCCATTCATTGTGTGCTTTTTTATGCTTAAGAGGTGACATCCATTGTTTATATCTAAACTGAAAAGAACCGCGATCCAACCCACGGAAATTCGTGTACGATAAAAAAGTACGGGGGCCTTTCTTTAAAACTGTAGACTTTACCTGCTCCAAAATCAAGAGTCGGGGCAGTACAGACAGGTATACACTCTGCTGACGACATGTTGGGTGCGTTACGGTCATACAGCAGCTCCATGCAGAGAACGGGGTTATGCTGACGGGGAAAGTACCGCGGTTCCTGTCTTCTAGAAATATTCCCGCGAATGGCACGCGGCAATTGGAGAACAATGTCTACATCATGGGTCCCAGAAAAGGATTCAATGTTGACTTATACTCCCCGGGATCATACTGGCCGTACATATTTCTCATTTTTCACTAATTTTTTGAAGCCACAGACAGATTCAATCAATCTCCGTTCACACACAGTCAACAAGACGCCAGCACCAGAGAATTGAGCGACCGATATTTGAAGGTACCGAATGTGGTCCTGGAAAGGAGTGTACACGGTCTCACTGCAGCTTTCTCCCGTGCCCCACTAACTCACTCACTTGTCGCACGCCTATATAACCTACATCACGCTCCCGTCTCCCCGCTTCCCAGCACACCGTCGAGGACGCCCGAACTTTGGTCGACGGAGCGGAAGAGAACATTCCGAAGCATTGGCAACCGCACATAAATAGAGACGGTCTTTTGTAAGCAGTAGCGCCCGACCATGGAGCGCCCATGGGCCGCTTCCGCTCTGGACGTTCTCACCGCGCTCGGCGTCAAGGCGGACGAGGGCCTAACTGAGGAGGAGGTGAAGTCGCGCCGCGAGCTGTATGGCTGGAACACGATCCCGGGCTCGCCGGGGAAGCCGATGTGGAAGCTTGTACTCGAGCAATTCGAGGACCAACTAGTCATCATTCTCGTTCTCGCCGCCTGCGTCTCCTTCCTGCTCGCGCTCTTCGAGGAGGGCGAAAGCCGCCTGCAAGCGTTTTTTGAACCGCTCGTGATCATGCTGATTCTCATCGCCAATGCAATCGTCGGCGTCATGCAGGAGCGCAATGCGGAGAGCGCCATCGAGGCGCTGAAGGAATACGAGCCCGAGACGGCGAGCGTGATCCGCGATTCCACGCGCCGGGTCGTGCGCGCCGCGGAACTCGTCCCTGGAGATATTGTGGAAATTGCCGTCGGCGCGAAAGTGCCCGCCGATATGCGCATCATCTCCCTCCAGAGCTCGGTGCTCCTCGCGGATCAGAGCATCGTCACCGGAGAGAGCCTTAGCGTCGCAAAGACACTGTCGAAAATCCCCGAGGATAGCGCCGAGGCCGTCGTCCAGGACAAGACCTGCATGCTCTTCAGCGGAAGCACGGTCAGCCGCGGTAAGTGCACCTGCGTCGTCATCATGACCGGCGGGGATACGGAGATTGGCAAAATTCATGCAGATATTGCGGAGGAGGAGGACACACCGCCGACGCCGCTCAAGATCAAGCTGGATGAGTTTGGGGATTTTCTGTCGAAGGTCATCCTTGTCATTTGCATCCTTGTGTGGGTTGTGAATATTGGAAATTTCAGAAGTCATGGTGGACTCGTCAATGGCGCCGTGTACTACTTCAAAATTGCGGTCGCTCTCGCCGTCGCAGCTATTCCAGAAGGCCTCCCCGCGGTTGTAACGACCTGTCTTGCGCTCGGTACAAAGACTATGGCGCGGAAGAATGCTATTGTCCGCCATTTGCCTTCCGTCGAGACCCTGGGTTGCACCACTGTCATCTGCTCGGACAAGACTGGTACCCTTACTACTAACATGATGAGCGTTCAGCGCGTCATTCTCGCCGATGGTCTGGCAGAGGATGAATCGGGGCTCGCAAAAGTCGTCGAATTTGCTGTCGACGGCGGCACATTGGAACCTTTTGGCGAGTTTACTAACCACAGCTCGGGTGACACCACCGTGCACCCCGCGGCATCCAACGCAGTCCTCGCCGAGGTTGCGGAAATTTCTACCGTATGCAACGACTCGACGCTTACCTTTGACAGCGCGAAGAAGAGTTACGAACGCATTGGGGAGGGCACCGAAGTCGCCCTCACCGTTTTCGCTGAAAAGGCTGGAGTTCCCGACGCTGGGGTCTGCGAAAAGCGCCTTGCTGCGTCAAAGGCTGAGAGCGTGTCCATGTGCCGTGATTACTGGCTTTCGCGTAATCGGAAGGTTTCTACTTTCGAGTTCGCCCGTGACCGCAAGAGTATGTCAGTGTTGGTCAACGGCCCCTCGCCGCATTGCGAAGACTCCAGCTTCCGACTGCTTGTCAAGGGTGCTCCGGAGTCCATACTGGAACGTTGCACCGCCATGCGCTGCCCAGACGGGTCGAGCGTGCCCATGACAGATGAGATTAGGGAGCAGCTTCTTGGTGTCGTGTCCCAGTGGAGCTCTGGGGCGAGCGCGCTGCGCTGCCTTGCGGTTGCTGTTCGCGAAGCCGCCCCGGATCCTGCAGAGTACGATATGACGGATACGACGCGCTTTGCTGAGTACGAGTCGGATCTCACATTTGTTGGCGTTGTGGGAATGATAGACCCGCCGCGTCCCGAGGTCTTCGATGCCATTGCTATTTGCCGCTCGGCTGGAATCCGTGTCATTGTTATTACTGGTGATAATAAGGGCACAGCAGAGGCCATCTGCCGTCGTATTGGAGTGTTCGGCGAGTTTGAGAACCTTGAAGGCAAGTCGTTCACCGGTCGAGAATTTGATGCGCTGTCCGTGGCTGAGCAGGCAAAGGCTATGGAGACCGCCTCCCTGTTTGCGCGAGTGGAGCCGTTGCATAAGCGTAAGCTTGTGGACATACTGCAGGGTCAGGGCGAGGTTGTGGCTATGTCTGGAGATGGTGTCAATGATGCGCCGGCGCTAAAAAAGGCGAACATTGGCGTTGCCATGGGGTCGGGCACTGCGGTCGCTAAGGAGGTGGCTTCTATGGTGCTGGCGGATGATAATTTTGCGACGATTGTGGCGGCGGTTGAGGAAGGTCGATCGATTTATGCTAACATGAAGCAATTTATTCGATACCTGATCAGTTCTAACATTGGTGAAGTGTGGTGCATTTTCCTGACCGCGCTTCTCGGCATGCCAGAGGCACTCATTCCTGTTCAGTTGCTTTGGGTCAACCTTGTTACGGATGGCCTTCCCGCGACGGCGTTGAGTTTCAATAAGGCTGATAAGGACATCATGTCGCAGAAACCTCGCGGTACGGATGACAGCATTATCGACACATGGATGTTCTTCAGATATATGGCCATCGGGACGTACGTGGGTATCGCGACCGTGGGCGGGTTTGGATGGTGGTACATGTACTTCCCAGGCGGTCCACAGATGAACTGGAACGATCTGGTGAATTTCAACACGTGCCAGGAAGTGGCAGGACGCTCGTGGCAGTGCGATGTGTTCCAGAAGCACAATGCAAGCACTGTGTCGCTGACCATTCTGGTGCTCATTGAGATGCTGAATGCGCTGAACAGTATTTCGGAGAATCAGAGCATGCTGGTCATGTCGCCGTTCAGTAACTGGTTGCTGATCGCGGCAATTGCGCTGAGCATGGTGCTTCACATGGGCATTTTGTACATTCCGTTCTTCGCCAAGATTTTCTCGGTGGTTCCTTTGTCATGGGCAGAGTGGATGGCTGTGCTTTGGCTGAGTGCACCTGTGATATTCTTGGATGAGATTCTCAAGTTCGTGTCGCGAACATTTTTGACATCGACGAAGAAGTCGGAATAACGCTTCATCGTCTGCGTAGGGTGAGGCCAATTGATGGTATCCTTTTTTTTGTGGCCGTCCCAAATTGAATTCCTTTGCCCATGCAGAGCATGGGGAGGTTCACCCGTATCTGGCAACCTTGTTTCTGTATAGTGCCCTGGAAAATCTGGACTAGCTAGAAGTGTTTCAAACGCGGAAAGCTGCAAGTGCATCGTAACTTGGACCAAGGCTTATTTTGCTCTGCACTCTTTACGTCAAGGCGAGACGAGGACAAATATGCTATCCCGCACATTTTGTGCGAAAGCATTGAACCGTCTTGCTTCAATTGCGTGAAGTGTGTTGTATGTATTTCACTCTTTAGTGTCTTCTTATTTTCCCATTTTGATTTCAGAAACTGTAGGATTTTCATGGCTCAGACTATTTCTGAGTTTTTTTTGTCCCAGAAGTTTTTTATTGCTGCGGCTCTTGACGCGCAGTGCAGAACAGCGCTGCCTGCGCGCAGTTCGAATAAACAGAAGTCCAGATTACTGTCTAAAAATGTACGCTGTATGCCGCTCTTGTTCTGCACTTGTAGACGTAAAGTCGCGAAAGTAAACTTCTTCAGAGCAGTCTACAGTGACCGAACTGCAATTAGAGCATGTGTAACTTCAGATGGTACCTTTCGTTAAATACCTCAGTACAAGTTTTTCCTGCCCCAGAATGCGCCCGCGCACTCTGAGGTCCCCCCCGGTTGCTGCGGAGGGAGACACCTCGCGAGAGGTGCCCAGGAGGCAGAAAAGACGCACGTGGCGCCGTTTGCTACACATCTCAGCTACACATTGGAGCATGGGACAGAAGATGGAGCTGGCTGGGACACGTCCTACGCATGCCAGAGCACCGCCTGGTGCGCCAAGTCCTGTTAAACTGCGTCAAACCTACTCACGAGACGCTTTTCGCAGACGTACCAAACCTAAGTATCGAAAACGCT
>JADWZK010067018.1_pt1 | contig 13078 bp, 12 predicted proteins | sample 8957641 | NCBI WGS metagenome assembly JADWZK01 (sample SAMN16576796, study PRJNA672827) | algae metagenome | host: rhodolith | place: South Korea: Udo, Jeju | collected 2014-09-18 | reverse complement strand
GGAACGCCGGCGCGAAAGTATGCATTGCAGACAAGAGTGCGGCAGGCGCAATACTGATGAGTGCCGACGACGAGATTGCGCGGAATTCAGGGAAGCTGTACTTTGGTTTTGGGAAATGCCCTTATCATGTTATGACACTGTAGGACGAGAACGATCCGCGCGTTGCGTTGCTGGACCAAATCGACCACCTCCAAATCCTCAACATGGCCGGCAGACGCACGGACAACCATTTTCGATAGAAGGTTTCTCGACGAGGAGAGATCCCTGCTTTCCGTTACAGCAATACCTCGTTCCCCGCTTTTTTCCCTAAGAGCAGAAATGAAATGTCCATCCCGCATGCATTAGGAACATGACAGACTTGCCCTGGCAGCTGGAGGAGAAGGACGTTCTTCTATTTGGTGGTGTTGCTTGCGCGAAAAATTTATGCTGAAAAGCATCGAGCGTGAGCCAATTGGGTTTAATGTACAGAGAGACCAGAGACCAAATGCAAAACTGCGACGATAACTGTTACGAGCGTGCCATGACCTTAGTTTAGTTCCCTCCAATGTTAACTCCGAATCCGAATTTGTAGTCCTCGCGCTGATGGTCCAACTCGCCCGACAACGTCAGCGAGAGCCCAGGGTTAATTTTCTCCTCCACAGTTGCCGCCACGCGACCCGCCGAGTCAATCAAACCAGTGATAGACGCGGCGCGCAAATCAAATCTGTACCCGACAAAGACCTGCGACTCACGCGTGCGCCCGTCCACAAAAATCTCGCTTGCGAACGCAACACGTGGATTCAGTCTGTGCACGTACGTCGCGATGATCGGCCCGAACGACGCCACGGACAATGTCGCCGTGTCCGGTCCGGAGCTATACTTCGCGGCAGCGGTCACGGCCGAGAAGCACGACTTGCTCTGGTAGAAGCCCTCTCCACCAAGCGCGAGCCATGGCGTCACAGACTGAAGGTAGGAGACGGCGAAAATGCCGCCATTGGCGATCTTCAACTGCGAGCAGAAATCGGAGCCACGGTAATCGAGGTCCCAAGACCCCTTCGAATTGGCAATATCGAGGCCGACCTCCCCAATGATTTTGCTCGTGAGTGCAGGGGTGTGGTTGATAAAAATTCGCCCGTTCACGTGCCCGTCTGACGGCGTGAGGCGCGTCATGCACACCACTTTGTTCGAGAAGTAATTGGCCGTCAACGCAAACACGCCGGGTCGGTCCTTGGCGCCCAGTTCAAACGAATGTCCGAGCGCAAGGTTGGGCGACGCTGGCATGCTCATGCTGAAGTTGAGACCTTCAATGAGATTTTGGCGAATGATCAACGAGGAATCCTGTGCCATTTCATCATAGCCGCCCGGATTCGGCAGCTCTGACCGCTCGAAGCCCCACCACCAATATTTAGGCTTCTGCTGTTGAGCGCTTTGGATGGACGACGAGAAGGAACCGACGGGTTCCTCCGTTTGGGATGGCACGGAGATCGATTTCTCATTCTGGGCAGATGCATCTGCCGTTTCCGCTGCTGAGGCGGCCAGCTGTCTGACGACCTTTTCCGTAGCCTGTTCCGTGAAGGACGCTGGGGGGGCAGGCGAGGAGAGGGTTGAAAACGAGGCCCCCATGTCGTCGAAAAGAGGATCGCCCTGCCGAACGGGAGAGCGAAATCGAAGAATGAGGATGGTGGTCGTCGGCGGCACATGGGGCACTCATTTCTTTCCCAGGTTGACGGATATATGATACGGAAAATAGACCAATCATTATCCTCTAATTCATTTAGAGATTGTGAGCCGTGAAGCACAGGCTGCGAAATGTTATTACTGGTAATTTACTTGTTGAGTCATCCGCGTTTTCCAACCGCTCTCGTGCAGTCCCCGAAATTTGATTCGGACCACCTTCCCCGACTTCAGGTTCACCTTGAATCCCTCGGCTTCGGGAAATATACGCGAGGCGAGACACCCAAATTTTTTACGTTGGTGACAGCTGTGAAGCCGAAATTCGCTGTAGATCATCCGCTGTGAAGTTATATTCAAAACATTTGTTAACAGAATTTTAGAAATCACGAAATTTGATTAGGACAACTTTACAAAAATTGTTCTCATTCTTGACGGAAAGGACTTCAATTAGCTCAAGCGCACCCTTTGTGTTCTAAAAGAGAGCTCCAATGCTTCGGGAGAGCTTGGAAGTACTCTAAGATCTGGAACGTTTGATATTGCCGCGTCCTCGGCCACTTTCTCTTTCCTCCGCGTAACGCTATCCAGCACCCTAAATGCAATGCGTAATTCTCGCGTGAAGCCTCCCTATACATCGCAAAATATGTAGTTAGCCTTTGGAATAGACAAAATGAAGAACCCTATTGACTTCTCCGGTGTAAAACCACTCGTGTGGTCGGCGCAGTATATAAACGTTTCCAATTTTGTAACGATTAATCCAATCAAACGCGATCAGATTTCTAATCACGAATTGTGAAAAGGTTCTCGAGGAGCCCCCAAAGACATTCCACGTCCATTTTTGATGTTACAAATATGCAGATTCAAAAGAACATAACGAAACAAGTAGGCTCATAAAGCCATTTTCCAAGCCGTATTCAGCTGCTAATTGAAAATTCCGGGATCTTTTCGAATGGAAATTCAGCAGTGCAAAAAGCAGTGCAACATATTTGGTTCAAACTTCTATTCCTCTAGCTCGGAGGAGGCGAAGAGCAGTACCTCTTTTAAGCTCATCAGGGGAGCAATGGAAAAAAAAGAAGATGTGATGTTTCCCGCACAACCTGTCGCATCAGCACGTTGCATGTGGGAAAATGGAACCGAAATGCTTTTTCCCGCCCCTGGCCAACATTTTTTTTAAAATAACTGCTATGATTATTTTTATTGCGATATTGGGGAGTTTCCGGGAAGAATCTGGCGGCTTCCAAACATGCCTCATTACTCGAAATGAATTTCCCATCATTGAGGTTGAAATGATGGAGAAGATAGTCCGTTAACACGGCAATATCGAACGTTCCAGTACTTAGACTACTTGCAAGCTCTACCGAGGCATTGAAGCTCTCTTTCAGAACACAAAGGGTGCACTTGAGCTAATTGAAGTCCTTTCCCTCAAGAATGAGAACAATTTTTGTAACGTGGTCCTAATCAAATTTCGTGAGTTCTAAATTCTGTTCACAATTTTTTGAATATAACTTCACAGCGGATAATCTGCGGCGAATTTCGGCTTCACAGCTGTTATCAGCGTAAAAATTTGGGTGTCTCGCCTCGCATTTTTTTTCCAGAACCCGAGGGATGCACGGTGAACCTGAAGTTGGGGAAGGTGGTCCTAATCGAATTTTGGGATTGTAGGAGCAGGTTGGCTGTTCGCGAGGAAAGTGCTGGCTGTACTATTGGAGATGACCGAGGGAACGCTTCTGAAAAAGACCAATCGCCTTGTTTTGTACAATATATATTACAAGAAAGTGAGCAACCAAGTTCCTAGTATAGAATGTCACCAAGTTAACTAATTAACACTTATAAACACACGTCTTTTCCACTAACCATCATCATCATCATCTGCGCGCGGTTTTTTATTCGCAGATCGTTCGTACTTCCGCGAAGCAAACGTATCTTCCTCTTCCATGTACTTGGCGCGCTTCAGTGGCACTTTGGCCCCACGAGGGAGGGATTTTCGTCGAAAGCGCCTCACGTCATGAACAGATCCTCCAGTTCTTCCCCCCTGGGGGCGCAGAAGAATCAACCGGAGCAACTTTGAAAAATGAGCGCTCATTAGGGTCGTCGACCTGTTCTGCTGTGTTCGTCTTCATATCGGGATCCAAATTGGGATTTTGAACAGGAACAGGATTCACCGATTTGTCATCTTGCATTTGCTCATGAGAAATTGACGATTCATTTTTCGCCAAAAGAGAGCTCCGCGTTTTCCTCTTATCTCGATTTCGCAAAGAGCCATTCGTCGCCTCTGCATCGTGTGGCTCAGGACTATCAGTATCAAGTTGCAGGCCTACGCCTTCGTCATCGTTCACAGGGGCTTCAGCATCGACTGCAGACATAGATTGGGACGCCCCGTGTCCCTGTAACATTGCTTTCGTGATGAGTGAATAGTCAGCCGACAAAATGGCATTTATGAGTAATGCCTCCGAAATAGAGGCAATTTTCTCAGCCGCGTCGGAGGACTGCGGACTGGAGTCTGCAGTAGATCGCCTACGCTTGGAACCGTCTGGCGTTACAATAACGGTATGCTCTTCGCGAGGGTGCCCCTTGATCGCTCGGACAAGAATCACGGACGCACCAAGATGCTCCAGAACTTGAGCCCATTTCGCGCGCCTGTCTTCGCGTGAAAAAGCAAAGACAAGGGACTTGAAAAGACCAATTCTTCTATTTTTCGTGTCGGGGTTGAACACAGAATCAATAATGTCGGAAAAGGCCGACTTATCAGCGGCGTGAAAGGGTGGAACAAACAGCGCCTCTGGAGCCAACTTGGACGCAGCCACAGCTGCTGTGTTGTTTTGAGCTTCAGTGATTTCCTTACAGGCTTCTTTCACAGTTTGCTGAACGCTGTTGGCCCATGCTGGGGTTACGATATGCACGCCACGCACAAGGGCGAAAAGAAATTTCATGCTAGAAGTCTTACATTCTCCAGTAATGAAATGAGTCACGGCTTTCGAGAAATCCTTCACCACTTCCAACCCTGCGTCCTTCATTACTTCTTGAAGACGCTCTTGATGCCTTGCCCAGAGACCAGACGGAAAGCATACAATTTCACACCATCCGAGACGCCACCAAGAGCTGGGTGCTCCAAACGCGAGGAGGGCACCTTCTTGCACACCTGTGGGAGAATTCTTGTCAAGTCTTCTATGATGACCCGCCGCCTCGCCTGTTCGATTCGACGGATGGCCTGGGGGATATTTGATATAAGTGCCATATGCGGAACTGTCCTCAACTACTACCGAGGTGGTTCGTTGGCGGACAGGATTTTCAGAGAGCGAGTAATATGAGGACGGAACGACGCGGACTGTGGCATGAGTACGAGACACGGAGGCCGCTTTGATGCGAATATGGACGTTCTTCCGGCCGATAATGCGACCACCTGAATGCGTACCACCAAGCCAATACCTTGGAGCAGGCGTATCGGCAGGCTCAGGCGAGTCTTCAACAAGGTACCACATCGTACTGATCCGACTGGAGTGAACGTCCCGCTGACAACGAAAACGAGGTTTCTGAATGAGATACAGTACGCGACTGCATTTATGATCGTAATATACGTGTTACACGTTGTCCCCTGAACGGATCAGATCTCAAGTGTGGCAATCTAACAGACGTGAGTCTCAAACGTGAGAAGAAAGTCCGAACGCGAATTGCAGCTGGAAGCTGTTCGAGACGCGTTTCACCGGTTCTGCTGCAATTGCTAAAATTCGAATGGCGTTCATTTCTCTTAGCGGAACATTTCTCCAATGGCGAAGGAACCCTGTCTATCGCTCTAATATCGCACATCTTTTCAGAACCACTCCCGAATGCTGCATCGCTGATCCTGCATTTTTTTCGCGAATCCGAACAAGTCTGGCGCCAACGCTCAGCGCAAAGAATCTTGGAATTCAAAGCATAGGTTGGAAAAAGGGGCACTTGATCATATCTATTACTTCTTTAGACGATCTTCGAGGAGTTCCAAATTGTCCCGGAGCCACCATTGACGATTGCGCGTACGCCAGCACTGTTATTGGAGAGTATCTGGATAGCATTGACGTTCTCGGGGAAGAAAACTACACACTTGAAGTTACCACTCCTGGAACCAAGGATGAACTCACCAAGGACAGAGAATTTCACGCTTTCAAAGGGTTTTGCGTGAAAGTGACGACGTCCGAGCCTGTGAAAGGGCACTCAGAATTTATTGGCAATCTGCAGGGTCGATCTGACACTGCTATTACCGTCAATGTCAAGGGGCGCAGTGTGAACATTCCAAGACGATCTGTTTCGGTGGTAAAATTGGTGTCTGAATCTTAGCACTGCGCTCCACACTATACTCGTGACTTTACTGAGAGGAAAGACACGAATGACGGCCTATTCCTATCCAAGTGGTCGAGATTTCCCTTGCCCTGTGTGTCAGGGGTGGAGTTCAAGGGATAGGGACGGCGTTTTTTTAATTGTACATCACCTGTGTCTCGGACGGCTTGCCTACCAAGAGACGATTACCCCGAATGGACCTCGAGGGTAAGGGCATGCCCTCTTCGGGTCAAGGAGAGGAAGTGGAGGACCTAAGAGGGCCTTCATGAATCTAGAATGAAGGCTTTTCGAGGCCGTCGGGAGGGTATCTTGCGGTCCTGGACAGAGAGGGGCCGTCTCATGACGTCATCCGCGCAGAGCACTACTTCTTTCAAGCCGAGTTAGTCGATTCAATGGACCCAGATCTTGAAAAAATTGTTTCATCTGCTTTTCTAGACAAAAATGAATAGTCGAAATGTTAACCTTCGTGCCCTCACTTCGCGAAAACGTGAGGTACGGACGTCATACTCTCCGTCCTTCCATTTTGTATTTCAGTTAGTCCTTGCTCCGGCTGAGCGCTTCGACTTCTGTACACTGTATGAATGAAAAACCTTAAAATTTGCTTATTTTTAAGGCTTTGGGTTTCCTGGTTTACTAAAAGGGTTATCGATACCGAGGGTTACCTAAGGTTACCAGACAGACAAGTCTACTTCGAGGTGACAGTGAAGTTGATCAGGAACACTGTCCGTACTGTACCGACTCCGGTCAGTGTTCCAGGTCAGAAGTTAGAACCTGGAACAGATGTGATATTTATCATAAGCCCTTCGAGGTCCTCTGAGACGAGGAGGGGAAGGCCTAGGCCTGCAAATAAGGCCCTCAGAGGTTATTCGCGTAGGGGCCGATCGGGATGCTCATCCTCACGGCAGTCCCACCGCTACTGTACCTCTATCAGGGGTAGGGTGCAGCTTTGGACATTCGTCGTCGTGATGCTACAATCATCTTTTCAGCGGTCACTGCGGTTGTTCCAGTCTCGTTTTCTTGCGTCCGGAGCCGCCTGTTCTCCAATTGTCGGCAGCAGTGAAGCAAATAGCCTTAGAAATGGTGGAAATGAAGGCGGAACCGATGGTGGTAGTGCAGGATTTGTGCGGTGGATAGTCGACACGACCGAGCACAATTCCAGACTCGATCGGTTCATCAAAAGGAAGGTTCCTGGTCTTCCCCCAGGTTTTATTCAGCGCCTTATCAGACAGGGGAAGGTAAAGGTGGGCGGCTCTCCTCCGTATCGAAACGCGCACCCTGTGTCTGCGAACGATGTTGTTGAGTTGCCCGGAGATATCAAGCTCGGGTTGTCCAGAGGCAAGAAAAAGCCTGCCCCGGATGACACCACCCTCAAAGAGGCCGAAATGATCAAGTCATGGGTTCTACATCGAGACGCGCGATGTGTCGTTCTAAACAAACCAAAAGGTATTGCCACACAGGGCGGTACAGATATAGGCGAGCGCCACGTGGAAGCGTTCTTGTCGGGAATCGGTGCTGGAAGGTACTGGCTAGTGCATCGTTTGGACAAAGACGTGAGCGGCACTCTGGTTGTGGCAAGAGATGTAGGTGCGGCAGCAATAATTGCCGAGTACTTCAGAAACCGCCAGGTTTCTAAGACATATTGGGCCCTGGTGCACGGCAAGCCTCAACGACCTTCTGGCCTCATTACCGCTGATGTTGCAGGGAAGTCGGCGGTAACGGCTTATCGCGTTGTGAAGAGCGTAGAAGGCCATGGAACTTGGCTTGAGCTCAACCCAAAAACAGGAAGGAAGCACCAGCTGCGAATACATTGCGCAAATGCACTGGGCACGCCGATTCATGGGGATGATAAGTATTTATCAAGCTCATTTGCCGCTTCAGCTGCACCTGGCTCTCGAAATGGGGCGGCAGAAACACCTGGGCTACATTTGCATGCACGAAGTATCGAATTTCCGCGGCTTACGAAGGTTCACGCATCTTCCAGTACCAAGGTGCACAAGGACCCCGCTGGCACAGTGAAAGTCGAAGCCCCGCTTCCGATTCACATGCAGCAACACTGGGCGTCTATTGGGCTACTGGAGTGAGTCGCAGAAGAGTCGCTAGATGGACGCCGCATGGGAGGGAAAAGAGGAACCTCTCCGCTTACCCCTGCGCTTATCGAGGATGTTGCGCTTGATCGATTTCTGTTCGATTCCTCTTTTATCGCAACCAGTGAATAAAGCGCCAGCGCCACTATCTTGAATATTATCTTCAGTGGAGCAGCATGAATGTACCTGTTTTGGAGGTCTTCGGACCAATATGTTTAGCTCGCTGCGAAACCATTCGAAGAAGTGCACTCGTCGCGATAGTCCCCTCGTACCAGACTGTTTGAAAATCGTTCCCGATAGACTTTTACATATCTAAGGTCGTTACTGAGATTGCGGGAACGCTTTCTCGATTGCTTCATTTTGTTCTGCTGATTTCATCTGACTGAAGTTATGTAATGTATGTCCATGACCAGATTCTGCGCGTCCGGTGTTACCAAAGCTATATCTCCATACGACTTCATCATTTTCGGGGAAAGGACTACATGAGTCATGAAACCACCGTGGGATGCTTGTCATCGTCGCGTTTAGTGATCATCTGGAAATGCAATCCACCCCACTATCGGTACAGTAAATTGATGCGAGTCGAAAAAGAAGAAACTTATGAGCTGGCAGTGGAAAAACAAGTGAAATCACAACAAAATGAGCTCAGAAAAGGAGTCCATGTCGCCCTTTTCGCCATGCTTCAAGGTGTACTTTTTTCTTATAGTAGCAAGAGTCCTTTGATTATGTTTTGCCCAAGTGATGATGCTCTGTTGCAACGTAAGAGATATATGATCGCAGACGAAGCTGAGAATGCGTGAATTAAAATGGTTTCCAAAGGATTGCAAGTGTAGCCGAGGTTCCACTATAGGGTCGCAGCTACCTCGACGGCTTGAATGATGTGATTCACATGGTCGTTTGCTCTATGCTCGCTTTTTGAAGTCTATGAATCCCACCGTCGCCCCACGACAAAGGAAAATACCATGCAGCGATTCAAGAACTGAATCCTTATTTGCTCTATACTTTTTTACACACCACACCTATTCTTGTCAGTTCGCAGACGTTGACGAGTCATGTTGCTCTACTGAGTCGTTTACTTGTATTGCGCACCAACACATCGTATAGGTCCCGGGGTCAACTGAGGTATCATAAGTCTCGTCTCTGCAAGCACAGTTTCCCCAGCAGCGCAAAGTCCTTGTTCTAATTCTCTTGTACTCGGAGGAGTGACAGACATCCTTTTCGATGTCGATAAAACGGAGTTATTGGGCAGAAGTAGTAAGTGAAAACAAAATCTGTATGTGTACACCACGCGTTGACTGAATATCCCACAGCCAAACAGTATCAGATGTGGGAGGAACCCGTGCACTGAGGGAAGTTCGAAGGAAACGCATCAACCTCCGAATTCAAACCACGTTCGAAAAGAAGTGCAAGTAAATTTGGGTTCGTCGCAGCTAGGCACTGATCCCACACGGGAAATCACCCCCGCGCGGCTCGTTCGCTACCGGGTCGTTGAACGCCCGTGGATTGCACGGGGAAATGCGTGCAGACGTGCGAAGGCACAAGCCTACCTTCGATACCACTGGATTTGAAGGTGGTCTGCAGTGAAGAATTGGGGTGGTGCAAGCTTGGTGCGCTTCATAATCTCAGATTGAACACGGCACACATCAAAACCTCGCTCGCTCAAAGCACGTTCTTTTAACGCTATAAGACCCCTGCGTCAGAGCGTGGACTTTGCAGCCACTGTGCACTTCCTGCAGCACAACCAACTTTCCATGGCTTGAAAAATCTCCACATGTTGATTTCAGAACTGCTCTATCTAGGACAAAAACACTGACGACAGCTTGAAACGTCACACAGCACCCCTTTGTCCAGTGTTGACATAGGCATACAAGAGGCAGTACCGCTCACCGCGCACCCATGTTCCATCTTGCTAAACGCTGCTTCAACCAGCAACTCATGAAGAGTTAAGGGGCACAACGAACGGTATATGGGATACCAGCTCCGACAGCAACTGCGACTTCGAGCAAACAACTAGATTGGCCGGCATGTTGAGGTAGTGCGTCGAGCGCCGAAGTTCTGCCCGCAAGTGGCCATACAGTAATTTCTGTCATCCTTTCATGTTCACGAGAAAAGAGAGGCTATCATCTCTCGACTCCGTTCAACCATGATTAGGAGCTTCTCGCCATTGCAGAAACCGACGGATTGTTGACCGTTCAAGCAATACGGTACTGATAAGGATGGTCAGTCACGTCTAGTGAAGCCAACCATACGCATACATGAAGCGCTTTAGCGGTACACGCGTGAGCGAACCCCTGGAAAACGATATCCGAAAACACTTTCGTGCATTTCATCGGTCCCCTCCAAAGGAAGAACGTGGTAATCACGACCAGGCGCATGAAACTGATAGATCCCATCGTCGCCAGGGTAAATCGGCGCCTGCTTGTCCAAAATAGGATTCGAGGATGCCTCGTCGATCATTGTGGAAGGGCATGCAAACAATCTTAATTGCTGAGCACTGCTTGTATTGCCGGGATGTATTTCAGGATGATGACAGTCACTGCGAGGGGATCGGGGGGCACATCTCTGAAGTATTTGTTGGGCGTAGTCAAAATACTCATCCGGTGTCACAAGAAGACGGTAGTTCAGAAGTTCTAACATTTGTATCTCCAAACGGTTGACCTCTCTCACAGTCGAAATCCCACCAACTCGAGCGTAATGCGCATTACTGAAACAGCGATCGTCAAGCATTTTTGCAGCCAACATCAGAGCAGTGATAAGAAGGCGATGCATGTTATAGGATGTGATGCCTAGTTTGCGGTTCGCCTCTTCCAGGCGCTTCAGATAAACCAGCACGATAATGAAAGATGCTCTGGAGCACTGGGCGTATTTCACAAGGCGTTTAACGTACACGGACGTCTCAATATCAGGCTTAGTGACGGAGAAAAAAACGGAGATGGGGTCTTCCCATGAAGGCATATCGTCATCGTCCGTATTTCGCTCAGCTGCATAGTCCATCGCAGCGGACAGTCCGTCAACTATTTGTTCATCGGTTAGCTCCAGGGGGGTTCGCAGCGTGACCTCACACCTTTCCGGAGGCCAGATGGTCTGAGCCTTATCTCTGCTAAACCGTTGATCCCAACGAAAAGCATTTCCACCTTTCAAAGTTTCGTACAAAGTTCCGGAAGGATCCTCTTGTACAATATTCGGCGACCGTCGACGAGGGCTGAAGAGACTGGAAGGCTGCTGCATCGCACATATTCTTCAGCAGATTATCACAGACCGTCAATAACCCTGGTGCTGCAACCTTCTCAAGCTCATCTTCTTCCTCAGTTCACAATCTTCCGTCTGGCAGCACTTCCGGGGGAAAAAGAAAACGGATCCCGTTAAGAGTCCAGTGGAGGGTCCATACAGCTATATAAACTGCTGTAGGTCGTCGAATCAAAAAATTAAAGCAAATTTATATCAATCGGGTTGATCATGAAGGTGATCTCCAGTATACACCTGTTCTTCGCAAGGTATACAACTGTACACTGTACTTTTTTCGATAAAATTTGAGAAAAAACGGAGCATTTTTTTCCCATCTCACTTTTTATCATATCGTACTTGACAATCGTCCTACAGTTATCACGGCCTATGATATATCATACCTGGATGAGTCGTGGTTCGACGGTTCACAGGCGATCCTATCATAGCGAGAACGACGCATGTCAGTGGCAAACGCAGGATATCGCCGGAAATGAATGCCGCACGTTCACTTTAGAAATTCATGTGCGCGACTTCTTGTATGATATAAGGTCACTGACCGGTGATGAAGAAAAGTCCACATATTGTGTCATACTGCACTGTACATGTGCATTCACTCAATGATTTTTTAGCAGATTTGCCTAATAGTATGGTCTCTAACACACGTGTATCTGTTGTTAAATTTTCTCCCGTGTTTCGTGAACATCACGACACGACAGCCCGATTTGCATTTTCCAGCTGCATATCACTGCACTGTAATTGAAAACATGTAACAATTTGGTGATTAACATCAACTGTGGGAGCGTCACAATTAAATTAGTGGGCACACCAGAAAACACAAATCGTGTAATTCTACGCACAGAACACGACAGAAATGTGCGCCTCGTTTACGCAAATAACTCAAACCTCTCAGGGCAAGTCTCGTGTATTGCTCGAAAGCAGAATCGCAAAGTTTACAAAGAGGTGAGGGAAATAACGAAATCGGCAAAATCTAATTGGATTCATTTTATGAGACTCTTTTTAACCTATTGATTTCTGCTATAAAGTATTTAAAGACGTCAAAATCAGCATCGTCATTCACAACAGAGTACAGGTCTACAAAGGCTTTTATCTCTATGAACATCATTTTCGAGGCGCTATCGCGCCAGGCAAGGCTTAGTTTCTGGGCTGTATGAGTCCGAACTGCGATAGACAAGGGAATTCGCGCAGCGGGCACCAGTCTGGGGGTAGGGCAATTAAATGGTTCATAAAATCCGAATGGAATAGAGATGCGAAGCAACGTCTCTTAAAAACATACGACAGCGTTTCGTTGGATTAGTCTGGCCTAGACTATTTACGAACAGAAAGTTTCTGACGTAAATTCGCAAATAGTCTGGGCCAGACTATCAACAAACCCAGACTATTCAGAGTGGGAAGCTTAGCATTTTTATGGAAGTATTGAAAGATTTTACGCGCATGTAAGCTACGCTAGGGTTTTCTGCCGCATCTTCTGCATTGATTTGGCACGTGGAGCCCTGTTAGCACTTCCTTGGCGATTATAATAAGGATATGCTGTGTCCCTTTCGTTATATTTTTCTTGCAGTGAAAGCTGGATTCCTTCAAATAAGAGCACCTCTTAGCGCTTCCCGTCATTATATTTGACGAGGAGTTCACATATTGTACAATAAACATGACTGCATTCTGATGATGTCTTTTATACGCGTGGAGGCACGGAAGTAAACATTTATGTTTTTCAACCTATTTGCAATACGGATAAGTCAGCAAAACTAATGAATGTACATCAATAAATCCCAGGGAACTTTTTATCACTT
>JADWZK010092799.1_pt1 | contig 13118 bp, 12 predicted proteins | sample 8957641 | NCBI WGS metagenome assembly JADWZK01 (sample SAMN16576796, study PRJNA672827) | algae metagenome | host: rhodolith | place: South Korea: Udo, Jeju | collected 2014-09-18 | reverse complement strand
CGGGGCCGTCGCGATGCCGGCCGTGACGCCGCCGTCGCCACCTGGCGCCGGTGCAGGAGACAGCCGCGCGCTCAGTTTCATCTACTCCGGCATGTACTTCGGCTCCATCCTCGGCCTCACTCCTCGCCCCGCTCGTTCTCCACTTGTACTCATGGCCGGCAGTGTTCTACACGTTCGGCGCCCTCGGCCTTATGTGGACCGCTCTCTTCCTTGCGACCACGGCTGACTCGCCGGCCACATCGTTTAGCATCTCCGCGGAGGAACGCGACTACATCCTTGAGAACGCGCCGGCGTCGCGCTCGGAGTACGCGTCATTGGCTGTCGTGGACACGGAGTTGGGCAAGGAGGACGTTGTTTCCGCTCCGAGCGCTTCGCCCGCACCATCGTTGCGGGATATATTCTCGCGCCGGTGCGTATGGGCCATTATTGTCGCGCACTTCTGCTGCACGTGGGGCTACTTTGTGCTGCTGACCTGGCTGCCGTCGTACCTCACCATGCGGTTCGGTCTCGATGTGTCCAAGTCGTCGTTGCTCGCTACTACGCCGTGGGTGTCCATGTTTTTGTTTGCGAACATCGGCGGTTACATCGCTGACAAGCTCATTGCGCACGGCGTCGACAAGACCTTTGTGCGGAAACTCATGCAATCGATTGCGTTTGTCGTTCCGGCGTTCTTTCTCTTTCTACTGTCGCGCGCGTCGCATGCCTGGCATGCAATTGTGTACGTCTCCGCTGCCCTCGCCTTTGCGGCACTCAGCAATAGCGGTGTGTACTCGAATCATCAGGACATCGGTCCGCAGTGCGCGGGTACGCTCCTCGGCGTTTCAAACACCTTTGCGAGCATCCCGGGTATCGTGGGTGTCGCAGTCACCGGGGTCATTCTGGATCACACGCACAATAACTGGGCCGCCGTGTTTTACCTGCCATGGCATTCTACGGATTGGGCTTTTTGGTGTATAACCTCTTAGCGACGTCTGAGAAACAATGGTGACATTTACCTGTCCGCCATGTATCGTTGGACAGCCGCGGAGCCTCGCATTTTTGCTGATGCTCTTGTGCGCCATTGTAATCCATATGATGGGTACATTTTCGACGGCTCTCAACGACTCGTAAGTGATTCTACGCTTGGAAGTATGCAGCGAGTTTTTGGGTTCCCGATGATTGCAGGATACTGTACGGCAGTCACGCTGGGTCTCATAGTTCTGCTCTGAAAACGTAGCTTTCAGGCGAATCGTATGCTCCATGCTGAGGGAGTCGTTTTTATTTTTGGCTTTGAACCACGAGTACACCCATAACCGTACATCACCCCTGTCTAGGGACGGGACAGGACAAGACCCGCGTAGCGGCATGTCCGGCGAACTGAATGTTACCGGGTATCATTCCTTCGCATTTTCATGTTTGGAACATTCATGTTCCGCCCTAACATTGATTTTTCATCCGCAGCTTGCTTTGATAAGGATAGCTCTCCGCTTCGTCCTGTACGTCAATGGTTTCTATTGATTTCAAGGATGTATAATCGCATTTGCTGTAGCTGGATTTCACTGTTTCCCGTTCCGCGCACCTTAATGCAACGGCTTACTGTTTCTGGCATTATCTCCCCGACTTCAACTTAATCTAACTTCTAGAAATTTGCAAACTAAGAAGGCTGTAAACTGTACATCCTTCGTATTCTGCTTACCAAGAACTTTCCCATGCCTATAGTTTCTCGAAAACCAAACAGTTTATTCTAATCTCCAGCCACAAAATTGGGATATGAAAATACATTTTATTTACAATCGCAATATGTAGATGTGCTTGCAATGTACAGGATTCGAAACAGACGACACCACGCAATAACGCCGAGTTGATCACGGTCATGCTTCCAACAAAAATGCTAATGCAGTGTCGACTGACGCCGTTAGCAGAATCGCAACGATTTCAATAACTCCGGTCAAACATGTCATGTTGCACTTCTTTGCGTAACTGTCTTGCTTGGAGGTGCAACAACAAAAGCTCGTGGGTTCACTGTTACGCTCTTGGTCGAATGATGAGTCTTGTAAATTCCAACGAGACGGTCCGCAAGTTCGAACATATTGTTGCGAAGAGAAATAATAATGAACTGTGCGTCTTTCGTCCTTTCCTTCACATAGTTTGCAACGATACTGACATTCTTGAAATCAAGCGCCGCATCAATCTCATCAAGGAAATAAAGCGGGGTCGGCTTGAAATGATGCAAAGCAAACACGAGCGCAAGTGAGCTCAGCGTCTTCTCGCCGCCACTGAGGTTTGAAATGTTCTTCCAACTCTTTTTCGGTGGCCGCACCGAAAAGAGAATGCCGTCACTGAACGGGTCCAAAGAATCGACAAGTTCAAGTTCTGCGTCACCTCCTAGGGTAATCATTTGATACAGCTCTTTCAGTTTGAGAGTGATTGTGCTAAATCCAGCCATAAACTCATCAAGCCGCTTTTTCCGCAACTTATCGCATTTCTTCCGCTCTTCGTCCCGACTTTCGGTCACCGAATCGAGCTCGCTAACGTGCTTTTGGCATTCGCTCTCCTTCTTCTGATACTCCGCAATAGCGCGCAAATCAGGGCGCTTGTCTCCGATTTCACTTTCAAGTAAAGCAATTTCCTGGCTTAGTTTCCTTTTCTCAGCATCCGAGAGGACACCAATTGATTCCTGGAGAGCAACTTCTTCCACGTCGTCATTACCTTCATCTTCGGAATCATCTTTTTCCGCCGAATCATCTAAATCTTCGTCGGGGTTCTCCGCTGCACCGTCAACTTCCATCCGTTCCTCCGTATCCGCAGTGTCCTCCTGCTTGACGCCAAAAGAGCCCGCAATGTCTTTGTGAATTTCGCCCAATTTTCTCAAAGCGCTCTTTTCTTGCTTCCGTAATTCCTTCACCTCCGCCTTGCACACATCGACCTTTCTCTTCGCTGCATCCATAGTCTCAGCTAAAGTGATTTCTTCTTCTTCGCAAATTCTTTAAGCTTTCTTTGAGCTCGCTGAACTCTGTCTGCACCTCGACAAGTGACGCTGACCATTCATCGTGCAACTTCTTTGCCTCATTGAATGTCTCCATGACCTTTGCAGCATCGTCGACCATGCGCTCCGATTTTTCCTTCGCCTCTTCCCGTGCCTGAACATTGGCTTCAATTTCCGCTGCCAGAGTCTCTTGCGCCTTTTTCGCTTTCTCAATAGCTTTTTCAGCCTCCTTTGCTCGCGAAGTCGCTTTTGAGGCATTGCTTTTCTCCACACTGAGCTGCTCACGAGCATTCTCCAGCTTCTCCTTCGCAGACTGCAAACGCTCGCCACCAGCAGCGACAATATCGTCTTGCAATTGGCTAATTTCAGACTGAATGCCCTCACAAGCTCTGTTCGCTGAATCAAGTAAATGCTCAGCCTCGGAGATCTTCTTTTCCAACTGCTTGATACCCTTTCCGCCACTACCAGAATATTCCCTCTCGGCCGCTGCGACAGCTTTGCGCAGCTCTGGCAAACTACGCTGCATGATATTTGTAACTCGTGTTCGCAGCGAGCTCACGTCCATTTCCGCCTTTCGCAGGTCAATTTCAATCTTCTCCTCATGTCGTGACGCCGCAAGCCTCTCCTCCTTCAACTGCGCAAGCTCCGCCTGCAAGTCCTGTTGCTCCTGGGCGACAACCTCAAGCTGCTCCGTAGCCTTTTGCAACGCGCGCGGGTCAGCCTCAAACGCATTCCCGCCCTTTCCACTGCCAAGCCTGTATCGCGATGGCGCTTTGCCACCCCCAGACATGGCACCGGAATCCTCAATAACCTCGCCGGACATGGTCACAACCCTGTTCTTCCTCGACGGCTTGAACGCCATACGACGCGCATCCTCAAGGTTCTCCGCGACAAGGGTATTGCCGAGTGCGTGGTACAGAGCGACTCGGTGCTCCGATTTCGGAATATCAAGGAAGTCGAATAGCCTCGGGCCGTCCGCGCTTGCCGTTGAACTGGCCCAGCCATGAATTCTGCCGCTGAGGTGCTGGATCTTGTCCAGGATAACGAAAGTCGCCTGCCCGAGATTTTCACGTTTCAGCAGGTGAATGCACGCTTGCGCCGCCTCCGCGGTGCGCACGACGATATTGTCCAGCCGCGCGCCGACCGCGGCGCCGACCGCGATGTCGTACTTGGGGTCGACGGAAGCGAGGTCGCCAAGCCGGCCCACGACGCCAGAATTCGCCCGTCGCGCGACGCCGCATGGAGCCCAGCTTGCACGCGATTTCTCGACGAAGAGGCCTGCGAAGCTTCCCGGGCCTCTGCGACTTTCCCGCGCACTTGGGCGACCTGCGCCATCTTTGCTTGAAGTTCTTTCTCCGCACCAGCCTCTCTTACTGCCAGCTCACGCAGCGCGGCATGGCAACCCGTCCTGTCTTCGCTGAGCGATTTGGCCGCAGACTCTGCAATTTGCAGATCTCCGCGGAGCGTTTCGAGCGTACTCTCCTCCGCAGCGAGTTGTTTGGCGGGCGCGTCTCGTTTTTCCAACAGCAGTTTGAGCTCCATTTTCGCAACTTCGAGGTCCTGTGTGCACTTGTTCACAGTGTCTGTGTACGGCAACAGGTCCTTCTGCTTTTCTTCCAACTTCTGTCGGATGGGGGCGGTGGTCTCTCGAATGTCATGGTGCACCTTTTCGAGCAGCGCCTCTGCTTTCTTCACGGTTTTCTCGAGTTTTTTGCACGCTTCTTCCGCCTTGGCGATATTCTCATTGTGAGTGTCGAGATCTTCTGCCGCGGTTTCCGCGCGCTGGGCTTCTCGCTCGGCGCTTTTCTGGAGTTTTTTCAATTGCGCCTTGAGGGCCTTAAGATCCTCGCGGAGTTGAATGTCGCTTCGCTCAAACGAAGAATACTCCTCTTTCGCGGCATTCAGTTTTTTTCGCGACAAGATCAGTTTCTTTCTTCGTCGAATTGAATTTTCGCTCGAGTTCTTTGGTTGTCTTTTCATGCTCTTTGACCAGTTTCGCGGCCTCCTTGTGCTTCTCTTTAGCTTCTTCCATAGCTTCCTGATGTGACTCCAGCTCCGCCGTTTTATCAGCGATGAGGGCGGACGCAAGAGCCGCGCGCTTGGTGTGCAATTGTCGCTCTTTTTCAAGGATACTTTCGGCATCTACCTTCGCGTCCTCCAACGCATCGCGTTCCTTCTGCACGGCTTTGACCCTGTTCAGCTTATGCGTTCGCTCCTCGTTGAGAGTTTCCACTTTCGCGGCCGCGCGTCGATTTCCTCCACATAGCGATTGGAGCCAATAATATCTTCGAGATACTCCAACAGGCCGACCTCGTGGGCTGTCACTGCCTTCGGCTTCATCATTGCAATTTGCTCGACTTCTCCCTGTAGGATGAGGAATCTGTTATTATCCAAATCGACGCCTTTTCCCTTGAGAAGCGCGATGACCTGCTTCATCTGCACCTCCTCCCCTTTGAGATAATACTTGGAGGTGTTATTCTTAAATGCTCTGCGCGCGACGGAAAACTCCGAACCAGGCACGACTTCGTAATCGTCGTCGTTATCACCAGTATCGATAATCTCGTGAAACATGACGGTGACTGTTCCGGTGGTGACGTTGGGATAAGTTTGCGAGTGGTGCAGCAATTCTGACATCTTCGAGTGACGCAACTGCTTCGCTCGGCGGCCGAAAACAAACAACATAGCATCGATAACGTTGCTCTTCCCGGAGCCATTTGGTCCGACGATGGAGGAAAAGCGCTTGTGAAAGGGCCCAATTTTAACGGTGCCGCCATAGCTCTTGAAATTCTCCAGGATCAGGCTCTGGATCACGAGGCGGGGGCGCGGGCCTGTCGTGGAGCGGTTTCGTATGCATCAGTTCCGGGGCAAGCGCGGGTGCGGGCGCAGACGAGACGGCGTCCATTTGGACGTCGTCTGTGGCGCTCATTGTCGCCCGACTGCCGCTTATCTCCTTCCGTGTTGGGGATTCTGTGCCGTGCACTGAGATTGTGTCATCCTCTCTAGACAAAAAAAAGTTGTGTAAGGTATCAGAGCGCGCCAAATATTTGAATATTCAAACGAGAATTTTAATTTTGATAATTTTTATGGAGTTTCGGATCATACAAATGACATTATGATACAACTCACTTTCTTCCGCAGTTTCGGCTTTTTTGCGGACAGTATCATACTTTTGCTTACGACATTCTATACTCCTGTCTTGGCTCGCCTTGGCCTACTCTTCAGGTCCCTTTCTTGTCTAATTGCAAGTTTTTTGGGCACACCTTGCTCGCTGCGATCCTAAAACTCTCGGAATTAGTTGAGAAGTGCGGATAGCAGCTGTTCCTGTCCTCCCCGCTAAAGATTGCGTGCTCTTCTTTTGTGAGGGTGCCGAAGGGTGGACCTGAATCGTGGTTTTGCTGCTGCAGGCAGTATCTTCTGCCCTGCTCTATATGCTTGTTTAATTTTTCTGAAACATCTTACGAATTTGTCAACTCCTGGTCCTATTCGAGACGATTCTATTCCAGTGCAGAACTTTTTTTGGTGAATTTTTTGCGCCTTGTTTAAATAGCTCAAATTTCGTCTTCAATGGAAACCGCTAAACAGCTAACGAACACACTCTGTACCAAGCTTTCGCTTCGATCGAGCCATACACTCGCGAGGCTGGTGGGTATCATAGCTTAAAAGGGGGTCACCTTTCACTTGACTCCGGCCGCGCTACCAGCTATTGGTGCAAACTAAAGCTTAGAAATACTTCACCCGGCGTCTGCACCTCCGCTATCGCTATCAGTATTTTTGGCTTATTCCTCACCATTATCCATTTTCGAATGCCCTACACTGGTATAAAAAAGAACCCACTGCACCTCCCCCATGATTGCTGTCTGCTTCCAGCCAAGTTTGCTCCTATCTCTCCACCCACCGACACTCACTCTGATACCGACACTCACGCCGGCAATTGTGCCGACTCTTGTGCATCATGGCGAAGGCTACAAGACGCCGGCAACCTGCTGCACGCCCTCGCGCAAACGCCACAAAGAAAGCTCCAAGGCGTCGCAAACCATCCAAACTCGCGACCAAAAATCTCAAGGAAGACGCTTCCGCCCATGTTCAACCCCTGGATGACCCTCGAAAAAGCAATCTGAGCAATCCAGTCCAAGCAATGGCGACCACGAACGACCAAAGCGCGAATTACGTGCCACGTGATTTCAATACCATGAAAACTATCCAGGAAGTTGGTGACATCGTCCTTCGAAATGCTCCCGCCTCCGCCGGAGATTGGCGCCAGTCTTTGCCCTTGGAGAAGCGCTTTCAAGTTTGTCAGTACTTGTACAGCAAATTTTTCGGTAAGAACCTATCTTCAACTATCACCGTTATTTCGACGAACATAACTCCCGTTAACCTGAACTATGCTTTTGAATGTGAAAATGAATTTCAACCACAGTGCTCTATCCAGGTATAAACGTTGAAGATTTGCGAAAGATGACGAGCGAATTTGAGAAGCGGCAGTTTCAGGTTGCAACGGCCTACAAGATTACATTACCTATATTGCAGATGGTCTTACCGTTGTTGAGAATTCCGTCAACAATCATTTTGAAGAGTTGCAGGCCGTCGCAAATGGTGCGGCCGCCCCTTCGACGTCGGCCCCAGTTGGTCATGTCCATGCAGGCGATGTGAATACAAACATTGGGACGGTCCCTACTGGTGGTCACGTACAGGCGCCTCCAAGCCATCCCGAACTGTATCAGGAGCACGGTAGCAGCCAGCTGCGCCAAGGCGCTGCTCCTACGAGCAGTGCAAGCGCGAATGCTGCGGGTACAGCGGGCCCTTCGCAGCTTACCAAGACAGACTGGCGTGATTCCCTTACGACCGAAGAACGCATCGAAATCTGCCGGTTTATCATGGACACACTTGCTGGTACGTGCATCTGATATATACTTCGGGTTTCATTCCTCACTTTTTACGGACTTGGTAGTCGCCCTAACTTGATGACGGTTTCTTCTTTTTGCTCGTCTTTTTCCTCTGGTATATCAGAATATTACCCTAACGCTGCGCCAGAGAAAATTCGTGAGAATACGAGCGTCTTCGAGTTCAAAATGTATCAAGAAGCGAAGAATCGGACCGAGTATCTAAGGAGTATTTATAAGGGCGTGACCGGCTCGGATGATTTTACCGAGGACACCGCAAAAGGAGAATCGAGCGGAAATGGTACATCTCATCAGGATTCAAAGGATGCGAAAATGGACCCAAAACAAGTACAGTAATTTGTGTGAGAGATGGCAAAGCGAATCTTGAGGGTCGCTGTTGATGTTCGAAAAGGCGCTCATGCGATGAGAAAGCTGCTGCCGAGTGTGAAAGAAAGATTTTCATTCCAAGGAAGATATATCGAGGATTCGCGGAAGCCCCTTCAACCAAATGCCTTAATTTTGGCGACCTTGCGCGTCGTGCAGCAGGAAAATATTTTATGCGGACGTACGGCACAGTCCACGAACAATGAAATTTGATAATTGCCTGGAGTTATTGAACAATACTATGGCTTGAATTATTAATAAATGCTGCCCAGCTTCAGTTCTAAGAATTCCGATGTTGTCGAACAGTATCTACCTACTCTGGTACAGTATGGTTTTTCCTGCTCTGGAATGCACACCTCGCGCGCGGCCCAGAGTCCTCCCGATTGCTGCGGAAGGAAGCATGTCGAAATAGGTGCACTCTGGCTATCCAGGACAGCCTCTGATCTCGGATGTATCGACGAAACGCGCCCCTACAGTAAGTAATTTACGTAGGATCAACGCAGCCTTTTTGCGCATAAAAAGTGCAATGGGCGACTCCTGAAAACACAAAAAGAAACAAGCACAAATTTTTTCTTTCATAATCACCTTAAGGTTTGTAGCAAAAATTTGATACGAGTATCATTTTTTTATGTTTTCAGGATGCCACGCAGAAACACAATTGTGTTAATTTCACAAATGCAGTTACGAGTTCCTGGAGTTCTTGCTGCAGCGCAGGTCATGATTTATCGATATCTCCTGGATTGAACAATTCTTGATTGATCAAGTGATTTACGTAGACCAATGGATCAATTTGATCTATTGAGAAGACCAATGGATCAATTTAAATGGATCAGTGACACGTGTCCAATACCCGCTGCAGTACGAGCAAGGAAGGAACCTAAGTTAACGCGCCTTCGCTTTAAGATTTCCTGCGGCAAAAACCGTCACTCTGGATTAAGGCAGCGGTCCGGATCACAATGGAGCGCGCCGCCGGTCTGCTGAACGTCTTCTACAACGGCGTTAACTGCACGAACGCGGAGCGGCAGCAGGCGCACGTCGATCTCGTGGCCTTGCTCCGGAATCCTGAAACAGCTGATTCCGCCGCACGGTTTGTGCAGGCCGCTGGTTCGACATTTGCCACCGGAGGGTCTGTGCCAGTTGATGCTGTGGTGCTCCATTACGCGCTACACGCGCTCGAAGAGCGTGCGCGAAGCGCCGCCTTCTCGGAGCTGCCGGCGGCTGCCGTCCGTAGCTCGGTGGATCTCCTCGTCAGTTTCGTCGTGTCCGCCTATGCACGTACGCCCGCTCGACGGGCACACCGGCGCCCGTCGCCCAGCATGTCGTCACAAAGGCTGCGCACGCTGCCGTTGCTTTCGGTCGTCGCGAATGGGCCGCCACCGGCAACGCCGACGCCCAATTCCCCCGCACAGTCCTCGGGCTTGTCAACCAGAATGGACACTCTGCGGAGTCCCTCCCACGTATGTTCGCGGGAATTACCTTGCTTACCATACTTGTCGATGACGCCCTTGATGACCCTCGTGCCAATATGCTCGCGGGTGAGTCCCGTGCCCTGCGTCGCAACCTGAAGTTGTGTTCGAGCGACGTTCTCGCCGCCCTTGAAGTCGGCCTACGTATCGCCGGCCCCGCTCTTCCGGAGAGCGTTCCAGTGGCTGCTGCAAGATCGATAGCCAGTATTGCCCGCGTTCATCCTGGCGTTGCCCCAGAGGCTGTGTCAATGCTACGCCGTTGTGTGGTTGGCCGGTGCGACCGCGTTACGGCGGAGATGCTTGCGGTGCTCGCAGATCTGTTCAGTCAGGGCAGCGCCCCTCTTGGCCAGGATGTCTGCCAGGAGGCCCTTGGTCACGCTGCTGGACTATTGGAAGCTGTCGCAATGGGGGAAGCGGCAAAAGGTAATGACGAGCCAGTTTGTATGTACAGAGTTCGGCTCATGGCGTATGCAGAGGCGGTTACGCGACGCGTCATCGGGCTTGGTGCAGCTATTGACGCCCTACAGAGGCTTTTTAATGGGCTGATGGGCACCACTTTGCGGTGGGCAAAGGATAGCCCGGACCAATTCCCAGCGGCACTTGATGCATGGATTGCCATTTTTGAAACGTTGGACGACTGCGAAATTGAGATGTCGCATCAATTATTGCAAACCGTGCTCACGGCATTGTCGCAACTTTGCGTGGAGCGCTGCCTGTTTGCATCGAACGCGAAGGTGCTGCGCGGTCTTGACGAGGACGACGAGGATGGGGACATCCCTGTGCATAACACCGGGGCCGGTCAGGGCGATGGATTCCATGTGAAGACGGTGCAAACCATCCTTGCATGGGACGATGCGGCAGAATTGGTGGACAAACTCGGAAACGACGCCGCAAGCGTGACGACAGCGATGATGGCACTTGCGGCGCACGGAGGCGGACCTGAAGGCGCCACGATCGGGGGTTATACTGATGGCGACGGCCTGGGCGCCATTTCTCGCGCACAATACGTCGCCAAGTGCGTGGAGACGCTTATTGTACTGGCTCAAGCATGTCCCGATCGTGTGGGGCGGGCCGCGGTTGAATTTGCAGGGAAAATTATATCTCAGGTTGGTGTTTCCCCTGCCTATAATAATGAGAACGGGGACCTTGTCTCAGCGACGGAGGAGTATATTCGCGACGTCATCACGGCCACGAACATCGCGTACTCCGTAGCGCCGCTCCTACCTGCCGATGCGCCGGCTGCTAGAGCGCTGCTGGAGGCCATTGTGTCGCAAATGCAGAGCACTCTGCAACGTCCAACAAGTGCGCGCCCGGCGGCGATGTTTGCACTGCTCCGAACGGCGGCATCACTTGCGCGTGTGCTGACGATTATCCCTGCTGAGCCTGTGGACCCACGAAAGAGAGCTTTAGCGGAGGCTTTATCCGCAGTGGCTGTGAGCGTTCTTCAGCAAGAATCATCGTCACGAGTCGCTACCGCGGCTACCTTTGTCCTGCTTATGCTGGACAAAATTTGTGGTGCTGTATTGTACGCGACTGAACCGCCGTTTGCTGTGGCTTTCGCGGCGCATAACCGGCACAATCGACCTGTGTGCGCCCTGGGTGCAACCGGTATCGTGCATTGGACCCTTGCAGAGCGCTCTAGGCAACCTGCTCGGCCTGTGCGGGCTCGCAGGTGGTCCGAAGATGAGAAGAAACAACGAACTGAGAAGTTTTCGGAGGGGTGCTTCCTGATCTTCAAGGAGTTTGTGGAGGCATGCCGCGAGTTGAAGGCGAGCGTCACAGCAGCGCGGTTGGTGGAGATTGCTCGCGGAGCTGCTCTTCTGCGGACTGTAGTAACTTGTGTGATTGAGCAGGCGGACCAGGTCAAAGAGGTTGTGTGGGCGGGAATAGGCCGAGACGTGTCCACGTACTGTCTGGAAGCGCTGGTGGAACTCAAGAGACATTGCTCCTCAGCAGAGCGTGGGAGCTTGGAGTTGCGAAGCGAGGGCGAACGTAAATGCCTATTTGCGGCAATGAGCTGCTTGGTGGGTGCGGTTGGATGCATTCTGCGCGGGTGCCGGCTTCAAGCTCGGCGTGAACAACCTAGCTTGGAACGCAAACAATCCACTTGTCTCTGGAAATCGTGCAAGGGTTGGGGTCAGCGCGACTTGCGCGGGTGTTATTGCAGTTGCTGCTCGACCAGCTGGTATCGGGAGGTGGGCCTGACCAAGTAGCACTGATCAAGGCAAGCGTCGACTTGGCCGGACGGGCCCTTGCTGATCTGACGGACGGGGGCTTAGGGCAGACAGCCGTGGAAGGTGCTCACTGAGGTGATGACGCGTTTTTGGTTGGAATTCTGGCCGGCAGACGTGGCACACTCGTCGGCTAGGAAAGAGCGCGGGCTGAAAGTGGGACAGGCGGCGCACCTGCTGATCGCGAGACGTACTTCGCAGCTCTACGCGGGGTGCTGACCGCCGTGCGCGGCACCGAGCTGGGCACGTGCAGGGCCGGACTGTTGAGCCTTGAAACCCTGAATGCGTCTCGCAAGCTGTACAAGCGGGAAGCGTCTTTCCGCGGATGTGGGGCGGCCGAACAGGCTCTGGTGGCTGCGCTTGGTGTGCTTGGCGGGGCTGGCGACGCCAGCCGCAGCTCTCTCGGCGATGAGGCGGACGCTGTAATATGGGGAATTGCGAGTGTGGACTTCGCTTCGTTTTATAAGCAGGCCCTCCCTGCGGTAATTGTGGAGGTAGGAAAATGCAGTGCGGATGATGCCCGCGCGTTATGTGCGGGCTTTGGCAACGCCACGGATAGGCCCTCCTTCCTAACTGCCCTTCACGCTCTTGCAAACGATCTTGCGTTCCTGCACGCGCGTCGAAGCAGTCCTGTTTTGTGACTTGGTAGAATCCAAAGCATCGTCGCGGGAATGTGAGGAAAGAGATGGTCAATTGGTGCAGCAACCTTGTGCAGATTTATTTTAGTTACTTTAGGCAGAGGTAGGCAGGGTGATGGTCTAACAGCAATAATTGAAAACAACAGTACTGAAGAAAACTACCTAAATACACCAGTCGTTGGAATCTGGCATTCTTAATCTTCCGCTATCTTCACCCCTTCATTTTCTGCTAACGCTTTCTTTGTGCGTTCGTATAAAATAGGATTCTGTGGCTTCAAGAGCACGGTAGAATCTGTTCAGAGCATTTCCCAAAAGAAAACGAGGGCGCATGAAGAGATATGCAGGAAGAACAATGGGGGAGGACAGCCAAGTGCGCATGTGGGCCCTGCTGTGAGCCAGAGAAGAGCCTGTCCGTCTTCTTCTTCTTCTTTACTGTAGGCGCACTCTGTCTAATTCCTACAAAGTGCAAGGGGTTCTTCAAAGAATCCCTCACTCCAAAGGAAGGCCAACACCTTCTCCGGCCATTTTCTTATTACCTGTTGTACTGTCATACC
>JADWZK010240739.1_pt1 | contig 13243 bp, 9 predicted proteins | sample 8957641 | NCBI WGS metagenome assembly JADWZK01 (sample SAMN16576796, study PRJNA672827) | algae metagenome | host: rhodolith | place: South Korea: Udo, Jeju | collected 2014-09-18 | reverse complement strand
GTAAATCGCGCCGACATCCGAGGAGCTACAGTGTCGGTGTTCGGTGTGGCAAGCGATACGCTGTACGCGAGCGCAATGGGCGTTGCTCGGGTCGAGCTGCTAGCTGGCTCCCCGAGTGCACGTGCACGGCTTGGGGGAAACGCGCGCGGGTCCACTGTGGCGGGATGGAGCTGCGGGCCGGCTCCCCGATAGCACTGGACCTGCTGCTGCGCCCAGGCTGTCGCATCTTCGCCCGTATTGCTTGCCGCCAGCGCGACGCCACTGAGCATTTGCAACAACCCTGCTCTTTGTCGAAGCCATAGTGCAGTAGGAAAATTTTGAAGCTCGGTATAACAAGGCGGCAAACTTCATCCCGGTGTATGCCGATGGGGATGACGATGCCTACTGTGCGATCCCGACGGCTTTAAAGCAACATGTTATGTGATGAAGACGGGGAAGGTCTTGATATAGGTGCTGCGGGGAGAAAAATGACAGAAAAAGTTGCGCTTTTTCCCTGCTCAGTAGGATTCCCCCGTGTGATGCAGAAGCTTTTACGGCTGTTCGCGCGCTTTAGAAGATCTCGGAGCCGGTAAGTACAAGCGGCACCTCGATTGGATGGTTTTGAGAAGGCAGAAGCCGTATTGACGCGCTAAACGGGCACCCGCGGGTACGCAGTGAAACGATGCGACAATCATGGGATCTTCTCGAGCACACGATGTCCCCCGAAGTGAAAATAGAAAGCATCTAGACATCATGTCACTGCAGCCTCCCAAAGAACGATGCAGCCGACGAGCTGGTGCGAAGAGGAACTCTCAAGTCGAATCTTTTGGCCCAGATAGCCCGCTCGCAATAGAGGCAAGGAGATCCGTCATGAAACAGACAGTGCTGAAAACATTGTGCGTAATTGGACACTACCAGACGAACTAACAGACGTGCGGAAACAGTACGATATCCACTTATTTCGAACCGCAGTCCGCTGGTTGCTAACTTCCACCACGGATACGGTTCTTACAGAAAGGCGATCCGAATGTTGTGGCGAATGTGTCAGCGCTTATTGTCTCTTTGAAGTACCCGCCGATGCAGAACTATGTGCAACCGCAAGCCCGTGTTTTGAGGCGCCCAGATGTCGCTAAGTTCTTGCGCAGCAGTGCTCTTTCTGCCGATTACCAGAACTTTGAAAACAGGTTTCTCGTAGGAATTTCAGGTTGTTTTCAGTCCGAGAGAAAAGCACTGCGCAATGGCGAGTGTGCATGGAAATCGTGATGGACTGTACGTGACCAATACTAAGCTTGGCCGAGATTTCGAGATGGAGTTAGATAAGTATAAAGCGGATCTAGAAGAGGCGCAAAAGTTTGAGAATCTATGAGGTCGCTACCGGCAATGACAATGCAAACGCTGAGAGCACCGTTTTGCAATAAATGAAAGTCAATCAGAACTTCTGATACGGTAGTTAATTCGAAGTTATCCGTCAGGGAACTCAGATAAATGGAAATCCTATCTCTTCTCTAGCGTCCATGTAGGCGGCATTTTGCGTTGAAATTGTTTATTAAATCTTCTTTGCCACATAGCAAAGGACAAGGAAATTTGAAACGCCTTTGGCCTTCCAAGCGTTTCTAACCTCTTCCTGGGTAAATGCAGTAAAAAGGTGTTGCCGCAACTTAATGTACAGATAAAAAATTGGTTTTTTTCTCCTCGAAGAATATCTGCGGCAATGGCTTGAGTTTTATAAGGATGCGCGGGTTTGTTTTCTGCTCTCAAAATAACCACATGTACAGTGAGAACTACAGTAGAGGCAAAAATCGACGATCATGTGCCCTTCAACCACCAACTAAACATCGCAGCCGGCTTCAATAGAACAGAAATTGCCATCGTGATCGACGATTCATAAATTATATTGAAGAATAGTCCCAGTGATATCGGCGTGCTGTCAATTAGCTAGCGGAGTAACGACTTGCTGTAATCTATGTAGAGGGTAATTGAATATAGCACTGTTTTGCAACGCCTCTTAGGGGTAAGAAGCAATTATTTATTACTGTAACGAACGCGTATGTCGTGGCGTTGTTAGGGAAAGGTAGCAGGCATCCCGTACAGTAAAAGCGTAGCTGTGCGGGTCCTTTATTGATGAAAGGCGTGCCCGTGAGGACGAGTGACGTCCTCACTAAAGGGAGTGAGCATGAGAGTGTAGAATTGGGGGGGCGTTCGGGAGCTAACTGAACGGAGATGCGTGTCGGTTCCCCGGTGTGTGTCTACCCTATTCTACCGGAGCGATGTGGGCTTTTTGTCGTGAGATCTCCCGAGGAGGAGAGAATTAGGAGAGGTGATTGATCAGCATGTGGTAGAAGAATCTCCCGAGAATAAGGGACAATAATAATGCCTCACTGGAATTACATCCCCACCTTGAGGGAACGACGGGGTCCGCGAAGTTCCCCGTCGCGCGACCTCGCAAGAAGAAGACGAGCACGCAGTTTCGTCAAGGTGGAGCGTTTTTATTGACCGTATGATAAGTCGGTGTGGCCAAATTGTGGTATGACCAAAATTTGATAATTGCCGCAACGTGTATGTAGTATGACAACCGTGGGATAAAATGAGCAAATTATTGCCTTTCACACGCGGCGTCAGCCGGATGAGTACTTTAGGGAGTTTCCCCGTTCTCAAGTTGCTCTCAAGGCGGCGCGGAGGAGAGCTGGGTGATCTCCGCAAAAGTGGCCTGTCGACACTTTGAGTACATCGTGTTCAACGGTGACAATAGCCGGTATCCGGGTTGGTGGGTGAGCCGTTTGCGGTTGGAGTCGAACGACCCCTACAGTCGCGAAATGTCCCCGAACGAAGATGACGTCAAGAAGGTCTTCGATCGGGCTGTGTTTCAGTGGTGCACGGATTGCCCGGGGAAGAAACTAACCCTGGCGATTGCGTTTCGCTGGGGTCTGACCGAAGCGATCCTATTCGAGGACAGTGCGAACAAGCACGTGGAGGACGACGCGAAGGAGATTATGGAATTTGGCGAGCTATTCTATAGTCCCCCGCACGAAGAAAAAGGACTCGATCTTCTCGCCGGCTTGAAGTACTTGTACCCGGGTAGCGGATGTCGGATAACTGGTACTTGATGCTGTTTTAAACCTCTAAAATTTGAGTTGTGAAGGAGAAAAGAGCCTCGGTCGGGCATACTCGCTATCGGACTTGAACTAATAACTCTAAAAATGAGAAGGATTTTAAATCCATCGTGTTTACCTCATTTCACCGAGCGATTATTCAAAAATTCTGGTGTAAAAGGACACGAACCTTTATACGATGGTGTCAAACCAATGCCTCGCCTATTTTCTTATGCCCCAACTGATCCGATTACTTTATTACAGTAGTGTCTATTTACGCGACTCGAAGCCGTAATTTCTAATTTGGAAGATTAGTGACTTTACCAATTTTATCTATATTCGCTAGAAGAAAACTTGAGCTATTTTTACTGATTGTATTTTGGTTCACATACGAAACCACGTCATTAAGTATGAGTTTTGGGAGTTGATATAATTACTTTTTAATGATTTTTAACTGCATTTATTAGGATATGTTTTACCTTGAGGCCAAAGGAGTTTATGGGGAGCAACAGTTATTCCAAATTTGGTTTCCACAGTTCCATTAATCGGTGATTCATTAGTAGCGTGGCTTTAAGGGGGTTTTGTGTGGATAATTCAACTCTAAATCGTTTTTAGTATTCATTATTATTTCCTTTTTTCATTGCCCCTTTACGTTTAGTGAATATTGCGGTTATTCACCAGGATGGGTCTGGTAGTCCGTTAGGGGTAGAGTCTTAAGTAGATAAAATTGCTATGCATCCCTATTTTATTATTAAAGATTTGTAAGGTTTAATTATTTTTGAATTATTTTTCGCAAGCTTTGTTTATTTTTAGGCAAACACTTTGGGCCATCCAGATAATTATATTGAAGCTAATCCAATGGTAACTCAAGCGCATATTCACCTGAATGATATTTTTTAACTTTTTGTGCTATTTTGGGAAGTATTCCTCATAAAACAGGAGGCGCTTTGGCTATGGAAATAGCTCTTGTTGTATTAGCTGTATTACCATAGTGCTGAAATTCAACGTTCAAGATTTAGACCTATTCATCGGTTTTTTATACTATTGTTAGTTGTTTAATTCTTGGGTGGATTGGTCGAATGCCCGTTGAAGAATCTTATATTATCATCGGACAAATAGCAAGCATTTATTATTTTATGTAATTTTATTTTTACTTCCGTCGTTATGTCGCCATGGAAATATTTCTTTTATTATTCAAATAAGAAATATTTAAAATATTAAATATTTTTTAAACATTTTATGTTTAAAAATTAGTAACTACTATAAAACATTATTACCTGAATGCGAAGGAGGGGGGAATTGTAAATAACTTCTCTCTCCTATGGCTTTATTTAATGGGATCTATTCAAAACAGTAATTGATAACAGTATCTGAAGTCTTGCTACTTTGACTAAAGGGTGTATTTTACCTTTATGCTATTCTCACGCACGCTAAGCTATTTTGATTAGTTTAAACATTAGATTGAGAATCTAAAAAACATGGGTTCGAACCCCATCCTTTACTTAAAATTTTTAGAATAATTTTTGTTTGATAAGAGAAATGGCTTTGCCAGGATTTAGAGATTTTGGACAAATTCTACTAAAGTTCACAATTTTATTACATCTAAATAAACGTATTTTATGGATTAAAAATTTTAATCTTTCATTTCATTTTTATATTTCCTATAAGCAATTCATCTATAAGCTTGTAACAGAACAGCTGGTCCTAAATATTTATCTTGATTGCACCGATACGTAGGAAAACTTGCAGAGAAACGAGCACATAAAATACATTTGTATAAAACATATAACTCGAAACGATGAATTTTAGATTGTAAATTTTCCTTTTTGAGATGGTTATATCTGAAGTTCATCAAGGCTTCATAGATTTATATTGCGAATATAAATTAGTTAAAGAATAGACGACTATAAAGTTTTTATTAAAGTTTATTGGCTTTAAACACGCTTAAGAATTAGTACATTCAATATTCATAGAAAAACTTCCACATATACCTTACGACAAGATCTGCGAAAAGCAGTTTTTAATCCTGGTATTCTCTCATATATAAATGCATCTAAAATCATTGAACCAACTCTTTTAGAAAACATTGGGTAAAAAAACCTTTATTTTCTTTTAAGTAAGGATTTCAACGGTAAATTTTTAAAAAAAGGTCTGAGATTGTTACATCTTTTTGTAGAAAAGGTAAAATTAATTTTATTTTTTTAGAAATTAAAACATTAATTTTTATTTAATTGTATTTTGTTTTATTGCTATAGTAAAGATTAGTTTTATTAATCAAAATCGACTGCGTATTTTCGCTTCACACCTTTGTATCGACGTTTGGATCACTTCGATAAGGTGTTCACCGCAAATTCTATCCGTGTTCTCATCGCAGATTGTCCGGGCTGGATGCCGGGTTCGCGAACGGCGAGCAAATATTATTGTCGAGTGGAGCTCCGGTGTAGCGGCATTGCTGTGGTTCAATTGCTCTGCTCTAACAGCGTGACTCACCTCATCTGCGTCGATGCGAACAAGAAGTGATTTATGACAGCATAGAACGGTACCCGATGAAGCTGTGCAAAGGAGCCGTTAGGAGTTGCGTCGGGGATTGAAGCAAGATCAAAAAGGTTTATGTTCGCGAATTAGCGCGTCTTTTTTTCTTCAAGGAGAGTCGGGAAGAAGCGGAAAGATGAATGGCGCCCAGCAAAGGCGATATGAGAAGTGAAGTGAAAAGAAGCGCTCTGCGAACTGACGAAGGAGTGTTCTTAGTACAAGTGTGTGGTAGCATTGTGGAATCTGCCTTTGTTTGCTTTTTGTTTGTGCGATGAGTTGCTCGCTGCATTCGAGCCGCGCATATACCACAAAAAGAAAAGCGAAGTCGTCATTTATCGCTTACGATGATTATACAGCAGCATGTATACACCAAGGTTCATACGACAGCATCAACAGGAGCGATTTCGTGTGCAGCCCTCAATCAATAGCCCACAACATTTGAGGCGGATTACGTATACAGCCCGCCAATCATTAGACAACAAAATTTGAGGCGCAATACGAATGCAGCCTGCAAATCAATGGAAAACAGCATTAAATTTTGAGGCGGATTACGTGCGCAGCCCACCAATCACGAGCCAACAACGTTGGACTCCAACGTTGTTGGCTCGTGATACTGAACGCCTAGTCCGCCTCCGAGGCGGACTAGGCGTTCAGTCCGCCAATCAATAGCCTACAACATTGGAGGCGGATTACGTGTTCAGTCCGCCAATCAATAGCCAACTACATTGGGGGCGTATTACGCGTTGAGTCCGCCAATCAATAACCAACAAAGTTTAATTTTGAGGCGGATTACGCGCGCAGCCCACCAGGCTTTGTTGCGGTATCTTGAAGAGCGGACGAGGAGGCATTTTGCGTGGTCGACGACGGCGACGAGGTCGCTCTTGGTGAGGATGCTGCACCAGTATTGGAACAGAAGGCGTCTTTGGATCAGCAACGGTATCGCAGTCTTGACCGGTTTGAACTGTAGTGTCCCAGTTAATGAAAACGCAGTGAGCGTGGACGATTTCAGTCCGTTTAGCGCCGCCAACAGTGGTCGCTACCGTGCATTTGCTCGACTTGTCGTCGAACGATATAATGTTTCCAACGCCTGAATTGAAACTTTGGAATCCCTGAGACTGGCCTTTGTTTGGCGGAAGGCGAACGTAGACAAAAGAGCCGAGTGGGACATTAAAATCTCGTCGAGACTTATTCAGTCTTGTCCAAGTCTTTTCATGATACTGGGATAAGTTATGTGCAGCACTATCCTATGCAGACTGAATGCTGTGCCGAAGATGGGAGACGTATTCGGCTATGCCCGGCTCTGAGTCTGTTTTCGGGATTAGAGTCCTTAAGAGAGGAGGAGGGGGCTCCGATCCATGCATCATGAAGAACGGTGTGTGTCCCGTAGAAGTGTGCTCTGTGTGCCTATACGCTTGCACGATAGGCTTGAGTTATTTCGACCACTTATATTCACTACCTCCAAACCTTTTTGCAATGGAGTCTTGAATAGTGTAGTTCGCACCCTCGACGAATCCCAGCGTTTGCGAGTGGTGAGGTGGACCGGGCACAAAGACGGAGCCGTATTCAGCAATGAGTTTTCGGAACTCGGAAGTCCAAAGTTCGGGGGCTCTGTCCGCAAAGACTTGTCGACATGAATAGATTTCGGACAACCAGTGGACTTTAAAAGCTTCTATAATGGTCCGGCTGGTTCAGTCGCGTAAAGGGACAGCGACCGAACACTTCGTGAAATTGTTCACCATGACAAGAATCCATCGGTAGCCTTCAGCGGTGGATATACGCAGACCAATAATGTCCAGGGACATGCGATGTGTTGGTGGACTTGCTGACTTTGAACTCAAAAGACCTTGCAGATACGATTTCGAGTTTCTGCTGTTGCACGGGTGTCACTGACAAGACGCGACGAGCACGGTAACGTCTTTGAATATCTGAGGCCAGTAGAAATGTTTTAAGATTTCCCGCAGAGTCAGAAGAGCACGGCGATGGCCGGGATGTTGACATTTTTCCATAACGTGCATTCGTAGGGAATAGGGCACGAATGGACGAAGGAACGAACTGCAATTGGTCCCCGAAGTGGTGATGAAGGCCCGGTGGTCCATGATTCGCATGAGGATGCCTTCGACAATAATAAAAGAGTTCGACAAGGCGCGCATTCGATTCTCGTGTTTGCGTCGGCAAGGACGGAAAGCAGTGTTTCCGTCGGTTGGATGTGAGACAAATCGAGGGTTTATCTAGATGCTCCGGCAACATTCGATAATAAGGGTCACTTCGCTGAGCAGCGACGAACGCGGAACAGGTGAAGGGGGAACTGCTTTTCTCTGTCAAGATGCTGGATATGCTGCGCATCTCCAGGCAGGATGAAGACTGTCCTTCGCGATGTTTTAGAATGGCACAAGACGAAAATAACGAATCTAGACTACGGGATAACGCATCAGCGACTTGATTTTTTATACCAGGTACGAGTCAATCGCGAATCTGTAGTGTTGTGCCAATAGAGACCAGCGCAGAAGCTTAAGGCAAGAGACTTCGCGGTGGAGAGCCATTGTAACGATGATGCATCTGTCGTCCATATGGAAGCTCGTCCATTCCGATAAACAAGGAACTTTTTGAGCCCGTAAAAAATGAGAAGAGCTCTTTCTCTGGCGTGGTCCATTTAGATTCGCGGTCATTGAAGGCGTGAATCAGAAATTGTACAATTTTCAGATGTCCAGAGGCATCTTCTTGTTGCAATACTGCCCGATTCCGATTTCGCTCGCGTCCGCAGAGAGAACGAATGGTTTGTTCCATTGTGGAAATGCAAGGACAGGTCTAGAGGAAATTCTTTTCTGGAGCTCGGTGAACGCAGTCTCGCGGACAGGAGTCCAAACTAATTCCGCTTTCTTCTTGCTTAGAGACACCAGAGGTGTCGCAATATGTGCAAAGCCCTGTATAAAACGACGGTAGAATTTTGCGAAAGCCACAAAGATCTTTACCGCTATATTGCGTGCCGCAGGGGATTTGGCACCCCGCGGAGGGGGGAAGTTGCGAATGGCGTCTACGAGTACCGGTTTGGGAAGAATTCCTATCTGTGTAATGACGTGGCCCAAATACTCGACTTGTTCGGAACCAAACTTGCATTTCCGAAGGTTCAGCTGGCAGTTGAAGTATCTCAGTCGGTTTAATATAACTTTTTGATCACGAAGGTGATTCTGGAAAGATGAAGAGAAAACAATTGTATCATCCAGGTAGATTAAGGCACACCAGTAGCTGAGGCCACTTGAGATGTAGTCCATGGTTTCTTGAAACACCGCAGGGGCATTTATCCAGCCAAAGGGAAATCGGCGCAACTGGTATAGACCGGATCGCGTCGTGAACGCAGTTTTAGGTCGGGATTCCTGGTGCAAAGGTAATTGATGGAAGCCAGAAGCGACATCGAAAAGTTGAGAAATATTTGATACCGTGCAGAGAGTCGAATATGTCATCCAAGAGTGGAAGCTTGTGCGCAGCTTGTAGCGTGGCGGCATTGAGGCTGCGATAGTCTATGCAGAACCGAATTTTGCCGGTTTGGAGGCAAGCACGAAAGGAAAAGACCAGTTAGAGCATCTTTCCTCAATGAATCCTTTGTCGAGCATATGTTGCACCTTTTCCTCTATATGGAGATGAGCGAGCGGATGACGACGGAAGGCATGGCATCGAATTGGTTTCGCAGAGCCGGTTTCTATATGACTCGGTGGTATATTCTTCATGTGCGACGGGGCCTTCGGTCCAAGGCAAAGAAGTCTGCGTTGGCGAGAAGAGTTTCTCGAAGAGAATCACGTTCCTGTGTCGATAGCCGTGAGTCGATTGTTGGAGATAAATCGAGTTCCGGTGAAGCCTGTGGAACTTGGTCATCTCTGGCGTCGTCAGGAATCTGTGAAGCGGAAGACAATGAAACTTCTGTGGGTATAGCAGCGAAGTGGATGTTGGCCTTCCTGTCGGATACGTTTCTAGTCCCAGCAGATACCACGTTAGCTCTGTTACAGCTATGAATAGTTGCTGGCCGCAAGCCTTTTGGTAATGCAGATGGAAAAGCCATCGGGTTCGCCACCATGATGCGTATACAAGACTGGGATGTATCCAATATGGAGTCGGAAACACCAATGTGAAATTGCGCAGTATACTTCACATTTTGGACAGCCATTGCGATAGGCGAAATCGGCTTTGAAGAGCATTCCACGACAACGAGTTTCTGTTCTCATGGCAGAACGGTGACATCGTCAGAAAATATAAGGTATGTTTGCGGCGTCGGGATAGTTACGAAATATGCATATTCCGGAGATACCGACGGATCGGGTGAGCGAAACATGGCAGACTGTTCGTGCATATAAATCACGGCGCGAGTGCTAATGAGAATGTCCAGACCCAGGATGATATCATGAGAAAGGCTGTCACAAACAATAACGTCTGTAGTGACAGAAATACGATGAGTGAGGTCGAGAGGAAAACTTACAGTCCCTTTGACAGGAAGAGGAGATCCATTTGCTCCGGAGATACGAATAGAAGGATTAAAAAGACACAAAGATTGATCTCCAGTTCGCATTTTGTTGTACAGGCGGGCAGAAATGCAGGTCCGTTGGGCGTCAGTGTCGAATAGAGCCGTAATTGGAGCATGCTGCGCGTTGGAGAGCTTAATTGTGTTCGTGAAGCGAGATGTAGACTTCAGTTGCGCATAGGGAGAGACTCCGCAAGTGATGTCGTAGGAATTGACAGCTAAAGACCACGGGTTGGGCTGGCACGCCAATAGGAGGCGCCAGCCTCAGCTATTTTTTGGCTCAGACTGAGGAGGTTTAAGCCACAAGCATATATGCGCAAGCGACGATCCATGTTCAGCATACCGACGGTGGGTCTTAAACCCATTTATGTTCTTATTCGTGCATAGCCTTTGCTGTCTGATCATCGTGGACAGAGCATTGATAAAGCAAATGAGACGGACTTCCGCATCTGATGCAATGCGTCGGATAAGTGTGTACCGGCTTGAGCTGTATTTTCTTAGAGTAACCGGCCCTCTGCTCCTTGTACATATTCTGGAGTGTTTCAGCTATCGACGAAATATTTGCGATGGATTGAATGAGACTTGGCTGCTCTGCGTCTTGGGACATGGTTTTAGAACGTTGATGCTTTGTTGGTGGGTCGTTTAAGATGGACTCCGGCCGGTTATGACGACTGTATGTAGTTTGATCGTAAAGATAATACGCACGGGCCGATGTACGCGCGAACGAGCCTCTGTCTTTGCTTGATAGTGCCTGATCAGGGCGGCTCCGTGAGCAGAAGAAGAGGAGGCTGGAAGGGAGTTCATCTTCCTCTCGTAGGATCGGATGGCTTCGATAAGGGCCTTTGACGTCCAGCTAGATTCGCCAAGGAACAGAATAAGGCGATTTAAGTGCTCGATCAAATTAAGCTCTGACGAACGAAGAGAATCTAGGAGACGAGCCATGACAGTATCTTCTGCCGAGCCTGATAAGTGTTTCTCGCGAGCGTCTTCTTTGCCGTACAATGCCTCATGAAGGTCTGCAGGAGTAATCCGAACATTTAGACGGCGAATCAAGTCCTCCTCCTTTGCCAGATGAGCTGTCAAATGCTCATTGACGTCCATAGTAGGAGGTTTTGTGTACCGAGCGAATGCACGAGTGAGATCAGCTGTCGTTTTCGCGTACACGTGGTCATTAGAGAGCACAAACTCCAAGAGTCGAACGCGGTGTAGTCGAACCACGTCTAGTTCATGTGAAGCAATATGCTCCTCGATTACGTCCTGGATAGCTACGCAGTTGCGAAGCTCCGCAGTAAGCAATCGTGCTATATCCACCGGATTGCGAACATTGAGGTCTCGGCAAAGGTCAGCAGCGCTAGAGATTAAATACGCAGCATCCATGTCCGGACGGTAGGCGAAGGTATCGCGGAGCTTTTGTTGAACGAAAATGATCTGTCGCGCCATGTAGTTCTGCTCCACAGAATTGGTGGTAGCTATTGGTGCCGAGACGGGAGAAACGAACGAGAAGATCAGATGGCCGGGTGGGACATGGGCGCGACAAGCAAATGCGGCGGTAGTGTTCGGGAAGAGTACAGCTGTTCGAGCGGGGTGAGCGAGGTGAGAGGTTGAGGATGCAGATCCACCATGTAACGAGAGTGGGTAGTAGCTACAAAGCGGTAGAGCAGGATAGCTTGGTATGCGTGAGATAAGAGAACGAGGGGCAGATTCACCATGTAACGAACGCGTATGTCGTGGCGTTGTTACGGCGAGGGAGCAGGCACCCCGCACAGAAAAAGCGTAGCTGTGCGGGTCCTTCGCACGTTCCGTTTGACTTGCACGAAGATGATTACGACGGTAATAATCACGGCTTAAGGTTACAGACCAGTGCATAGTGGCTTTTGAAATTGTACAGGAGGAATCCATTATTGCACCTGCGCTGGACGAAAGGGCCGAGAAATCGACCCGCAGTACTTTCGACAAAAGCTGTGCGAACGATTTAGTAAGATGCGATGAACACGATGATTGGAGTTCCAAATAGGTTGACAGCGGAGAGAATGTGCACCCATGCTGACGCAGGGGGATCTATCCAATCGCCTTGATAATCAGATTGAACATGTCAAAAATGAAAGGTTTGCTACTGTACTGACATTCAGCAGTGGACGAGGAAGAACCAGAACGCTGCAGAAGACTTGCTTCTCGACAAAAAGATGGAACTATCTCAGCTACGTTCCGATGACACCGATATATATATATATTGGACACCTCCAGCATAGACAGGTCTCAAAACCTGGTGCGCTTCGCTATGACAAATGACCAGATGAAATGACAAAGTCGATCGAGCTAAACTCCCCTGGAATATTCCGTACTTGCTCTATTGCAACACCCCATAGTAGAGGTTGGCAACGCAGTGAGGGTCTACTACTTCTCCATAGCTCCCTATGCTCTGACATTTTGATAGCGTAGTCGATATTTAGGTTTGGGACGTCTGCGAAGAGCGTCTCTAGGAATATTTCAAATACTCATTTTCGAATTGCTCTGGCATTTTTTGTGGTATTCTACTATTTTTAGAGAGTAGTAGAAAGCCTTAAGTGCGGGCTGAATACGACTGCTTCCGATACTTATGTTTTCTCGTTTGGGGTTTTTACAAACTTGTAATCTACGGGGCCTCAAGCAATCACAATAATGCGATGAAGTCAAAGAGCGTTTTCTGATATTTCTTTTAGTGGTATCTCCAGAGCCGTATTTCTGAATGAGGGAGTAAGTTGGAAAAAAGCATGAGTGATGAGTAAGAGTGAGTGAATACAGTTCTACTTACTCATTAATACTCACCAACAAATAAACGAGCGGCTACTTTAAAATTTTTTTTAAGGGACCATTCTACTATAGTATGGTTCTGTCACAGGATATGTTCTGTCACAGAGTGCCTGACAGTAGGACAGAATTAAATTACAGTAATTCTCCATAAGACTCCCTGTTTCTCGACCATTCGCTTTCTGAAATGCTGCTGACTATTCGAAGTTTTTGTGGCATCTCGGCCTAAATCCACAGCCAGGAATCTTGGATTTATCAGTACGCGAGGTAAAGCAGTGAAAGATGTCGCCGAGCTTATCACAGGGAGATAAACCGACAGATTACAATTGAGTAAGCAAATGAATGAGTG